>Ga0207873_1002593_pt1 | contig 14476 bp, 11 predicted proteins | sample BGWIniCompost_FD_187373 | JGI IMG/M metagenome (GOLD analysis project Ga0207873, IMG submission 187373) | Cellulose adapted compost microbial communities from Newby Island Compost Facility, Milpitas, CA, USA - BGW Initial Compost (SPAdes)... ...
CATGTGGTTGAAGCTACGCAGAGCCCCCGTTCGCAGGTTCGCCGAGTCGCTGATCGTGAACTTGGCCGGTGCACCCACGAGGACGCCGGCCAGGTGCTGCATGTCACCATGGAAGATGGGGTCGCGAGATTTTCCCCAAAGCACGTTCCACGGACCGATCGTTCCGTCGTAGGTGAACTCGTACTCGTACAGAGCGCCTGGCAGCAGGTGTTTGCCTCCGTACTGTACCCAGTCCCTCCGGTTGTGGACGAACACCACGTGTTCGATGGCGTGCTGCAGGATCTCGTCCGAGACCGGATCGCTGATGGCTCCGCCGTTGTAGCCGATGACGTAGGCATTCTCGTAACCCATTTCCTGCTGGGTCAAATAGGTTCGTACAGCCACGCTGGCGCCCAAGCTGTGACCTATGTTTACGACGAGGGCCTCTTTGGGAATGCCTGCAAGCTTGCGGCGGACAATCGGCTCCATCTCCCCGTAGGCCCACGCCGCGATACCACCGGGGTCTGCGTCGGCGAGCGAACCGGTGACGACTCCGAGCTTGCCGTAGATAGAATCCCGATTCGGGCCCATCGAGTTGGTGCCCATCGCGTCCACGACGTACACGCCCGTATCACGGCCGGAGCCGTCGATCCCTTTCCAGAACTTGAGCTTGACCCCAGAGTGGCGCCCCCCTGTTTGCAGGAGCCAATCACAAAGCTCGAGCTCTTTGGTGTTCACGAGGACGCTCCGATGTTGCTGTCCGATGACGCTGAACGTGTGCGGCGTGAACGGGATCCGCAGCGTCAGGTCGTCGACCTCGACGTGCAAGTAGGAGAGCAACATCGACATCGCCTGAAAGTAGGACAGGTCGTCCCAGAGGTGAGGTAACACCGACTTGCGCAGCAGCTTCACGTAGTTCAGCTTTTTGATCTGCGAAGGAGATTTCCTGGCCTCGTCGTACTCACGCAGCAACCTCGGGTAAAACGCCAGCTGTCCTTCGTTCAAGCGGCACAACGGCATGTCTCCCAAGCCGTGTAGACACTCGTCGCGAAGCGCCGCCGCGATCTCGAGGAGTTCCTCCTTCGAGGCTTCAGCCACTTGTTTGGGCAGGTGGTTCCAATCCAGCTCCGCGGGGGTTACGACCGTGGACAAGATCGATTCCAGCGCCTTGGCACGTTGCAACAAGAGGGTCCGTGCGAAGATGGTCTCCGTCCCGCTCCAGCCACCTTGCCGAAGGGCCACGATCCCCTCGCTCAGCTGCTGAACGACGTGGCGTGTGTTCACGAGCGCGTTGACGTCCCTCTTTCGGTAAGTCTTCAGATGCGAGGACTTCCCTTCTAACGACCTGGGGGCAGGCACCTTGCTCGTCCAGAGCTTTCGGACCTGGAACGAATATAACTTGCTCTTGTTCTGGAGCGACGTCGCCTGCGAGAGCGACCTTACCGAAGTCCTACGGACCAACATTCCAACAGCTCCTCTCGTTCGGCTCCAAAGCAACGCCTTGGGTGAGCCCATCAGGCCCCTGGGCGGAGCTCTCCCGATGGCGAACCGATTGGTGCCCCAGTATCAACTCGTCCACGCAGGAGTCCCCGACTCGAAAAGCGGCCCGGACCCTGCCTTCGACCTCGAAGCCATGGCGAGCGAACAACCGCAGCGCCGGGGCGTTCGTCCCCATCACGCGGAGCGTCACCTTGACGAGACCGTCGCTCGCCGCCACATGCCGCAGTGCCGCCTTCAGCAACGCGTGACCGAGGCCACGGCGCCGATACGCCCGTCGAACTCCGATCTCGAGCTCTGCGGTGTGTCGCGTACGCCGCAGCTGGCCACCATACAGCGCCACCCAGCCCGCCAGCCCCTCGGTCCTCCGCGCCACGAAGACGGCAGACGACGGGTTGGCTCCCAAGGCCTCGAGCAACGAATGTGACACACAAGCCGTCTCTTCGAGTTCGCCTGGCTCCGTCTCGAGATGACTGCTCTCCGCGGCCACCGCGGTCCGCAGCTCCAAGAACGACGCGAACTCGCCGGGGCGCAGAAGGGTGACCCATGGCACGTCGCCGTACTGCCGCTCCGGCTCTCCCGCCGCGCTTCCCGGCGCAACGCGTTTCATCGGACCTCCACGGCGTTCTCCAGCACCTCGAGCCGTACGGTGGTTCGTCCGTCGGGGAGGCGGGCCTTCCATTTCGTCGCGTGGGGCGTCGAGAAGAACACGTAAACGGCGAGGCTCTTCTCTGGATGGGGGGTCACCTGGAGGTCCAGCGTGGTGCCCGGACGGAGGAAGCGATCGGCGAGGACACTCTCGTCCGGTTGCGTGGCGAGGCGCACCATCGCGCCGTACTCGTCCGTCAGGAACGTCGTGGGACCGTCGATCTCGCGCACCAGCATCCGCACGCTGCGCCCGTGGTTGGCCGTGGGGTGCGCCACGACCTCGACGCGCACGGCGGAGAGCGGCGCCGGGCCCGGAGACGGAGTCGACCCACCACAGCTCACGGCCAAGGCGCCGACACCGAACAGGAGCGCCCTGCACAGGAGCGCCCTGCACAGGAGCGCCCTGCACAGGAGCGCCCTGCACAGGAGCGCCCTGCACAGGATCCCGGCAGAGCACCTCATGGAACCTCCTTTCGCTCCGCCAACCGAGCCAGCTCGCGGAAGACGTCGCTCACGTCTCCGGCCAGCTCGAACTTCACGAGCGGGTGCCCCGGGAGCTTCTTCACGGGCCAGGCGAGCTCCGTGCACACCGTGTCCCCGCGGCGGGGAGCGCAGCCGCTGTCCAGGAGCTTCAAGAAGCTCCACGGACCGGGCATCGACGCAGCCTCGTAGTAGGCCTTCACCTCGCTGGCGTGCTCGTCGAGCACCTCCACGGACAGGGTGGAGGGTTCGCGTGACCACCAGGGCACCTCCAGGATGGTCTCGTCGGAGACCTGATTGAACGAGTGCATGCCGACGCCCGCGAGGGAGAGATAGGCGAGCGCGAGGAGCGGCTCCCCGATGGTCCCGCTCGGCAGCTCCAGGGGCGTCAAGGCCACGGCGAGGGGGCGCTGCTCCCCGTCGTCGAGCCAGAAGAGTGTCGTGAGCCGCTCCGCCGCGTTCAGGTAGTCGAGGAGCCCTTCGGGTTCGGGAAGACCGGACCGCATGGACCAGCGCCGTCGCTGATGCACCGTCCGTCCGCGGCTGGACACCACGACGGACGCGAGCAGGTCCTCCACCGTCGTCCAGAGCCGACCCTTCGGGGCGAACTCCTGAGCGACCTCCTCGACGGATGTGCTCAGGTCCGGCGACGCCGCGCTGGAGAAGGGATAGCGCCGCAAGAGGGCCGCCGCGGGGCGCACGATCTCCCTCTGCCAGGAGCGCTCGAGCTCGAGCAGCGCCTGGCTCCGCAGGGCATTGACGGGGAGCTCGAAGGGGCGTCGCCACTCACCGACGATCTGCTCCCCGTCGAGCCAACGGCCCACGTCCAGGTTGGCCCCCTGCTGCAGCGCCGTGAGCACGCCCAGGGCCTCGGCGAGCTGCTTCCCGCCCGCGCGGCCGTCGCTCGCCGCGGCCTCGGCTCCCTCTGCCTCGGCCAAGAGGGCGAGGAGCAGCTTGCCGTACTGCTCCAGCCCTTTGCTCTGGGTGACCTCGACGAGGCCGGCGAAGGGGCGCAGGGCGCTCTCGAGTCCAGGCGCCTGCACCCCTTCCAGAGGCAGGTCCGCGTGGCGGGCCACGGTGCCGACGAGCTCGGTGAACCAGGAGCCCGGCGCGGCGAGCTCCGTGAGCGCCGCTTTCGTGGCCGCCAGGTTGACGGGGGCGAAGCGCACGGAGAGCAGGTAGGACCGCAACGCCTCGAAGTACCGCTCGGCGTAGGCGTCCAGGTGACCACCGATCCACGCGAGCAGGTCGTCGTGATCGGCGGCGCTCAGCTCCGCCCCTTCGAGCCGCTCCGTCAACCCGCTCAGGGCGGGCGCGACGTACTTCGTGAACGCCTCGCGCGTGTACATGCCGGGCAGGGCCGTCGCCGGCCCGAAGGATCCGCGGACCGGGCCGCGCACGGCGTAGGCGTCGACGGGGTTCGCCCCGCTCCTCGTTGGGAGGGGGAAAAACAGGGTGCCGTCGTAGCCCGCGCGCAGGTAAGGGCATTGCTGCAGGGTGTCGCTCCGCCCCCTCGAAGCGCCGCAGCGCTCCGCGAGGAAGGCGTGATACGCGGCGCGCCCGGCGGTCCTGGTCGACGCGCGCCGAAACTCCCGCTCCGTGATCCGCTCCACGCGATCACCGAAACGGATCTCGAGCACGCGGCCCGCCCCCTGCAGCGGGGCGATCTCCGGAGCTCCCGCCGGGTCCTGCGCGGCGCTCCCGGGCTCGTCGGGGCGCGGCGCGATCCGAGCGAGCAGTTGCGTCAGGGTCTCGGGAGCACGCACCTCCTCGAGGCGAGGCGCCTCGTCGAGCCACGCGCGCAGGGTGACCAGATCCGTGAGGTTCTGCTCGAGGAAGTGGAGCTCCTCGCGCAGGGCCGGGCCCTGCTCCGTGCCAGCGCCGGGTCGCACCAGCTCGCGGCTCACGAGATCCACCGCCCGTTGGAGAAGGCGCAGCTCGGCGGCGTTGGCGGGGAGCTCCCGGAGGAGCGGGTTTTGCCGAGCTCGCTCGAGCACGTCGGGAGAGAACACTCCCTCCTGGACCGCGGCGGAGACGTCCAGGACGAGCTTGCGCCACTCCGCCACGGACCGCGCCGCTGCGTCGAGATCGCGCAGCGTGAGCCGCGCGGGCGGGATGTCGGAACGTACCCGCACGAAGTCTTCGACGGTCCGCTCGGGCATGCCGAGGAGGGTGGCCCAGGACGTCGGGTGGGCGAGCACGAGCTCCCCGAGGTCGTTCGTCGTCGTCGCTCGATCGAGCACGGCGGCGAAGACGCGGCGCGCGAAGGACGTGCGGGAGTCCAGATACGGTGTGACGTACGCCTGGCGCGTGGCGTCGACGAACGCCCTCCGCGCTTCGTCCCGCCCTGCCCGACCCGCGAAGGGGAGGGCCCAGAAGCGCAGACTGCGTACGCCCGCACCGGCGGCCGCCGCGCGAACACCCAGGGGCTGGAGGCTCGACAGGGTGCTCGATGCAGCGCTCGACGGGGTGCTCGATGAGGCTGTCGACGATGCGCTCGCAGCCGAGCTCGGCGCTCCGGCGTCCGCTCCCTCGGGGGCCTGCTCCGCTTCGGCGGCGCTCACCTGCACGCGCGCCCCACCCGGAGACGAAGCGCTCGAGACGGCGCTCGCCCCGGCGCCCCACGTGCTCGCATCATCGGCCCCGTCGAGGGGAACCCCGAGGCCTCGATCCAGGCTCCGTTCGACCTCGAGCTGATACTCCGCGAGCCGCGCCCCGACGCGACCGAGCCAGATGCCGTGCCCCACGAAGCACAGCGCGAGGAGCCCACACGCCACGCCGCAGAGCTGCGCCGTGCGCCGCCACGCGGCTCGCCGCAACCCGACCCGCGCCTCCGTCAGCGCCTCAGGAGCCAACGCGAACGGGTGGCGAGGCAGCGCCTGACCCTGAGCGTCCGTCAGGAACACGCCGTTGAGCTCCCCCCGAGTGAAGCGCCGCAGGGCGTCGGCGAGAGGGCCCGTAAAGGCGGCGAGGCCGCGCAAACGCTCGGGCAGGGCGCCCAGCAGCCGTACGGTGGGCTCGAAACGCGCCGGCTCGATCCCGAGCAGCTGCCCCACGCGCTCCTCGGCGTCGCCCAGCACCTGCCGCGCCCCTTCGGTCCGTTCGACGACCGAGAGGGGCCACGGCGCGCGCGCACCCCGCGACCACAGCTCCCGCGACGGGCCGTAGCCCGCCTCGTCCTCGAGACCCGTCACGCAAATCCGCACACCCAGGCTGCGGCCTGCGCTCTGAAACAGCGGCAGCTTGCGAGCGAGGGCCGCGGCCCAGGCGCGGAGCCGCGCCTCGTGGCCTGCGTGGAGCTCTGCGAAGTCCACGCCCAGCACGAACAGGACCACCCCCGAGAGCTCCCCAGCGAGCTTCGCCAACGCACGATCGACGTCGGGATCCTCCCCGATCAGCAGCTCGTCCCGCAGACGCAGCACGACGACGCCGCGTCCCCGGTGCACGCGGAGCGGCGCCGCGCCCGTCGGGCTCGCCGCGGCCCCCGCGAGGCGCTCCAGGGCCGTCGAGCGCTCCCAGACCGCGTCGTCCAGCGCGACCACGGTCGTCCCGAGCTGACGCTCCGTCGCCGACAGGCTCCGCTCGACGGGACCCCAGATCTCGTCCAGCGCGCGCCCGATGTCGCCGCGGGGAGGCGCCCCTGCGGCGCGCCTCCGGAACCACCAGAGGGCCAGCGCCAGCAACGCAGCGAGCACGAGGGCTCCGCCGACCCACACCAGGGTCGTCCCGGACGGCGCGGAGCCCGCAGACAGGAGCGTCAACCCGATCCCTCCCAGAGCCCGTGTCGATCCACGAGCGCTTCGAGCAGCTCCTCGAAGCTGCCCAGGGCCGCCGCGATGGCCTCCGGCGACGCCCCCGAAGCCGCCTGCTCCGCCGCCGGCGACGACTCCCCCAACGACGGAGCCGCAGCCCCAGCGCTCGGCGCGGCTTCGAGCGCCGCCCGCACCTGCGCCCAGGACACCTGCAGCGCCGCCAGGGCACGCTCGTGACCCGCGAAGAGCCGCTCGAGCTCGCCCTCGACGATCCGCAGGCTCACTCGTGGGTCGGTGCTCGGGGGATCGAGGCAGGTGAGCAGCGCTCGCGTCGCCCGGGCCTCCCGGAGGGGCAACAAAGGGACCTCGGGCTCCGCGGACTCGTCCCGCAGGCGAACCCCTTCGGAACCTTCGGAGGGCAGGACGCGCAACACCGCGGAAGGGATCGGCGCCAGCCGGGGACGGACTCCCTCGCTCATGGTCCCCCCCACCAGCCGAGCGCCGCCGCACACAGCCCGTAGAAGAGGAGCCAAACGCCCAGAGCGCTCGCCACCCGCGGCGCCCAGGGGACCCCCTCGAGGGTCGCGGACGGCTCGGGCGCATCGGGCGTCGCCGTCGCGCTCGGCCGCGGCCGACGCAGGCGCGCCTTGTACTCCTCCAGCCCGCGCGGCGAGCCCGCGAGCTCCCCGGTGAACCCTTCCTCCAGGCAGAACAGAGCGAGGTCCGCCAAGGTGTCGAGGGTCGACACGTCACTCGCCCCCGAGCGCCACCCCAGCGAGGATCGGCCGAGCTCCGCGAGCACCTCGTCCACGTCGACGAAGAACAGCCGACCACCGTTCAGCAGCTCCGCCCCCGCGGGACCCACGGGCTGCCAGTCCGCCCGATCCGCGGCGGGGAGCCGTCGCCGAATCCGCTCGTTCAGCCAGAACGAGATCAGCCGCAGCGCTCGGTCGGCGAAGTGATCCGCGTCGCCGCGGCGCGCCGGCACATCGAAAGCCGTCGTCATGGACCGCTCGAGGGCGTGGCGCACGTCCATGTGCAGCGTGGAGAGGATCAGCGCGCTCCGACTCGTCGCCTCCACGTCGGACGAGCTCGTCCGCAGCTGGTGGGCTGCACGCTCGGTGGCGCGATCGACGCGATCCCGCAGCGCGAACACCTCCAGCCAGAGAGCCACGCTCATGACCCCGCCCCCACGAGGCGCAGGGGCGCCCGCCGGACCCCGCGACGCGCGCGCACGCGCACCGGCGCGTCGCACCAGGCGTTCAGGAAAACCTCGATCCGATCCACCAGATCGTCGAGCAGCGGCTCCTGCTCCTCCTCCGGTGTCCGGCACTCGAGGGCGACCTCCAGCCGCGTCCCGTCCGTGGCACCTTCGCTGGCGCCATCGGGCAGCTCCCGCCAGCTCACCGACTCGATCGTCTCGGCGAGCTTGCGCCAGGTGGGCGCGGCGCTCGCGCCCAGGAGAAGGAGCAGGCGCACCAGCTCGTCCCGGGTCGGGGTCTGCCGCGTCGTCCAGGCCAGGAGCTCCATCAGCTGAGCGGGGGCTCCCTCCAGGGGGCTGGGGTGGAAGGGCGCCGTACCCTCCAGGAGCTTCCACGCCACGTCGGGCAGCCCGAGGCGCCAGGGACGGACCCGCGTGCGCCCCAAAGCGGCCAGATCGAGGCCCGGCTGGGTCCACACCGCGTCGACGCGCACGCGCCGGGGACGCGTCGGGCTCCCCGGCACGGGCAGCGCGAGGTGGGGGCGCTCGCGTCCCCGGACCGTCCTCCACTCCAGGCGGTAGCTGCGTTCCGGTTCCCCGAGCGCCGTCGCGAACAGGGTCGTCTCCAGCTCGTCGTCGAGCTCCGAGACCCGCTCGATCTGACCGAGCTCGAAGGGGGTCCCTGCATTGGCGTAGCGCGGCGCGGCCAGCTCCGCGGGCGGCACGATCGGCTGCCACCCTGCCCGCCCATCGTCGACGATCGGATCGGCGGGAGCGCGGATGGCGTTCTCCACGGGCAGCACGTTCGGTTGGAAGGTCTGCGCCGTGAAGGACACGTCTCCGCAGGCAGGGTCCAGCTCGAGCGCGAGCCAGGCCCGCGTGTCGCGTCCATCCGCCGGCAGCTCGATGTTGATGAACAGGTCCCGCTGGGGCAGCTGCAAGTGGCGTCGCACCGCCTCCAGGGCAGGAGGCGCGTGATCCCCGGGCGCCCCGACGCGGGCACCGAAGCGCACCTCGAGCCGCGGGCGCCCCCGAAAAGCCGCGGGCGATCCCGGATCCGGCGCACCCGAGAGCCCGGGTCCGCCGCCGAGGTAGCGCGCCGATCGACACGCGACGCGCAGACGACGATGCAGCCCGATCGACCGCGCCAGATCGCCCAGCAGGTCCACGTGCAGGCTCAGCCAGCCGAGCTGCGCGAGCCGCACCGGCGCCTCGACGCCCAGGACCAACCAGCGCGCGTCGTCGCCCACCTCGAGCCGCGCCGCGAACACGCGCACCGGCGCGAGGACGGCGGAGACGGACGTGGCGAGCTGGACCGCCGCGCCGTCCGCCGCCTCCACGAGCAGCGGCGTGCCTTGGGGCAGGGTGACGGCGGAAGACCAGCCACCGGCGTCCAGGGCCCGCACCAAACCACAAGCGCCCAAGGGATGCCGCAGGAAGTCGCAGTGCTCGGCCGCGAGCGCGCTCACCGCGTCGAACATGCCGCGGTACGCCATCTGCTGGGTACGCGCCGAAAAGAAGGCCACGGCCTCGAGCAGCCGGCGCACCTCCGGATCCGCCGCGCTGGGGACGTCCTCGCCGGAGCCCCCGATGTCCGCCAGATAGGCGTCCAAACGCAAGAGCTCGTCCAGGAAGGTGTCTTGGAATTCGCTCGCCATGGTCGTTCAGCCCAGGGCCACCTGCGGCGCGGAGACGTTCACGAGGGATCCCTTCAGCGTCGCCACGCCGGACGCCTCGGCGGTGAGCTGCCCCGAGGCCTCGAGGTTGATCGTCGTCCCCGAGCACTTGGCTTGCAGCCCGCTCACCGTCACCTCCTGCTCCCCCTTCAGGGCCAGGGTGGTCTGCGCGGCATAGGTGGATCCCTGCTTGGACCGACACTCGATCTCGTCGGCCTCCACGGAGAACTTCTTGCACTTGAACGAGATCGCGTCGGCGACCTGCGTCACCGTGCTCGTCCCCGCGCTCCCCTCGACCTGCAACACGATCGAGTCCTTCAGCAGGGTGACCGTCTGCTTCGAGCTGGCCGATTCGTCCTCCACGATCAGCGTCAAGCCCTCGGCCTTGTCGAGGACGATGGTGCATTTCAGCGTGCTCATCGCCTCACCCCGTGTCCTCCGCGACGCCGATCACGAGCTTCCCCTCGCTGAGGGTGAGCGCCACTCGATCCTTGTCGTTGACCCGCACCACGCCGAACACCGGCGCGTCGTCGTCGTACACGTGGGTCAGCTTCGTGAAGCTCTCCTCGCTCTTGCCGAACACCAGCCGCTCTCCCTGCCCTTCCTTCGGCAGGGCGGCGCCCTCGCGCCAGCTCAGCGTGCGCACGATCGAGGCCGTGTCGAGGTCGAGCGCCAGCAAGACGCGGGCGCCCCGACAATGCGGGAGGTAGACGTTCGCTCCCACCGTGCCTGGCTCCGCGGGAGCGAACACGCTGGCGTCGAACAGCGGGACGTTCACCTCGACCTCGTCGATCGCCGTGGTCTCGCACTGGGTCACGTCCCAGGTCTTGTCCGTCTCCTCCCCCTGCCGGCTCACGACGACGCCTTCGACGAAGCCCGGATAGCGCGGCGCCACGTACTCCAGGTCCGTGGCGAAGCGCTCCTCGACATCCGCCAGGACCGCCGACAGCTCGACCTGCAGGGGGACCGCTCCTGGTCCGAGGCGACCGCCCGTCGCGCCTGCCTCGGACCGCGCCTCCAAGCGCAGGCTCCGGACGATCCAAGAGGAGGCCACGAGCCGGGAGTTCTTCGCGAAGCGAGCCCCCGCCGGGCACGACACCAGCGCTCCCGGCACGAGCTGCGCGCTCGGGTAACGACGGAACCGCAGGTGGGCCCGCGGTCGGAGCTGCTCATGGCGCAGCCGCTGCTCCTCGGCGCGAGCCGCCTGCTCCTCGGCGACCGGAGTGCGGAGCAGCTCGTCGCAGGCGAGGGGCGCGCTGGCTCCCGTCCTCTCCGCCGTGACCGTCTCCGCGGCGTTGGCGTAGGAGTTGCGCAGGCGTGGCCGCGCGCGCCCCGGCTCCGGCACGCTCAGCGCGACGGCGCCCACGTCGTCGCCGAAGAGCGCCCGCGCCGGCTCGATGCCCGCGAGGACGTCGACCACGCGATAACTCTGGTCGGTGTAGTCGTAAGCGAGCGCCCCACCGCGAGCCTCCGCGTACCAGCACAGAAAATCGTAGAAGCTGACGCCCGCGGATCCCGGCAGATGCAAGAACCACTGCCTGCGGGTGGTCGTGGCCACGGACCAGCTCGAAGCGACGCTCACGTCGGGGGGGGCCTGGGCCTCCACCACCTCCAGGAGGCTCTTGTCCGTGAGCAGATCACAAGGGAAGTGCTGCCGCCACGCGGCGCGCGCGGGGTCCTGGAACTCGATGCGATACCGTCGCCACAGCAGGGGCTGCTCCGCCGACCAGTCCGTCGCCTCTTCGTGGACGGTGCGGTGGGTGGCGCGCCCTCGCACGACGAGGGGCTCGAAGGTGCTCGGCGCCTCCCCCGCGACGCGCACGGGGACCACCGACAGCTCGACGGACAGCTCGCCCGTGTCGAAGAACACCTCCTTCAGGGCGTCCTCGTAGCGTCCGCCCTGGGAGGTGTCGTCTCGAGCGACGAACTCGACGGCGCCCTCGAAGCCCGATTGACGGAGCTCGAGCTCGAGCCGGCGGACGTCCTCGGCCGGAATCTCGTGCGCCGCGCCGGCCAGGGTGACCGTGAGCTCGATCTTCAGGAGCTCGTCGAACTTCACGTTCGCGCCTCCGTGACGTCCACGCGCCGCGTCCAGATGTCGAAGACGAGGTGCAGCCGGACCACCGCGCCGCTGCTCCGCAGGCGCCCCGTGAGCAGGAAGCGCACCCGCCCCCCGGCGTCCCGCGACAGCGCCGTCAGGGTGAAGTCACCCAGGGCGCCCTCGTAGCGAGCGATGTTCCTCACCAGCTCGAGCCGGAGCCGCTCGATGGGATCCTCCGGCTCACCCTCCGTGGCGGGAGCCCCCCACTTCGTCTCCGAGCGCACCCCGAAGTCCGGGAGGACGGACGCGAAGCCGCGCTCCCCCGCCAGGAGATCCCGGAGGTGAGCGGCCACGTGCTCGGCCCCGCGCGGCCCCGCAGACCCCGAACGCAGACGCTCAAGCAACGCCATCGGCCCCCCTCCACACCAACGAGGCGCGCACGGCGACGCCGACCGGACGCTGGAAGCACAGCGCCCGCTCGCGCCGCACGTGCTCCCACTCCACGCCGCTGCACTCCAGGCGATAGTAGCGCGTGTCGGGGCCCCCCGCGGGCGCATAGCTGAACTGCACCGGCGCCGCGCGCAGCCCCGGGAGGAGGAGCTCGTGCAACGTCGGCAGACGCCCGGGGCTGCCCAGCACGAGATCCTCCAAGCGTACGTCCCCGTGGATGGCGAGGCAGAGCTCCCGATCGCCCCCCAAGACCTCCTCCGGCAGGTTGCGGGCCACGAACAGGCGCCCCTCCCGGACCAGCTCGAGGCCGGCAGGGGTGGGATCCGGGACGGCGCTCGCCTCGCCGGAGATCGCCGCGAACAGCGCGCCGTAGCAGCCGCGCAGATCGTCGTGATCGTAGACCAAGGACTCGACGTCGATGGGGGTGCCAGGGCTCGCGGCGAGCTCGCAGGCGTAGTCTCGCAGGGCACAGAACAGCTGGTAAGGATGCAGCCGCGGACCGCGCCCGCTCCAACGGTCGTGCACCACCGAGCTCTCCCGGAGCACCGCCCGCAGCTTCTGTCCCTGCGCCCGACGCCGCTGCACGTCGCTCGCTCGCGCGCCCGTCGCCGTCCTCGCCCGCGCGCTGTCGCGCAGGGCGTCGTTGGCGTACTGGATGGACTCGTAGAGCGCCAACAGCTCGGCGCGCAGGAAGGGCGTGGTGCAGACCTGGAGCAGCGGCGGGACGTAGCGCCCCAGGCTCGCGCCGCGCCCTCCCCGCTTCGGCTCGAGCGTGAGGAGCTGCATGGATTGATCGCGGCGCGACGCGAGCTCCTCCAACTCGCCCGACCAGGGCGGATGTCCCGCCACGAGCCGGACGCGATAGCAGCGCGGGAGCACCTGGCTCGCTTCGATCCCGTCGCCGGGCTCCCGGGGTGGCAGCACGACCGCGTGGATCGGCACCGCCTGGCGCGGCTCGACCTCGAGGGGCTCGATGGGCTCGACGTTGCCCTCCGTGGACAGGAGCGTCCCGTCCCGGAGGACCCACTCGAGCTTGCGCACCACCACCCAGCCCCGCTCCAGCTCCGCCGCATCGAGCTCCAGCGCGGCGATCCCGTACGCGGGCAACCCCGAGAGCCGGAACCGCGCGGCCATGTGGGCCAACAGCGCCTGCTCCTGACGCTCGAAGTGCCCCGGGCTCAGCAGCTGTCCCGGGATCCAGGCGTGTAGTGCCAGCTCGAAGTTCACGAAGCCTCCGACCTCCCCACGCCTCCCGCTTCAGGCTGCGACGGCGACGCCCCAGCCCTTCACGATGTTCTTCTGATCGGCGACCGCCACCGTGATGTTCTGCGACTCCGGCTGCGGCTTGATCCCGATCTGGAAGGCGTAGTTCTCCGGGGACTGCACCTCGGTGGACTTGTCCTCGGCGAGCGCCAGGTTCAGGTCGTCGCCGTTCTTTTCGAGGATGCCCTTCATGTCCGCGTCCACGGTGAGGCACTTGAAGTACTTCTTGGCGATGGGGTCGTAGTCGTAGACGGAGAACTGAAAGACCACCTCCACCTTCGTCAACGACTTGAAGAGCAGCTCCTGGCACGTCTGCTTCGACGCCACCGACACTTGCCCGCTGAAATAGAGGGCGTCCGTCGGCCCCAGCTGCCACAGGGCCCCGCTGAGGACGGCGACCACCTTGAGGTCGTCCTCGGGGTTCAGCGGATCCTTCACCGTCTGATCGGCGGCCAGATCCTTGTCACCGATCTTCAGGCTGGTGATGAAACCGACGGGGGTCTGTCGGTCCTTCTTGTAATTGTATCCCTGATAGATGTCGCAGTGTTTGTTGAATTCCGCCATTCGCGTCTCCACGTCTCGGGGCCGGCGCGCGGCCCCTCCAGTCATTTCGCCCTCGAGCACCGGTCGGCTCTGGTGCGCCCTCTGGTGTGCTGTCCCCTCGGGTTCCGAGCCCTCGTGGGGCCCCCTCGAGACCCCACGAGGGGGTCCCGAGCTCCGCTCTACTCCGGCTCAGCCGTGCTCCGGCTCAGCCGTGCTCCGGCTCAGCCGTGCTCCGGCTCAGCCGTGCTCCGGTTCAGCCGTGCTCCGGCTCAGCTGTGTTCCAGCTCAGCCCCCCAGGGCCGCCTCGAGGCGCAGCTCGACGTCCATGCCTTCGAACTGGACGTGGGGCAGCAGCGACGTCGTGCACTTGTACCACCCCAGGGCGCCCATCTTCGGCTCGACCGTGACGCTCACCGCCTTGAACGGGTAGCGCGCCAGCGTGCGATCGTCCGGGTTGGTGACGGTGGTCACGTACTCCGACAACCAACTCTCCAACATGTTCTGGATGTAGGGGCCGTCCGCCGTCGAGCCGATGTAATCGCGCACCATGCGCTTGATGTAGTGAGCGATCCTGCTCACCGAGAGCGTGTAGGACAGGTTCGTGACCAGGTGCGCGTTCTGCGTCGCGAGCTCCTCGACGAACGTCTTCGGCTTCTTTGCCGACTGTACGCTGAAGAAGCAGGCCTGATCCGGCTCGTCCTTCTTGGAGACGAGCGGGATGAACCCCGCCATCGCCAGCTGGAGCTCGCGATAGTCCGGCAACGCCGCGTCGACGGGCGGCTGCTCGATCAGGTGCCCCTGGCTCTCGAAGACGTGCGTCGGCAACCCCCGGATCAGCCCGCCCCCCTCGGGACCGCGGACGTGCTGGCACCACCCGGAGAGTTCGAAGGAGCGAATCATGTTCCGCGCCAACAACGCGGCAGCGTTGCCCCACAGGTAGTCGTCC
>Ga0207873_1002595_pt1 | contig 14473 bp, 9 predicted proteins | sample BGWIniCompost_FD_187373 | JGI IMG/M metagenome (GOLD analysis project Ga0207873, IMG submission 187373) | Cellulose adapted compost microbial communities from Newby Island Compost Facility, Milpitas, CA, USA - BGW Initial Compost (SPAdes)... ...
GGATGAGATCAAACTTCATCTTCGCGGTACCCCGTTTCAGTTGCGCGTATGGGAGACGCTGTTGAAGGTGCCCATGGGTGAGGTCACAACTTACTCCCGACTGGCGGCCGAACTGCATCACCCGCAGGCGTCGCGCGCTGTAGGGACAGCGGTGGGCAGCAACCCTGTCGCGTTCCTCATTCCGTGCCACCGTGTGATACGTGCGTCTGGTATTATTGGCGACTACCACTGGGGAAGCACGCGAAAGGCGGCGATAATCGCATGGGAATCTGCAAAACTTTCGAAGCACTAACGCTTCGCCTATTCGCCATATGCTGTCACCACAAGCTCGCGGTTTCCTCCGTAGTCGCGATGCTCGCACAGATAAATCCCCTGCCACGTTCCGAGGTTGAGGCGGCCCGACGTAATCGGTATCGTCACCGATGATCCGAGTACGGATGCCTTGATATGTGCGGGCATGTCGTCAGGTCCCTCAGTGTCGTGCAGATAGTACGGCGCATTCTCCGGAACCATATGATTGAAATGGCTCTCGAAGTCTTTCCGCACCGTCGGATCGGCATTTTCGTTGATCGTCAGGCTCGCCGACGTATGCTTAATGAATACGTGAAGAATGCCCCGCTGAATTTCGCGAATCTCCGGGAGCGCGCGGGTCACGGCGGACGTGATCAGATGAAAGCCGCGAGAATGCGGAGGCAATACAATTTCTTTCTGGAAGAATTTCATCGTTCCGGAAAGTTACAAAGTTGCCTCGTCCGACTCTAACCTACAGCCAGAAGAGACCCCCCAATGGCGACCAGCGCCGCAGAAATCAGCAATAACCATCGGAGTAAACTGTGCTTACCTTTGCGGCGGAGGAGGATACCCAGCATCATGAGTTTTAGATTGGATTGAAAAGAAAGATAAGGAATTGATTTCAGATTAGCGATTTGTGCTGTGTGATTTTCTCCATGAATTTGGAGGGAACCAAATCTAAAATCGCCAATCGCCAATCGCTAATCGCTAATACTCCGCGACTCTCTTCCCCTGCGTAGCACTCTCTATTACCTGATCCTCCGGAAGCCAGACAACCCCAACACATCAACACATCAACACATCAACACATTAACACATCAACACATCAGAGCCACCCCTTCCTCTTAAACCACGCATATATCACCACCGTGAGAACGACCATGAGTAAGATTAACAGGGGATAACCGAACGGCCAGCTTAGTTCCGGCATGTATTTGAAATTCATCCCATAAATCCCAACAATAAAGGTCAATGGCATGAAGAATACGGAGAAGACCGTCAGCACGCGTACGACTTCATTCGTGCGTTGTGATGTTAGGGAAATATAGGTGTTGAGCAGCGTTGTAGAGTGGTCCATTACATGATCGCTGTTCGTGTACTGTCTCAGCAACTCGTCTTTGAGGTTGTTAAGGTCAGGCGCCTGTATCTTCTCGGCGAGGTGATCCACAATGCCGCGTGACAGATTGAGAAGCTTATTGATTACATACGCCTGCCGCTTAATGTAATACAGATCCTCCAACAAGGCGGGCATCCTTTTCTGCAGGAAAAGCATAGGCTCGAACTTTTCAATCTCGTTCATGAGCTGAGCAAGGGGACGTTCGTAGGTAAGGAAGGAAGAAAGTATGACCTTCTGCAGGACGTCGTACGGCGACAAACACTTTCGCGTCTCTACATAACGTTGTCGGATATCTCCGATGAAGTCAATAGGCCTCCGATGTATCGTGATGATAAAACCGTCACCAATGAAGATCGCGATCTTGTCCGTGAGTTCCTGGATGGTATCCGACTGACTGTCAGCCTTCGAACTATAAACACGCAGGATGAGAAACCGAACATCTCCGATTTCTTCATACTTGGGCAAATGTTCCGGCTGCAGCGAATCCTCCACTAGAGCGCTGTGGAGATGGTACTTCGCCGCTACTTCTCGCAGTTCTTGCTTTTCAGGGTTGGAGATGTCGATCCATTCGAAGGGAAGGTCGTCTTTTTCCATCAGGCTCGTGACCATAGCGGGAACGCAGAGTGGAGGCTTCTCGAAAGGTCGCTAAAATATCCCCAACTTTGCAACTCCCCTATGTGACGGTTCCTGAGTTTGCCGAAGGACTGTGTGGTTCAAAGAATTTTTTGAACCACACAGGGCACATAGGACGTATTTATCGCGAGCGTACTTCGCGCCTCATGAAGGATGCATACGACAATGCGAAGCACACTACAGTCGCCGCAATCAATCCTGTGAGCTGCGGCCACACAATCAGCAAACTTTGATCAAGAGGAAGTGGTGCCGGTATCGATCCGTAGACCTGCTCAAAGGAAAGGGGGCCAAGGCTTCGTACTGACGGCATCAGCAGCGTGGTAGTCGCCTCGCTGAAAAGCTGGCTGGGCACAAGGCGGAGCAGGTTTGCCACGAACGCTTGATACTTCAGGATTTGAAGCGGATTGGATGTCTCAGCCGGTGCCGCTACGCGGGCGATGACGTTAACGATCAGTTGATAAAATACCGTGAAGAACAACCAGGCAGCCATGCTCGACAATGCGGACGTTGCCGGCTGACGAAAACGGATCGAGAAAAAGATCGAAAGGTTCAACCAGAAGGCCACGTAGCAAACGCTCACCAGTAGAAAGCAGATGATCCGCATGAACTCCTCAGCGGTGGGAAGTATGCCGATCCTGATCAGCCCGAGTCCCATCACCAGAAAGCCGAGGGCAAAGAGCATCACGGTGATTACGATCAAAGCAGCCGTGAACTTCGCGTTGATCACATAATCGCGCGGGACGGGTTGAGCCATAAGGCGACTCAGTGTACCGCGGTTTTGTTCCGAGTTGATAGCGTCAAACCCCAGAGCGATGCCCAGCAAAGGCCCGAGAAAGCTGATGAACACCGTGAATGAAGGCAACGAGCCATCCGTCATGGTGAATAGCTTAAGGAAAAAGAATGCGCCCTCCGGATCGTCAGCTTTCGTTGCCTTGGCCATTTGTCCAACAGCCGTGTACAGCGACCCAAGACACGTCATCGCTATGAGTATGACAAGGATGATAAATCTCCAGCTTCGCACGTGATCCGCGATCTCCTTGCGAACGATAACCCAAAACGGATCGGCTGCCGTCGATGCCGACCGTTGGCTGAAACGAAATGGCAGCTTACGAAGCAGCGCTAAGGGCAGTTCCATTTTTCTCAAAATAATGGTAGTAAATATCATCCAGGCCGTACTGGTTCTGCTTGAGGTAATTCAAGGTCGCCCCGCTTTCCACCACCGTTCGCGCGATGTCGGGTGCAGCATTGCGGCTACAGCCAATACGCCATACACCCATTTCGGGCACGACGGACAAGACGCCCGGAATGCTTCCCAACTTTTCCTTGAGGGCATCCGACGAACTCTCAATTCCGGCCTCGATCAAGAATGGTTCATTCGAAAACAGTTCCTGCGAAAGTTGCCCGATGGTACCCACCGCCAGCAACTTACCCTTTACAAACAGACCCACACGATCACAAACTTCCTGGATCTGATGGAGGTGATGAGACGATAGCAACACCGTCAGCCCCTCATCACGGCTGAGCTTTTCAATCAGTGCCAGAAACTCCCGTACCCCCTGAGGGTCGATACCCAGTGTGGGTTCATCGAGAATGATTACCTCCGGACTTTTGATCAGCACGTCGGCCAGTCCCAGGCGCTGGCGCATGCCACGAGAGTATTTACCGGCTTTCTTGTCGGCCTCAGCTGCCAATCCAACGCGCTCCAGCAGATTGTGCGCCCGCTCTTCTGCTGCTTCCAGCGTCATGCCGTTGAGTTGAGCGGTGTACAGCAGATTTTCCAGGCCTGTGTAGTCCTCGTAGAATCCCACATCCTCGGGCAGATAGCCAACCTTGCGCTTGACTTCGATTGGGTTTCGGGTGGCGTCGATGCCACACACGGTCACGGATCCTGATGTGGGCTCGGTGAGTCCCAGCATCATCAGGATGGTTGTCGACTTACCTGCACCGTTTGGACCGAGAAGACCAAAGATTTCTCCTTTCGTTATGGTCAGGTTCAGGTTGTCGACAGCGGTATAGGTTCCGTATCGCTTCGTCAGCGCGGAAATCTCTATTATATGATCAGCCAAGGCTACCTCCTTCCGTATTTGCGAAACAGCGTGTATACACCACCGAGGGCGCCACCGATAACCAGCACACCCAGCCAACCATACAGAATTGGCGTTTTCACCGAAACCCTGAAGGTGGCTTTCGACGAAACCTCAGGGGTTTTCGATTCCATGGTCACAACGTAGTCGCCGGCAATGGCCTTCTCATCAGCGTTAATCGTTGCAAAGACCTGCGCCTGTTCGCCCGCTTCGAGCCTGTCAATGCTCGCCGGCTCAAAGGTTACATCCCAGTTGATCGGCGCACTGTGATTGAGCTTAACATTTGTTAATGGCGCAGATCCCTTGTTAATCACTGTGAGTTCGACACGTCGCGTCTTCCCAGCCGTAATTCCGGTGCTAAGCAATCCTGTAGGCGTCGTGAGCTCCATCGCATAGCTTCCCTTTATTACGACTTCCAGTTCAAGTTCAGCAGATGTGGAACTGGTCGACGCGATGATGGGAATCTTGTAGCTTTTTGCTTCGATTACATCCGGCGGATCTACCTCAATGGTGATGCTCTGACGTTGATTGGGACCAACTTTCACTGAACTCACCTGCCGTCCATCCGCTTTGAAGGAGACGTTCCAACCCCGTTCAGCATTCGCGCGGAGTGCATACAGCTGATCTTCAGCTGTCATGTTTCGGAGGTCTGCAGTAAAGGTAAATGTGGAGTTGGAATTGCCCTCCATGTTGGGCCGCTGTGTTGTGAGTTCGGAACGAAAAGTTCCCTCTTCCACAACCGTGACTTTCAACGGAAGCACCGCGAGGTTTCCCGCAACAACACTAAAACGATAAACACCCTTCTTGACTTTGAGAGGAACATTCACTTTCAGCGTAACAGCACGCTTTTCATCGGGCAACACCGAGAGCGTTTCAAGCACCCATCCTCCCGATTTCAATTCGTAGGTCCAATCCTTGGGAAGACCCCGAATGGTAAGCGTAGCATCGCGTACACTGCCAGCCTTGTTGATGACGTCGATGTTGTAGTCAATCGACTGACCCGGCGAAACCGAAATGCCTTTATAGGGAGTGTATAGGATCAGTTCCGGAGCGGGTAGAGCTATGAGAGGACTTAGGGCGAGTACAAACAGAATGCTACCCGCGAGCCATGTACGCAAGGGCATAAAAAACCTTTTCATAATTTTTTAATGACTTTTTGTACACGGCGCAAAATTTAAAAAATGACGAAAAATCTGGAAAGGCCGGGGGCTTTTTTTGGCGCCGAAGCCGGCCTCGGCGCCAGGCGGCACAGACTTTGTTAACCTTCGGTTTCCATATTGGGAGTGTCGACCGGCTTGGATTCCGGCGAGCCTTTCTGGCGTAAATAAATGGACAAAACCACGATTGCGGCCACCGAAATAAATTCGCTCTGCCAGTTTTGGAACGACTCAAACCATGGCCGCGAATCACCAAGATACGCCGCCATGGTCTTGCCGGGTTCGCCTTTCCGCAGTTGCTCCTCGTTGAAATCTTTATGGCTGCCGTACAGATGTAAAGCGAAACTAACCACAAACAACAGTACGAATACGAGCGACAAGGAATTCTTGTATAACGCAAGGGATATGCCTCCAATTCTCACTGGCAATGGCGCTCCTTCGCGTCTTGGATCGGGTTCACGATCAACCGGCATTTCCTTATCAATCTGCTTCGATTCACTCGAGCCAATCTGCCGCAGTGAAATTGTCAGAATAATGAAGGCAGCCATCTGAAGGAACTCACTCTCCCAGTTTTCGAAAGTACTCTGCAGAAAATGTCCGCTCTTCAGGTAATGAGGCAAGGCTACAGGAGGGACATTATCCTCCATACGTTCGTCATTATACTCCTGCATACCGGTATATATCTGACCAACCATGCTGATCAAAAACAAAAACAGTAATGCCAGTGACAAACTGTTCTTGTAGAGCCATGAATGCTTATCATTTTTCATATGGATTTGATGTCAAAGAAACTATCTCCGTACAATAACCTGCCAGTCGGACGGTTTCGCGATGAGATGAATTCCAATATCCCAGTCGCGTCGTTCCAACTCCAGATCAAAGACTCCGGAGCCTACCATGAGATTGCGGATGCGAACGCGTTCCAGGTATTCGGGTAGCGCGGGCTTATCGAATGAAAGGATTCTTCTGGGACTGTCAACCGTCACCTGAAGGCACGATTGCAACAGAAGATAAACGGCAGCCACAGACCATGCCTGCGGCATACATGCTACCGGGTAGGCAGTTGGCGCTTCTCCATGTCGTATTGAAAATCCGCAGAACAATTCCGGAAGGCGTTGAAGGTCGATGTAGAGACAGGCCGAGAACAAGCCACCCATCAGTTTCATCGCAGGTTCAACAAGACCATAGCGAGCCATGCCTGCAGCAACCAGCGCTGTATCGTGCGGCCATACGGAACCATTGTGATACGACATCGGATTGTAACGGGGCGCATTCTCAGACACCGTGCGCATGCCCCAACCGCAGAAAATGTCGTGTTGCATGAGCGTTGTTGCCATCCGCTTTGCCTTGACTTTGTCGGCAATGCCCGTGAAGAGACACTGACCGGCATTCGATGTTTTGATGCGGCACGGTTTCTTGTCGCCATCAAGCGCCAGCACATACGCACCGAGGCTCGAGTCCCAAAACGCTTCGTTGAATCTCCGCTTCAGTGTAAGCGCCTTTTGCTTCCATGACGTGGCCTGAGCATTTCTGTTGAACATCTTAGCCAGGTACGATGCCTGCCGGTATGCATCGTATACATAACCTTGCACCTCGCACAACGCGATCGGTGGCGTTGCGAGTCGACCATCTTCATAAAAGATACAATCGTGAGAATCCTTCCATCCCTGATTTACCAACCCACTCTCCATGCGTTTCTGGTACTCGACAAAACCATCCTTGTCGATGTCGCCATATTCCTCAATCCACCGAATAGCCCGCTCGATGTTGGGCCAGATTTTCATAATCGTTTCGCTATCCGCCGTCCTCCGATAATAGTGGCCTGCCAGGGCTATAAACAGCGGCGTGGCATCAATGGTGCCGTAATATTTTCGGAATGGAATCTCATCAAGAGCGGCCATTTCACCGCCACGTGCCTCGTGAAGAATCTTTCCCGGCTCAGCATCGCGAAATGGATCTGAGGTGCTGGCCTGATTTGCGGCGAGATAGAGCAATACGCCCTTCGCGATTTCCGGCGCAACCCATAGTGTTTCAAGGGCGGTGATGATTCCGTCGCGACCGAAAATGGTGTTGTACCAGGGCACGCCGGCATACGGATAATACCCATGCTCCGTCTCAGCGAGAAGTGAGATGAGGTCCTTCTTGGACCGATCGATCCAATGCGTGAATTGCTCGTTGCTGGTCGATATGTCCGATATGAGATTTTTCTTTCTGCGAATGTTCGCAAACACCTGACCCAACGCCTCTTCGTAGTTCAGCAGCGGCTGCACCGATTGTCGCAAGGTACACTGAATCGAATAGCTGATCTCCATGCGTTGACCCGGCGGCAGTGTTATCGTCTTGTACGCAGACGGCCCATCCCACGACATGGGTGTTGTAAAACGAATCCACGCTATGCGTTCTTCATCGTCAAGGCCCGTATAACTGATGCGCAACGTATCATTGCCGATAAGCTCTGGATCGTTCAGCGTGCCGCGTTGCTGGCGGACGATGCCCCGTACTTCGAAGATGTCGCGAAAGTCTCCCGCGAAGGAAAACTTGCAATCGAAAACCAGTTCCCGGACGTCGTAGTTGTGAAATGAAATGCGTTCATGGCAAACACCTTCTACCAGGAACTTGGTCCTCGAAATATGCAATACGCCCTTGTCGATCGTTTCCCCGTCCGTCCCCGCCATTCGCGGATTGGTCAGGTCGATCGACAGGACTTCATTCTCATCCTTCACGTTCGAACTCAGCAACGCAGGGCGTTGCCCGTTGATGGACAACTGCATTTCGCTGATGTAGCGCGTACCTTCATGGTACAACCCCTGAACACCTGTGCCCAGTTGTTTGATGTCGCCCCAACGGTCGAATATGGCAAACGTGTTGCCACTGTTGAGCACACGCGTCCTGTCATCCGCATAGGACGATGAGGCCAGTATGTAGTAGCGGTCGTTCTCGAGCTTTATGAGCAGATCCTGTTCCCTGATCATACGTTGGCATCATGCAGAGAGGATACTCGGGCTCACACTGTCGGACCTCATACCTGCATTGACAGGAAGTCGTATTTTCCTGAATTGTTCAACAGTAGATTTGTAGATGGCCAGGTAGTCCTGTACCATTCGCTTCGCCGAGAAGCGTTCAATAAAGACTTCGCGGCAATGCATCCGGCTTAGTTTGTCAATGTTCTTCACGGCGATTACTGCCTCGTCCAAAGAATTGACGATATAGCCTGTCTCGCCATCAGAGAGAACCTCGGAAACCGATCCGTTGTCATACGCAACCACAGGCGTACCGCATGCCAGCGATTCGATCATGACCATCCCGAAAGGCTCGGGCCAATCGATCGGGAACAGCGTCACAACAGCGTTGCCGAGGAAGTCGCCCTTGCTGTCCTCGCCTATTTCACCGATGAACTCGACGTGTGGCTGACGCATGAGATGTTTGATCTCACGTTCGTAATATTCTCGGTCAGCATCATCAATCTTCGCAGCCACACGGAGCGGCAGTCCGGCACGACGTGCAATTTCTATGGCGCGATCCACGCGCTTCTCCGGTGAAATTCGACCGAGAAATGCAGCGTATCCTCCTCTTCCCGAACCTGGCTGATAGAGGTCTTCAGGTAGTCCGTGGTACACATTGCCAACCCATCCGGCATGCGCGAGCGGTCGGCGTTGACTGTATGATATTGAAATCAACGGAATGTCCTGGAAATGACGATATAATATATCCAGCCCGCGGATATCCAGTCGTCCGTGCAGTGTAGTTACGGATGGCCAACCCCCCAGCGTTGTGCTTGGGAAGTGAAGATAGTCTGTGTGAAAGTGGATGATGTCGAATTCGTGGGCCATCTCGATGACCTGCTGAAGCTGGATGATGTTGAACACGTTTGGATCCAGCTTGTCGCCCAGCCTCAGAGCTTGCGGCACCGTACTAACAAGAGTAGCCTGTGTTCTGCTGTCGCCCGAGGCAAAGAGTGTTACATCGTGCCCCTGCTTTACCAGCTCTTCAGTAAGATAAGAAACTACGCGTTCCGTTCCCCCATACAGCTTTGGTGGAACAGACTCGTACAATGGTGATACTTGTGCAATCTTCATATTTCGATCCCCTCGTAATTTGATGATTGTACAAAACTGTGCCACAGCGCCAACGCGCACGCAATCGCGGACTCATCGTAGTTCCGATTCCAATATGATCTGATGGTCGTGGAAAATTGCGGTTAAACTGTGGATATAAATATCCACCCGGAACCAGGATGATTCCGCCTTCCGTGGCACCGACGCCACTGGCATGAAATTTCTACGATTGATTTCGGAAAAGGTTACTGACGAATCTCAATTGTAGAAGGGGCCTCGTTATTGAGCCAGAACAGACGCCGGGTTCGTCACGGGAAGGATGAAAAGATTATTATGAACTCCACGCAAACGGGCGATTCTGCCCACCAGGCTCCCCTGGGACTCAATCCCCTCGAGGAAAATACTGAGACTGATGTAGTCATTATAGGCGGTGGCATCACAGGTCTATCCATAGCTTACGCCTTGTCGCGTCGAGGGCGCCGTTGTGTTGTCGTCGAACGCGACCTTATCGGCAGCACTGGACCCGCACGTTTGGAAAGCGCGCACCTGGCCGAGGCACTCGACGGCCGCTACTTCAGATTGGAAAATGTTTACGGCACAGAGAACGCCGCCCTGGTGGCGCGAAGTCATTCAGCCGCCATCCAGTCGATACGCGACACCATCCGCGACGAAAACATTGAATGCGATTTTCAAATTCTCGATGGATACCTCTCGCTGCATCCTTCCGATAAGATTAAGACACTCCGGCAGGAATTCGAAGCGACGCGAAGGGCGGGACTACCCACTGAACTTGTGAGTCATGCACCGGGCATCCGACTGCGCGAAAGAATCTCATTGAGATATCCATCGCAGGCACAGTTCAATCCCCGCAGCTATGTACTTGGGCTTTCGCGAGCAGTGCTCCGATATGGAGGCAAGATTTATACAGGCACTCGCGCGATCGACGTGGACACTTCGGGTGCAACAACCACGGGCGGTCGCATCACGGCTAACCACGTCGTTGTCGCGACCAGTTCACCCCTTAACACAGTCAGGATACATGTCAAGCAGCTTGCATATCGCTCGTATGTCATCGGCTTACTCGTCGAAAAGGGTAAGATCCCTTCCGCGCTGTGGTGGGATACCGGCGACCAGCATTCTGTGTGGAGCACTACGCCATATCACTATGCCAGAATAGAACCATTCGACGAAGCACATGACATGCTAATTTGCGGTGGAGAAGATCATCGTGTAGTGAATGCGACGCACGATGGCAGCAGCGATGAAGATCACCTCAACCACCTGGAAGCATGGGCATACGACCATTTCCCTGCGGCTGAAAGGGTTGTCCATCGTACTTCACATCTCCGGATGGAGCCCATCGATAGCCTTGGGTATATCGGAAGAAACCCCGGCGATTCAAACCTGTATATAGCGACCGGCGATGTCGGCACGGGACTCACATACGCCGCCATCGCCGGGTTGCTTATTCCGGATCTCATCACGGGGAAGAAGAATCCCTGGGAAGATCTTTACAACCCTTCACGCACACCTGTACAGGTGCTTGGCGAATTCCTGGGGGAAAGTCGCGACATGGCGTATGGCTACCGCGATCTGCGAGTAAACACTGATGACGCAGCTGAGCACGCATTGTCAAACGATGAAGGCGCCGTCATACGAATTCACGGAAGAAGGATCGCCGTATACCGCGACCGTTATGGAGAACTGCATGCGCATCTCGCGAGTTGTCCACACGTAGGTTGTGGACTACGCTGGAATCCACGCGAACGAAGTTTTGAATGCCCGTGTCACGGTGGTGCTACTCAGGTGCGTGAGGGCAGGCGGCTTGATGCGCGTTTGTCACGCAATACGAATACAAGGCGCAGAGATACGCACAGAATTTAAGTTCTGTGGGGAAAAGTCTCCCGCTTTTTGTGGAGTGCCGTCCACGCATAGTGGGGAGATTATGGCCAAAAGGCACTTTTGGCGTTCCAACATTGCAATGTCCATCGACCTCTTGTGATCCGCTAACGCGCTGTTAACGAACCTCGTCGAGGCTCGCCGCCAACGTTGACGGAGCAGGACAATGTCGGCACGGCTCTTGAGCAAAAATCTGAACTATTTGGGCACCGTGGCTGCATAGGGGACGAGAAGCGAGCCGCTCTTGCCACGGAACCGAATGGCGGCACCAATCCGAATCAAACCATGAGTAACAAGAAACCGCGCGTGCGCCCCAGCAGGAACGGCCGCTCCAAAACACCATCCATGCGGCGCAAAATCCCGACTCCATCAAGTCTTGCAGAACAGCCACACGACGGCAACGGAACCCAGGTCTACCTTCGCGAGCCTGGTGCGGCCGACTACCGGGAACTGCTTCGCGTACTTCTCGAAATTCGCGACGGCAACTTTTCTGTGCGCATGCCACTCGACCGCGAAGGCGTGCATGGGAAAATTTGCGATACGCTCAACGAAATCATATCACGAAATCAAATCTTCATCGAAGAGCTCGTTCACGCCGGCGATATTATAGGCCGAAAAGGGAAACTCACCCATCGAATTCAACTTCCCAATGTCAGGGGCTCGTGGGCCACTGGCGTAGGGGCGCTGAACACACTCATATCTGATCTCGTACATCCGACTTCGGAAATCGCTCGCGTCATCAGTTCCGTGGCGCAGGGTAACCTGTCGCAGCAAATGCCCCTCGAAATCGGCGGACACAGGCTGCGCGGTGAATTCTCACGCATCGCGAAAGAAGTTAACAGCATGGTGAAGCAGCTCAGCCAGTTTTCACTTGAGGTTACGCGCGTAGTGCGTGAGGTAGGCTCAGAAGGAAAGCTCGGAGGCCAGGCGAAAGTGAAAGGGGTCGGTGGTGTATGGCGCGATCTGACGGACTCGGTAAACCAAATGGCAAGCAACCTAACCGGACAGGTGCGAAACATTGCCGAGGTAACGACTGCAGTTGCAAAAGGGGACTTGTCAAAAAAAATTACTGAGGATGCGAAAGGCGAAATCCTTGAACTGAAAAACACCATCAACACGATGGTGGACCAGCTCAACTCGTTCTCGTCGGAAGTGACCCGCGTGGCGCTCGAAGTAGGTACAGAAGGGATACTCGGTGGGCAGGCGCAGGTAAAAGGCGTAGCCGGTACCTGGAAAGACCTTACCGACTCGGTAAACCAAATGGCAAGCAATCTTACCGGCCAGGTGCGAAACATTGCCGAGGTAACAACAGCAGTAGCGAAAGGAGATTTGTCGCGCCAGATCACAGTGGACGTCAAAGGAGAAATTCTCGAACTGAAGAACACCATCAACACGATGGTGGATCAGTTGAACTCCTTCTCTTCTGAAGTAACGCGTGTCGCCCGTGAAGTAGGGTCGGAAGGAAAACTCGGCGGCCAGGCTACGGTGAAAGGTGCCGCAGGTGTGTGGAAAGACCTGACCGACTCAGTAAACCAAATGGCCAGCAATCTGACCGGGCAGGTAAGGAATATTGCGCAGGTGACGACCGCTGTGGCCAAAGGTGACTTGTCGCGAAAAATCACTGTTGATGTTCGGGGAGAAATCCGGGAGCTGAAAGACACGATCAATACGATGGTGGACCAGCTCAACTCTTTTGCATCGGAAGTAACACGCGTTGCACGTGAAGTGGGGTCGGAAGGAAAGCTCGGCGGTCAGGCCACCGTCATTGGGGCGGCAGGTGTATGGAAGGACCTGACTGACTCAGTAAATCAAATGGCAAACAACCTCACGTCGCAGGTGCGAAATATCGCACAGGTAACAACCGCTGTTGCAAAAGGCAACTTGTCGCATAAGATCACGGTCGACGTAGAAGGCGAAATCCTCGAGCTGAAGAACACGATGAACACGATGGTCGATCAGCTGAACGCGTTCGCCTCGGAAGTAACGCGCGTTGCGCGCGAAGTGGGTTCTGAAGGAAAACTCGGCGGACAGGCAGACGTACCCGGTGTCGCCGGAACATGGAAGGACCTAACCGACTCCGTGAACCAAATGACAGGGAACCTCACCGCACAGGTACGAAACATTGCGCAGGTAACGAAAGCTGTAGCGAGCGGTGACCTTTCCAAGACTGTAACGATCGACGTCAAGGGCGAAATCCTCGACCTGAAAAATACCATCAACACGATGGTGGAACAGCTGAACTCCTTCGCATTCGAGGTAACCCGCGTAGCCCGTGAGGTAGGGACGGAAGGGAAACTCGGCGGACAAGCCGAAGTGTACGGTGTCGCTGGTACCTGGAAAGACCTTACCGACAGCGTGAACATGATGGCGTCTAACCTGACCAGCCAGGTGCGCGGAATCGCTAAAGTTGTGACGTCAGTGGCCACAGGCAATCTGCGTCAGAAACTCGTGATCAACGCCAAAGGCGAGGTAGCCCAACTCACCGATACGATCAACGAAATGATCGAGACCCTCGCCGTCTTTGCCGACCAGGTAACGAACGTTGCCCGCGAAGTGGGTGTCGATGGCCGTCTGGGTGGCCAGGCCAGCGTACCTGGCGCTTCCGGTATCTGGAAAGACTTAACCGAAAACGTTAACCAGCTGGCACAAAACCTCACGACCCAGGTACGCTCTATCGCTGAAGTTGCCTCCGCCGTAACAAAGGGTGACCTTACCCGCACCATCCGCGTGGAAGCCAAAGGCGAAGTGGAATCGCTGAAGGACACGATCAACCAGATGATCGCAAACCTCCGCGCCACAACACTCCGGAACCAGGAGCAAGACTGGCTCAAGTCAAACCTCGCGAAGTTTACACAGATGCTGCAAGGTCAACGCGACCTGGACACTGTGTGTAACCGCGTGCTTTCCGAACTTGCCCAGGTCGTCTTCGCGCAATACGGAGCGTTCTACATTCTGACGTATGACGATGACGTACTCGCAGAACCCAAACTCAGGCTGTTCGCGTCCTACGCACAACAACGCTCGCGAAATCTTCCAAGAGAATTCAGTATTGGTGAGGGGCTGGTTGGCCAATGCGCCCGCGAAAAAGGACGCATATTGCTCACCAAGGTACCTCGCGGATACATCAACATCAGCTCTGGACTTGGAAAAATCAATCCTTCCAATCTTGTAATTCTGCCTGTGCTGTTCGAAAACAACGTGAAAGCCGTGATCGAGTTGGCTTCACTGCAATCCTTT
>Ga0207873_1002597_pt1 | contig 14465 bp, 16 predicted proteins | sample BGWIniCompost_FD_187373 | JGI IMG/M metagenome (GOLD analysis project Ga0207873, IMG submission 187373) | Cellulose adapted compost microbial communities from Newby Island Compost Facility, Milpitas, CA, USA - BGW Initial Compost (SPAdes)... ...
CGATCCGCGGAGCGCCGGGCGTCCAGCGTTCGAGGGGAGGGTTCAGGGGAAACCGGGCACAGGCCGACAGCGCGAGGCTGAGCGCCACGAGGACCGTTCCGCGCGCTCTCGGCTCCCTCCGGCGGCGCACCGTGCGGGGTCCGACGAGCCCACGCTTCGCGATGCACGCAGCATGCCCCGATGGCCGGGGCCCCATCGCCCACTGGAAGATCCGCTCGGCGAGGATCCGTAGGATCGCTAGGAACTCTTCATGAGCGGCGCGACCGAGCGGACCTCGATCGTGGGGACCCTCGCCGGACCCGTTCCGGCGAAGCCCAGGACGCGGACGATCGGGCGGCTGCTCCTCGCGGTCGCCGTCGCGGCGGGCTCGCTCGGTTCGGCCGCCGGGGCCGAGGACGGGCCGCCGCTCGCTTCCTGGAACGACACGGAGGCGAAGAGGCGGATCCTCGCGTTCGTGGAAGCCGTGACGAAGCCGGGAAGCGACGACTTCGTGCCGCCCGCCGAGCGCGTCGCCGTGTTCGACAACGACGGCACGCTCTGGTCGGAGCGGCCGCTCTACTTCCAGCTTCTCTATGCGATCGACCACGTGAAGGCGAACGCCGGGAAGCATCCGGAGTGGCGCACCCGGCAGCCGTTCCAGGCGGTCCTCGAGGACGACCACGAGGCGCTCGCGGCGTCCGGCGAGCAGGGCGTCGTCGAGCTGGTGATGGCGAGCCACGCGGGCATGACCACCGACGAGTTCGACGCGTCCGTGCGCAGCTGGCTGAAGACGGCGAGGCACCCGCAGAAGGGGCGCCTCTACACGGAGCTGGTGTTCCAGCCCATGCGCGAGCTGCTGCAGCATCTGCGGGACCATGGCTTCTCGACCTGGATCGTGTCGGGCGGAGGTGTGGAGTTCGTGCGGGCCTTCGCAGAGGAGGTCTATGGCATCCCGCCGCAGCAGGTCGTGGGGAGCAGCATCGAGATGGCCTTCGAGCCGCGAGACGGGAAACCCGTCCTCGTGCGCCAGCCGAAGATCGCCTTCATCGACGATGGTCCTGGCAAACCGGTCGGCATCCAACGCCACATCGGCCGGCGCCCGATCGCAGCGTTCGGCAACTCGGACGGCGATCTCCAGATGCTGCAGTGGACGGCGGCCGGGGAGGGCCGGCGGCTCGTGCTGCTCGTCCACCACACCGACGCCGAGCGCGAGTGGGCCTATGACCGGGATTCTCCGGTGGGCAGGCTGGATGCGGCGCTCCGGCAGGCCAAGGCCAACGGCTGGATGGTCGTCGACATGAAGCGTGATTGGAAGGTCGTCCATCCGGAGCAAGCAGCCGGGCGGTAGGAGAGGGGGGCCGCGCCAGGCGGCGATCGCGTGAGGGAAGCCCGGATTCACGTCAGTCACCTCCGCGCGCTGCCACCGCCAGAGCGGCCACGATGGCCGGGAGCAGGCATCCGTAGAGAACGGAGGTCCAGCGGGCGCTGGCGGGGATCGTGGAGGCGATCAGCGCACACGCGAGCGCGAGCGCCAGATCCCGGAGGCCGAGCTGCACGATCTCGGCCCCGCTGCGCCGCTCCGCCAGGCTGATCGCCAGCAGGCCGATCGCGAGGAACGAGCCGGCCCCGAGTCCCGCCAGCCGGATCCGCGCTCGCCAGGGCAGCGGGACGCGCTCGTGCTCGCCCGCGTCGTCCGCCTGGCTCAGCAGCCTCTGGATCTCCCGATCCAGCACCGATCCGTCCAGATCGGCGTGCTGCGCCCGGAGCAGGGCCACGTCGATCTGGAGCTTGCGCAGCTCCAGGAGCTGCTTCGCGCGCGCCAGCCGGTGGCTGCCCGTCCCGCTGCGCCACAACAGGCGGCGCGCGCGCGGAAACGCGAGCAGCAGCGCGAGGGCCACCACCAGCAGCAGGCGCGGCCAGCCCGCCGGCAGCTGCTTGAAGACCTGAACGAAGATCTCCATCGCGCTTCCTCCCGCGGCGGGCATCGCGAGCGTCGGTCGCGACGGCTCGAGCCGAGGACGAGTCAGCGACCGCCCTCACGAGGAGTCGCGGCTGCTGCTAGAAGTGGAAGCCCACGCCCAGCACCGGACCGCTGAGCTCGAAGTCGCGATCGCGGTTCGTCGCAGGCCGCTCGCGCTCCGCCTTCACGTGCTTGTAGCCGGCGTGGAAGCTCCAGCGCTTCCAGGGCCGCCAGTTGAGCGTGGGCATCACCATCCAGGTGAGCTCGGAGCCGTTGCCGATGTCGAAGCCGCCGACGTCGCCGATCACCGAGACGTTCAGGGTCGGCAGGAGGCCCACGGCGAGCCGCGCGCCGACCAGCGGATCCACCCAGTCCCGGCTCTCGTCGAGCTGGCGATCGGGCACGTTGGGGAAGCGCCCGTCGGCCTCGAGGCGCGCGTACCAGTAGCGGGCGCCCGCCATCAGGTCGAAGACGATGCGCGGGGCTTCGGGCTGCGCGGCATCCGTCCAGGGCGCCGTCGTGTCGAGCAGACGGAAGCCGAGCTTGGCGTCGACGTATGCGATGGTGGCGTCGCCGTCCACGCGCCCCTGGGCGACCGACGACTCGTCACCCACCTGGGTGTAGATGCCGTCCACGAACAGCACGAAGCGGCGGTAGCGCGCGTCGAGCGCCGCCATCCCGCCCAGCTCGAGGTCCTGGAGGATGTCGGAGAAGCTCTCGTCGACGTCGACGTCGCCGAGCTCGGTCTCGAAGTCGGCCTCCAGTCCGGCCATCCAGAGATAGCCGAACAGGGCGAGGTTCCAGTCGCGCGGCGGAGCCGGCTCGCCGCCGGCGGGGGCCGCCAGCGCGAGCATGGCGAACGCGGCGTACGACGGGATCCGGCGCAGGGCGAGGTGGATGCGCACCATGAGAGGACCTCCGAGGAACGAGAGGCTCAAGACGTCGCGAGTCTTTGCACACCGGCGAGACCAGCGAACAGGATCCAGAGCGCGAGCGCCACCTGCAGGATGCCCAGGACGGCTCCGAGCACCTGCAGACCTGCGACTCCAACGGGTGTCATCAGGTGCCGGACCCATAGCATCGCGGCCAGATTCGCGATCATGACGACCAGCAGGACGCCGAGCACGAGGCCCGTGCGCCGGGCGCCGCTGCTCAGGGCGAGGAGCATGATCACGGCCGCCATTCCGTAGGGCGTGACGATGAGAGGCAAGACGGTCTCGAGCGGAGAGGGCGGCGTCTCGGGAGGAGTGGCGGGTGCCACCCGCTGGTACGGCGCGAGGACGGCGCCGAGCGCCACGAGGAAGAACACGAGGCCGCCCGTCACCTGCAGCACCGGTGGTGGAATCCCCCAGCCGTCGAGGAGCGCACGACCCAGGAACCCGCCGACGAGCAGCGTGAGCGCCGCGATGGCCGCGGATCGCCAGGCGAGCCGCCGCAGCTGCTCGGGCTCGAAGGCCCGTGTCAGGCGGGCGAAGGGGCCCAGGATCTTCAGCGGACCCAGCGTGACGAAGAGCAGCGTGAAGATCTGGCCTCCGTCGAGCCGGTAGGAGCCGTCGGCCGCAGCGGCGGTCGCCGGCCAGAGCACGGTTGGGATCGCGAGGGATGCGCGGAGCACCGTCGTGTACGGGCTCCTCCGCACGGTCAGGCCACCAGGAGCCAGAGGGCGCTGATCGCCCCGAGCGCGATCACCGCAGCCGTGAGGATCGAGACGGCCGTCGTATTCGGCACGAAGCCGGCCTCGCGGATCTGGCGCTCGACGCGGAGATAGCGGAGCAGCGCCCACCCCAGCAGCAGCACGCCCAGCACCACCATGCCGAGACCGACGTTCTCCGAGTCGCGCAGGAACCCGCCTCCGCGCGCCTCTCCTTGCTGGCGGAGATACAGGCTGAACCGGTTGAGCGTGATGCCGAAGCCCATCAGCGAGATGCTCGTGCGCAGGTAGGCGAGGTGGGTCCGCTCGTTCGAGAGGTGCGAGCGCAGGTCGGAGAGCGCGGTGCGGTGCTCCGAGAGCCGCGTCGACGCATCCGTGAGACCGGTCGGAACGTCGCTCATGCGTTCGCCTCGGTCGTGCGAGCGCTCGCGAGCCGGTGCTCGGTCTCGAGGTCGCGCCCCAGGAAGAATCCGAGGACCGTGCGGATCCCCGCGATCGCCGCCAGCTTGCCGATGTCGTCCCAGGTGGGGGCGACCGCCGAGCGCACCAGATCGGCGGCCAGCATCAGCTCGAGCGCGAGCAGGAGCCAGCGCGCCAGGTGCAGCCAGGCTTCGCGCACCACGTCGCCCGGGAGGGCCGTCAGGCGCAAGCCCGCGGCCAGCCGGACCACGGCGGCCACCGAACCGATCGAGATCATGACCACCGTCGCCGACTCCAGGAGCAAGGCGACGGTGCCCGCGACGTTCTGGAGCACCTCTTCCATCGTCGTAGCTAGGTCGGCGGCCGCCGCACGCAGCGGAAGCCCACGTGACAGGTCGAGGTGTCGACGGGCTCCGGGAAGCGGGCCGGCGGCCGGTAGCGGCGGCAATAGTTGGGCGCGCACAGGTGCGAGCCGCCCTTCAGCACCTTGCGCGGGATCCGCACGCGCGGAAGGCGGGGGTCGTAGCTCTCCTCCTCGCGCGGGCCGCGCGGATTGCGCGGGACGCAGCACGCCTTCGCCCGCTCGGCCGGATGGCGCGGTACGTACCAGTCCGTCGTCCATTCCCAGGTGTTGCCGATCATGTCGTAGAGCCCGTAGCCGTTCGGCGGGAACGAGCCCACGGGCGCGGTACCGACGAAGCCGTCCCTCGCGAGGTTCTCGTGGGGGAAGCGGCCCTGCCACACGTTCGCCATGTGCACGCCCCCGGGCTCGAGCGCGTCGCCCCAGGCGAACTCCGTGCCCTCGCGTCCGCCCCAGGCCGCGTACTCGAACTCGGCCTCGCTCGGCAGCTCCTTGCCGGCCCAGCGCGCGTAGGCCTCCGCGTCCGTGTAGCTCACGTGCACGACGGGATGGCGCTCCCGCCCTGCGAGCGAGCTCCCCGGCCCTTCGGGATGCCGCCAGTCGGCTCCCGCGACGAGCCGCCACCAGCTCGAGATGTCGCGCAGGTCGACCGGCTGGGGCGGAGCGTGGAAGACCAGCGAGCCGGCGTAGAGCATGTGGGGCAGGGCGCCGGGGTACTGCTCCGGGTCGGGCGGGATCTCGGCCGTCGTCACGTGCCCCGTCGCCTCGACGAAGCGCGCGAACTGCTCGTTGGTCACGGCGCAGCGGTCGATCCAGAACCCGTCCACCGTGACGCGGTGGACGGGTCGCTCCTCCGGGTAGTGCCGGTCCGACCCCATGCGGAACGTGCTGCCCGGGATCCACACCATGTCGTCGGGAGCCCGAACCCGCGCCGTGCCCGCTCGCCCTTCAGCGTCCGGCACCGCCGGCGGCCTCCGTCATCTTCTCGATCACCTGGTCCACGCCGAAGCTCGCCGCCTTCTGCCGGGGCGGGAATTCCGCGAAGCTCTCCAGGAACTCCGCGACCCCCGCCTGCGCGGGCACGAGCAGGAAGACGTGGTCGAGCAGCCAGTCGTAGTAGGTGTTCGACGTGACGTCGGCGCGCTCGTAGGGATCGGTACGGAGGTTGAAGATCTTCGGCACGCGCAGCGTCACCAGCGGCTCCGCCCAGATCTGCAGGGTGCCGCGCGTGCGCTGCTCCATGAAGACGACCTTCCAGTTGTCGAAGCGCAGGCACGCGAGGTCGCCGTCGTCGGTGAAGTAGAAGAAGCCCTTGCGATCGGGCTTTTCCGCCTTGCCCGTGAGGTAGGGCATCAGGCTGAAGCCATCGAGGTGCACCTTGAAGCGCTTGCCGTTCGCCTGGTGGCCCTTCTTGAGCTTCTCCTTGATGTCGGGATCGCCGGCCGCGTCGACGATGGTCGGCAGCCAGTCGAGGTGGCTGACGATCTCGTTGCAGACCGACCCGGGCTCGATCACGCCGGGCCAGCGGACCATGCACGGCACGCGGAAGGCGCCCTCCCAGTTCGAGTTCTTCTCGTTCCGGAACGGCGTCATGCCGGCGTCCGGCCACGAGTTCATGTGCGGGCCGTTGTCGGTGCTGTAGAGCACCATCGTGTCGTCGGCGATGCCGAGCTCGTCGAGCAGGGCGAGCATCTCGCCGATGTGCTTGTCGTGCTCGATCATGCAGTCGTGGTACTCGGACTGCCACCGTCCGGACTGGCCGCGCATGCTGTCCTTGATGTGCGTGCGGAAGTGCATGTGCGAGGTGTTGAACCAGACGAAGAACGGCACGCCCGCCTTGTGCTGCCGCTCGATGAAGTCCTTGGCCGCGGCCAGGAACTCCTCGTCGATGGTCTCCATGCGCTTGCGGGTGAGCGGTCCGGTGTTCTCGATCTTCTGCCCGCCCTTGCCGTCGGCCCAGCAGTGCAGCACGCCGCGCGGTCCGTACTTCTTCCGGAACTCGGGGAAATCCTTCTGGTTCGGGTAGTCGGGAAGCTCCGGCTCCTCCTCGGCGTTCAGGTGGTAGAGATTGCCGAAGAACTCGTCGAAGCCATGCATCGTCGGCAGGTGCTCGTCGCGATCGCCGAAGTGGTTCTTGCCGAACTGGCCGGTGGCGTAGCCGAGCTCCTTGAGCAGCTCGGGGATGTTCGGATCCTCGGCGCGCATGCCGAGCTCCGCGCCCGGCAGCCCGACCTTGGTCAGCCCCGTCCGCAGGCCGCACTGGCCGGTGATGAACGAGGCCCGGCCCGCCGTGCAGCTCTGTTCGCCGTAGTAGTCGGTGAAGAGCATGCCCTCTTCCGCGATGCGGTCGATGTTCGGCGTGCGGTAGCCCATCAGGCCCTTGGTGAAGACGCTGAGGTTCGACTGACCGATGTCGTCGCCCCAGAGGATGAGGAAGTTCGGCTTGCGGGACTTGGCCATGGAGAAGCTCCTTCGAGGAGAGAAACTCTCACGGCAGGATTCACGCTCGAAGCGAAGCGGCTATGAGAAATCCGCAATGCGGCGGCAGCCGCGCGGAGACGTGTGGGGAGGAGCCGGACGCGCGCACGAGGGCTCGCGGCCGACGCACGGGCGAGGTCGCGCAGCGCAGGCGCCTCGCTATGCCTACCCGAACAGGGCGAAGCCTCGCCCCAGTCCGAGGCTCCCATGGCCCGCAGTTTGCTCGGTGTCGAGCGTGCCACGAGAACGGTCAGCGAGCTGATCGGAGGCGACGCCCGCGGCGGCGCGCCGAGCGCTCGGCCGGTTTCGGCCGACATGACCAGCGACGACCCCGATCATCTCGCCGAGCTGATGCGGCCGTGGCCGCGGATCTTCGTCCAGACCGAGCGCGGAGCCTTCCACGCCGAGCTCTCCTTCACCTGGCTGGGGCCGGTCTCTCTGCTGTGGGAGCGCGCGGGCCCCGGGCTCGCCGCTGCCGGCGCTCCGCTCGCGGGAACCCGCTCGCTCGCGGTCGTCACGGCCGGCCAGGCGTTTCCGACGTTCTGCGGACGCCCCGTCCTGCGCGGCGACGTCGCCGTGACGCATCCCGAGCAGGAGTGGCATGGTCGCTGGCCGCAGGGTCTCGCCTTCGTCAATACGGTCGTCGACGTGGACGCCCTCGCGGCGTGTGCGGAGCGGATCCGAATGCCGGATCCCTCCCTGCACCTGCGCGAGATCTCGGTGCTCGCGGCGCCCGTGCTGGCGGCGCAGCTCGTGCAGCTGCACGCGCGGGCGTTGCGCGACCGCGCAGAGCTCGTCGCGCCGGGCGCGCGCCGCATGCTCGCGACGGAGATCCAGGTGCGCATCATCGAGGGCATCGCCCGCGCCGCCGACGCTTCCTATCACCTGCCTCCCTCGCCGGTTCGCGGCCGGGCGGTGGCGCGTGCGCTCGCCTTCATGCAGGAGGCGCCACCGGAAGGCCCGACGGTTCCCGATCTCTGCGACGCCGCTCGGGTGAGCGCACGCACGCTCGAGTACGCCTTCCGCGAGTTCTTCGGCGTGACGCCGGTCCGCTTCCTCAAGCTCCGGCGCCTCAACGCCGCCCGCACGGCTTTGCTCCACGCAGCGAACGGCGAGACGGTGTCCGGCGTGGCGCTCCGGTTCGGATTCGGCGACTTCGGGCACTTCGCGCAGGACTACCGCGCGCTGTTCGGGGAGGCGCCATCGGAGACCTTGCGGGGCGATCGAGCGCTGGCCCGCGCCCGCTCGGGCGAGACTCGCGTCTCTGCCGCATGCGGTGCCGATTCTCCCTAGCGGCCTTGCGTCACGCTCCAGGGACGACCGTGCCGGCTACGTGCCCTCGTCCGGCGGGCGGGGCAGGGGGAGGGTGAAGACGTCGCAGAGCTCGCGGCGCCCGCGCAGGGCGACGTCGGGGTGTCTCACGAAGTCGGCACCGGCGGGACCGGCCGCGTGCCAGGTGGCCGCGTCGATGGCGATCGAGGCGTCGAGCTCGCGGGTCAGCGCCTGGAGGCGGGCGGCCAGGTTGGTGGTGTTTCCGAGCACGGTCCAGATCAGGCGGTCCGCCGAGCGCACGTTGCCGACGAAGGCGGGACCCGAGACCACCCCGACCCCGACTGCGAGTCCCAGCGGGCTCGAAGCCCGCGACGGAGGAGAGCGTCTCCGCGAGGGGCGGCAGGCCGATCAGCACCACGGCGATCGCGACGATGGCGAGCAGCGTCGCGGTGGCCGTCGCACTCCAGATCCGGTCGATGTCGAGGAAGCCGGAGCCGACGATCGAGATCAGGAAGCCGAGCGGCACCGCGACGAGCCCGAGCCGCGTCACCGCGTAGGCCGCGACGACGACCTCGATGGGCGCGCGCACGGCCTCCAGCAGCAGCGCGCCCGCGAACGGAACCAGGGCGACGAAGAAGCCGAACAGGACCCACCGCCCCTGGCGTCGCTCGAGCGCGGTGCGATGGCGCGCGCCCCACGCGAGCGCGCCCACGAAGACGAGGAACGTGAGGCCGAGGCTCACGTCGTAGGCGTCGAGGATCCAGTTCCCGGGCGGCAGCGACCGCGCGCCCACCCCCTCCGTGAAGACGTAGATGGACATCAGGGCCGTGCCGAGCCGTGATGCCGCAACGTGCAGGATCGCGTTCGCGTGCGTGAGCCATCCCCCGGCGCCGTAGAACCACGCGCCGTACAGGCACCAGCACATGCTCGAGCCGAAGAAGATCCGCCGTGCCCGCCAGTGTCGCGCGCGAACCAAGAGAAGAGCGCCACGAAGCCGAGACCGACGTAGGAGGGAAGAATCGTCCACCAGCGCATTCCCGACAGCAGGGGACGCACGGACACCGGGAAGCGCAGGCCGTCGGTCTCCACCTCGAGCGCCACCGCGCGAACGCCCTCGGCGCGCGTGTAGGCGCGCGCGAAGAAGCCGATGGCGGTCACCCCGCGCAGGTCGATGCCGTCGACCGCGATGAGGAGGTCCCCCGGCTCGAGCGGCGGACTCAAGGCATCGCCGATGCCTCTCCACGGCCGCAGCACGCTGGGATGGCCGTTGGCTCGCGCGGACGAGACGGAGAACGGCAGCCTGCTGTCGTCGGTGCGGAGCCCCTCGCTGACGTGGAGCGCGAGCGCCGCCGCCCAGAGGGGCACGAATACGCCGATCGGCACCCAGTCGCGGGCCTCGAGCCGCCTCACGAGGGTCCCCTCTCGACACGCGGGTGCGACTCCCGAGCAGCAAGGATCGTCCCTCGGCTCGGCCTCGCCGTCGACGGGCCGCGTTGGTCGCGGGCGGGTCGCGACTCGCCTTGGGGAAGCGCCCTCGACGCGGGAGGCCAGGCGCGGCGGCGGGACCCGCGGAGTCGGCCGCGCCGGAGCTACGGGGGGTCGGGCCCGCTCCACTCGAAGGCGATGTACTTGCTGGACTTGCCCGCGCCGTGGTCCCAGCGGAAGCCGAAGGCGTCCACGGCGTGGGCGGTGGCCTTGCCCCAGGTGGCGATGCCGCCGGGGCCGGTCTCGGCGCCGGGGAGGTTGCGGACCTCCGGGTTCTTCCCGTTGCTGGTGGGGCCGCGCAGCACGTCGGCGGCCGCGACGAGCCGGCCGGGGATCTCGGCACGCCAGGACGAGAGGTCTTTCGCGATCTCCACGCGGATGGTCGCGAACTCGAGCCCCCGGACCTCGGCGCCCTCGATCAGCTGCGCGAACTGCCTGGGCCAGCCGCCCGCGGCGCCGCTGAAGACGGTCTGGAGCGCGCCGCGCTGGGCTTCGTCGGCGCGCTCGTCGAGGAAGAACGCCTGGGCGAAGCTCGTCGCCCCCTCCCAGACGTTGCCCCGGAACGCGGCGATCATGGCGACGTTGAGGCCATCGAGGCGTACGCTGCCGTAGTGTCCTTCCTCGATGTGCCAGAGCAGGATGCCTTCGCAGTACCCGTCGTCCGGCGGCTGCGCCCAGGAGCAGGGGCAGGGCACGTCGCAGCGGCAGACGTCGAACCATCCCCCCTTGATCCGCCACGCCTGGATCTCGGACCGGGTCTCGGACACGGCTTCCTCCTTCGGCCCTTCGGGATCTGGCACCGGGACGCCACCCGACGTTATCCCCCGGTAGCCGCGGTTCAAGCAAACCGCCTGCGGAGCGCGCCGGTGCAGGGCTCGTGGGAAAGGGCATTCGTGATCGCCGGCGTGGCGGGAGCGATCGCCTGCGCGTGGGCCTACCTGGTGCCGGCCTCGCTGGACATGTACGGCCGCATGGACGGCCTCGCCCGCTGGATGATGGAAGCGACCTGGGACGCGCGCTACCTCGCGCTCCTCTTCGCGATGTGGGTCGTGATGATGGTCGGCATGATGCTGCCCAGCGCGCTGCCCACGATCCTGCTGTTCCGGCATGCGATCCACCGCGATCCGAACGTGCGCAGGCCCGTGGCGCGAACGTTCGTGTTCGCCTCGGGCTACCTCGTCGCGTGGACGCTGTTCAGCGCCGTCGCGACGCTGCTGCAGTGGCGGCTGGCAGAGGCGGCGCTGCTGTCGCCGATGATGGTGAGCGCGAGCCCGTGGCTCGGCGGCGCGATCCTCATCGTCGCCGGCGCCTACCAGTGGACGCCGCTCAAGAACGCGTGCCTTCGCCATTGCCGCTCGCCGCTCGCCTTCTTCGTCGAGCACTGGCGCCCCGGCGCGCCGGGTGCACTGCGCCTCGGGTTGCGCCATGGGCTCTACTGCGTGGGCTGCTGCTGGGCGCTGATGCTGCTGCTGTTCTTCGGCGGGGTGATGAGCCTCCTGTGGATCGCGGCGATCACCCTCTTCGTGCTGCTGGAGAAGCTCGCGCCCTACGGCGTGCAGGGCGGCCGGCTGAGCGGCGTTGCGCTCGCAGGGGCGGGCATCTGGGTGCTCGTCACGGCATGATCGCCTCGTGCTCGCCGCCTCGAGCACGCGACTGCGGCGATCGCGACGAGACCCGCCGCAGGCGTGACCGGCTCGGGCACCGTGACCTTCGTTCCGACGAACGAGTAGCGGGACGAACTGCCGACCGTCACCTCTCCGGGCCAGCCCAACGTCAACTCGGTTCCGAACAGCGTGGTGAAGAAGGACAGGTCGGTCACGAGCTCGGTTCCTTCAAAGAAGTCCCGAGACCCGAGATCGATCATGACGGTCTCGACCCACATCGCGTCCTCCAAGACGCCGTGGAACACTCGGGCGTCGAAGTAGATGCCGTCGTGGTCCGTGGAGGGCGGGAAGTAGTTCGCGACGGTAGGGTCGTTCGTCGTCACGCGCGCGATGTCGGGGGCCCCGTTGGGCCGGTTCGTGATGGCCACGCGCATTTCGAACACGTCGAAGAAGGCCCTGGCGCTTCCCGGCGGGAAGACGGCACTCGTATGGACATCCGTCGTGTCCGCGGCGTATACGATCCGGATCGACGCGCCATCGAGATCGCATTCGTCGAACGCGTCGTCGAGCATGGCCTCCACGACGACCTCGAACGGCTCGGCGGCCGCGCTGGAGGCGAGCCCCCAGGCGACCGCGACTGCGGCGCAGACATCCGCATCTTCATCCTGCCTCCCCCTGGTCCCGCCGCGCCATGACACAGATCCGCGAAACACGCGCAGCCATGCCAGCCGTGACTCGCAGGGCGGACGGCGCGGACCGAACGAAATCGGGAGGGCGGGGCTCGATCCAGCTCCCGCTGGAGCGCCTCCGCCGGCCGAAGACCCCATCGCCGGAGACCGGGCGGGTCTTCACGAGAGGGGCTTGCGCAGGACTTCGCCGAAGGCGGATGCCGTCCGCTCCGCCGTCGACGTGGCCGTGGCCCCCGGGGCTCGGTGGAGCTCGCTGCCCTACGGCGCGGGGTGTCGCTCGAGGCTGCGGACGTAGGCGACGAGCTCGCGGATGCGCTCCTCGCCGAGATGGGCCCAGGGCGCCATCACGGGGTTGCCGCCGTAGGCGCCGGCGCCGTCGCGGATCACGAGGAAGAGATCGCGGTCGGTGCCGGTGCGCCCGTCGCTGTCCGCGTCGAACTTGAAGCGGCCGACCGAGAAGTCGCGCGGCATCGGAACGATCGGGAGGCCCGCCGGCCCGTCGCCCTTTCCCTCCGGGCCGTGGCAGATCGCGCAGTGCTGGACGTAGAGGTCGCGGCCGGAAGTCGCAGCGGGCGGCGCCTCGTTCGCATTCACCGGCTCGGCTGCGGCCGGCGCGCCGAGCAGGAAGAGCAGGGGGGCGGCCCAGGCCGCCGCTCGCGTCCTCACGGGACGCCGGCCCCCGCGCTCGCCTGGCGCACCGGGTCGCCGAGGCGGGGATCGAGCCGGATCACGCGCGGCTGTCCCCGCTCGATCTGCCAGGTGGGCGTGTTGGAGTTCGAGGTCCAGACGCGGCCGCGCGCGTCGAAGTCGATCTCGCGCGTGTAGGTGACCCGGGTCGGCAGCGGGTACACGAGGAACGACTCCCGGGCGGGATCGAAGCGGATCAAGGTGTCGCTGTTGGTTCCGCAGATCCACACGACGTCCGTGCGGCGATCCACGTGCAGGGCGTACGGGGTGTCGGTGCCCTTCGGCTCGATCGGGATCTCCCAGCTCTCGAACCCGCGGGTCGCCGGATCGAAGCGGGACACGACGCCGGACGAGAAGCCCGGGATCCACAGCCGCCCCTGCGAGTCGAAGCGGAGGCGGCGCGGGGCGGTGAAGGGCGTATCGATCGTCTCGACGGCGAGCGTCTCGGGATCGATGCGCCCGATCCGGTGGGCGTTGAGCTGGCTGAACCAGACGTCGCCGTTCGGGGCGATGTCGATGCCGTACGGGATCGGCATGCGCAAGGCGCCCTCGCTGGCTGCGAGCTGCAGATCGACGTACCGGGAGAGCCACATCGCGAAGGGCAGGAGCCGCAGCATCACGTCCTGCTGGAGGCTCTGGGCGGGAAGGCGAATCGTTTCGAAGCGCTGCTGTGCGGGATCGAAGCGTCCCACGTGGTTCGAGCCGGCGATCGTGAACCAGATGCGTCCGCGGTCGTCGATGCGCAGCGTGTGCGGGTAGTAGCCCTCGGGCATGGCGTGGAGCGTCCACTGCTCGGTGGCAGGATCGAAGCTGCCGAGCCGATTGCCGAGCGCCAGCGTGATCCAGATCGATCCGTCCGGCGCGACCTGGAGCGAGTGCGGGCCGACGTGGGCGTTCGCATTCGGAACGAGCGGCGAGCCGCTGGTGGCGAAGACGCCGCCGAGCGGGAGCCCGTCGTTCGGGATCGGAAAGCTCTTCGTCTCGCCGGTCTCGGGATCGAGCCGGAAGAGCGCGTCCTGCATCATGTCCACCGAGTAGACGTGCCCGCTCGGGTGGACGGTGAGGTCGTGCTGCATCGAAGCGCGCCCGCCGAGCACCCACTCGTCGATCACCGCCCGGCGCACCTCTTCCGGCGGCGGCGGGGCGAAGTCGGGCGCGCCCATGCCCGCGGTGAGACGCGGAACGGCGTGCGCGGGGTCGTACGCGGCCCGGAACCAGCCCGGCACCTGGGCGCGCACCTCCGCCGACAGTCCGCCGCCCATGCGCGCCATCAGCCCGAGCACCTTCTCCCACTGCCAGTCCTCGCGCGGAACGCGCGTGGCCGCGTTGCCCTGCTGGTGGCAGTAGGTGCACTGGCGCACGAACTCCTCGCGGTGCGCGGGGTTCTCGATCTGCTCGAGAAAGAGCGCGAACCAGCGATTGGCGGGAAGCTGCTCGGCCAGCGCGGCCGGGTCGGTCTCGGGCTCGAGGGAGAGTACGAGCTCGCTGCTCGGGGCGGTCGCCTCGGTGACGAGATCGCGCCAGCCGATGCGTCGTACGCGCAGCTGCCAGCTTCCGGGCGCGAGATCCTCGAGCCGGAAGCGCCCGTCCGCGTCCGAGAACACGGTGGTGCCGCGGGCCGGCTCGCTGCGCTCCGCGGTCACGTGCGCGCCGACGACGGGCGCCCCGTCCGGACCGTGGAGCCGGCCGGAGAGCTCGGCGGCGGTTCCCTGGCCCGGGACCGCGACCCCGAGCGCGAGTGCGAGGATCGCCAGCCCGCAGCGCCTCGCGAGCGTGCTCATCATCCTCCCTCCCCATCCGCTGCGATCTCGATCTCGACCACGATCGGCTCGAAGACCTGGTGCTGCGCCACCCCCCGATGCAGCGTGCGACCGGCGGG
>Ga0207873_1002598_pt1 | contig 14464 bp, 5 predicted proteins | sample BGWIniCompost_FD_187373 | JGI IMG/M metagenome (GOLD analysis project Ga0207873, IMG submission 187373) | Cellulose adapted compost microbial communities from Newby Island Compost Facility, Milpitas, CA, USA - BGW Initial Compost (SPAdes)... ...
GGTGTCATTTAGTTTGGTCAACCTGGGAGACGTTGCAATCAATAAAAAAATATATGTGAGTTTTTATGATGGAGTTCCTAAAGCTGATCTGTCCAACAAGTTGAATACCGATTCTGTCGAGATATCCATGTTGAATCCCGGCGAATCGGTTATAGTCAATGATTTGAATGTCAAGGGTCCCGGCGGCGCTTTTGAGCTTTATGTCAGGATTAACGATCCTGTGGCTGTATCCGAGTGCGAACCTTCGAACAACACTTTTTCCAAGAGCATTGTTCCTTTGCCATTTTCTATAGCCGCAGAAAAGATAAACGACAATTACAAGTGCGACGATTCGGTGACGGACAACGGTCGGGCCAGGGCGTATGTCTTGCCGGACATTACTGCGGGGTATGATTTTATCTGGTACAAGAGCAATGGGACGGGCTACGATTCAGTTTATACGGGGATCGACTACTCGTCCATGGCCGAGGGGGATTACAAAATAAGGGCGGTTCATAAGACGCTCCAGTGCGGTTCGGACACGGCGTCAGTTGCGATCGGACGTATCAGCGATCCTCAGGAGGTTCTCCAGATCGAACAGACGGCTCCGCTGACCAACTGCGGCGTACCCGACGGGGTTTTGACGGCCAAGGTACTGATAGGCGGTGTGGAGCAGGACCCAGCGGGATATGAGTTCAAATGGTTCGACGGCTCGGTATTCGGGGTCACCGACCCGATTGATTTTGATTCCGAAGCGGCGGGTCTTGCCGACAAGAACTACAAGGTAGAAGTGAGGAATCCTTTGACTGGATGTTTGCTCACTGGTTCGGAGACGGTCACGTCGGAAGCGAAGAAACCGTTGCTTGAAGGATTCATAGTTGCCCACGTAGAGGCCTGCGGCGAGACGGGCGCCATAGAAGTGGGCTCGGCGAAGACGACGGCAGGCGAGACGCTGGATCCGTCGACCGACCTTACGTACCGTTGGTATTCCAACGCGGCGGACACTGCGGGCTCATTGATTTCGGGCGCCGGTTCTTACCGGCTTGAAGAGCTTGCGAGCGGAGACTACGGGGTTGTCGCCATTCTCAACAGCAACGGGTGTCCGTCGGTTCTGGAAGCCGTAACGGTGAACGACGCGGGGTCGGAACCGGACATATCCGTTAGCGTTCAGGGGAGCTCCTCCTGCGACGGTATAAACCATGACGGGGCGATTACGATTGAATACCGGGACGCGAAGCCCGGTCATTACGAGGTAGCGGTATATCCGTGGGACGATGTCGCCGCAGACTGGGGCTCGGCGGCATATACGGGGGATGTGTCTTCCGGCGGCTCGGTAAACGTTGGATCCCTCGCACCCAACACATATCGTATTGTGGCGATCAACAATTCCACGGTCTGCTTCGACCAGACGTCGGTTGTGGATGACGTATCCGGCCCACTTGATCCCTCGCTGATCGCGATTTTTTCGACGCCGCAGACCAACTGCGACGACTCTGCTCCCAACGGTCGGATTTCGGCGACGTACGACGGGAAGACTGCGGGATATATTTTCGAATGGCATCAGGGGAGCGGGGTCAAGGCCTCGGCCGATTATACGGGGCACGCTTACGAGGGGATTCAGGATTCGACGTACACGCTAGTGGTGACCGAGGAGTTTACGGGGTGCAAGTCTGCGGCGGTGACGGGGGACGTTGCGTTTACGCCGGAACTTCCGGCTCCGGTTGCGAGCGTAGCGCCCAATACTTCCTGCGAGACGCCCGACGGTTCTATTCTTGCGACGTCGGGGCCTGCGGGGACCTACGTTTTTGAGATATATGACGGCTCCACGCTGTTGGCGACGGCCGATGCGGACGGGTCTACGGGATTTGCGAAGACGGGCTTAGGGTCGGTGGGGAGCGACAAGACCTACAGGATCGTGGCCACCCACAAGGGCACCCTGTGTTCGGCGGCTATATTCGCGCAGGTAGAATACCAGCCGGATATTCCGACGATCGACGCGGCGTCGATCGAGTTGCAAAGCAACGCCATGTGCGCGGCTCCCTACGACGGGGTTATCGAGGCTTCTATGGCGGTATTGGGAGACGCGTCGGGCTACGAATTTTTCTGGAGCGGTCCTGAAGGTGCGATTGCAGAAAAAGGGCCTGCGATAAGCGGGTTAAAGGGCGGCCTCTATCGTCTTGAGGTCAGGAAGCTTTCTTCCGGGTGTATGTCCGCGCCTGCGGACAAGGCCTCCATCACGCTCCAGGACGAGTTGATTTATCCGACGGTTTCCCTTTCGGTGGCGAAAGAGCAGACGGCGTGCGCGGGTCCTGTCAATGGCGAGGTTGCAGGCTTTGCGTCGATGCCGTCGGGTCCGGAGCCATCGTTGGGATACAAGTTCAGATGGTCGAGCCTGGGTTCGGTCATCGATTCATCGACGGTTTGGGCGACACCGGCCAGGGACACTCTCAAGTCGCTGGCGGGGAATAAGACGTACCGGCTGACGGTTGTGAACAACAACACGGGTTGTTTGCAGGAATCGACGATCTATCTGCCGGAGAAGATCCTCTATCCCCAGATTTCCGACGCCATTGTGGCGTCACCGAACGGGTATTGCGCGGCGCCCTTCAACGGGTATATCGACGCTTCTGCGGCGCCGTACATGGAGGACTCGGCCTACGAGCCGGCAAGCGGCTATACGTTCAAGTGGTATAACAGCGCCAGCGTTCCGATCGCCAACGACGGGCCGGTGTTGGACAGTTTGAACGCGGGGGTTTACAAGCTGAAGGCGGTCAACAATTATACGCAGTGCGAATCGCAGACCTATAAGCTGATCGAGGTGACGAACGCCTTCGATCCGGTGGTCGTCCATATCGACACGCTCAATCACCAGACCCATTGCAGCGACGACGAGACGCATCACAACGGGTCGTTGTCTGCCAGCGCCATCAAAAAGGGGGTCAAGACGGTTACGGGTTACCAGTTCGAGTGGCGTCGGGGTCTGAGCATGAGTCAGCCGGTCATCGGCGAGGGGGCGGCGATAAGCGGTTTGACCAACGCGGTATACAGCGTGAAGGTGACCAGCGATTCCACGCGGTGCTTCGGGGTAGCGGACGCATTGGTTCGGAACGAACCGCGTTATCCTGTAGTGGAAGCGGCGGCGGGTCCGGTCACGCGGTGCGATCCGTACGACGGCTGGGTTGAGGCGACTGTGGACGGCTCGGCGGTCGATCATACGTTTTATTGGTATGACGGAACTTCGGTGAAAAGCGCCCCGGACCTGACGGGTTCGGTTTATAGCGGACTGGCGTACGGATCGTACACCGTTTACGCGGTGGTCGACAGCACGCAATGTCCTTCCGATCCGCTCACCGTGGAGGTGGAGGATCATACGGTAAAGGTGGAAGTTGATTTTCTCGACGTCTCTTCCCCGGCGCATTGCAACGATGCCGGCGGTCAATTGACCCTGAGGTTGAAGACGGCGGGCGTGAGCGCGCTTCAGTTCGACTGGTTCAAGGGTACGGACCCGGTTCCGATATACTCGAATTCCGGGGCGGAGTCCAAATATTTTGGGATGACCTCCGGCAATTACCGTTTTGAGCTCACCAACCTGGACGACGGCTGCAAAACCGACACGGCCTATTACCTGCCGTTTATGAATGAAAGCGAATTGACGATTCCCAAGGTGATCGACGCGAAATTATGCAAGGATCCTTATTACGGCAGCATCGAGGTGGACCTGGAGGTTCATCCTTCTGTGGCGGCCATGGGGTATGACAAATACGATTTTATGTACCTGCTGTTCGAGGGGGTTCATGTGATAGGAGACGGGAAAGGGATCGGCGACGCTTACCGGATCATCTTCCCGGACGGGGATCCTGCGACGCCTCTTCGTTTTGACAACCTGAAGAAGGGACAATACACCGTGTCTGTTGTGGACTGGTGGGACGCGGTGAACCGTTGCGAAGAAAGGCCGTTGGACCGGGTGATCGAGATCGGCGTTGAATTGCCCAAAGTGACGGCGTCGGTGGTCAATCCCGACTTTAGCTGCGATCCGGTCAACCCGAACGGAGTATTGACGGCTACGGCGGTATCCGATCCGGCTCTTGACGTGAAAGGCTATACGTTTAGCTGGCACGCGGGGGACGAGACAACCCCGAGCCTGGGTCCGGGCGTAGTAACGGGGTCGCACCTGAACGTCAGCGAACTGACGAACCTTGGGAAAGGCTCATATGTGGTGCGGGCCTTGAACGACAGCACGGGATGCGACACGACGGCGACGGTATATCTTCCGCGCGACCTTCGGGAGCTGACGATCAGGAACGTGGAGGCGCGTCCTCAGGATCAGTGCAGCCCGGCCAACGGGTCGCTGCTGGTGGGAGACGTTTGGGAAGACAATCAATCGTACAGCTCCATTTTCCATTACACGCTTGAAGTCCTCGACGCCTCTTCCGCGGTTGCGGCCTCCGGGCAGGAGTTGAATACGCCGATTGAAAATCTTGCGGCGGGAGAGTATGTCATTAAGGCGGTGAACGATTCCACCCTCTGCGAAGCCTACATCGACGCGACGGTTGGCGTGGATACGTTGAATCCGGCGATTGTGCGGGACGCGTTGGTTCACGACCAGTACTGCGCGCCGGCGAATGTGGGGAACGGCTCCGTTTCGGTGGCTGTGGATGAAATACTACAGGGCGGCGATCCGAAGGCCGTAGCGGGGTATCTGTTTGAATGGTTTGACGCGTCGGGCGATCCCATATCGAGCGGTTACGCCTTGTCGGGCATTCCTTCGGGCTCCTACACGGTACGGGTCACCGACACGCAGGGGAAATACCTGAACTGCGTATCGAGCGAAACGTTTGTGATCGAGGAGAGAAACCCCGAGGTGGCCATTGCGCAGGCGACCGTTTCGGATCAGACCTATTGCGTAGGCGACAACGGATCGATAGAAGTTGCCGAAGTTACGCTCAACGGGTCGCCCGTGGCGATGTCCGATGTGACCATCGAACTGATCGAAGGGGCCTCGGTTGCCACGGGTCAGCCGTTTATCCGGAACCAGGGGGTCTACCAGCTTCGGGCGACCTACGATCCGTTCCAGTGCGTTTCGGAAATATTTACCGTCGAGATCGGACTCGACCGTCCCGTCTATTCGATCGATTTTGTTGTGTCGGAAGATTTCAGCTGCGACAACGTCAACGGCCAGGGGCAGTTGACGGCAAGCGTATATGAAAATGGGACCCTGTTGACGGGGGGCTTCGAGGTGGAGTGGTTCGACGCGGCGAAGCATTCCATCGGCTCGGCGTCCCATATCGGGGGACTTGCCGACGGGCGGTATTACATCGCCATTACCGACGTCGATGGGGACGGGCTGGGATGCGCCCATAGCGATTCGGTATACCTGTCCGACGATCTCCGAGACATCGAGATCGCGGCGCTCGATATAGCGGACCAGGATATATGTCTTCCGAACGGGTCGATCGCCGTCGTGGAGGTGCGCGAAGACGGATCCGTCACGGGCGACGCTTATACCTTTAAGCTGTACGACGCAAACGGGGAGGCGTTGTCGCCTGCGGGATCAGGGTCTTCCGGCGATCCGTTTACCGGATTGGGAGCGGGGCGCTACTATGTTTCGGCGTTCAATACGCTGACCGGTTGCGAGATGACCGGCTACAAGGAGGCGCGGATAGAAGACGTAAGCGTCGCTCCAATAGTTAGCCTTAGCGTAGTGCACGAGCAAGACAGGCTTAGCCCGCCCGCGGTTCCGTCGGGCCAGGTGAGGGCGGAAGCTTCCGAGGCAATCGGAGCGGCCGGGTTGTATGAGATCAATTGGTATTATGAGGCGATCCTGACGGCGTCGGTTTCCGGAGTTCAGTCGCATACGCTGGTTGACCGTCCGGCGGGGTGGCATACGGCGGTAGTGAGGAATCTGAGCACCAATTGCGCGGCTTCCGGTCAGATAGAGATACCTGAGAAGATAGCGAGTCCGGAAGTAGGCCTTGCCTCGACAGCGGCGGGGGATTGCAACGGCAGCGGGTCGATAGACGTTTCGTCGGTGACGATAGCGGGGATCGGCCAGGATCCGGGGGATTTTGATTTTGACCTGTACCGCGACTTTGTGGTTCCGTCCAATTTGATGGCGACGATAGACGGATCGGTTGAAACGCGGTTTACGGGCCTGCATCCTGGGGTTTATTATGTGAAGGCGCGATTGCGCGACATAAACAATTACCTGGAATCGGAGCCTTTCCGGGTGGAAGTTGAAGACCATGCGGTATATCCGGCGATCGACGTTCGGGAGATACTTCCGCAGCGCAGCTTCAATCCGGACCCGTCGCGGCACAATGGCCGGATTTGGCTGGTGGTCGACGGGGCGCACGTCAACGCCGGAGGGTATGAGGCCGAATGGCGGCGGGGCGGCGACGCTTCTTCGCCCATCCTGGCTCAATATGCGAACAGTTTTGTAGCCGACGGGCTGACGGAGGGCTATTACACGTTCCAGGCGCGGGACCTCGCGTCAGGATGCGCGTCGCAGGCGGTATACCGGATCAACGAGGAGCTGACGCCCGTGGTAGTTTCGGCCTCGTCCAAGCCGAACGCCTACTGCGTGGGGGCCAACGGCCAGCTTGGCGCCGGGGTGGTCTCGGGGGATGTGACCTCCTCCTATGATTATTACTGGTACGTTCAGGGAGAATACGTTCCGGGGTCTGGAGGCGCTGGATCCGTTTACACGGGCAACATTCAAAACGGGGTTTCGGAAGGTATCTATACGGTATATGCGGTGGACAAGCAGGACGAGTACAGGTTTGGGAAGGCGGTAGTGGAAGTGCAGACGAGTCGATACTCGCCGCAGATCGTGGTGAAGGAAATCCATCCACAGGTGAACTGCGACCCTGCCCGGCCGACGGGACATCTGGCGGCCGAACTGGGCTTCGATGCTGGTCGTCCGGACAATCCGTCCTATTACGATATCGCGTGGCTTGACAGCCAGGGCAGGGAGGTTGCCGCCGGCCGGTGGGATGTTGACCGCCTGCCCGCGCAGACCTTTGTGGTAAGGCTGACGCACAAGGAGTCCGGGTGCGTGGACGAGAGCGAACCGTTCCAGGTGAGCGAGAGCTTGAAAATCGCTCCGGTTCCCACGACGCAGATCGTCTCGCATCTGACCAGTTGCGCGCAGCCCAACGGAGCCGTCGTCTCGTCGGTGGACGGATCGGCGTACAACTACGAATTCAGGTGGTATTTCGGACCGGAGCCAATGGGCAAGCCAGACCGCATCGATCCGATGATTTACGATCTCAATACGGGCCATTACAGCGTGACGGCCACGAGCCTGGAGACGGGCTGCACTTCCAAGCCGGCGATGGCGACCATCGAGGACCGCAGGGTATATCCTGAGATTGAGATTGCCACGACGAACGCGAAATGCGAGGAGCCGAACGGGTCGGCGCAACTGACGATCAAAAACCGCGTCAGCCTCGACGAGATCATTTGGTCCGACGGGTTCAGGCTGTCATACGGATTTAACTTCGATAATCAGCCGGCAGGTCAATACCAGGTTACCGTGACCACTACCCAGCAGTGCGAAACGACGCAGGACTTTGTCATCAGGCCGGACATCCTGATTTACAACGGCGTGTCGGCGAACGGCGACGGGGTGAACGAGAAGTTTGTGATCGGCTGTATTGATGAGTTTTATGAGAACAACGTGAAGATATTCAACAGGTCGGGCGACATCGTATTTGAGACCGACAACTACGACAATGAGGCGAACAGTTTCACCGGCGAGGGGAACAGAGGTCTGTATATCGGCAAACCGGAGCTTCCGATCGGCACCTATTTCTATATTATCGACCTGAAGGACGGGTCGACGCCAAGAACAGGGTACCTGGAATTGGTGAGATAACGCAAATGAGGGAAACCATAAATAACCAGTATGAAGAAGTTAGCGGCAGCAGGATTGATCATTTTATGGGCGACAGGGTGCGCTTTGGGCCAGCAAAGGCCGGTGGTGACGCAGTATATGTTCAACGGCCTTGCCCTAAATCCCGCTTACGCAGGAAGTCTGAATTATTTCAGCGCGACGGCATTGTACAGGAAGCAATGGGTAAATATGCCGGGCGCGCCGGAAATATCCACATTCTCCGCCCATTCCAATATCAAGGATAAGAACATCGGCCTGGGCATCATGGCCGCGCAAGACAAGGTGGGAGTCCATGAAGACGTTTCTATTTATGGCAGTTACGCCTTTCGCATCAGAATGCGCAAAGGCGTATTTGCCATGGGCTTGCAAGCGGGATTTAACAACCTGACCTCCCGGTTCAGCAGGCTTAACCTGCGCGACCCAACCGATCCGGAACTAAATTACGACGTAAACCAATTCAAAATGAACTTTGGCGCCGGCGTTTACTACAATACCGAAACATTCTACGCAGGATTTTCGGTGCCCTATATGCTGAAAGCGCGCAAGCTGAAGGATCTGGAATACATCAGGGAAACCATTGAATCAAGAAATTATTACCTTACGGCCGGCAAGGTCCTGGACGTGAGCCGCAACATTAAAATCAAGCCGTCGGTTCTGTTGCGCTTTGAAGATGGGATGCCGGTGGCGTACGATATCAATTGCAACTTGTTTTTGGACGAACTGCTGAACCTTGGCGCGTCATACCGGGAAGGCGACAGTTTTTCCACCTTGTTTGAGGTGCAGCTCACCGATTTTATCAGGATCGGCTATGCGTACGACTGGATCGCTTCGGATATCCGGAACTACTCCAGCGGAACGCACGAATTCATGGTTAACTACCGGTTAAACCTGTATGCTCCGCGCAAGCAAAGAATGTGTCCGGGACCAATGTATTTCTAAAAAACGGTTCAATAAATATGCAAACAGGGCGAACGGCATTTCTTAGGACGGCGGCAAATTGTTCTTGTTGCGGCGCCCGGACAATTATTTTCCGGCCGTTTGGTTCAGCCAAAATATATTGCCGGCAAGGGTTTATTTTCTACCGAATATGACATTTGTCATGGACAGTGTGAACATATTTTACAGTTATTTCTATTTTCAGAATATTCATCTAAAAAATAAAATAATTTCAGAATAATATTCTCCTAATATTTTCTTATGCAAAAAAAGAATACTTTGAAGAAGGTCCAGGAATTTTGAAATTCGAGGCTCCTGCGTTACATTTGCCGCGGGAAAATTGCGATAGTTGGCATTAATCTTGGGAATTTGCGCATTACTCTCTTGACCATATTGAAGACCTGCCAACCGCTGAGTAAAAAAGCGGATGGCAGGTTTTTTTGTGATCAGATAAATGACCGCAATCGATCAAAATTGTAACCTGATAACTAATTCAAATATGAAACGGTATCTATATCTATCAGTCACCCCGGAAGCGTTGATTTCTTCCATGCTTCCCCCCGAGGAATTTGGCAGTTACCTGGCGGTAGGTTCCCAAAAGAGGACTCGCGGTCAGGCTGTCTTTTTCGAAGTCGACGCCGATAAGGCGGGCGATATCGCGCCGCTCGATTATATCGAAAGGCGGTGTGTGCCTCATAAAGACGGGTCGCCCAAAAGATCTGTTTACCTGTCGATTTACAGGGTACTGGAAAAAATCCCGCTTGAATCCCTCAAAGACCTGTATCTGACGACGGACGACGGCAGGGTTTTAAGGCTTTCAAAAGGAGAATACCGGCAAAGCCAAAAGCAGGAGCTGCATTTATATCAAGAGTTATCTCCGGTCACCCCGCGGGTAGCCAGCGTTCTCGCTCCCTATGAATTTCTGAAACGCGTTACCGACACGTCTCACCACGTTTCTGTTCCCCGTTTGTTCTTTGTCGAGCTTCAATTGAACGGGCTCGCCGACGATCCTGTCGCCGGCGACGCAAACAATTTGCCTTACGGCAATATCCCTCACCTGAAGGATTGCCTCATTTCGCTCAAGGAAGGCGATCAGAAGCTGACGAAAACAGTGATCAGGTTTTTCAACGGGGACGTTCAGTACAGAACCTGTAAAAACGGGTTCTTCATTGGCGATCAAAAGGATTTTATCTATTATCCATTCCCCTCTAAAGAAGAGCTGGAAACAAAATATTATGTCTGGTGGCGGTCTGCGCTGACTATAAGCTTTTAACTAAATGTAAATCTCAAATTGAACATTGAATATGAGTAGTATATTTTGGCTTGTTCCAGGGGCGGCTATTCTGGCCCTGGCATTTGCATGGATCTTCTTCGTACAGGTCAGAAAGGAGGACGAAGGCAACGATACGATGAAGAGAATCGCGAAACATGTGCGAACGGGAGCGATGGCCTACCTGCGGCAACAGTACAAGGTGGTGAGCATTTTCTTCGTGGTTCTCACATTGGTATTTGCAATTCTCGCTTATGGATTTCAGCTTCAAAACCCATGGGTGCCGTTCGCCTTCCTTACGGGGGGATTCTTTTCCGGTTTGGCCGGTTTTTTTGGAATGAAAACGGCCACAATGGCTTCTGCAAGGACGGCCAATGCGGCGCGAAATTCATTGAATGCAGGCTTGCGGGTCGCTTTTCGAAGCGGCGCCGTTATGGGTCTCGTCGTAGTGGGCCTGGGGTTGCTTGACATATCGCTGTGGTTCCTGATATTGAATTATTTCTATCCGGCTGCAGGCGACACCCACAACATGATGATCATCACGACCACCATGTTGACCTTTGGCATGGGGGCTTCCACGCAGGCGTTGTTTGCCCGTGTGGGCGGCGGTATTTTCACTAAAGCCGCCGATGTGGGAGCCGACCTGGTTGGAAAGGTTGAAGCGGGAATTCCTGAAGACGACCCGAGAAACCCCGCCACCATCGCTGACAACGTGGGCGATAACGTTGGCGACGTCGCAGGTATGGGAGCTGATCTTTATGAATCGTATGCCGGCTCGGTGTTGGCGACGGCGGCTCTTGGCGCCGCGGCTTTTATGACAAACTCGGCAATGCAGATGAAAGCCGTGCTCGCTCCCATGGTGATCGCGGCGATTGGCATTGTGTTGTCGATCATCGGCATTTACATGGTGAAAACAAAAGAAGGAGCCACCCAGAAGGATTTGATGGGATCGTTGTCGCTTGGCGTCAATGTCAGCTCAATCCTCATCGTCGTGTTTTCTTTTTTGACGCTCTATTTTATGAATATTGAAAACTGGCTCGGCATCTGGGGAGCGATCGTCGTGGGCCTTGTCGTGGGCATCGTGATTGGAAAAGCGACAGAGTATTTTACTTCGGAAGAATATAAACCCACGAAAAAGATCGCAGACAGTGCATCTACCGGTCCGGCTACGGTCGTCATCTCCGGCCTTGGCATTGGCATGGTATCGACCTTTGTTCCGGTGGTCGCAGTGGCTATTGGCATCGTGCTTGCCTTCATTTTTGCAACGGGAGGCGACCTTTCCAATCTTCAAATGGGACTTTACGGCATCGGCATCGCTTCCGTAGGCATGCTTTCTACGCTGGGCATCACGCTTGCCACCGACGCCTACGGTCCTATCGCCGACAACGCGGGCGGCAACGCGGAAATGAGCGAACTTGGACCCGAAGTGCGCAAGAGAACGGACGCGCTCGATTCCCTGGGCAACACCACCGCCGCTACTGGCAAGGGGTTTGCTATCGGTTCCGCCGCATTAACGGCGCTGGCGCTGCTCGCTTCATACATAGAAGAAATAAAAATCGGGATCGACCGGCTGTTCAGAACTACTGAAAACTTCGTTTATGAATTCCCTAACGGCGAATCGATCTCCAGCGCCGAACAGCTTCACAGCCTAGGCATTGACCAGTTTATGACCCTGTTTGAAGTGCACTTAATGAATCCGAACGTATTGATCGGCGTGTTCATTGGCGCGATGATGGCCTTTCTTTTCTGTGGGCTGACCATGAACGCGGTGGGAAGAGCGGCCGCCAAAATGGTGGACGAAGTGAGAAGGCAATTCCGGGAAATCAAAGGCATCATGGAAGGGAAAACCGAGCCCGATTATGCCCGTTGCGTGGCGATTTCAACCAAGGGCGCGCAGGTGGAAATGGTTCTGCCATCGCTGCTCGCCATTGCCGTTCCTATTGTAGTAGGGTTGATTTTTGGCGTTTCAGGAGCCGTCGGCATGCTGGTGGGCGGATTGGGAACCGGCTTTGTGCTGGCAATATTCATGGCCAATTCTGGCGGCGCATGGGATAACGCCAAGAAATTTATCGAATCAGGCCACCTGGGTGGAAAAGGTTCGACGGCGCACAAAGCGGCCGTAATTGGCGATACGGTAGGCGATCCTTTTAAGGATACCTCCGGCCCAAGCCTCAACATCCTGATCAAGTTGATGAGCATGGTCACCATCGTAATGGCGGGCGTGACGGTCGCATTCAATTTGCTTGGGTAATTCCATTCGTTATTTTAGTACGGCATTCAAAGGCGGTTCCGGAAACGGGACTGCCTTTTTTATCATAGGCGACCCATATTGACAGATGCGCAGAGAATTGGCTTTAATCCTTATCTCAGATTAAATTTCCTTCTTGTCTTTTTTTCAATAACGCCCTTGTGGGAGCTCCATCGGCGGCCACTTTTAACGGCATGCAAATCATATCGTAAAGCCCCGGCTCAACGTTTGCCAGCCTCAATCCTTCGACGACGATAATGTTCGCGCCCAGGAGTATCCGGTGGGTTTCTTCCCCGCCTTCAAACGATCCTATTGACAGGTAATCGATGCCCACTAAATTTACTTGCTTTTGGACAAGGAAATGCGCCGCGCTTTCGTCAAGATGCGCATACTCTTTCATGAAAGGCCGGGACGGCCAATCGATCGTCGAATTGTCCGTCTTCAGGATCACCCTGTCGCCTTTTGATATATCCAGGTTTTGCAATGTTTGAGCGGTTATAATTTTACCCGGCGCTTCGAACACCTTTGCGGGACCTGCCAATCTTTCCGGCGCTATCTGATCCACCGTCGCTCCCCCGTCAATATAATGCGCGGGGGCGTCGATGTGCGTTCCGGTGTGGAGGCTCATGCTCGCATACGAGAGATTAAACCCGTCTTTCTCAATCGTATTCAGCCGTTTGATTTGAAACGCCGGATCTCCCGGCCAAACGGGAATGCCGGGCGACAAGACGGTTCCCACATCTATCCATTTGTCTTCCATACTCATAACAACGTTTTCATTCTCTTTGCATTCAAAGCGGCGTAACCTTTCTGGTCGTTGTCGAAATAGCAATACACTTCTTTTATCCCATGGTTTTGCCAATTCCTGAACCTGTCAATCCACGATTTCAGGGCGTCGTCGCTGTAACTGCCCTGGTATTTTCCCGCGGGTCCATGGAGGCGAAGATAAGCAAAATCGGCGGTAAGGCGCAGGGGAGAGGTATGGCCTTCAAGCTCATAAACGACAAAGGCGGCGTTGTGCGACGACAGGGCGCTATAAACCTCCTCGTTGTACCAGGAATGGTTCCGGAACTCAAACGCATACTGAAAGCCTTTCGGGAGGGAATCGGTAAATTCATGGAATCGTTGGCCGTTGAAATTCCATCCCGGCGGCAGTTGGAACAGAACGGGTCCCAACTTTTTTCCCAGCGCGTCTGTTCTTTCTTCGAGCTTTGCCACCGCCTCGCGTCCCTCTCGGAGTTTTTTAATGTGGGTGATGTAGCGGCTGGCCTTAACGGCAAAGATGAATTCGTCCGGAGTGGACTTCGCCCAGTTTTCAAATGTCTTTTTCTCCGGCAGGCGGTAAAACGAGTTGTTGATCTCCACGGTGTCGAAATGTTGGAGATAATAGGACAGCATTTCGCCCGGCCGGATGTTTTCAGGATAAAATTCGCCAATCCAATGTTTGTAATGCCATCCCGACGCGCCAATCCGGATATGATTTGTTCCCATGCCGTTGCGTTTATTCTTAAACCGCAGGAATAGCGGAAGGTTGACGGTGAATTGAAGGAAGCGGCGAGGATTGGGTAGAGACAAGGCATGCTTTGTCTCTATAAGGCCGTAATTGGCAGTTTGCAAATGGCGGCGGCTGGATTGAAAAAAAATGGTTTCCCATTATGAGCGCCTGTGCGACCGCCTACGGGGTCGCCTAAAGAGCTCCGGTCATTCTACCAACCTGAAATTCCTACGGGATTTGCTCCGCCACAGGAAAAAAGCAACCGGCGCATGCGTATAGACAAGGCATGCTTTGTCTATACAACCGCCGCCCGGACCTACTCCCGCCTAAACGCTGTGTCGGCGGAGGCGGATGCGATCATTTCCCGGGCCATTTCCTTGCCCAAATAGAGATCGATAACCCGGTGCGCAAAGTAAATCACGGGCGTAAGGACGACCGCGACGGCGAATTTATAGATGTAATTGATGATCCCCACGCTGATGGTTTGGCCGAAACTCCAATCGCCAAAAATATAAAACGCGATGACGAGCACTACAAAGCTGTCGAACAACTGCGATATCAGCGTCGAGCCGGTGGCTCTGAGCCATACCTTCCTGTTGCCGGTGATCCTCCTGAAATGGTGGAAGATCGTCGCGTCCAGCG
>Ga0207873_1002599_pt1 | contig 14463 bp, 14 predicted proteins | sample BGWIniCompost_FD_187373 | JGI IMG/M metagenome (GOLD analysis project Ga0207873, IMG submission 187373) | Cellulose adapted compost microbial communities from Newby Island Compost Facility, Milpitas, CA, USA - BGW Initial Compost (SPAdes)... ...
GAAATCGTTCCCACTGAGGAGGTCAACGAGCCGCTGCCAACGGCTGCTTGAGCATCACCCCGGCGACCCGGGTGTCGGGTAAATACGAGACTTGTACAATCAAAAACCGCCTCAGCTGTGACGACTATTTCATCGTTTCTTACGTAGTCCGAAAGGTCTTTTCGTGCTTTGTCACTTAAATCATCGAACGTTAGCGTAATTCTTATAGGACTATCAGTGTTCTTTCCGAAGTAATCTTCGTCTGCGAGTTTCGTGATGTCGGTGGACGAAGCCGACCGTTCTTGGAAAAAGACATTCAGCGCAGCTAGTACCGTCGATTTTCCTGCCCCATTCGGACCGACAAAGCACGAGTAACGGTTCAGCGGTATAGTGACATTCTTGAAGCTTCTGAAGTTCTCGATAAGAATGCTCTTTATCTTCATCTTCAAGACCCAAGTCCGCACGCGCGAGCGCTAATTCGCGCAATTATGCTCAGCCTCGTACCCCTTTGCTTTGCACCTGTTCACGTGATAACTATTGCGTCGACGCGTACTTACTGCAATCGGCAAGTTGTTCCACCAGATTCCGTACTTCCTGAGTCGGTACCAATAACGCCCCCAGAGCCTTTTCCGTGTAAGCCCATGAGGGACCAGACACTCCGCCCCCGACGGCAACGGTCGAGGCTTTAGGCGTCCAAGTTCTATAGACGATGGGACTAGCCACCCCGTCGTTTGCATGCGACGTGCGTGCTCAAAGACCTTTCTTGGGGTGCAGGACCACTCCCACCAATCTGCTCGCCCTTCCTTCCTTTCGCTATACTCGCCGCGAGGCGAGCGCGTCCGCACGCCTACACTAAGGACGGATAAGCTGCAGGGGGGGCACTTGAGCAGCGAAACCGCTTTCGACCGCGAGTTCGACTATATCGTCATCGGGGCGGGAACGGCCGGCTGCGTGATCGCGGCCAGGCTGTCCGAGAATCGGCAGAATCGCGTCTGCCTGATCGAGGCGGGCCGGTCCGAGAAGCATCCCTTCATTTCTATTCCCGCCGCCGTCGGCGCGGCGATCATGAGCCCGAAGTTCGGCTGGGGCCTCACGACGACGCCGCAGGAGCACGTGAACGACCGGAAGATTCCGATACCTCGCGGTAAGGTGATCGGCGGCTCGGGATCGATCAACGGCATGGCGTACTACCGCGGCCCCGCCAAGGACTTCGACGACTGGGAAGCGATGGGCAATCCGGGATGGTCCTATGCTCATCTTCTGCCCTATTTCCTTCGCTCCGAGCACAATCCCGAATACGCGGGCTCGCCGTATCACGCGACCGGCGGCCCGATGGGCGTGAGCTTCCCCACCGCGCGCAACCGCCTCTGCGATGCGTTCAACGCGGCGATGGCCGCGCTCGGCTACAAGGAGCTCGAAGACTTCAACGTGCCGGACCCGCATGGCTACGGCTACCGTCAGGGCACGATCTGGAACGGGAAGCGGGTCTCGACGGCGAGCGCGTATCTCAGGCCCGCGATGTCGCGTCCGAACCTCGAGGTCATGAGCGAGACGTTCACGCGGCGCATCCTGCTCGAAGGCAAGCGCGCGGTCGGCGTCGAGATTCGAAGGGGCGAGCGCATCGGTCGGCTCCGCGCCGCCAAGGAGGTAATCCTGTGCGGCGGCGCGTATCACTCGCCTTACATTCTTTTCCACTCGGGGATCGGCGACGCGGAGGACTTGAAGTCGTGGGGCATCGAGCCGCTGCATCATCTGCCCGCGGTCGGCCGGAATCTGCAAGACCATCCGTCGACGATGGTCATCATGGACATGGACGACTCGACGTCGTACGGGCTCTCGTGGAAGGCGCTGCCGCGCGACGTCGTGAACATCCTCGAGTATCTCGTGAAGCGCACCGGTCCGCTCGCGAGCAATCTCTTCGAGACGAACGCCTATATCAAATCGAGCGCCGCATCGGATCGCGCCGACATGCAGCTCGTGTTCCAGCCCGCGCGGCGCAACATCAAGCCGTTCCCGATCCCGATCGGTCACGGGTTCGTCGTCGCGACGGTCTGCTTGTATCCAAAGAGCAAAGGACAGGTGCGGCTCTCGGGACCCGATCCCGAGGCGCCGCCGCTGATCGATCCGAAGCTCTTGAGCGACGAAGAGGATCTGCAGTTCCTCATCCGCGGCTTGAAGCTCGCGCGCCGCGTGATCGCGCAGTCGAGCTTCGCGAAGTATCGCGCGCGCGAACGAGCACCGGGCAGTCACGTGACGGACGACGCGGCGCTCGCCGACTACGTCCGCGAGTCGCTCGTCACGGTGCATCATCCCGGCTCGACGTGCCGCATGGGTCCCGCGGGCGAGGACACCGTCGTCGGCCCCGATCTCAAGGTCCACGGGCTCGAAGGCCTGCGCGTCGCGGACGCGTCGATCTATCCGCGCCTCGTCGGCGGCAACACGAACGCGAGCATCGTTGCGATCGCGGAGAAGGCCTCCGACATGATTCTCGGCCGGCCCGCGCCCGAGCCGATTCGACCGACGGCCGCACACTGACAGGGATTCGAGGGGGAGAACGCCGATGGCGATCGAAACGATTCGCACGTGGAAGATCGGAGACGTGGAGATCACCCGCATCGTGGAAGTCAACGGCTGGGAAGACGACATCACGATGCTGTTGCCGGACGCGACACCCGAGACCGTGCTCGCGTATCCATGGCTGCAGCCGCATTTCGCGACGCCCGACGGCCGGATGATCATCTCCTTCCAGTGCTTCGTGATGCGCACGCCCGAGCACCGCATCATGCTCGATACGTGCATCGGCGCCGACCGCGAGCGCGAGTTCGCGATCTTCACGAACATGCAGACGACGTTCCTCGAGGATCTCGCGTATGCGGGCTTCGCGCCGGGAGACATCGACTTCGTCCTCTGCACGCATCTCCACTTCGACCACGTCGGCTGGAACACGCGCCTCGTCGACGGCCGTTGGGTGCCGACGTTCCCGAACGCGCGTTATCTCTTCGGCCGCAAGGAATACGAGCACTGGATGATGCTCAAGGAGACCGGCGGTTATCACAACCTGAACCACATGTACGACGCCGTGCAGCCGGTGGTCGACGCGGGGCTCGTCGATCTGATCGAGCCCGAACACAAGATCTGTCCCGAGATTACGCTGCGTCCGACGCCGGGCCACACGCCCGGGCACGTCAGCATCCTGATCGAGTCGCGCGGCGAGCGCGCGATCGTCACGGGCGACATGATGCACAACCCGATCCAGCTCGAGCGGCCGCTCGATCTGACGCGCTTCGATATGGATAAGGAACAGGCGGCCCGCACGAGGAAGGCGTTCATCGACGATTTCGCGAATACCGACGTCTTCGTGATCGGCAGCCACTTCGCCGATCCCACGGGCGGCTGGATCGTCCGCGACGCGGCCGGCTGCCGGCTCACGTTCTCGGCGCCGTCGAAACGCTGAGGGCCGACGGCGCCCTCCTTCCTCACGCTTCGCCGGACAAAACTCCGCATAACGCCGAGAAGCGCTGCTCGCGGCGCAGCCCGTCGCGCGAGACCATCGCCCCGACGGAAGCAGCGCACCCGGTTGGTTCGAGGCGCACGGCAGTCTTCCCGGTCTCGGTCCGCACCGCGTCCCGCTCCGGCTTCGGTGCGCCGCTTCCGTCGCACGGCGGCTCGCAGCATCGCCGCATGCAATGGAAGGCACGGAGCTCAGGAGGACATCATGACGACGACCTTACCCTCGATCGGCAGTCTGGCATTGGCGTCGGGCGGCGCCGCCGCGTTGGCGAGCATTCGGGAGCTGACGGCGGCGGAGCTCGAGCTCGTCAGCGGCGGCCAGGATGCCCAGACCATCGACCCCGCCGAGCTCGAGAGGCAGCGACAGGCGCTTCTCGAGCAGAGGAAGCAGTTCCTGCGCGACATCGGCACCGCGTCGATCGCGATCGGCACGGCCGCGATGACGATCGGCGCGGTGCCGTTCGGAGCGTTTCTCGTCGGCTTCGGCAGCGGATTGTATCTCGCGACCTCGTTCTGCTAGCCGTCGAAAAAGACTATAGTCTTTCTATCGGCTCAACAGTAGGAACTTCGAGATCGTATCGGCGGCACGGCCGCGTGTGCCGTGCCGCCTTTTGGCACCCATTCGGCGGAATGAATCTGTCGAGGCGTCGGAGATGAAAGAGAAAGAAACGTCACGAGCCCTGGCCCTTCGAATCGCGATCGTCGCCGCCGCAACGCTCGCGGCGCTCGCGTACGGCCGTTACGGCGTGCCCGAGCCCGTCTCGTGGCCGACGCTCCTCGCGATCGCGAGCATCGGCGTGCTCGCCGGCGTCCTCGCCGCGGCCCTGCTCGTCGAACGGAGGAACCTCGATGTGCCGAAAGCCGGCGTGTGCGCGCTCCTGCTCATCGTCGCGACCCGCGCACTGCCGTACGAGCAGCCGGCCTGGCTCGACGCCGTCAGGGCCGGCGCGGTCATCGCGTGTGCCCTTCTCGTGATCTTCGCGTCGAGCACGCGCGAAGCGCGACGGGGTCCGCTGTTGCTCACGATCGCGGGCCTTGCGCTCGGCGTCGCGACGGGCCTCGTGCTGCTCGCCGCCCGTTAGATGCTTCGCACGAGGGAGCGGCGCCGTGCCCGACGCCCCCTCTCCGACGGATGCACGCTCGGTGCGATTTCAGGGCTCGAGCCCTCTCCCGAACGCCACGCCGCCCGCGGCCGGATCGGGCGGCGGCGCGACGCGGCCCGTGACCGGGTTCGGGTAGTGGAACGGCTCGACGTAGTAGTTCGGAAACGTGAGATAAACGACCGACGGCGGTAGATCCGGCGGCACACCGAAGCTTTCGGGCCGCGTGTTCGGCGTCGTGTTGTCGACCCAGCCGACGGCGTACGACGAATACATGTTGAACGGACCGTGCAGCGCCTTGATCATCCAGACGCCGTTCACCTTCACGTAGTCGTTCTCGTAGTAGCAGTCGCCCCATCCGCCTGCCCCCATGACGAACGCGGTCCACCGGCCCTCGGCGGTACGTCCGTCCGGGTGGATCGTGACGATGCCCTGGAACTGCTGGTGATCGATCAGCAGCCCATCGCGTCGGCCCGGCTCGCCGAACGCCGTGAGGAGATATTCGCGTGCTCGCTCGCGGCCCAAGAACACGCCTCGCCCGCCGATCTCGAGCGAGCCGTCGACCGCGAAGAGGTCCGCGACGTCGTGCCACTGAGCCTGATCGACGTAGTAGCCGTACGTTCGCTGCAGCTTCTCGACCGCGGATTGGTCCGCGAGCCGCAGCGCGCGCGCCGAGACGTCCGCGAGCCGCTCCGCGATCTCGTCGAGCTCGCCTCCTCCCCCGCGCGGCACGTCGATCGGCAGGATCGGCTTGCCGTGACGAACCGGATGCTCGTAGTGGTACGGCACGAAGATCGCCTTCGGCAGCGACTCGTACACCATCGTCGGCGGCCGATCCGGAGGCAGCGTCTTACTCGGCCCCTCGACGGGCAACGGTCCCTCGACCCAGCCCTTGTCGTAGTCGGCCCACATCACGACGTAGTAGTGCAGCTTCGAGATCCGCCAGACGCCGTTCTCGTTGACGTACTCGTTCTCGTAAACGCCGGCGCCCCAACGGCCCTTGCCTCCGCGCGAAAGCTGCACGTCGCTGCGCCAACGCGCCTTGGCCGTGCGCAGATCGGGCGAGACGGTGATGATCGGCTGCAGCATCGGATAGTTATTGAGCTGCCCGCGCTCGAGGCCCTTCGGCCCCATGAGCTCGAGCGCCTGACGGACGCGTTGCCGGCCGACATAGACGCCGCTCTGGCCGAACTCATAAGTGCCGTCCTCGGCGAAAAGGCTCGCGGCCTCGTCCCACAAGCCCTTGTCGATGTAGTAGCCGTATTTCGCCTGCAGATTCTCGATCTCCCGCTCGGAAGCGAGGATCGCGAGCCGATGCGCGATCTTGTTCGCCGCGTCCTCGAGCGCGCCGAGCGGCCCGTCGCCCGGCGCCTGCGCTTCATTCAGCGCCGCGGGTAGCGGCCGGCTTTGCGGCTCATAGTGGAACGGCGGGACGAAGACGTCCGGGAACGGCCGATAGACCTCCGTCGGCGGCGCGTCGGGCGGAAACGCCTTCGCGACGTCCGAGCGCCAATCGCCTCTGACCGGCTCGAGCGAAGCCCAGCCGCCCTCGTACGGCGCGACGAAGTTCGTGTAGACCCGCATCGAGGCGATCTTCCAAATCCCGCCTTCCTTCACGTACCGGCTCTCGATGACCGCATCGCCCCAATGCGCGGAAACCTTGTATTCGCCCAGCAATGCGAGCTGCCGCCAGCGCGCCCGCGCGGTCTTGCCGTCCTCGGCGATCGTGACGACCGGCTGAAGCTGCATGTGATGGTTGAACTGACCGAACGGCAGCCCGGGGCCTGTGCCGTCGCGACCCTTGCCGTAGCGGATGATCGCCTGACGGATCCGCTCGCGGCCGCGGTACACGCCGTCGACGCCGACCTCGAACGTCGCATCGTCCGCGAAGAGGTCGGCCGCCTCGTTCCAATAACCCTTGTCGATGTAGTAGCCGTACGCGCGCTGCAGGCGGTGGATCGCGATGATGTCCTCGAGACGCTGCGTCTCGGCTTCGAGCTCCGCGACGCGCGTAGCGAGCGCGGCCGCGCGAGCGGCGTCGGTGGGAACCAGGCCGTGCTGAGCGAGCGCTTCGCCGCCGATCGTCAGTGACAATGCGAGCAACGCGAAGAGCCCGCCGCGTCTCGTGCAGAGCTTCGTCATATCGATCTTCCCCCGCGAGCGCCGTCCGCGGCGCATCGATGATCTTGTACTGACGGGTATTGTCGCGAGGCCGGCCCGCGTGTGCAAAGGTCTCGGCCATCGACGGAACGGATTTCCAGCGATAGGCTCTTTCGCGTGGCGCGCCAGCTGATCGTTTACGGCACGACCGACGGCCACGAGGGCCAAACGGCGAAGATCGCCGAGCATATCGGTGCGCGATTGGAGCATCGCGGCCACGACGTGACGGTCCGCGCGCGGAGGACGCGGAAAACGAAGGGTTGGCGTCGCCGCACGGCTTGACGCCCCCGCTGAAAGGGTGCTCCGTCACGAGACGGCACCGCCGGGGTTGCCGCTTCGTCGCGCGACCGCTACAGTGGCGCGTCCGGCCGCCGGCTGAGGGGCCGTGCCGGCCTATCGAGCGCCGCGAGCCGGCGCCGCCGTATCCGACGAGTCGCCCGACCGCGCGGAGCGGCTCGGGCGCGGCGCCATCGAGCGGAGTGCGTTCTTGAGACGTTCGATTCTAATCGCGAAGCTCCACGGTCTGCGCGTGACCGGCGCCGACCTGCATTACGAAGGGTCGATCGCCCTCGATCCGGACTTTTGCGAGCTCGTCGGCCTGATGCCGCTCGAGTTCGTCGAGGTCTGGAACAAGAACACGGGCGCGCGCATCACCACGTACGTGATCCACGGAGAACGCGGCGGCCGAGGCTGCGTGCTGAACGGCGCCGCCGCGCGCACGTGTCAAGTCGGCGACGAGATCATCATCGCCGCGCGCGCCGACGTCGAGCTCGACGAGCTCGCGTCGATCAGACCGAGAGTCGCGATCTTCGACGAGCAGAACCGGCTGAAGCAAATTCGCGAGCTCGTCTACCGGCGCGATCCGTCCGGGCGCTGGTCCATCGCCGACGAGAACCCGGCGCCGCTTCGCGCGTCGAATCGCTAGAGCCACCCGGCACGGCCGAGCGGCCGACAAGGCTTCGCGTCGGCCGCCGCGCACGCTCTACACTGGTGGGCTCGGCCGCGCACGCGGTCGACCGTCGAGCCCCCGAACGCGACAGAGGTTCGAATGTTCCGGTTTTTCGAGACCTTGGTCGATCCTTTCCCGCCCGGCGAGCCGCGCGAGCCGCCGCGGAAGCTCCTGCCGTTCCTGCTCCACATTTCTCGGCCGGTGCTCCCGTGGCTTGCGCTGATGTCCGTGCTGACCGCGCTCGTCTCGGTCGCCGAGGTCGCCCTCTTCGGTTATATCGGCTCGCTCGTCGACTGGCTCGCGGACGCGGACCGGGGATCGTTCCTCGCCGAGCACGGTAAAGGGCTCGCCTTGGTCGCGCTCGCGATCGCGATCGGCCTGCCGATGCTCGTGCTCGCGCAATCGCTCGTCGTGCATCAGACGATCTTCGGCAACTACCCGATGCTCGTCCGCTGGATCGGCCATCGCTACGTGCTGCGGCAGAGCCTCCGTTTCTTCCAGGACGAGCTCGCCGGCCGCATCTCGCAGAAGATCATGCAGACCGCGCTCGCGACGCGCGAGACCGTCGTCACGCTGATGGACGTGATGGTCTACGTCGTCGTGTACTTCGCGGGCACGGTCGTGCTCGTCGGCCAGACCGACATCGTGCTCACGCTGCCGCTGATCGCCTGGCTCGGCGGCTACATCGCCCTGCTTGTCTATTTCGTTCCGCGGCTCCAAGCCGTCTCGAAGGCCCAGGCCGACGCGCGCGCGACGATGACGGGCCGCATCGTCGACAGCTATACGAATATTCAGACGATCAAGCTGTTTGCGCATACCCGGTACGAGCAGGAATACGCGCGCGACGCGATGAGCGAGTTCATGAAGACGGTCTATCGTCAGGCGAGGCTCGTCACGTGGCTCACGGTCACGCTGCAGACGCTCAACGCGCTCTTGCTCGTCGCGATCGCCGCGACGGCGATCTGGGCATGGCTCGAGGCCGCCGCGACGCTCGGCGCGATCGCCGTCGCGATCGCGCTCGTGATGCGTATTCGCTCGATGTCGAACTGGATCCTGTGGGAGGTCGCCGGCATCTTCGAGAACATCGGCACGGTGCAGGACGGCGTCTCGACGATCGCGCAGCCGCTCGCGGTCACGGACAAGCCGAACGCGCGCGAGCTCGTCGTCACGCGCGGCGAGATCCGCTTCGAGCACGTCAATTTCAACTACGCGGAGGAGAACGCGGTCCTCGAGGATTTCAACCTCGTGATCCGCCCGGGCGAGAAGGTCGGCGTCGTGGGTCGATCGGGCGCGGGCAAGTCGACGCTCGTGAACCTGCTGCTGCGCTTCTATGACGTGCAGTCCGGGCGGATCACGATCGACGGCCAGGATATCTCGGAGGTCACGCAGGAATCGCTGCGCCGGCACATCGCGGTCGTCACGCAGGATACCTCGCTGCTGCATCGCTCGATCCGCGACAACATCCGCTACGGGCGGCCCGATGCGTCCGAGGAGGAAATCATCGAAGCCGCGAAGCGCGCCCACGCGCACGAGTTCATCGTCGGGCTGACCGACCGCGAAGGCCGCACCGGGTACGACGCGCATGCCGGCGAGCGCGGCGTGAAGCTTTCCGGAGGCCAGCGTCAGCGGATCGCGATCGCGCGCGTGCTGCTCAAGAACGCGCCGATTCTCGTGCTCGACGAGGCGACATCCGCGCTCGACTCCGAGGTCGAGGCGGCGATTCAGGAGCAGCTCTACGCCTTGATGGAGAACAAGACCGTGATCGCGATCGCGCACCGGCTGTCGACGATTGCCGCGCTCGATCGCCTCATCGTGCTGGACCAGGGACGAATCGTCGAGAGCGGCACGCACGAAGAGTTGCTCGCGCGGAACGGGCTTTATGCCAAGCTGTGGCGGCATCAGTCGGGCGGATTTCTCGCGTGCGACGTCGACGAGACGGAATCTGCCGAGAACGCGGAGCGCGAACGGGCTCTCGGCACGGGCTGACGATCATCGCACGACTCACGGATCGCTAACATGGAAGCCGAGGCCCTCGAGGAGTATCTGCATCGGCAAATCCCGTTGTCGAAGGCGATGGGGATCGGCGTCGTCTCGGTCGATACCGACGCGGTGGTCCTGCACGTGCCGCTCGCGCCGAATATCAACCACCGCGAGACCGTGTTCGGAGGCAGCGCGACGGCCGCGGCGATGCTCTGCGCGTGGGCGCTCGTCCACACGCGCCTGCGCGACGCGAACGTCGAAGCGAAGGTCGTGATCCGCCGTCACACGATGGTCTTCGACGCGCCGATGGCGGACGACTTCACCGTGCGCTCGGCGCTGACGCGGCCGGCCGATTGGGAAGGCTTCGTGCGGCAGCTCGCGCGCAAACGCATGGCGCGGGTCGCCGTGACGGCCGTGCTCGACTGCGGACGGGGCAACGCGGCGACGTTCGAGGGCGAGTTCGTCGCGCTGAAGAAGCCGGCAAAGAACGAGTAACAACCATGTCACCAGCCATCGAAACCGCAGGGCTCTCGAAAACCTTCGGCGAAACGCGCGCGCTGAACGGCGTGGATCTGTTCGTCCGGCGCGGCATGGTCTACGGCCTGCTCGGCCCGAACGGCGCGGGCAAGACGACGATGATCCGCATCCTCGCGACGCTGATCCGACCGGGCGGCGGCTCGGCGCGCGTGCTCGGCCACGATATCGTGAAGGAGGCTGCGGCCGTGCGCGCGAAAGTGAGCCTCACGGGTCAGTTCGCTTCGGTCGACGAGGACCTGACCGGCCACGAGAACCTCGTGCTCGTCGCGCGTCTTCTGGGTTTCTCCTGGCGCGACGCGAAGGCGCGCGCACGCGAGCTGCTGCGTGCGTTCGATCTCGAGGACGCCGCGCGGCGGCAGGTGCGAACGTACTCGGGCGGCATGCGGCGACGCCTCGACATCGCGGCGAGTCTCGTCGCAAGGCCCGAGTTGCTCTTCCTCGACGAGCCGACGACCGGGCTCGACCCGCGAAGCCGTAACCAGGTCTGGGACATCGTGCGCGCGATCGCGGGCGAAGGCACGACGGTGCTCTTGACGACGCAGTATCTCGAAGAGGCGGATCGCCTCGCCGAGCGGCTCGCCGTCATCGATCACGGACGGCTGATCGCCGAAGGGACGAGCCGCGAGCTCAAAGCCTCGATCGGCGGCCGCACCGTGCATCTGCGCGTATCCGACCCCGCACGGCGGGACGAGGCGCGCGCTCTGCTCGCGGAGACGCTCGGGCACGACGTCCACGACGGCCACGAGCCGACGCTTCTCGCGGTGCAGTGCGCCGACGACGAGCACGTGCCGCGCGTGCTGACGGCGCTCACCGCGCGCGGCATCGCCATCGCGGAGCTCGCGCTCGCGCAGCCGAGCCTCGACGACGTGTTCTTTGCGCTCACCGGGCGACCCGCCGAGGAGCGCCCGACGGAGGAAGCCGCATGACCGAGCTCGCTTTCCGCACCGCGACGACCGTGGCACGCATCCGCCCGCCGAGCGCGCTCTCCGCGACGCTGACCCTCGGCTGGCGCGCGTTGCTCAAGATCAAGCACGTGCCCTTTCAGCTCTTCGACGTCACCGTGTTCCCGATCATGATGACGTTGATGTTCACGTACCTTTTCGGCGGTGCGCTCGCGGGCTCGACGCAGGCGTATCTGCAGTACTTGCTGCCCGGCATCGTCGTGCAGACGGTCTTGTTCCTGACCGTCTATACCGGCGTCGGGCTCAATACCGACATTCAAAAGGGGCTGTTCGACCGCTTTCGCTCGCTGCCGATCTGGCAGCCCGCGCCGATCGTGGGCGCGCTTCTCGGCGATCTCTTCCGTTACTCGCTCGCCGCCGTCGTCGTGCTGATCGTCGGGCTCATTCTCGGCTTCCGGCCGGAAGCCGGCCCCGTCGGCGTCGTCCTCGCGGTGCTCCTGATGCTCGTGTTCGCGTCGGCGATGTCGTGGCCGTGGATCATCGTCGGCTTTCTCGTGCGTCAACCGGAATCGGTCATGACGACGAGCTTCTTGCTGTTCCCGATGACGTTCGTCAGCGACATCTTCGTCGATCCCAGGACGATGCCGGCGTGGCTGCAGTCCGTCGTCGCGGTGAATCCGGTGACGCATCTGGCCCGCGCGTCGCGCGGCCTGATGCACGGGAGCGTGCAGCTCTTTGATATCGCGGTCGTGTTCGCGGCGTCGGTCGTCGTGACGGCGATATTCGCGCCGATCGCGATGCGCCTCTATTACAAGGAGCGCTGATCGTCGCCCGGCGCGACGCTCACGGCGGGCAGATTGCCGTAGAGCGACCCGATCACGAGCCGCCGCGCGATGGTCAGCGGCAACGGCCCCACCGAAATGCCGAATTCCCGGTCGGCGCCGGTCCCATCGATCGAGCCGAGCCGCGCGAAGCCCGGGTGCGTCCTTGAATGACCTGTGATCCCGCACGCCGTAAGGGACGCAGTCGCCGCGACGAGCGCGGTTATGCGGATCGTCACGGCAATTCGCTTACTCATCTACACCGGCGTCGTATCGTCACGACTCAGCTTCGCGATTCACTCGGCCGTGCCGGGCTCGGCGCCGCGATCCGCGGGCGGTATCTGGATGTTGCCGAACTGGCCCATGCCCATCGCCCCTACCAGTCTGCCGAGCTGCTGCGGGTCGATGCGCCCGTCGATGTTGATGAAAACCGCTTCGCTCGAACCGAGGACGAGCACCGTCATGCCGTCGATCTCGTTCCCCGCGGTTCGCGCAAAGATCCGCACTTTCTCGTCACCGTCCTGCACGGAGACCATCCGCTGCCAGCCCGCGCGCTCGAGCTTCCCGGCCGCTTCTTCGACGAACGAGCTCACCGCCGCCGGATCCTCGAGCTCCTCGTAAACTCTGACGCTGAGGTTCCTGAGCCCGGACACGAGCTCCGCAAGCCCCGGATCCGTCTGTCCGGCCGCCGCGGCCGCGAAGTTCAGCAACGCCGGATTCAGGTCGATCTGCACAGTCGGCTGCGCGGGCGCGCCCGGAATCTGCGAGAAATCGAGCTCGCTCTGAGCGACCGCGGTCGAGACGACGCCGATGGCGGCCGCAGTCAGAAGTGCCTTCTTGATTTGCATGTCGATCACCCTCCGTTTCCTTCCCGCTCCGTGCCGTTGCGGCCTGATCGCCTACGCGGCCAGAGCGCATCACTCAACTGTCGTTCCATGGCTCGCCGGACGTGCTCGCCGGCGATCGAATAGCTCCGATGCAGGTACGCCATCGCGAGCTCGAATTCCTGGAGCGCCGCGGTGCGCTCGTCTCGCGGCGGCGCGGGCGCCTGTGTCAGCACGAGCATCGCGAGCGCGACGGCCCCCGCGGTGCCCGCCGCGGTCGCCCACGACCAGACCGGGCCGCGAGGCGCACGATCTCGTACCGCCGGACGGCCGATTCCGAGCAGCCGCCTCGTCAACGAGCGCGGCACCGGCTCGCGGCCGAGAGCACGCAGCGCTTTCCTGAGTGATCTCGCTCGCTCCACCGCGGCCGCGAGCGCGGCATCGCTTTCGATCGCGCGGCGCATCCGCCGCGCGTCCTCCGGCGAAAGACTCCCGTCCGCTGCGGCTTCGACCTGGCTCCATGCCCACTGAACGTCGATCTCCGTCACGACGAACCCTCCAGCGCGGTACGCAGCTTGCGCCGCGCACGATGCAAGTAAACCTTCACCTGATTCGTATTGAGCCCGAGTATCCGCGCGCACGCAGCGCCATCGATCCCGTGCACGTCGAACAGGACCACGAGGCTGCGCTGCGGCTCGGGCAGCGCCGCGATCGCGCCGCGCAGTCGCGCGCCGAGCTCGGCCTGCTGTAGATGCCATTCGGGACCGTGCTCGTCGCTCGGGCCTTCCGCGAGCGCCGCCTCGTCGTCGACGAATCGCGACCTGCGGCGCAGCCGATCGAGGCAGAGATTGCGGACGACCGTGAGCAGCCATTCGCGCGGCCTCTCGATGCCCCCGCCCTGCTGCCAATATCTGAGGTAGGCTTCCTGGCTGACGTCCTCGGCCTCGTGACGGTCCTGCAGCAGTGATTGCGCGACGCGATAGACGATCGCGCGGTGCTGCAGCACGGCCAGCTTGAAGCGCCACGCCGACACCGGTCGGCCGCCTTCGCTCGAGGGCGCCGTCTCGGGCTCGATCGAGCAGGCCTCTGTGGGTTCGACGTTTGGCACAGTACTCGTTCGCTGTATGGTGTCTGGCGTAAAGACGCGCTCGACCGGCCAAGGTTACATGAGCTCGGAAACTCGACCGCTCGAAACGGACCGACGCGAAACGGGAAGCGACGGTCAGCTCCGCGCTTTCGCGAAGAAAGTCACCGCTGTAACCTGTGGGCGGTTCCGCCGTCTCGGTACCGATGAATATCGCTCCCGCCACGCAGGAGCCCCCGGCTCCACGATTCGACCCCGCGCGATCGCAGGCGGCGCCGATCCTTACCATCCGCAACCTGCGGGTCGACTACGGGCACGTCACGGCGGTCGACGACCTCTCCCTTACGCTGATGCCCGGCGAAATTTTCGGCCTCGTCGGCCCGAACGGAGCGGGGAAGACCTCGACGATCCGCGTGCTCGCGACGCTCCTCGAGCCCACCTACGGCGAGGTGACCGTGGCCGGCTTGGACCTCTTCGAAGCGCCGGATGCGGCGCACGACATCATCGGCTACATGCCCGATCTCGCGCCGGTGATCCCGGACTTGAAGGTGTGGGAGTTCCTCGATCTCTACGCGCACAGCCACGGTTTCCGAGGGCGCGAGCGGCGCGAACGCGTC
>Ga0207873_1002600_pt1 | contig 14460 bp, 9 predicted proteins | sample BGWIniCompost_FD_187373 | JGI IMG/M metagenome (GOLD analysis project Ga0207873, IMG submission 187373) | Cellulose adapted compost microbial communities from Newby Island Compost Facility, Milpitas, CA, USA - BGW Initial Compost (SPAdes)... ...
CCCGCCGCCGATTCGGCCGACGTTGTAGCTGGTCCGCGCGCCCTGCGCGGTGAACCGGTTCGCCGCCTCGTCGAAGAGGTGGATCGCCCTGCCGAGGGCGTGCGTCGGGTTCGCGATCCCGAAGGCGCCCCACGAGTGCCCGCCCGGCCCCTTGTAGGTGACCCGGTAGCGCCGCGAGCCGAGCGCCTGGTTGACGATCCGGTCGTCGCCCGTGCCGTCGATGGAGATGAAGGCGTCGATCTTCGGACCGCCCGGGCCGAAGAGCTGCTTCACCCCCCGCAGGTCGCCCAGCCCTTCCTCGCCCACTGTGCCGATGAAGAGGATGTCGGCCTGGGTCTCGATGCCGGCGGCCTCGAGGGCGCGCAGCGTCTGGAGCACGGCGACGAGGCCCCAGGTGTCGTCGGCGATCCCGGGCGCGTACAGCGTGTCGCCGCGCTGCTTGACGGTGACGTCCGTCCCCTCCGGGAAGACGGTGTCGAGGTGCCCCGAGATCGCGAGGACCCGGCCGCCGACGCGTCCCTTCCGCAGCGCGATCACGTTCCCGGCCGCGTCCGTCCAGACGCTGTCCGCGCCGGCCGCCTTCAGCATCTCGGCGTACTTGCGCCCGCGCGCCTCCTCCATGAACGGCGGCGCGGGGATCTCCGTCAGCGTGATCAGGTCCCGCTTCGCGTCGGAATCGGTGGCGACGATGTAGTCGAACGCTCGCCGCACGGCGGGGTGCTTCGCGAGCTGCTCGACCTCATCGCAGTAGCGGCGCGCGGCGCCGTCGCATCCGGGCACCCCGGTCTGCGCGGCCGCGGGCGCTGCCGCGAGCGCGAGACAGAGCGCTCCCAGGGCGATGGACCTCTGCATCGTTCTTCCTCCTGCTGGCGTTCGGCACCGGCGGCGGGCGCGACGACGCACCACGACACGCCGGGCGTGGCCCGGCAACTTATGCCGACGAGCGCGTGGCCACAATGCGGACGAAGCCCACCGCGTCCCCTACGCCGGCCCCGACGACCTTGCCCTGGACGAATGCGCCGGCCCCTAGCCGGCGTGCGATCTCCCGGGCGCGCGCCGCGGTGAACCGGCCGACGTCGCCAGCCACGGCATCCACGACCGCGCGATGCCCGACCGTCCCCACCTCGCCGGCGTTCAGCGCCGACGTCCAGATAGACGAACACCGCCAGCCGCTTCCGCTGCGTCAGCACCGACGCGATCTCCTCCCCGGCCGCGTTCCGCAGGTCCAGGGTACCCAACGCGCGGAAACGATACTCGGGTGTCGTCGCCATCGACTGCGAAGGGACCGATTGGGAACTCAATTGGAGACGATCAGGTCTACCGCTTCCGGGAATCTCCTGACGCGCACGAAATCGTCCGACACCGGCTCCGCCAGGTCGAACACCCAGGGGTCGTCGATCTCGACCAGGATCGCCTTCGCGCCGGCGGAGAGGGCGGGGTTGATGTCGCTGCGGATGCTGTTCCCCACCATGCACGCCGCGCGCGCGTCCTCGACGCCGAAGTGCGCCAGCGTCGCGCGGAACTCCTCGACCGTCTTGCGACGGCAGATCCGCACCCGCTCCGGCGGCACCACGTCGAGCACCCCGGACTGGCGAATGCAGTCGAACTGGTAGTCCGGGTCGCCCGCCTGGGTATAGATCACAGTGTCGACGTGTGCGGCCAGGCGCTCCAGCGCCTCGATCGCGCCGTCGTAGCACGGCGGCGGGCCGACCACATCCCTCGCGAGGGCGACGCACTCCTCGACCACCTTCGGGTCCGGCGTCCGCCCCTCCAGCGCGCACAGTCGCAGGTACGTCTCCCGGAACGCCGGCTCGAGCCGGAACGGCCCGAGCCCGTACCTTTCCAGCATTTCGCGATCGACCTCGTCGTGGTGGATGCGACGGGCCAGCTCGCTGTCGAACCCCTGCACGGCCAGCAGGTCGAAGAGCGCGCGCCGTGCGTTCTGGAAACGCGGGGCCGTGTCGACCAGCGTGTCGTCGAAGTCGACGAGGACCAGCCGCAAGTCCCCGGTAATTCCGCGTATGCTCATGCGCGGAAGGTAGATGCGACGGCCGAGGACGGTCAACGGCGCGGCGCGAGGCTCACGAACGCAGCTCGTAGTTCACGATCATGCGGCCCAGCTCGGGGTCCAAGACCACGATCGAAACGACGTCGCGGTCGGCCTCGTTCACCGCCGCGACGAACTCCTCGATCGTCGAGACCTCGTGGCGGTTCACCTCCACGATCTGCTGTCCGGGCCGGATCCCCGCGCGCGCCGCGGCGGAGAAGGCGCGCACCGAGGCGACGATGAGGCGCCCGTCGTCCACGGCGAGGGAGAAGCCGACGCGGGTGGGACCCTCGAGCGGCGGCGCGGGCTCCGGCTTCACCCCCGACCGGACGAGGCCCAGCTCGACCGGGATTCGCAGCGACGTGCCGTAGCGGACCACGTCGACGGGCACCGTCTCGCCCGGCTCCAGCTCCGCCAGCGCCGCCTGCAGGTCGCTCACCGTGGCGACCGGCCGGCCCGCGATACCCACGATCACGTCGCCGAGCTGGATCCCCGACTTCGCCGCCGGGCTGATCGACTCGAGGCTCACGACCTCCGCGCCCCGCGCGGTGTCCAGGCCGTAGACCTTCGCGTCCGCCGCATCCACGTTGTTAAGCAGCACGCCCAGGTACGCGCGGCGGACGTAGCCGTGCTCGATCAACTGGGCTGCCGCCCGGCGCGCCAGGTTGATCGGCACCGCGAAGCCGTACCCCGCGAAGAAGCCCGTCGGGCTCGCGATCGCCGTGTTGATCCCCACCACCTCGCCCGCCAGGTTCACCAGCGGTCCGCCCGAGTTCCCCGGGTTGATCGCCGCGTCCGTCTGGATGAAGTGCTCGAGCGGCGCCGTGCGCTGCTGCCCGTCCAGGATCCCGATCGCACGCCCCGTCGCACTGACGACGCCAGCCGTCACGCTGAACTGCAGGCCGAGGGGACTGCCGACCGCGAGGACCCAGTCGCCCGGCCGGAGCCGGTCCGAGTCCCCCAGCCGCGCGACGGGCAAGCCGGTCGCATCGATCTTCACGACCGCCACGTCCGTGCTCGGGTCCCGGGCCACGACCCGCGCCTCGAACTGCCGCCGGTCGTGCAGCATGACCGACACCCGGTCGGCCTTCTGGACGACGTGGTCCGAGGTCAGGATGTAGCCGTCCTCCGAGACGATGATCCCGGACCCCGCCCCCTCCGTCGGCGACTGCTCCGGCGGCGGCTCGGGCATCAGGCCGAACAGCCCGCCCATGCGGGCAGGCCGCGCTTCGACCTGGATGTAGACCACCGACGGCAGCACCGCCTCCACCGCCTGGTGGAACGTCTGGCTGGACGGCGCGCGTGCCGCGATCTCCTCGGGCTCGTCGCGGCACCCCGCGCACAGCGCGACGACGAGCCCCGCCCACACGATCCGATCCCGTGACATGCGGGGATTGTGGTGCAATTTGTGTGCGGAGGGCGTAGGGCGTAGGGCGTAGGGCTTAGGGAGTAGGGGCTGGGGGCACCCAAGCCCTAAGCCCCAAGCCCCACGCCCCGGGGTGGCGGGGGCGGGGCGGCGGCCCCTAAGCCCCAAGCCCCAAGCCCTGAGCCCCGGGGTAGCAGGGGAGGGCGGCCCCCCAAGCCCTGAGCCCTAAGCCCCGGGGCGGAGGGGGAGGGGCGGCGGCCCCCATGAAACCACCAGCCCGCCGGCAACGTACGTCCCGCGTCGTTCACGATGTGAATCCAACGTACCGACCCACGAACACCCTTTTCGCCCGAGAATTCGCTCACCACGGAGCCTGGGATGAAGCGACACATCAAGCTCGTGCTCGGCGCGGTCGTCGGCGCCGGCCTGATCGGCAGCGCCGTCTTGCTGCGTGACTCCGAGGGGTCGACGAACGACGTCGCGTCCGTCGAGGTGAAACGCATGGAGCTCGTCGATCGCGCCCTCGCGATCGGCACCATCGAGCCGGAAGTCGAGATCAGCGTGAAGTCCAAGGTCTCGGGCGTGGTCCGGCACCAGTATGCGGACGTCGGCGACTTCGTCCGCGCCGGCGACCCGCTCCTCGAGATCCGCCCCGACCCGACGCCCCTCGAGCTCGTCGAAGCACGCCGCCAGCTCGAGCTCCGGGAGATCGAGCTCGACAACCTGCGCCGCGAGCTCGCGCGCCAGCGCGAACTGAAGGAGCGAGGCCTCGTCTCCGAGCAAGAGTTCGACGCCACGAACCGCAGATTCGCCGAGGCGGAGGTCCAGCTCCAAATCGCGCGCGAGCGCCTCGCCCTCCTCGAGCAGGGGCGGGTCACCATCGCCGACACCCGGATCGAGACCGTCGTCAAGTCCCCCATCGACGGCTTCATCCTCGAGAAGATGGTCGAGATCGGCGACCCCGTGGTGCCGCTCAGCAGCTACCAGGAAGGCACGGTCCTCATGACCATGGCCAACATGAACGACCTCATCTTCCGCGGCACCGTCGACGAGATCGACGTCGGGCGCCTGGCCGAAGGGATGCCCGTCGTCATCCGCGTCGGCGCGCTCCCGAACGCGGAGATCCATGGCGTCGTCGAGAAGATCTCGCTCAAGGCGAAGAAGGAGGAGAACGCGACCACGTTCCCCATCGAGATCCGCCTGACCGACACCGGCGGCGCCACTCTCCGCGCGGGTTACAGCGCCAACGCCGAGATCATCATCGAGCGGCGCGAGAACGTCCTCGCCATCCCCGAGCGCGTCGTCACCTTCGAGAACGGCAGCGCCTGGGTCACCGTGCTGCGCGACGACGGCACCACGGAGAAGCGGACGATCGAGACGGGGCTCAGCGACGCGATCAACATCGAGGTCGTCTCCGGGCTCGCCGAGGGAGAGCGGATCCTCGAGAAACCGACCCGGACCATCGGCTGAGCGGGTCGACCCATGCGCCTCCTCGAGTTGATCCGGCAGTTCCTGGACGACGTCGCCGCGCAGCGGCTGCGCACCACGCTGACCATCCTTGGGATCACGTGGGGCACCGTCGCCGTCGTCGTGCTCCTCGCCTTCGGCACCGGGCTCGAGAAGCACATGAAGACGCAGGCGAAGGGGATGGGCGACGGCATCAGCATCGTCTTCCCCGGTCGCACGACCCGCGCGTACCAGGGCTTCGGCGAGGGGCGTGCGATTAGGCTCCTGGCGGGGGACGCCGACCTCCTCGCCCGCGAGATCCCCGAGATCACGGCCATCAGCCCGGAATACGGGCGGTGGCTCCCCGCACGCCGCGGGACGTCGATCACCAACGCCTACGTCACCGGCGTCGTGCCCGTCTACGGCGAGATGCGCAACATCATCCCGGAGCCGGGCGGCCGGTTCCTCAACCCGATCGACGTGGCGCAGCGCCGACGGGTCGCCGTGCTGGGCGACCAGGTCAAGCGTACCCTCTTCGGCGACGAGGACGCGGTCGGAAAGTCGATCTTCATCGGCGACACGCCCTTCCTCGTGGTCGGCGTGATGCAGGAGAAGACACAGAGCTCGTCGTACAACGCACGGGACCACAGCCGGATCTTCATCCCGGCGAGCACGCACGAGGCCCTCCTGGGCTCGCGCTACCTGAGCAACCTGGTCTACAAGGCCGCATCTCCCGCGGTCGCGGAGCACGTACGCGAACGCGTCTACCAGGTCCTCGGCCGCCGCTACACCTTCGATCCTAAGGACCACGACGCGATCTGGATCTGGGACACCACGCAGATGCTGAAGGTGTGGGACACCATCTTCTTCGGCTTCAATCTCTTCCTCGCGGTCGTGGGGAGCTTCACGCTCACGGTGGGCGGGATCGGCGTCGCGAACATCATGTACATCGTCGTCCGCGAGCGGACGCGCGAGATCGGGATCAAGCGATCGGTCGGCGCGCGACGCCGGGACATCATGCTGCAGTTCCTCTTCGAAGCCACGTTGCTCGTGGCCGCGGGCGCGCTGTTCGGCCTCATCGTCTCCTACGGCCTGGTCGCGTTGGTCGGGATGCTGCCGATCGAGGAGCACGTCGGGCGCGCCGAGATCTCGTCTTCCGTGCTGATCGCGACGATCCCGCTCCTCGGCGCGATCGCCGGGCTGGCCGGGTGGTTCCCCGCGCGGCGTGCGGCCAACCTCGACGTGGTGGAGTGTCTCCGGACATGATCAAGATCCTGCTGCAGGAGTTCTGGGGCGACCTCCGGTCGCAGAAGACGCGCGCGATACTGACGACCTTCGCGGTCGCGTGGGGCACGCTCGCGATCGTGTTGATGCTGGCCTTCGGCGAGGGGCTCAAGCGCGGCGTCGTGGAAGGTCTACGGGGCGCGGGCGAGCGGATGTTCATGATCTACGGCGGTGAGACCCGCCTGCCGTACGAGGGGCTTCCCAGGGGACGCCCCATCCGACTCACCGAAGACGACGCGGCGCTGGTCCGGCGCTCGATCCCGGAGGTCGACCTCGTCGCCGTGTCGTACGGCCGCTCGGTCACGCTCGAGGCCGGCTCCAACAAGACCCGGACGTACATGGAGGGCGTGAGCCCCGAGTTCGCCGAGGTGCGGAACATGTTCCCCACGCGGGGTGGACGGTTCCTGAACGCGAAGGACATCGCGGAGCGCCGGCGCGTCGTCTTCCTCGGCGACTCGATCGCCGTGCGCCTCTTCGGCGCCGAATCACCCGTCGGTCGCACGGTCTACATCCACGACGTCCCCTTCACCGTCGTCGGCGTCATGGAGTCGAAATTCCAGACGAGCATGAACAACGGGCCGGACTCGGACCGCGCGATCATTCCGGCGTCGACCTTCCGGACGCTGTACGGCAACCGGTACGTGAATCAGCTCCTCGTGCGTCCCCGCGATGTGCTGGAAGCCGAGCGGGTCAAGGCCCGGCTCTATGAGGTCCTGGGCCGGCGCCACAAGTTCGACCCGAACGACGAAGCGGCGCTCAGCATGTGGGACTTCATCGAGGAAGAGCGCATCTCCCGCAACATCGGGCTGGGGATCCAGATCTTCCTCGGCATCGTGGGCGGGCTGACGCTGATCGTCGCCGGCGTCGGCGTGGCGAACATCATGTACGTCGTGGTGCGCGAGCGGACGCGGGAGATCGGGATCAAGCTCGCGATCGGTGCGCGGCGTCGCCACATCATTGCCCAGTTCGTCTTCGAGGCGCTGCTCCTGGCCATGGCCGGCGGCGTGCTCGGGCTGGCCGTCGCGGTTGCGATCGTCCTCGCCGTCGACAGCCTGCCCGCCTCGAACGAGGCGATGGTCTTGCTGCTGAACCCGAAGCTGTCCTGGCCGATCGGGATCACGACCGTATCGATCCTCACCCTGATCGGCCTGGCGGCCGGCGTGTTCCCGGCCCGCAAGGCCGCGGCGCTCGATCCGGTCGAGTCGCTGCGGTACGAGTGAGCGTTCACCGAGCCGGGCCCGTGCACGATCGGGCCCGGCGGGCGGCGGACCTTCGAGCGGCGCCTCGCCGGCTCCCCACCACGCGGGCATACGAACGAACCCCTTCCCGGCCATCCGCCGGGAAGGGGTTCGCGTTCACGGCGCCGCGGACCGCTACCAGTTCAGCCAGTAGCTCACCTTCACCATGAACACGTTGGTCACGGGGGTGAGAACGTCGTCCTCGAGGTTGAAGAGCCGCCCGAGGTCGCGACCGAGGTCGAAGCGCTCGCCGACCAGGTCGCCGCCCGAGAGACTGGCCGTGCGGCTCTGGCTCCAGACCAGGTAGAGCGTGGAGCCGGGGCGGTACTCCCAGCGGAGCACGGCGTTGCCCCGCATCTCCTTGAAGTTGAAATTGGGGTTGGCGAACTCCAGCTCTCCGACGCCGTCGCCGTCGAGGTCGGCACGGTAGGTGCCGGCGGCCGCATCGTACGTCACGTCCAGCGGCTCGAACCGGTCGGCGAACCTCTCGGCCCGCGGCCTCACGACGCGACGGAAGTCGCTGTACTCGCCCCCGCTGATGAACGGCTGGGCGTAGAGCTCGAACGAGAGCGTCGGGCTGAGCGTCAGATTCAGGCGCGTGGTCAGGCTGACCGTGGTCTGGTCGAGGTCGCCCACCAGGTAATGCCGTTCGCCATCGACCACCGGCTGCCCCACGTACTGCCAGCTCGGGCGGTTGCGCGCGACCCTCGGCTCGAGGGAGAGGTTCAGCGACGGCGACGGACGCACCGTGAGACGGAACCACGCCGTGCCGTCGTCGCCGTCGCCGTCGAACTCCGTCCCGCCCCAGTAGCCGAGGCCCCACGAGACCGGCTTGCGGCTGTCGCCGTAGAGCCAGAATTCGTAGCGCACCGACGCCGGCCGGACGACGGCGGGCCCCCCGCGCAGCGCGACGGGGCTCAGCATGTGCGGACGCAGGCCGACCCACCAACCTCCCTCCCAGAAGTTCGTGAACTGGGCGTTCGTCCAGTGGCCGACCTGCGACCAGTAGCGCTCGCCCCCCGTGGTCCACCCGATCGAGGGATTGATCCCGATGGTGAAGTTGCGGAAGATCCCGACCGGGTCGAACTGGTGGTAGCGCAGGTTGGCGAAGAAGAGGGCGATGTCCGCCTCGGTCTGGAAGCCGAGGTCGTTGACCTCGAAGCCCGGCGTACGCACGTGACCGCCGAACCCGCCGCGGACGTTCCCGCCGATCTTCCATAGCCCGAAGTTGGCGACGGCACCCGTGAGCGACGTGCGCGTCGGGTCGAGCTCCACGTGCTCCGCGTCGGGCCGGTGGAAGTAGCGCGCCGGCGAGCGCTGGAGACGCTCGATCGCCGTCTCGTCGCCGCGCACGTGGCTCGCCGCGACGTAGCCGCTCGCCTCCCACGTGCCCGCCGCGAAGCGGTGCCGGCCGCGCACGCCCGCGGCGTACGCCGACGTGGGGAGGAAGTCGAATTCATCGCCATCCAGCCGGCGGTGCGTCGCGGTGAACAGCATGCCGACGGTGCTCTCGCCGCGACGGAAATCACGCGCGAGGCTGCCGACCATGTAGTTGGTCAGCGGCTCGACGGGCGCCTCCACGACCGAGCCGTCCGCCTGCGCCACGCGCGCCCGCTCCTCCGCCGTCACGGCGTTCAGCCATCCGATCGTCCAACCGCTCGAGGACTTCCCGGACAGCTTCACCGCGCCCAGGATCGTGGTCACGTCCGGCCGGTCCACGTACCCGCCGCCGATCGAGCGCTGCGGCGCCCGTCCGATCCGCCGGGAGTAGAACAGCCCCTCGCCCGACCCGTCGTCCACGCCGACCTTGAACTCGAAGAAGTTCGACCCCTCCGTGAAGAACGGGCGCTTTTCCGGGTAGAAGGTCTCGTACGCCGTGAGGTTCACGACGGACGCGTCGGCCTCCACCTGCCCGAAATCGGGATTGATCGTGGCCGAGAGCGTCAGGTTCGACGTGATGCCGTAGCGCAGGTCGACGCCGACGTTGCCCAGCGGGTCGTTCGCCTCGTAGAACGGGTTCCCGGCATCCCCCGGCGCGCGGGTGAGCCCGGCCACGGCGTACGGCATCACTTCGAGGCGGCGCGCGGCGCCGAGCCCGGCCAGGCCGTACAGCTCGCCCGCGTGGGAGACGAAGCCGCCCACGTCGGGGCGCACCGGGGACCACCACGCCGACTCGCCGTTCCGCGCGATCTCGCGACCGAAGTTGATCCCCCATACCAGGTCGCCGCCGTCGTTCCGGCTGAAGCGGAGCTGCGAGAGCGGGATCCTGAACTCGGCAGTCCAGCCGAGGGAGTCGATGGCGACGGCCACCTCCCACACCGCGTCCCAGTTCAGGTCCTCGTTCGAGTCGTCGAAGTGCAGCACGTCCTTCTTGGTGCCCCGCGGCGTCACGGAGAACCGGAACGCCGTGCGCCGGTCGTGGTAGCTGTCGATCAGGACGTGGGCCCAGTCGGTGTACACGCCCGACGCATCCCGGCGGGCGAGCTGCGAGACCACCGAGTCCGGGTGGTCGTACATCCGCATCCCCACGTAGATCGCGGAGGCGTCGTAGACGACCCGGGCCTCGGTCGGCCGCGTGCTCGGCGCGCCCGGGACCGGCCGCATTTGCACGAAATCCGTCGCCGGCTCGGCGGCCTGCCAGGCGGCATCGTCCAGCACGCCATCCAGCCTCGGCGGCTCGGCCAGAACGGTGCGCGCCGCCACCCGTTTCACTGGCGATCCCATCGTCGCGACCCTGCCGCCCGACGCGCGCTGCGCGTGCGCTCCGTTCGGCAGAGCCAGTGCGATCGACGCCAACACGACCACCCACCCGTAACGCATGCTGCCTCCGTGCAAGCGGTTGTCTTCGATGTCCACTGTTTGCGATTTCCGCTGGGCGCCGCGGCGCCGCGCCGCCGGCTGCGACGCGTCGCGGCACGTACTGTTGGACTCCATTTCTCGCGAAACGGTTGCAATGGGGTCGGCGTAGCGTGGGTCGCATCGGCGGGCGGCGCTCCGTAGATTGGAGGTGTGAGCCGAGGCGAGTCCCGCGCGTTCTTCAAGGCATGGCGCTCTTCGACCTCCTGGCCGTATCGGGCGTGGGCGAGCTGCTGGACCGGAGCCCGTTCCTCGCCATCGCGACGCTCTTCGGGGCTGGCGTCCTGACGAGCCTGACGCCGTGCATCTATCCGATGATCCCGATCACGGCGGGGCTGATCTCGGGCGCCACTGCGGGCGCCCGGGAACGGCCGACGCGCCGGCGGGTGATCGGGCTGACGCTGACGTACGTCTCGGGGCTCGCGCTCCTCTATGCGACGCTCGGGCTCCTCGCCGGGCTTACCGGGACGCTGTTCGGCACGGTCTCTTCGAACCGGTGGGCGCTCTTCGCGATCGCCAACCTGCTGCTGCTCTTCGGGCTCGCCCTCCTGGACGTGATCCCGGTTTCGGCGCCCCGGCGGCTGGCGGCCTGGGCGGGGCGGTTGGGGGGTGGCTCGTATCCGGCAGTCTTCCTCCTCGGCGCGACGTCGGGCGTGGTCGCGGCGCCGTGCGGCGCGCCCGCGTTCGCCGCCGTTCTCACCTGGGTCTCGACCACGGGGAGCGCGGTCCTTGGCTTCATCTACCTCTTCGTCTTCTCGCTCGGGATGACCGCGCTGCTGATGGTCGTCGGGATCTCGTCGGGGGCGCTGTCCGCTCTGCCCCGCTCCGGCGCGTGGATGGTCTGGATCAAGCGCGCCGGCGGGGTGATCCTGCTCGCCATGGCCGAGTACTACCTCATCAAAGCGGGGATGGTATGGTGATCGACGAACGGAAGGATCGACGGGAGCACCGCGCCCGCTCGGGTGGTGGGCGGGCGGCGTCGCCTCAGGTCCCTGCGGCATCGACGTGGGGCCTCGTGGTACGACCGCGCACCTTCCCGGCATCACGGCGGCTTCTCGCGGGGTCGCAGCGCCTCGGGGCGTGTGCCCGCGCGGTCGTAGCCGCCGTCGTCTTCACGGCGATCGCGGCGACGCCCGGCGCGCTCCGGGCGCAGGACGCCGGGCTCCCCCTCGGCACGGTCCCCGAGGCGGTCGTCCTCGAGGACCTGGACGGCAACCCCATCGATCTCGGGGACTACATCGGCAAGAAACCGGTTCTGGTCGAGTTCTGGGCCACCTGGTGCCCGGTATGCGCGGCGCTGCAGCCGAGGATCGAGGCCGCGCACCGCCGCTTCGGCGACGACGTCGCCTTCCTGATCGTGGCCGTGGGAGTCAACCAGAACCCGCGCCGCATCCAGCGGCACCTCGAGCAGCACCCGATGCCCGGGCTCCTGCTCTGGGACGGCCAGGGTCGCGCGGCGCGGGCGTTCCAGGCGCCGACGACGTCGTACATTGTCGTGCTCGACGCCTCTGGCCGGGTCGTCTACACGGGCACGGGCGAGGACCAGGAGATCGAGACCGCGGTCGAGAAGGCGCTGGCGGCGTCATGACCCGCGGCCGCGCGCGGGCCGGGCCGGACGGCGCCACGCCCGAGGGTGGGCGGGCCGCGACGGACGCCGGCCCCGCCTCCTGGCGGCGCCGCGCGCCCTCACGACCGCGCCTCCCGCCGCTTGCGCTCGGCCTCGACCATCGTCGCATCCCCGTAGGTCCGCTGCATCCCCTCACCCACGAGGCGTTTCTCCATCTGCTCGTCCAGCTCGGGGTACTTCCGTTTCAGCTCGCGGACGATGCGCGCGACGTTCTCCCCCCGCATGTGCTCGTCCATGTCGAACACGCCGCCGCGGAGCATCTCGTGCAGGAGGTCGCTGCGCGCCATGCTGTAGGCGGCCTGGCGTTTGTCGATGCTCGTCATTCGGTGGGTCCTCCGGATCTCGCGTCGCGGGCGAGGAGGGGCAAGAAGCGCACCGGGCCGGGACGCCGCCTCCCCGGCGGTGCGCCGGCGGGCCCCGCTGTACCAGGCCACCCGGTGAACCGTTGGACCCGGACCGCACGCACTTGAGCCCGGCGCGCCGACGGGCTTACCTTCCTGGCCCTCGTCCGGGAACGGGCCCGGCGGAAATCGGGTAATCCGGGGCGATCCGGGGGATCGTACGCAACGGACTCCACAGCGGGAACGATCGGTATGAGCCAAACCGTGAAGGCAGCACGGGCGCAGGAGGCCGCGCCCGGATCGATGGAGGGCCGGGGTTATCGTCCGCCCTATGCGTGGGCGGCGGTGGCAGGGCTGGCCGTCTTCACGTTGTACGCATGGACGCTCGCGCCGACCACCCAGTTCTGGGACACGAGCGAATACATCGCGACGGCGCACATCCTCGGCATTCCGCACCCGCCCGGCAACCCGCTCTTCGTGGTGCTGGCCCGGGCGTGGGAGCTGCTCCTCGCGCCGACGGGGTTGTCCGTGGCCGTGCGGATCAACCTCTTCAGCGCGGCGATGAGCGCCGCGGCGCACGCTTTCTGGTTCCTCCTCGCGCACCGGATCCTCGCCTTCTACAGCGAGAACGAGCGCTTCCGCCTCATCGGCGCGGGCGTGGCGGTGCTCATCAGCGCCACCGCCTTCACGGTCTGGAACCAGTCGAACGTCAACGAGAAGGTCTACACGGTCAGTCTCTTCACCATCGCGCTCCTGTCCTGGCTCGCGTTCCGCTGGCGCGACAACCTCGGACAGGGGAAGGACGACAACCTCCTCGTCCTCATGGTGTTCATCCTGGCGCTTTCCGTCGGGAACCACCTGATGGCGTTCCTGGCGGCGCCGGCGCTGTTCCTCTTCATCCTGATGGTGCACCCCCGGGTGCTGCTCAACTGGCGGCTGTACGCCGCGGCGGCCGTGGTCGCGGTGGTCGGGCTGTCGATCCACCTCTTCCTCCCGCTGCGGGCGTCCCTCGACCCGGTGATCAACGAGGCGGACCCGAGCACCTGGGGAGCGCTGTGGGACTCGCTGCTCCGCAAGCAGTACGACAAGCCGTCGATCCTCCTGAGCCCCATCGACCGGCAGTCGCCGCGGACCTTCGGGCTGCTGATGGCGCAGATCGGGAACTACCTCCAGTACTTCGACTGGCAGTGGGCGCGGTCCGTCGCCGGGAACGCGTCGTTCTTCGGCGGTTCACGGCCGCTCTACACGCTCCTCTTCGCGGGGCTCGGGATCTTCGGCGCCTGGACCCACTACAGGAAGGATCGCACGAGCTGGGCATACGTTGCGGTACTGTTCCTCACGCTCTCCCTCGGACTCACGTTCTACCTCAACTTCAAGTACGGCTACACCTGGAACCTTCCGGTGCCGATCGAGTGGCGTGAGGTCCGCGAGCGCGACTACTTCTTCATCGTGGGCTTCAGCGTGTGGGGCGTGTGGGCCGGGATCGGGCTGGCGGCGCTGTGGCAGCGGATGGCGGAGGCGGTCGCCGCAGCGCGCGAGAGCCTTGCCTCACGGCGGTACGCGATCACTTCCCCCGTGCTCGGGATCGCGTTCATCCCCCTCTTCCTGAACTGGAGCTGGGCCGACCGGTCGAACGACTACGTGGCGCGCGACTGGGCCTACAACCTGCTCCAGAGCGTGGAACCGTACGGCGTGCTCTTCACGAACGGCGACAACGACACGTTCCCGCTCTGGTACCTGCAAGAGGTCGAGGGGATCCGCCGCGACGTCACGGTGATCGTGATGTCCTACCTGAACACGCCCTGGTACGTCAAGCAGCTCAAGCAGCTCACGACGCCTTGCCCCGAGGGCGTGGACCCGCACGCCGACCCGACCCGCATCATCTGCCAGCGGCCGTTCGAGCCGGAAAAGGCGCCGGCGTTCTACTCGACGCGCACCGAGCCGGGCGACCGGCCCGGCGAGCCGGTGGACGTGGGAGGCGAGCCGGTCCGCGCACCGACGCGGTCGATCTTCGCGATGACGGACGAGCAGATCGACCAGGTCGTCAGGGGTTTCGTGGCGAACCTGGCGGCGTTCTACGTGCGCCAACCAATGCAGCTCACGGCGGACCGGTTGACGTTCACGGTGCCGGCCGAGCAGCTCCTCGAGCCGAAGGACGTGTTCCTGCTCCACATCGTGCAGAACTCGCTGGGCGACCGGCCCATCTACTTCGCGTCGACGACGCAGGCCTATGAGCCGGTCGGGCTCCGGGACCA
>Ga0207873_1002601_pt1 | contig 14459 bp, 9 predicted proteins | sample BGWIniCompost_FD_187373 | JGI IMG/M metagenome (GOLD analysis project Ga0207873, IMG submission 187373) | Cellulose adapted compost microbial communities from Newby Island Compost Facility, Milpitas, CA, USA - BGW Initial Compost (SPAdes)... ...
CGCACGCCGCCCAGCCTCGCCTCGGGGCGCGTTCGCGTCGCGGGCGTCGACGGGTGGGACCCGCTCCAGTTCTGCGTCGCCTTGATGATCCTCACCTCCCTCTGGCGGATCCAGGAGATCTGGCCGCCCCTGGGAGTGATCCAAGTCCCGTCGCTCTCGTTCCTCGGCGCCACGATCCTGCTCCTGCTCGACCGGGACCCACGCCGTGGTCTGGGGCGTCTCAGGCACCCCATCGCGTGGACCATCGCCGTGCTCACGTTGCTGCTCGTCGCCACCATCCCGGGGAGCATCTACGCGGAGGGGAGCTACAACTTCATGAAGCGGGACCACATCAAGACCGTGGTCCTCACCGTGGTCGCCGCCGCCAGCATCCGCTCCTTCGACGACTTGAGGCGCTTCGCCGGCGTCCAGGTCCTGGGCGCGTCGCTCTACACCCTCTTCGCCCTCTACATGTCCCGCGACCACGGCGCCGGGCGCATGTCGGACCTCCTGTACTACGACGCCAACGACTTCGCCATGCTCATCGTGGCGACGGTCCCGCTCTCGGTCTTCTTCCTGACCATGGGCCGCACGGCCCTCGTCCGGTTCGCCGCCTTCCTCGCCCTGGTGCTGTCGGTGTTCGGAATGGTGAAGAGCGGCTCCAGAGGCGCATTCCTCGCGTTCGGCTCCGTCGCCCTGTTCCTGCTCCTCGGCTACCGGTCCGTCCCGGCGACACGTCGCGTCGTCTCCGTCATCGTCGCGGTCGGCGTCGTGCTGGCGGCCGGCCGGGAGGACTTCTGGAACCGCATGCGGACCCTGCTCCAGCCGAGCATGGACTACAACTGGGTCGGGCGGGAAGAGGACGGCCGCATGGAGATCTGGAAGCGCGGGATCAGCTACATGCTCGCCCGGCCGGTCCTGGGCGTCGGCGTCGGAGTGTTCGACGTCGCTGACGGGCTCCTCGCGCCCCAGGCCCGCCGGCAGCAATACGGGCTCGGGTGGCGCTGGGCCGCCGCGCACAACTCCTTCGTCCAGATCGGCGCCGAGGCCGGCATCCTCGGGCTCGTCCTCTTCCTGGCCGTCCTGTGGTTCGCGTTCCGGACGACGACCGGCGTCGCCTTCGGCACCCGGGCGCCGCCTCCGACGCCGGCGCAGCGCGCGCTCGGGCAGGCCCTGACCGCCGTCCTGATCGCCTACTGCATCAACGGCTTCTTCCTGTCGCAGGCGTACGGTGTGCTCCTGTATTCGACGCTCGCCCTCGTCGTCGGGCTCCACTGGACATGCCCGCCGCCTGCCGCGAGGCGCCGATGAGCAGGGTCCTGGTGACCGACGGCGAGCAGCGGGCCGCGCTCGCGGTGGTGCGCTCCCTGGGTCGCGCGGGTCACCGCGTCCATGTCGTCGCCTCCCGGCCGCGCCCTGTTGCCGGTGCATCGCGCTACGCGTTTCGCACCGCGACGGCACCCGACCCCCTCGACTCCGCCGACGCGTTCGTCGACACCATCGTGCGCCGCGTCCGGGAGTGGGGGATCGACGTCGTCCTCCCGATCGCCGAGCCGTCGATCCTCGCCCTCCTCGCCGCTCGCCATCGCCTGGGCGATGCGACACTTCCATTCCCGGACCTCGAGGTCTTTCGCGCCCTCTCGGACAAACAGCTCGTCCTGGCGGTAGCCGCCGACATGGGGATCCTCACGCCGGAGCAGCGAGCCCTCAGCCGGCCGGACCAGGACCCGCGCACCGTCGCCGAGGGGATCGGTTACCCGCTCGTGATCAAGCCGTATCGCTCCGTCGCCGGCGACGGAGCCAGAGGGCACAAGCTCGAGGTCCGGCACGCGGCCAACGCCGACGAGCTGGTGGAGCGCGTCCGCGAGTATCCACCCGCGGCGTTTCCGCTCCTCCTCCAGCAGCGCATCGTGGGACCGGGGGTCGGCGTCTTCCTGCTGGTGTGGGAGGGGCGGCTTCGCGCCGTCTTCGCCCACAAACGGCTCCGGGAAAAGCCGCCCGCCGGTGGCGTCAGCGTCTACTGCGAGAGCGTGGCGCCTCCCTGGGGCCTCGTCGGCTCCGCCCGGGCGCTCCTCGAGCGGTTCGGCTGGTCCGGCGTCGCCATGGTCGAGTTCAAGGTCGACGCCGGGTCCGGCCTCCCTTACCTCATGGAGGTGAACCCTCGTTTCTGGGGCTCGCTCCAGCTCGCCATCGACGCCGGTGTCGACTTCCCGGCGCTCCTCGTGCGCGCCGCATCGGGCGCGCCCACCGGCCCGCCGCCGGTCTATCGCCCCGGGAACCGCCTACGCTGGGGCTGGGGTGACGTCGATCACCTGATCGCCCGCCTCCGGCGCTCGCCCGAGGAGCTCGCGCTCCCCGACGGCGCGCCGACGCGCTGGACCGCGCTCCTCGACTTCCTTCTCTGGCGCCCCGGCGACCGCCTCTGCACGCTCCGCCTCGAGGACCCGGTGCCGTTCCTCTGCGAGACGATCAATTGGTTCCTGGGGCGATATGAGAGCGCGCAGCCGGCCGCCGCGGGGATTCGTCGTGACATCGTCATCGCGCGCGCCGCCGACTGGCGCGCCGGATGACCGCCGGCTCGCGGCGCCGTGCCGCGGGACGAGCCGGCGATCAGCCGCGTGGAAACACTTCCCCGTGTGGCGCCATCCCCGCCCGCGTCGCGACCGCCCACCCCATCCCCGCGCCCGCCGCCTGCACGAGAAGGTCCGTGATGTCGAAGAACCGGTCGGCGATGAAGAGCTGCGAGATCTCGAGGGCCACGGCGAGGTAGATCGCGGGGAGGGGACCGCTCAGACGGCCGGCGCGGCGCAGCGGCCACGCGGCGAGGAGCACGCCGAGGGGGAGGAAGAGCAGGAACTGGACGACCACGTCCGCCGCGCTGAACAGGTCGACCCGCTCACCGAGGGCGCGCAGCGGGACGAAGTGGTCGACGGTGAACTGCAGGCTCACCTCCGCCGGGTCCGTCTCGAGCCGGAACGGCCGCCAGCTCCACCCCGCGAGGAGCGCCGCGTACGCCGCGAGGAGCGCCCGGGGCCGCGCCCGGCCGCGCCAGCGCTGCGACAGCGGCGCGACCCACCGCCGCGCCGCCCACGCCCCCAGCACGGTCGCGCCGCCGTGCACCAGGATCGTTCCCAGCCCGATCGGGTGCCCCGCCGCAGCGTGCCCGAACTCTCCCGCCAGGACCGCCGCCACCCCGATCGCGGCCGCCCACCGCGCCGCCCGAGCGGATGGCATCCCGGACTCGATGAGGGCCAGCACACCGAAGAAACCGGCGGGGAGAAAGAGCAGGACATCCCGGATGGGAAGCTCCAGCAGTGTCGCGGGCTCCAGGGCGTCGAGCGCCGCCGCGAACCTGGAGATCGGCCCGCCCTTCGCGCTCGGCAGCGGACCCGGCCCGAACAGCGGCGCGACCGACTCGGCCATCAGCACGCCCAGGTACGCGCCAGCGAATACGCCGGAAGGCATCCCCACGAACGAGCGCCGGCCGATCGACCTCCCGAGCAGGCGCACCAGCACCGCCGTGAACACCGCGCCGCAGAACGCGCCCAGCGTGTTCGTGAGCAGGTCGAGGGGGCTCGCCGTCCGGATCGGTGAGGTGAGTTGCGCGCCTTCGACCAGGAGGCTCAGCGCCGCGCCCGTCGTCGTCGCGCCCCAGACCGCCCGCGCAGCGTGGCCTGGTGCGGCGTCGCTCCACGCCGTCACGAGCCAGACCGCGCCCCAGCCGGCGAAGAGCACCATGTTCCGCACCGCGTCCACGGCATCCCGCGCGCCCAGGGACAGGTCCAGGGCGCGGGACAGCCGCTCCGCGATCGCGGCGGTGTCGAACTCGGGCTGGAGGCGCGACAGCGTCGCGAGCAGGATCACCGCGACGTACCCGAGTCGCGCGCCGAGCTCCGGGAGCCGTTCCCGGTCCGTCGCGGCCGTGCCGGGCCACCGGCGGGTCGCGTGGTTCATGCCGGCAGCTCGGGACCCGCGTCCACCCGCCCGGTTCGCCATTTCCGCACCCTCTCGGCGACGCCGGCGCATCGCAACGGAAGCTTCCACAACGGGTCGCCGCGGCTCATCCCCAGCCGGGGGATCCCGCCGCCGGGCCCCGTCACGGCCAGGGTGTTGTCGCTCAACGTGAGCGACGCGGCCATCCCCGCCTCCCGCGCCAGCCGCACGACCCGCTCGTCCACGAGCCCGTACGGCGCCGCCAGCACCGCCACCGCCCCGGGCCAGCGCTCGCGGAGCGCCGCGTAGCAAGCCCGCACCTCCTCCCGCACCTCCTCGTCCGGCAGCAGCGGCAGCGCCGCATGCGTCGCAGTGTGGACCCCCACGTCGACGAGCCCGGAAGAGATGAGCCGGTCCAGCTCGTCGAAGGTCATGGCGCGGTCCTCGCCGATACCGCCGATTCCGCCAGCCGCGGCCCCTGCGGCACCCGCCGTCCCGGTGTCGAGCCCGGCCTCGAGTTCCGCGGCCGCGTCCGCCAGCTCCGGCGGCTCTCGTCCGGCGTGATGGCGGAGCACCCACGCTCGCAACCGCGCGAATCGAGTCGCGCCGTCGCCGGACTCCGTCCGGTACCGGTCCGGGACCGCGAGCCCGTCGAGCAGGCGTCGCCACGCGACGCCGTCCAGACCGTGCGCCAGCGACTCGAGCCGGTCCCACCAGAACCGAGCCCCGTCCCGCGCCGCCTGCGTCACCACGAACAGCGTGATCGGCACGGCCTCGCGCCGAAAAAAGTCGGCGGCCTCGGCGGCGACGGAGACGTACGCATCATCGAAGGTGAGGGCCACGAGCCCGGCCGTGCTCCGGCCCGCGCGCACCCGCTCCACGATCTCCCGCAGCGGGACGATTGTCGCCACTCGCCGCAGCATGGCCACGGCCGCCGTGAGCTCCTCCGGCGAGACGTGGATCGACCGCGCCGGCGCCCTTCGCGCGATCCCGTGGTAGCACAGGATCGCACCCGGCGAGCGCAGCCGCGCCAGGGCCTCCAAGATCTGGCGGGCGAGGCCCGGGTTCCCCGCCCAGTCCGGCGAGCGTCGCCGCGGATGCGCCTCGAGCACCGTATCGCCCACCGAACCCTCCTTCCACCTGCCGCCGGCGCTCGTTGGGGAAATCGCGCCGGCGCGTGACCGATCATGCCGCGGCCGATTCGGCGCCCCGGTGGATCAAGAGCCGCACCATTGAGGCCTGGCGTGCCCTCGGCTGCCACCCGTCCCTCCACTCGCCACCCCTCCGTGCCCCGTCGTCGCACCCCCACCACACCGGTGTGCCACCGCGCCAGCGCCGCGCCTACTGGCCCCCGGCCCGAGCGTCCGTCGCCGGCGACCGGCCTCCCGATCCGAACGAACGACCCGGGCCCCCACCCGGGCGTCCGCCCCCGCCGGTCGCTCTCTCGATTCGCGGGAGGAGTCCGCGGGTCCGGCTCCGCACGACGGACCCCGCGGGCCCGAAACCGCGCCGCCCCCATAGCCCGTCTCTTGCACTGCGCCTCGCGCGGAACGGCGGCCCGGCGACGCCGGCCGCGCCACCTGGTCCTCGGGAGGGGAGGCGGCTCATGCGGATCTGCAAAGTCTGGGATGCCGAGTATCCGTGGGACGTGCGTGTCGAAAAAATCGCGCGATCGCTCTCGGAGGCGGGGCACACCGTCCACCTCGTCGCCAGGAACCGTGATCGCCGACCTACCGAGGAGCAGCTCGAGGAGTGCCGCGTCCACCGCCTCGCGCCCCTCCCGCCCGTCCTCGGCGCCGCCGCCAATGCCGCCAGCATGTTCCCCGCGTTCTTCAATCCTCGCTGGGTCGGGCTCATCCTCCGCACCGCCCGCCGCGCCCGCGCCGACCTGATCCTCTGCCGCGATCTCCCCCTCGCGCCGACCGCTCACTGGGTCGCACGGCGCCTCGGCGTCCCCGTCATCCTCGACATGGCCGAGAACTACCCCGCCATGATCCGGGCCATCTGGCGCACGGGGTTCCAGAAGCCAACGGACATCCTCGTTCGCAACCCGTCCATCGTCGCGGCCGTCGAGCGCTGGTGCGTGCGCCGCATGGACCACATCCTCGTCGTCGTCGAGGAGTCGCGGGACCGCCTCGTTCGCATGGGCGTGCCACCCGAGAGGATCACCATTGTTTCCAATACGCCGCCTCTCGCCCGCGCGCCCGAGCCCGCGGCGACGTCGCGCAACCGCGCCGCCGGCGCCCCGCTGCGCGTCGTCTACCTCGGCAACATCGAGCCGCCTCGCGGGCTCCATACCCTCGTCGAGGCGATCGCCATCTGCCGCGCCCGCGGCGTGAACATCCACGCGACCCTGATCGGGAAGGGCTGCGCGCGCCCACAGCTCGAGCGCCTCGCCCAGGAGCTCGACGTGGCCGACGCCGTCGAGTTCCGGGGCTGGGTCGAGGACGCGACCGCGATCCTCCCCCGGTTCGACGTCGGCGCGATCCCCTACATCGCCGACGAGAGCTGGGACACGACCATCCCGAACAAGCTCTTCGACTACATGGCCGCCGGGCTCGCCGTCCTCGCGTCCGACATGGCGCCCGTGCGTCGCATCGTGACCGAAACGGGGTGCGGCGAGATCGCGCGTGCCAACGACCCGGCATCCCTCGCCCACGCCCTCACCCGACTCGCCGATCCCGAGCGACGACGCCGCTGCGCGCGGGCGGGCCGCATAGCCGTCGAGCACCGCTTCCACTGGGACATCGACGCCCGCCGGCTCCTCGATGCGGTCGAGATGGTCGCGGCCTCGGCGAAGCCGCGGCACGCGGAGGCGCACGCATGATCGAAACCGCCGGCGGCCCCGCTCTCCTCTCGACCCGACCCGGCGACGCCGCGTCCCCCCGGATCCGCGTGCTCCACGTGGTCCAGAACCTCAACTACGGCGGGATGGAGCGCCTCCTCGCCGACATCGTCCGCGGCACCGACCGGTCCCGCTTCGACGTCCACGTCCTCTGCCTGGAATACTTCGGGCACTTCGCCGAGGGGCTCGACCGCTATGCGACGCTCCACCTCCTCGGACCGCAGCCCCGCTACTCGATCCTCTGGCCGCGCACCCTGATCGAGCGAATCCGGGCGATCCGGCCCGACGTCGTCCACTCCCATAGCGGCGTCTGGTTCAAGACCGCCCGGGCGGCGCGCGCCGCCGGCGTCCCGCTCATCGTCCACACGGACCACGGCCGCGCCGAGCCCGACCCGTGGCGCTGCCGCTTCTTCGACGCCCGCGCGTCGCGCAGGACCGACGTGGTCGTCGCCGTCTCGGAGCCGCTCGCCGACTACCTGCGCCGGAAGAAGATCGTCGCGCCGCGCACGCCGATCCGCGTCATCCTGAACGGCGTCGACACCACCCGCTTCCGCCCGCGCCCGGACGACGGCGGCCTCCGCGCCTCCCTCGGCCTCGCCCCCGACACGCCGATCGTCGGCAGCATCGGCCGCTTCGAGTGGGACAAGGGATACGACGTCGTCGTCGAGGCGTTCGCCCGGCTCCGCGTGAGCTGGCAGGCGCCGGGCCCCGCGCCGGTCCTCGTCCTCGCGGGCGAGGGGTCCGAGCGCCCGGACCTCGAGCGACGCATCGCGCGCCACGGCCTCGAGGGCGCCGTCCACCTCCTCGGCTGGCGCGACGACGCGGAGACGCTCCTCCGCGCGTTCTCGGTCTTCACCCTGGCGTCCCGCATCGAAGGGACGTCGATCAGCCTGCTCGAGGCGATGAGCACGGGGGTTCGACCCGTGGTGACTGCGGTCGGCGGCAACCCGGACGTCGTCGGCGAAGCGCTGCGGCACTTCCTCGTCCCGCCCGACGACCCCGACGCCCTCGCCCGCGCGTGGGCCGAGGTCCTTGCCGACCCGGAACGGAGCCGCAGGGAAGGGGAGGCCGCCCGCATCCGCGTCGAGCGGCACTTCAGCATCCAGGCGACGGTCCGCGCCTACGAACGACTCTACGCGGGAGAAGCGCCGTGACCATCCTCCACGTCTTCGACCTCGGCGACATCGGTGGGCTGCTCCGGGTGGTCCAGGCGCTCGCCACCGGGCACCGGGCGCGGGGCCATGCGGTGTACGTGGCGCCCGTCATGCACGAGGACCGATCGAATCATCCGCTTCTCCGGCGGCTATGCGACGCCGGGGTCTCCATCCGCCCGGTGATCGTCTCCCCCCGCGGCTACGCCGCCGAGCGACGGCGCTTGGCCGACCTCTGCCGGCGCCTCCGACCCCACGTCGTCCACACCCACGGCTATCGGCCCGATCTCGTTGACGCCGGCGTCGCCCGCACGCTCGGTATCCCGGTCGTCACGACCGTTCACGGCTTCACCGGCGGCGGGCTCCGCAACCGGCTCTACGAGTGGCTCCAGCGCCGCGCCTTCGTGCGCTTCGACGCGGTCGTCGCCGTCTCTCGCGCCCTGGCCGACCAGCTCGTCCGCGACGGCGTACCGGGCGATCGCGTCGTGACCCTCCCCAACGCGTGGCTCCCGGCGACGCCGCCCCTCGACCGCGCCGCCGCCCGGCGGGAGCTCGGGCTCTCGGGGGAGGGGCTCCAGGTGGGATGGGTCGGACGCCTCAGCCACGAGAAGGGGCCCGACGTCCTTCTCGACGCGATCGGATTCCTCGCCGATCTGCCGCTCGTGGCGTCGTTCCTGGGCGATGGACCGGAGCTCCCGCGCCTCCGGGACCGCGCCGCCGCGCTCGGCATCGTCGAGCGCGTCCGCTGGCACGGGATCGTAGACGACGCCGCCCGCGTCGCGTCCGCGTTCGATGTCTTCGTCCTCAGCTCCCGCACCGAGGGCACGCCGATCGTCCTCTTCGAGGCCATGGCCGCGGGCGTTCCCATCGTGGCGACGCGGGTCGGCGGCGTCCCCGACGTGCTCTCCGGCGCCGAGGCCATCCTGGTCCCGCCGGAGGACCCACGCGGCATCGCCGACGCGATCCGCGCCACCGCGGCGGACCCGAGGGCGGCGGCCGCTCGCGCGGCCGCCGCCCGCCATCGCCTCGAAAGCGACTTCGCCGCCGGCCCCTGGCTCGACCGGTACGAGGACCTCTACCACCAGGTCCGGCGGACCGCCGGCCGTTCGAGTCGCATCACCCGCGCCGCGAGGAGACCGTGAGCGCCGTGGGCATATTCATCAGTGCCACGAGGAGACCATGAGCGCCGCGGGAATCGTGATCGCCGCCGCCATCGCCCTGGCGGCGTACACCTACGTCGGCTATCCGCTGATCCTGCTCGCACTCGCACGGGTCCGGGGATCCAGGGGTGCACGGACCCGGCCGGGCTCGGGCCCGGACTTGCGCCGGGACGCCGCCCCCCGGGCTCACGCGGCGGCCCGTGCCCGGGCGACTTCCGACGCACACACCCCCGTCGCCGACGATCCCGACGCGGCGTGGCCCCGGATCACCATCACCGTCCCCGTCTACAACGAGGCCGCGCAGATACGGGACACCCTCGAGTCGCTCCTCGCCATCGACTATCCGCCCGACCGGCGTCAGATCCTCATCGTCTCCGACGCGTCGACGGACGATACCGACCGGATCGTCATGGAGTTCGCCGGGCGCGGCGTGGAGCTGTTCCGGCTCCCCGAGCGGAGAGGGAAGACCGCCGCGGAGAACGCCGCCATACCGCGTCTCACCGGGGAGATCATCGTCAACACCGACGCTTCCATCCGCGTCCGCCCGGACGCCGTCAAGCGCCTGGTCGCCGCCTTCGCGGACCCGACCGTCGGGGTCGCCTCGGGGCGCGACATCAGCGTCGGCGCCGGGCCGGATCGCCATGGCAACGCCGGGGAGTCCAGGTACGTGGGGTACGAAATGTGGGTCCGCGGCCTCGAGACCCGGGTCGGCGGGATCGTGGGGGCCTCGGGCTGCCTCTACGCCGCCCACAGGTCGGTCCACGCGATCGCCATCCCCGAGGGCGCGAGCCGCGACTTCGCCGCGGTGCTCCACGCCCGACGCAAGGGATTCCGCGCCGTCTCCGTGGACGACGCCGTCTGTTACGTCCCCCGCACCTCCTCCCACCGCCGCGAGTATCGCCGGAAGGTGCGCACCATGGCCCAGGGCCTGGAGACGCTCCGCCTGGGACGCGCCCTCCTCGATCCGTTCAGGTTCGGGCTCTTCGCCTGGATGCTCGCCAGCCACAAGCTCTGCCGCTGGCTCGTACCCTGGGCCGCCGTCGCCGCCCTCGTCGCCCTCGCCACCGCGGCGCCGTCGAGCCCCGCCGCTCGAATCCTGCTCGTCCTCGCCGGCATCGCATCCGCCGCTGCATTTGTCGGATGGAACTGGCCCGAGACGCGCCCCATGCCCCGCATCCTGGCGCTCCCCCTGTTCGCGTGGCTCGCCAACGTCGCGGCCCTACACGCCTGGTTCCGCGTCGTCGCCGGCCGCGTCGAGCCCGCGTGGGAGCCGACCCGCCGGTACCAGAGCGCTCACGAGCCGGGGTGAGACGCGGCGCGGTTCCCAAACCCCGTTCGCCCTCACCACCCCCCGCGCCGCAGGAACACCACCGGGATCGTCTTCACCATGATCCTCAGGTCCTCCAGCACCGTACGACGCTCGATGTATGCGAGATCGTACTGGAGCTTGCGACGCACGTCGTCGATCGTCGCGTCGTAATCCTGGCTGATCTGGGCGAGGCCGGTCATCCCCGGGAGCACGCGCTGGCGCTCGCCGTAGCGGTCGATCCGCTCCCGCAGCAGGTTGAAGATCCCGGGCTGCTCCGGCCGCGGGCCCACGATGTTCATGTCTCCGCGGAGGACATTGAAGAGCTGCGGCAGCTCGTCCAGCCGCGTCCGGCGCAGCCAGCGGCCGAGCGCCGTCACCCGCGGGTCGTCCGGCGTCGCCCACCGCTCCGCCCCCCGGTCCGAACCCACGTACATCGTGCGGAACTTGTAGATCCGGAACAGCTTCCCCCCGTGGTCGAAGCGACGTCGTCCCGTGTTCGTCGGGCTCCCCGGGCGACGTCGGTTCACGCCCACCCGGACCTGCGTGTACAGGACCGGGCCGGGCGAGGTGAGTCGGACCAGCAGCGCGATCAGCAGCAAGAGCGGCGCGCATGCCACGATCCCCACAAGTGCCACCACCACGCTCAGGGCCCGACACAGACGATCCTGTATCTCCGCGGCCCGAGCCGACCGCGATCGCGTCGCGACCGTCGCCCCCGCGCTCCCGAGGCCGATCTCGAATCGAGCCGACGGCGTCGCGGCCTGCCCTCCCAATCCTGCAGCTCGTACGGGCTGCTCGTCCATGCTCCGCTCCGGTTGCCGGTCCCAGGTCTGGGGCACGCGCCCGCTCCCCGGTGCCCGGTAGCAAACCCCGTTCGCCGAAGCCGCAGGACGACGATCTGTAAGTGACAGACCGGCAACGCGATACGATTCGTCTTTCCGCGCCGCTCCGCCGCGCTGGTGCCGGCGCAATACACGTGTGGGATCGGTGCTGCAGCCCGAAGCACACCACATGGGACCGCAGCTCGACCATGCCCCACGCGCCGGGTACGCCGCGATCACTCTGAGCTGGATCACTGCCGCCGGGATCACGCGAGGGCGGATAACCGCTGACGCGATCAGCGACGGCGGGATCGCTGCCGAGGGACTGCCGCTGGCGGGGTCGCTTATGGCGGGGCCGCTGCTCGCGCCGGATGGGAGCCCGCATCGACGGTCCGAACGCGAATCGCCTCCGCTCACCCGGGAGGGGAGCGGAGGCGGCGAGTGGATGCAGCCAGCGGAGGCGGCGAGCGGACGCGGCAAGCAGAGGCGCTTCGCGTCAGCTCGCCCGCAACCCGCGCCAGCGATCGAACTCGTGCTTCTCCATGAGCCGGTACAGCGTCGTCCGGTCCACGCCGGCGATGCGCGCGGCTTCGGACATGTTCCCGTCCGCCTCGCGGACCAGCCATTCCAGGTAGCCGCGCTCGAACTTCGACAGCAGGCGACTGCGCGCGACGTGGTAGGCCTGACCACCGAAGTTGTTCGGGATCGGCGTCGATACGCCGCCCTGAGCCGGCCTCTCTTCGAGTGACGGAAGGTGCTCGGGCTGAATGCGGCAGCCGGGCTCCACCAGGACCGCCGCGTGCTCGATCACGTTCTGCAGCTCCCTCACGTTCCCCGGCCACGGCCGCGCCTGCAGCGCGCGGATCGCCGCATCCGTCAGCTCCGGCGGCTCCAGTCCCTCCTTGCGATGACGGAACCAGGCGTTCAGCAGGAAGTACCTGGCCAGGACCGGGATGTCCTCCGGCCGCTCCCGCAGCGGCGGGATCCGGATCGGCACCACCCGCAGCCGATAGTAGAGGTCGCTCCGCAGGGCGCCCTCTTCGATCGCCTCCAGCGGGTCCCGGTTCGTCGCCGAGATGAACCGGATGTCCACCACCACGTCCGTCGTCGAGCTGCCGACGCGCCGGATCTCCCCGTTCTGGATCACCCGCAGCAGCTTCGCCTGAAGTGCCGGCGCCATCTCCGTCAGCTCGTCCAGGAACATGGTCCCGCCGTTCGCGCTCTCCAGCAGCCCGGGCTTGTCGTGGATCGCGCCGGTGAACGCGCCCTTGCGGTATCCGAACATCTCGGACTCGAGCAACGACTCGGGGAGCGCCGCGCAGTTCACCGCAACGAACGGCTTCCGAGAGCGCCGGCTGTGCTTGTGGATGAACTGCGCGATCATCTCCTTCCCGGTCCCGCTCTCGCCGCTCAGCATCACCGAGGCGTCGGTGGGCGCGACGCGACGCGCCAGGTCCACGACCTTCAGGAACGCTTCCGACTCACCGAGCAGCACCAGCCCTTTGCTGCGGCTGTGACTCAGCTCCAGCTTGGCCCGGGCCTCGGCCGCCCGTCGCCGCTGGAGCTGGCGGTAGACCGCACGTTCGATGAGCAGTTGCAGGTGAACCGCCGAGAACGGCTTCGGCAGGAACTCCCACGCGCCGGCTCGCAGCGCCGCTTCGCTGGCGAGCACGGTCGACGTGGCCGAGATCGCGATCACCACCGCGTCGGGGTTCGCTCTCGCGCATTCTCGGACCAGGTCCAGGCCGGACGGCTGACGGATCTGCAGGTCGATCACCACGATGTCGTGGCCGCAGCGGCGCACGAGGTGTTCCGCCTCCGCGCCACGGGTGCACGTGCTCACCCGGTACCCTTCCGACTCCAGGATCCGCGCGCACGTCTCGCATTGCACCGGATCCGGGTCGACCACGAGCACCTTGAACTCGGACTTGACCGCTGTCGTGATCGGGAGGAGTCGACTTGGCTCGGACTCGTCGCCGGATTCGTCGTTCCGCTCCACCGCGTCCCACGCCCGCGCCTCGAGCGGCAATGCGGAGGGCTCGGGGGCCTTGATGTCTACAGCCATATCCCAACGCTTCTCTCAACGAGGCGGACGTCGATGGCCGGCCGCCTCGACAGGGTCGACCAAAATGGCGGAGCCCGCCCCCAGCACGCCGAGGGCGGGCTCCGTTGCGGGACCCCCGGTCGCCGTGCCTCGCGACGCGACCCGGGGGACCGCTTTCGAATCTGTGGTCTCCGCTCTTCACCTCATGCAACACATATGCCCGTGGGTCCACGCCACCGCCGGGAGGTGCAATTCGCCAAGCGACGGTCCGGCAACGACTTGACCGGTCGGGTCCGGGACGCACAGGCCGGCGCGGCCGTGGCGGGGATCTTGCCCCGGCGCCATGCCGCGTCGTCTCGCTCGGATTCCACATGCGGGTGCACCATGGGACCCAGCTCCACGATCCTCGTCACCGGCGCCGCCGGGTTCATCGGCAGCCACCTGGTCGAGCGGCTCCTCTCGCGCGGGGACCGGGTGATCGGCCTCGACAACTTCGACCCGTTCTACTCCCCGGCGGAGAAGTGGCAGAATCTCTCCGCCGCGCTCGCGCATCCCTCGTTCCGCCTCGTCGAGGCGGACTGCGCCGAGCTCGAGGAGGTCGAGCGCGCCCTCGAGGGCGAGCGCATCGACGTCGTCGTCCACCTGGCCGCCAAGGCCGGCGTGCGCCCCTCGATCCAGGACCCGCTCGGCTACGTGCGCGCCAACGTGCAGGGTACGCAGGCCATGCTGGAACTGGCCAGGCGGCGCGGCGTGAGGCGCTTCGTCTTCGCCTCCTCTTCCTCCGTCTACGGCAACAACGAAAAGGTCCCCTTCAGCGAAGAGGACCCCGTCGAGCGGCCGATCTCGCCCTATGCGGCAACGAAGCGCGCAGGCGAGCTGCTCTGCCACACCTACCACCACCTCTACGGCATGAGCGTGCTCTGCCTGCGCTTCTTCACCGTCTACGGCCCGCGCCAGCGGCCGGACCTTGCGATCCGCAAGTTCGCCACCCTCATGCTCGAGGGCCGGCCCATCCCCTTCTACGGCGATGGCACGAGCGAGCGCGACTACACCTGGATCGACGACGTGCTGGAGGGCGTCGTTGCCGCGATCGATCGCACGGCGAGCAGGGAGGCGCCCGAGTTCGAGATCATCAACCTGGGCGAGAGCCGGACGACGTCGCTCTCGCGCCTGGTCGAGCTGATCGCCGGATCGCTCGGCACGACGCCCGTGCTGGA
>Ga0207873_1002603_pt1 | contig 14457 bp, 11 predicted proteins | sample BGWIniCompost_FD_187373 | JGI IMG/M metagenome (GOLD analysis project Ga0207873, IMG submission 187373) | Cellulose adapted compost microbial communities from Newby Island Compost Facility, Milpitas, CA, USA - BGW Initial Compost (SPAdes)... ...
GGGGGTGCTTCTCCAGCAGGCTGGCCAGGACGTGGCCCTGGCCGCCGCCGATGTCCACCACCGAGGCCACGTCCCCGAGGTCGAGCAGCCGGGCGACGTCGCGCGCCGACTGCTCGCTGGAGGTGGTCATGGCCCGGTTGAACACATGCGCGGACTCCGGGGCCGCCTCGTTCAGGTACTGGAAGAACTCCCGGTCGTAGACGTCCTCGAAGACGTTGCGGCCGGTGCGCACCGCCTCGTCCAGCAGCGGCCAGACGTTCCAGGTCCACGGCTCGGTGCACCACAGAGCGATGTAGCGCAGGCTGTGCGGGTCGTCCTCGCGCAGCAGCCGGGACATCTCGGTGTGGGCGAAGGTCCCGTCGGGGCGTTCGGTGAAGACGCCCTGGCAGGTCAGCGCCCGCATCAGCCGGCGCAGGGTGTGCGGCTGGGACTTCACCGCCGCCGCCAGCTCGTCCACGGTCATGGGGGTGTCGTCCAGCGCGTCCGCCACGCCCAGGCGGACGGCCGCACGGACGGCGGCGGCGCAGGCCGCCCCGAAAACGAGCTCCCTCAGCCGCATGGGTGGCGGTGGAGCCTGATCAACGGTCGTCATCCGTTGCCTCGCTTCTGCAGTGCTGTCGGTGGGGGGTGTGGGGGTGAACGGGCGTCAGCACATGCCGGCGGGCTCGGAGAGCGTGCAGGTGTTGCGGCTGAACGTGTTGTTGCTGGCGGTGTCCCGGTTGGCCAGGTCGGCCGGGCTGTTGCCGGTCACCAGGTTGTCGCGGATGTCGTTGTTCTCGTTGGGGGTGCCGACGAGGCTCTTGAACAGCACGATGCCGCCGGACAGCGGGGAGGTGCCCTGGTTGTTCTCCACCCGGTTGTAGGTCACGCGGGTCTTCTCGGCGCCGGTGAGCACGATGCCGGAGCCCTGCAGGAAGGGCAGCCGCTCGGTGGCCGCGCAGTACTTGTTGTTCTCGTGGACGTGGTTGTGGCTGACGCTCATGTCGCCGGCCCGGGGCGAGCGCTCGTCGCCGACGACGAACACGGCGGCGCAGTTCCCGGTGACCTCGTTGTGCTCGACGCTGAGGTCGCGCAGCCGGCGCACGGTGACGCCGATGCGGTTGCCGGACAGGCGGTTGTGGCGCAGGACGGTGCCGTCGGTGTCGCGGGCGCCCTCCTCGGTGTCCACGGTGTTCGCGACGAACAGGCCGGCGTCGCCGTTGTCGCGGGCGGCGTTGTGGGTGACGACGCTGCGCACGGAGCGCTCCAGGGCGATGCCCCAGGTGCCGTTCTTCTCGGCGAGGACGCCGCGGACCTTCAGCCGGTCCGTGCCGGTGGCCCACAGGCCGTGCTTGGCGTAGCCGCGCAGCGCCAGGGACTGCACCGAGACGTCCTTGAGGGGTTTGTCGTCGGTGCCGAGGACGCAGATGCCGCTGCCCGCCTTGGCGCAGGCGTCCTTCTCCTTGCTGTCCGGCACCAGCACGGTGCGGGCGGCGCCGGAGCCGCGCAGGGTCAGGTCCGGCACGGTGACCCGGACGTGCTCCTTGTAGACGCCGGGCGCGATGAGGACGGTGTCGCCGGGCTCGGCGGCGTTCACGGCCTTCTGGATGGACTCGCCCGGCTGGACGCGGTGCACGGTGCTGTGGTCGGCGGCCGACGGGGTGGCGCCCAGTCCCGCGGCGACCACGGCCGCGGCGCAGGCGAGAAATGTGAGCTTTCGTCTGGTCATGTGCCGAAGCTATGAGCGGGTTTTCCGGCCCGCCACCGCTGATCACCCGCGCGGCAGCGCCCGGTAGGCCGTCCGGCGGGAAAATGCGACGGGCCGTCAGACATGCTGGACGACGGCCCGTCAGAAGGCTAGTGGCGGCACGCTGGTTGCGGTTCGCCTTCACCCGAGTCCGACCGCGGGATCGCCGGGGCCGGGTCCTCCGCTCCGGGACGCGTGAGCACAGCGGACCTGCGCCTGCGGGGCGGCGGCACGGAGCACACCCGCCGTCCCGCCCGGCCCCCGCACCCCGCCAAGGCCGGGAAGGACCGGTCCCGCTGTTACCAGGGGGTAGGCAGGCGGGCCCTCTTGCTATACAGTCCGTCAACAAGTCTCCTGCTGTTACCGCGGGTAAGTCCCGGGTGGACGCAGCGAGGCCGAGTGCATCGCACGGACTGACCGAGGAGCCCCGCATCATGGCACTGAGCATCTCGCGGCCGGACCCCACGCCCCAGCCCGCCGAAGAGGACATCGCCCGCCGGCTGCTCGACTCCTCCGCGCAGCTCTCCTACGACCCGCTCACCGAGGTCGACTGGGAGACCCCGCTGGACACCGGGTACCACGGCGCGAGCCCCGAGTGGAGCACCCTGTACGGGACGGCGTACTGGAACGAGATGACCGAGGAGCAGCGCAGGGCGCTGACCCGCCAGGAGGCCGCGTCCGTCGCCTGCACCGGCATCTGGTTCGAGATGATCCTGCAGCAGATGGTGCTGCGCGACATCTACGCCAAGGACCCCACCGACGACACCTTCCAGTGGGCGCTCACCGAGATCGCCGACGAGTGCCGGCACTCGATCATGTTCGCCCGCGGCGCCAAGAAGCTCGGCGCCCCCGCCTACCGCCCGCCCCGGGCGGCGCTCGAACTCGGCAGGCTGTTCAAGACCGTCGCCTTCGGCGAGGCCGCCTACGCGGCGATCCTGGTCGCCGAGGAGGTCCTCGACGTCATGCAGCGTGACTGGATGCGCGACGAGCGGGTCGCGCCGTTCGTGCGCACCATCAACAACATCCATGTCGTCGAGGAGTCGCGGCACATGAAGTTCGCCCGCGAGGAGACGCGCCGGCACCTCGCACGCGCCGGGCGGCTGCGCCGCCGCGCCCATGCCGTGGTCATCGCCATCGCGGCGTACGTGATCGTCACCAGCATGGTCAACCGCAAGGTGTACGCCAACGCCGGCCTGGACGAGGAGCGCGCGGTGCGGGAGGCGCGGGCCAACGAGCACCACAAGGCCATGCTGCGCTCCAGCTGCGCCGGCCTGATGGAGTTCCTCGGCTCGGTGGGGCTGCTGACCAAGCCGGCGCTGTACTGGTACAAGCGCGCCAATCTCATCTGACCCGACCTCATCCGAGACACCACCGTGTGGCTCCCGCGCGGGCAGGTGCTCACACCTGCTCTCCCGCGCTCCTGCGAGCCTCAGCCGAGCGGACGACTGAACCATGGCCTTCGCGATCACCCAGACCTGCTGCAACGACGCCACCTGCGTGTCCGTCTGCCCGGTCAACTGCATCCACCCCACTCCCGACGAACCGGCCTTCGGCAGCACCGAGATGCTGTACATCGACCCGAAGGCCTGCATCGACTGCGGCGCCTGCGCCGACGCCTGCCCGGTGGACGCGATCTTCCCGGCCGACCGGCTGACGGCCGGTCAGCAGGAGTACGCGGAGATCAACGCCGCCTACTACGCACGGGACGGGGCCGACCAGGCCCCGGCACCGCCCGACGAGGCCGAAACCGGCCCCCTCTTCCACCCCTGGGGCAGGCCGGTCTTCGACCGCGTGCTGCCGTCCGGCTTCGGGCCGCTGCGGGTCGCCGTGGTCGGCACCGGGCCGGCCGGGATGTACGCGGCCAAGGACCTGCTGCTGCACACACCCGCCGAGGTCACCCTCATCGACCGGCTGCCGGTCGCGGGCGGTCTGGTCCGCTTCGGCGTCGCGCCCGACCACCCGTCCACCCGGAAGGTGAGCGAGACCTTCGCCCAGGTTCACGCCCACCCCCGGGTGCGCACCCACCTCGGCCTCGAGGTCGGCACGCACATCACGGCGGAGGAACTGGCCGCCCACCACGACGCGGTGATCTACGCGGTGGGCGCGGCCACCGACCGCCGGCTGGGCATCCCGGGCGAGGACACGCCCGGCACCCTGTCCGCCACCACCTTCGTCGCCTGGTACAACGGGCACCCGGACGTCGCGCCCGACGCCGTGGACCTCTCGTCCGAGCGGGTCGTCGTGGTCGGCAACGGCAATGTCGCGCTCGACGTGGCCCGCATCCTGGTCTCCCCTCCGCAGACCCTGGCCGGCACCGAGATCGCCCGGCACGCGCTGGAGGAGCTGCGCCGCAGCAAGGTCCGCGAGGTGGTGCTGCTGGCCCGCCGGGGCCCCGAGCACGCCGCGTACACCCGTCCTGAGCTGCGCGCCCTGAAGCACCTCTCCGGCGTGGACCTGCTGATCGACGACCACGACCCGAGGATCGCCCCGGCCGTCGACCGGGCCGGGCCGGCGGACAAGGCGGCCGTGCTGCAGGGCGTGGCCCGCGAGCCGGTCGACTGGTCCGCGCCCCCCGCCGGATCGGGCGCCCGCCGCCGCATCGTCCTCCGCTTCCACTCCGCCCCGCTGGAGATCCGCGGCGACCGCGCCACCCGCGCGGTGCGGGTGACGGGCGGGAGCGGTGAGACCGAGCTCCCGGCCGGGACGGTGCTGCGGGCGATCGGCTACCGGGGAGTGCCGCAGGCAGGGCTGCCGTTCGACGAGGCCACCGGGACCGTGCCGCACGAGCGCGGCAGGGTGGCGGGGATGCCCGGCACGTATGTCGTGGGCTGGATCAAGCGGGGCCCCTCGGGCGGCATCGGCGCCAACCGGGCCTGCGCGGCGGAGACCGTCGGCACCCTTCTCGCCGACGCGATCGCGGGCGCCCTGCCCGCCCCGGCCGGCAGCGCCCGGGCCTTCCACCGCCTGGCCCGCCGGCGCCGGCGCCGCTGATCCGCTGATCCACCGCTCCGCTGGTTCACGACCCGGAAGAACCCGGGGGAGAACCCGGTACCCCTCCCCACCCCCGGCGTTCCCGCACCCCCGGATCGCACGCGAACTGAACGTGCACTCCGTCGTGAACTGCATGAAGCGCACCGTCCGGGGCATTCGGAACCTCCTGTGAACCGCCGGGAGGACGCCCATGACGATGACGGACCAGCGGGTCGGCGTGACGCACGAGAGCGCCCGCGAGAACGGTGCGGGCTGTGCGTGCGACACCGGCCGGCCAGGAGCCGGGGCCGACGAACCGGAGACGCCGCGCGAGCGGGTCAACCGGCGGTGGAACGAGGTGCTGCAGGAGACCCGGGTCACCCAGACCGGCGTGCAGATCCTCTTCGGCTTCCTGCTCAGCGTGGCCTTCACCCCGGTGTTCGGCGAGCTGGGCACGGCGGACCGCACCATCTACGTCGCCACCGTGGTGCTGGGCGCGTCCGCCACCGGTGCCCTGATCGCGCCCGTCTCCCTCCACCGCTTCCTGACCGGGCAGCGCATGAAGGACGAGCTGGTGGAGGCCGCCTGCCGCCTGATGCGCTGCGGCATGGTCCTGCTCGCCCTCACCATCGGCTGCACCCTGCTGCTGATCCTGCGCTTCGTCATACCCGGCGTGCTGGCCGAGGCCCTGGCCGGAGGCGTGATGCTCTGGTTCGGCCTGTGCTGGTACATCCTCCCCTTCCGCCTCCGCCGCCGCGCCGCCCGCCGCGCCGCCGACGCCGGCTGACCGGCAGACCGGCGACCGCCGCCCGGCCGCGCCGACGCGCGTGGGGCGCGGGAGGCGTGCGGGGAGCGGGCGCGCGGGGAGCAGGCCCCCTCACCGGAAGCCGGCGAGGTCGTCGAGGAGCCGGCTGAGGCGCTCCGGCGCTCGTATGTGCCCCAGGTGCCCCTCCCCGGCGAACTCGTGGACCGATGCCTGAGGGACGCGCTGCCGGACGTCCTCGAACGACGTCCCGTAGGGGTCGGTTCCCCGATTGCACTGACCGATGATCAGGTCGACCCGGTCCGCCTGACGCGCCATCGCATCCGGGGACGGTGCCGCGTTCAGCGCGAGGAGCTCCGCATGCAGCGGTTCGCTCAGGCGCCGCAGGGTCTCCCAGCCACGTCCGTCGGCCCGGAGCTTCTCGACATGCGCCGCGGAGAAGCCGGAGATCTCCCGGTTGACGATCTCGACACCGCGGTCCCGGTCGGACGTCTCATGCGCGGCTCTCAGGGAGGGCAGCGCATGGCGGGCGAAGGGCCGCATCACGGGCTCGTAGGCGATCACCTGGCGCACCGGTCGCTCATCGGCGGACAGCAACGCGATCAGGCCGCCGTAGCTCCAGCCGAACAGGGCCTGCGCGGTGCCCACCTCGTCGAGGACCACGCCGAGGTCCCTGACCTCGGTTCGCAGCGAGTACGCGCTGGTCAAGGGCCCCGAGGGGGAACGGCCACGACGGTTCACCACCGCCACCGAGGGCCAGGCCCGGAGGGCGCCCGCGACATGACGCCACGCGTGCGCGTCACTCATCACGCCGGGCACCACGACCAGGCCGGGAGCGTCCGGCTCCCCGTACACGTCGACGGTGATCCAGCTGCCCCCGGAGACCGCCACCTTTTTCTGGATCGTTCGCTCCATAAAATCATTATGGAGCGCCCGCTCTACAATGCAAGCGTGACCGAACGCAGACGCGGACGCCCGCCGGCCTTCGACCGCGATCGCGCGGTCCTCGAGGCCGCACGCCTCTTCTGGCAACGGGGCTACTCGGGGACCTCGACCCGCGCCCTCACCTCGGCCCTCGGGCTCTCCACCTCCAGCCTGTACGCCGCCTTCGGCAGCAAGGCCGGACTGTTCGAGGAGGCGGTGCGCACCTACGCCGAGCGCTACCGGGAGATCTACGAGCGGGCCGCGGCCGAGAGGGACCTCGAGGCCGTGATCGAACGGATCCTCGTCGACTCGGTCCACGAGTTCACCCAGCCCGAGGAGACGCATCCCGGCTGCCTCATCGGCAGCGCCGTCATGACCGACAGCACGAGCACCCTCGACACCACCGCCTATGTCGCCGAGTTGCACCGCTCCAACGAGCAGACGCTGCGGCGGCGCATCGAACGAGCGATCCGGGAGGGCGAGCCGGCCGGCGGAACGAGTGCGGATGCGTTGACCGGGTTCGTCCAGACTCTCTGGCACGGTCTGTCCGTACGCTCCAGCATGGGTGCGACACGCGAGCACCTGCTCGAGACAGCACGGCTGGCCCAGGAGCTGATCCGCCGCCGGCTCGGGTCATCCGGATCCTGACGGGCGGCGGGCAACCGGACTCCACCGCACCGCATGGTGCCCGCACGCATCCCCTGGGCCGGAACTATGGTGGCCCACCACATGTGCGCCCGACCTGGCGCTTCCTACCGTGTGCCGACACGTACGCACCCCGTCCCCACCGCACACGAGGAAGTGGCGCACATGGCCTCCGCACCATCCGCTCCCCCGACGCCGTCGAGTCTGAAGCGCATCGTCGCCGCGTCCCTCATCGGCACCACCATCGAGTGGTACGACTTCTTTCTGTACGGCTCGGCGGCCGCGCTGGTCTTCAACAAGCTGTTCTTCCCCGAGTCCGACCCGCTCGTCGGCACGCTGCTGTCGTTCCTGACGTACGCGGTCGGGTTCGCGGCACGGCCGATCGGCGCACTGGTCTTCGGGCACTTCGGGGACCGGCTGGGCCGCAAGAGGCTGCTGGTGCTGAGCCTGCTGATGATGGGCGGGGCCACCTTCGCGATCGGTCTGCTGCCGACCCACGCGACCATCGGCAGCGCCGCGCCCCTGCTGCTCACCGCGCTGCGGCTGGTGCAGGGCTTCGCGCTGGGAGGTGAGTGGGGCGGCGCCGTGCTGCTGGTGTCCGAGCACGGGGACGCCGAGCGGCGCGGCTTCTGGGCGTCCTGGCCGCAGACGGGCGCTCCGGCAGGGCAGTTGCTGGCGACCGGCGTGCTCGCGTTCCTCACCGCGGTGCTCTCGGACGCGGCGTTCGGCAGCTGGGGCTGGCGGATCCCGTTCCTGCTCTCCGGTGTGCTGGTGATCGTCGGTCTGTGGATCCGGCTGTCGGTCGACGAGTCGCCGGTGTTCCGGCAGGCGCTGGAGCGGGCCGAGGCGCGCAAGGCGGAGGCCGCCGCCGTCACCGAGCGGATGCCGCTGGTCGCGGTCGTCAGGCACCACTGGCGCGATGTGCTGGTCGCGATGGGCGCCCGCATGGCGGAGAACATCAGCTACTACGTGATCACCGCGTTCATCCTGGTGTACGCCACCGTCTCGGCCGGTGTCTCGAAGCAGACCGCCTTGAACGCGGTGCTGATCGCCTCCGCGGTCCACTTCGCGGTGATCCCGGCCTGGGGCGCGCTGTCGGACCGGATCGGCCGGCGGCCGGTGTATCTGATCGGTGCGGCGGGTGTGGCGTTGTGGATGTTCCCGTTCTTCGCGCTGATCGACACCGGGGGCTTCGGGGCGCTGCTGCTCGCGGTGACCGTGGGTCTGGTGCTGCACGGCGCGATGTACGCACCGCAGGCGGCGTTCTTCTCCGAGATGTTCGCGACCCGGATGCGCTACTCGGGTGCCTCCATCGGCGCCCAGTTCGCCTCGGTGGCGGCGGGCGCGCCCGCACCGCTGATCGCCACCGCGCTGCTGGACGCCTACGGCACCTCCGTGCCGATCGCCCTGTACGTCATCGCGGCGAGCCTGCTGACCGTGGTGGCCCTGGCGGCGGCGAAGGAGACCCGCCACCGGGACCTGGCGGACATCGCCCCGTCCGGCGGGACCACCGGGCCGGCCGGGCCCCGCAAGGACCGGAGTGACCAGAAGGACCGGAGGGACCAAGAGAACCGGACGACGGAGGACGCGCCGACCATCTGACACCTCGTCACTCCGCTCCACCGGCCGGCCCCCGTGCGCGCCTCGCGTTCGGGGGCCGGCGCGGTGCTGAGGGGGCGACGTGTACCGGGCCGGCCGTACGAGGTCAGTGCCCGAGCGGGCGTGCCGAGGGGCCGGAGAGGCGGTGCAGGCGCAGGGCCAGCTGTATCTCCAGGGCGCGGGCCGGGCTCTGCCAGTCGGAGCCGAGCAGGCGTCCGACGCGTTCCAGGCGCTGGGCGACGGTGTTCACATGGACGTGCAGTTCGTCCTTGGTGCGGGCGGGGCTCATGCCGCAGGCGAAGTAGGCGTCGAGCGTGCGGACCAGTTCGGTGCCCCGGCGCTCGTCGTAGGCGACGACCGGGCCGATGGTGCGGCCGACGAAGCCGGTGACGTCGCGATCGCCGGCCAGGAGCAGGCCGAGGAAGCCGAAATCCTCGGCGGCGGCGCCGTCGCCGGAGCGGCCGAGCAGGCGCAGGGCGTCCAGGCAGCGGCGGGCCTCCGCGTAGGCGGCGGCCACGGTGTCCGGACGGGCGGTGAGGCGTTCCACGGGGGCGGAGGCGCCGACGCTGACCGGTTCGTGGACGGCCGTGCCCAGGTGGCGGGCGGTGCGGCGGGCGACGTCCGTGGCGGTGTCGTCGCCGGTGAGCGGCACCAGCAGGACGGTGCCGCCGTCGCGGGCGGCGGCCAGGCCCTGCCGGGTCGCGGCCAGGTGCGAGGCGGCGGCCCACAGGCGTCTGCGGGTGTCGGCCTCCTGCTCGGCGTCGTCGGTGCCGCCCTCCAGGCGGGCGGCGAGCACCACGTGGGTGGCGTCCAGGTCGGCGTGGAGCCGGGCGGCGCGCTCGCGCAGCAGACGCGGGTCGCGGTCGCGGGCGTCGAGGAGGTCGTCCAGCAGTTCCCCGCGGACGCGCTGTTCCGCCTCGGCGGCGGAGCGGCGGGCGAGCAGCAGCAGCGAGGTGACCATGGCGGCGCGTTCCAGCGTGCGCTGGTCGACGGGGTCGAGCCCGGGGTGGCCGCGCAGCACCAGGGCACCGAGGAGTTCGTCGCCCGCGGCCACGGCGGCGATCCAGTCGTCCCCGTGCCGCACGGCGTGCCCCTCGGCGCGGGAGGACTCCAGGGCGCCGGGCGGGGCCGTGTCCGCCTCGGTGAACCGTACCTGGCCGTCCAGCACCTCGGAGACGGCGGCGGCCACGTCGTGCACCCCGCCGCCGCGCAGCACCAGCTCGGCCAGCCGGTCGTGGACCTCGGAGGCGCGCTCGATGACCCCGCTGCGGTCGCGGATGATCTCGTTCGCCTGCTCCAGGTCGGCGAGGGCGGAGCGGGTCTCGGCGAGCAGGTTGGCCGTGTCGATGGCCGCGGCGGCGAGGGCCGCGAAGGAGCCGAGCAGGGCGATCTGCTCCCGCTCGAAGACCCGGGCCCGCCGGTCGGCGGCGAACAGCACGCCGATCACGGTGTGCCCCAGTGTCAGCGGCACGCCGAGGATCGCCACCAGGCCCTCGTCGCGCACCCCGGCGTCGATGGCGCGGGTGTGCCGGAAGCGGTCGTCGCCGAAGTAGTCGTCGGTGACATAGGGGCGGGCGGTCTGGGCGACGAGACCGCCGAGCCCCTCCCCCATGCCCAGCCGCAGCTGCTGGAAGCGGGCGGACACCGAGCCCTCGGTGACCCGCATGTACGTGTCGCCCCTGGCCGGGTCGTTCAGGCTGAGGTAGGCGACGTCGGTGCCGAGCAGGGAGCGGGCGCGCTGCACGATCGCCCGGAGCACGGCGTCCAGGTCCCGCAGTCCTGCGAGGTCGTGGGCGGTCTCGAAGAGCGCGGACAGCTCGGCCTCGCGACGGCGCCGCCCCTCCAGCTCCGCGCGCACCCGCAGCGCGAGCAGCTTGGCCTGCTCCAGCGCGGCGATCCGCTCGGCGGGCCGCCCCTCGGCGCGGGCCAGCAGCACCGGCTGCTCATAGGCCTCGGCGGGCGCGCCGCGGGCCAGCAGCTCGAGGAACGGCGTCTCGGCGCCGCCGGGCCAGGGGCCGGAGGCGGGGCGCGGACGCCCCAGGGCGGGGACGCCGGGCCCGGCGGACTGCACATGATCGCGGGACATGACCACAGGATTCCTCATCTCCCGGCCGGTCCGGCAGGCCTGTGGAAAACCCGTTCCGGCCCCTCGGGCCCGCCGCGGGGCAGGCCGGTGCGCGGCCCGGCCGCCGCCGAGGCGTTCAGTGCGCGGTCCAGCCACCGTCCAGGACCATGGACGTGCCGGTCACGAAGGCGGCCGAAGGTCCGCACAGATACGCCACCGCCTCGGCGACCTCCTCCGGTTCGATCAGCCGCTTGACCGCGCTGTCCTGCAGCAGCACCTCGCTCAGCACCCGCTCCTCGGGGATGCCGTGGGCGCGCGCCTGGTCGGTGATCTGCCGCTCGACCAGGGGGGTGCGCACATAGCCGGGGTTCACGCAGTTCGAGGTGACGCCGTGCCGGGCGCCCTCGAGCGCGGCGGTCTTGGACAGTCCCTCCAGGCCGTGCTTGGCGGCCACATAGGCGGACTTGTAGGCGGAGGCGCGCAGTCCGTGCACGGAGGACACATTGACGATCCGGCCCCAGCCCTGCTCGTACATGTGGGGCAGGGCGCCGCGGATCAGGCGGAACGGCGCCTCGAGCATCACCGTGAGCACGGTGTGGAAGACCTCGGGCGGGAACTCCTCGATGGGGCGGACCAGCTGCAGCCCCGCGTTGTTCACCAGCACGTCCGTGCCCGCGGCGGCCGCCTCCGCGGCGTCCAGGTCGGTGAGGTCCACGACCTGCGGCTCGACCGCGCCGCCCAGCCCCCGGACCGCCTCGGCGAGCGACTCCAGTCCGGCGGCGTCCCGGTCGACGGCTCTGACCTTGGCGCCGGCGGCGGCGAGCCGCAGCGCGCAGGCGCGGCCGATACCACCGGCGGCGCCGGTGACCAGAGCGGTGCGGCCACCGAGGTCGAGCGGGGAGGCGTGGGGAGCCGGAACGGCACGGGAGGCGGTCATGTCCCCGACCCTAGGCAGCACCCGCACCCCGCCCCATGTGGTCAGCCCCTACACTTCAGCTGTTTTCCATAGGGTCGAACCATGTGGGGGCGTCCGACAGCGCCTGCTTGATCCGGAACCGCGAGAACTCGTGCATCTCCGGCAGGGCGTCCACCGGGAACCAGGCGACGTCCAGCGACTCGTCGTCGTTGACCCGCGCCTCGCCGCCGACGGCCCGGCAGCGGAAGGTGATGTCCATGTACTGGCAGATGTCGCCGTTGCCGTAGGTCACCGGCTGGAGCGCCTGCACCAGTACCACCCGCTCCGGCACGCAGCGCACCGCCGTCTCCTCCTCGACCTCCCGCACGGCGCAGGCGGCCGGCTGCTCCCCCGGCTCCGGGATGCCCCCGATCACGGACCACGTGCGGGTGTCGGCCCGGCGGTTCAGCAGCACTCTGTCCTCGTCGTCGAAGACGAGGGCGGTGACCCCGGGGAGCCACAGCAGCTGATGACCGGCGGACTCGCGCAGCGTGCGGATGAAATCAGGGGTAGCCATGCTCCCGACCCTAACCGGCCGGTCGGTCGCCCCGTCCCCGCTGCACCGGCCGTTCCCCCCGGGTACGCCGTCCTCCGGCGGACAGCCGTGCTCCGGCAGTACGCCGCCCCTCCAGCGGCACGGCTACGCGTCACCGGCGCGCCGGGCGCGCAGTCCGGCGCCGACGGCCCAGCCCAGGCCGCCCGCGGCGACCAGCACCAGGACGATCTCCGGAGCGATGCCGAACCGGGTCGCCGGGGTCTGCGTCGAGCGCAGCGGCACCTCCTGCACCAGGGAGTCGGCGACGAACATGCCGGTCCTCTGCGAGATCGTCCCGTCCGGCAGGATGACCGCGCTGACCCCGCTGGTGACCGGCACGGTCACCGTGCGGCTGTGCTCCACCGCGCGCACGCGGGACATGGCGAGCTGCTGGTAGGTCATCTCGCTGCGGCCGAAGGTGGCGTTGTTGCTGGGCACCGAGATCAGCTGGGCGCCGCCGGTGACCGTGTCCCGCACCGCCCAGTCGAACGCCGCCTCGTAGCAGGTCACCAGGCCCACCCGGGCGCCGCCCATGGTGAACACCCCGGGCTCACCGCCCCGGCTGAAGTCCTGGCGCACCATCGACGTCCACTCGTCGTTGATCGCGCCGATCAGCGGTCGCAGCGGCAGATACTCGCCGAACGGCTGGATCTGCCGCTTGTCGTAGGTGTCGACGGGGCCCTTCTCCGGGTCCCACAGGATCTGCTCGTTGAGCAGCCTGCCGTCCTTGGCCACCACGCCGCCGACCGAGACCGGCGCACCGATGGCCCTGGCCGCGCGGTCGATGGCGGCGCGCGCGTCGGGGTTGACGAACGGGTCGATGTCGGAGGAGTTCTCCGGCCACAGCACGATGTCCGGCCGCTCGGCCTTGCCCGCCTTCACCTGCTCGGCCAGGCGCACCGTCTCGCGCGCGTGGTAGTCGAGCACGGCCCGCCGCTGCGCGTTGAAGTCGAGCCCGAGCCGCGGCACGTTGCCCTGGATGACGGCCACGGTGACGGTGCCGTCCTCGGCCGCGTCACCGACCAGCGGACGGGCGGCCACGGCGCCCGCGACGGGCAGGACGACGCTCACCGCGCCGAGGACCGCGGCGGCCCTCCGCACCGTCCCGGTGCGCCGCGCCTCGATCAGCACCCGGGCCGACTCGGCCAGGCCGAAGCCGCACAGCACCACCGCGAAGCCCAGCACCGGCGTGCCGCCGACCGCGGCCAGCGGCAGGAAGACGCCGTCCGCCTGCCCGAAGGCGATCTTGCCCCAGGGGAAGCCCTCGAACGGCACCCGGGCACGGACCGCCTCACCGGCGATCCACAACGCCGCGGCCCACACCGGCCACGCCGGAAGCCGGGACACCGCGGCGACGCCGGCACCGACGAGCGCCACGAACACCGCCTCGATCACCACCAGGGCGATCCACGGCCCCGGTCCGACCTCCACGCCCGTCCACACCAGCAGCGGCAGCAGGAACCCCAGGCCGAACAGGTAGCCGAGGCCGAGAGCCGCCGTCCAGCGGCGTCCGCGCAGCACCCAGCCGAGGATGCCGAACGCGGGCAGGGCGAGCCACCACAGCGTGCGGGGCGGGAAGCTGGCGTACAGGAGCAGGCCGGAGAGGGCGGCCGCGGTGGCCGGCCCGAGCCGCGCGAGCCACCGCCCGCGCACGGGCGTGTTCTGCGGCGGCATCGACTCCGACTCGTCGACGGGGGCAACGGTGACGGTCACTCCGGGAGTCTAAGACGCCCTCCCCGATCGCCGACACCGGCACGGTTTCCCGGAGCCCCTGCCGGTCGGGGCGGCGGGTCAGGCGGGCCGGCGGCCGTGCGGGGAACCGGACGCGCGGTTTCCCGCGCCCCTGGAGCCCACCCCTCCTCACAGGACATCCCCAAATCGCCCACCAGCCGTTAACGTGTGCCGGTGCCCGGGTCGCACGGACGACCGGGGTCCTACACAGTCGGGGGCGACGCGTTACGGGGTGCGGGGTGGGTTCCACGGGCATGGCTGCTGCGGCCGGCGCGGAGGCGGACGGCGAGAGACGAAACGGACTGGACGTCGCGGGCGTCGTGGTCCTCGGCGCGTGTGCCGCCTGGCCGCTGATCACGGCGGCGGTCCGCGGCGGCCGCCCCGAGGGCATGCTGCTCGCCGTGCTCGCGGTGGCCGCCGGCTACGCGGCGGGCCGGATCGGCGCCACGCTGCTTCCGGTGGCCGCCCCCTGCGTCTGGGCGCTGGCCGGCGCCGGCCTGGCCGTGGCCGTCCCGCATCTGACGCCCGGGCCGCAGATGTCCAC
>Ga0207873_1002605_pt1 | contig 14452 bp, 8 predicted proteins | sample BGWIniCompost_FD_187373 | JGI IMG/M metagenome (GOLD analysis project Ga0207873, IMG submission 187373) | Cellulose adapted compost microbial communities from Newby Island Compost Facility, Milpitas, CA, USA - BGW Initial Compost (SPAdes)... ...
CAACGTCAACGGAAAAAAGCGGGTCGTGGAAGCAGATCCGCAGACGCCCTTATTGTGGATTCTGCGCGACCACCTCGACCTGGTGGGAACAAAGTACGGCTGCGGAATCGCGCAATGCGGGGCATGTACCGTGCATATCGATGGTGTGGCCACGCGATCGTGTATTCTCCCGGTATCGGAAGTCGGCGAGCGGGAAGTAACGACCATCGAGGGCCTCTCGCAGAACGGTGATCATCCCGTCCAAAAAGCCTGGCTGGAGCATGACGTCGCGCAGTGTGGCTACTGTCAGGCCGGTCAAATCATGACGGCCGCGGCGTTGCTGAAGAGCAATCCCAACCCCAGCGACGCGGAGATCGAAGATGCCATGCACGGCAATATCTGCCGGTGTGCTACTTATATAAGAATACGCGCTGCAGTACGCACTGCTGCTAATGCGAACTCTTAACCCCTCCTCCAATGGCACGAGTAAAAACAACTTTAAATAGAAGATCTTTTCTAAAGGCTTCCGCCATGGCAGGCGGCGGTCTGATGCTTAGCTTCAACTGGCTTGCCGCATGCAAGTCGCCTTCAGGCGAAGAGGTGCTGGGCATGCCCGACAAATGGTTTGACCTCAACAGCTACATCAAGATTGGCAACAATGGACTCGTAACGCTGATGTCGCCCAACCCCGAGTTTGGATCGAATGTGAAGACATCAATGCCGATGATCCTCGCCGATGAGCTGGATGTGGACTGGAAAAATGTTCTTGTTGAGCAGGCCGACTTCTACCCTGAGCGCTTCGACCGTCAATTCACCGGAGGAAGCATGGGTATACTCCTGGGTTGGAAACCGCTCCGCACCGCAGGCGCAACGGCACGTCAAATGCTTGTCAACGCCGCAGCAAAGCAATGGAACGTTCCTGCAGACGAAATAACGACCGAAGCGGGCATACTCTACCACAAGGCCAGCGGCAAGAGCGCTGGATACGGAGAGATGGCGTCGCTTGCTGCCGAGCTTCCAGTTCCGGAAGAAGTCGCCATGAAACAGGTGAGCGATTTCAAGATCATCGGCACGTCGAGAAAGAATGTAGATGGTAAGAAGATTGTAACGGGACAACCGCTGTTTACTCTGGATTATAAGACGGACGGCATGCTGATCGCCATGCCCATTCATCCGCCCTTTGGTATGACGGTGAAATCTGTCGATGATTCGGCAGCTCGCGCCATGCCGGGAATCAAGGATGTGTTTACCATTAAGGTCCTACCCGACAACTACGAACAAAATGCTTTCGACACCGTCAGCTTTCCTGAGATGGTCGTCGTCGTTGGAAATACCACCTGGGAAGTAATAAATGCCAAGAAGGCTGTTAAAGTCGAGTGGCAATTGCTCGACGAACGCGCATTCGAAGTTCAGTCGTGGGGTGGTAAGCAAAAAGTCGTCATCCCGAAGGGCCTCGAGAGCACAACCGCGCATCGCGCCCGGATGGCAGAGGCCGCGCGGGGCAAGGCGCAGGTGTTGCGACGTGATGGCAACCCCGAAGCGGCATTCAGGACCGCCGCCAAAGTGCTGGAGCGGACCTACACTGCTCCTCACCTCGCACACAACACCATGGAGCCAGTCAATGCGTTCGCCCATGTAACAGAAGGCAAGGCAGAACTCTATGCACCGATACAGGCACCAGAGTTCATACGTCGTACCATTGCCGCACGATTGGGTATGCCGGAAGATAACATCCATATCCGGTTAGCACGCATGGGTGGTGGCTTCGGGCAAAGAGCTTACGGTCACCACCTAGTGGAAGCTGCTGTGATCTCTCAGAAAATGAAGGCGCCGGTCAAGCTTGTGTACACGCGAGAGGATGATATGACGTACGGTATTTATCGTCCTACCTACACGGCAACGTACAGAGCAGCGCTTGACAAAGACGGAAATCTGATAGCATTTCACGTGCGTGGCGGTGGTATTCCTGAACACGCCGTTCACGCAAATCGCTTCCCTGCAGGAGCAGTGGATAATTACCTGGCTGAGGGCTGGTCGCTGCCGTCGAACATTACCATCGGAGCCTTCCGTGCACCGCGATCCAACTTTATAGCAGGCGCGGAGCAGTCGTTCCTTGATGAGCTGGCAGAGCTTGCTGGAAAGGATCCGATCGACTTCCGTCTGGAATTACTCGAGCGTGCGCAAAAGAATCCCGTGGGTCAGAACAACGACTACGATCCCGATCGTTACGCGGGTGTGCTCAAGCTCGTGCGTGAAAAATCAAATTGGGATCAACCGCCATCAGGCGTTGGTCGTGGTGTAGCTGCTTACTTCTGCCATAATACTTACGTGGCGGAAGTAGTCGACATGCGAATGGAAGGCAACAATCCGGTGATCGACAACGTCTATGCAGCAGTAGATTGTGGCATCGTGGTTAATCCTGATGCTGCCCGAAACATGGGCGAAGGTGGCATCATCGACGGAATCGGTAACGCATTGTTTGGTGAGCTCACGTTCAAAGACGGCGTACCCGAAAAGAACAACTTCCATCAATATCGCATGATTCGTCAGAAGGAAACACCGCGAAATGTGGAAGTACACTTTGTGCAAAACGAACACGATCCCACGGGTCTTGGTGAACCGCTCTTCCCTCCCATCTTCGCCGCCGTGGCGAACGCACTGTATCGCGCAACGGGTAAACGGTACTACGATCAACCGTTCGCGAAGCACATTGCCGTATCACCGACGATGATGTGACGACACTTTCTTGAACCACATAGAGCACAACGGTAACACATAGGGCACATAGATTGTAAACGAGATCCTATGTGTCTATGTGCTCTATGTGTCCTATGTGGTTCAACTATCTGTCGCCGTTAGGCGACTAACATTTACTTTTTCACGACAAACTCCGAACCATCAACCTCCTTCCGATACGGCAACGACGACTGCGCGCCCATGCGCGTGACAGAAATGGAGGCGGCTTTGCATGCGAAGGCAACGGCTTGATCTAACGGAAGATCTTCACTCAGAGCAACGGACAATGCACCGTTGAAGCAATCACCCGCGGCGGTTGTATCTGTAGCCGTTACTAACGGCGCTTCGATCATCTGCTGCGTGAACTCGTTAGAAAGATAGGCGCCTCTTGCTCCTAGTGTTATCACCACGTTCCTCACACCTTTTTCGTGCAGCTTACCCGCGGCCGCCTTCGCTGACTCAAGGTTGGTTACGCGTATGCCGGTCAGCAGTTCAGCCTCCGACTCATTCGGTGTAATCACGAAAATATGCTTGAACACTTCATCACTGAGTCGGTTAGCAGGCGCCGGATTGAGGATCACCTTTGCATGTTTTTTATGCCCTAGTTCAATAGCGTACTCAACCGTCTCGATAGGAATCTCCAGCTGAAGTAACAGGATGGCCGGGCCAATAATTGACTGAAATGCCTGCTCAACGATGGCTGTACTAAGATGGCCATTTGCGCCGGGCGCTACTGCAATGCTATTCTCACCCCGTGCATCAACGTTGATCAGTGCAACACCGGACGGATGGTTGGGATCGGTAACCACGAAGTCGGTATTGATTTTTTCTCTTTGAAACTGCTGCAACGCCTGACGACCGAAGATGTCGTTACCAACACAAGCAACAAACGTAACGCGACCACCCAGTCGCGACGCGGTCACAGCCTGGTTAGCACCCTTCCCACCGGGGTTCATCAGAAACGATCCACCGATAACAGTCTCCCCTGGTGACGGCAGCTTCCCCGCCTTTACGACCATATCGGTATTGGAGCTCCCTACAACATAGATGGGTACACTCATAATATTAAAGTATTCAAAAACCGACCGCCAAAATATGAACCGCAAGTCAATATACGCGCCATTTTTGGTTTTCCTGGCTAATCCTATGATAATTAAGCATACATCACCTGTTACCAAATGGCCATAATTAATTGCACTTCACAAAATCCGTGTATTAAGATTACATTGCACCAGCAGACAATCCTATGTACTCGATCGAGCATCTTTTTTCGCTGGTAAAGTCGATGACCAAATCCGAAAAGCGGCATTTTCGATTGACATCCGATCTCCAGCAGGGTGAAAAGAGCTACATGGCATTGTACGACATTCTCGAGGCAGCAAACGCATTTGACGATGACCTTGAAGCTACGCTAAAGAAGCGCTTTCGCGGTTCATCCATAGAACCCGCGAGAAAGCACCTTTACCAGGTGTTAATAAAAAGTCTGAGGCAATTCAACAGCCATCAGGATGTCGAGCTGAAACTGATGACGTGGCTGCAGGACAGTCGAATACTCTACTACAAAGGCCTGCTCTCTCTCAGTCTGGAGCAGCTTATCAAAGTAAAACGCGTAGCGCTGGCGCACGAAAAGTACATGTATTTCATCCTTGCAGCGCGTCAGGAATTGCAATATCTCGTAAGGTCACAGTTTGGCGGCGTATCGGAAGACGAACTCATCGAAAAACAGGAGGCGCTAAAAACATTCCTCGCGCAGGAAAGCAGTTCGATACGGCACGCTATGCTCTACGAAATATTGTTGTTCCGCTATTGGAAGAATGGTATTGCCCGGAGCCAGGAAGACATTGCGATGCTGAACGATTTGCTGCTCGAAGAATACCAGGTGTTGAACACACAGAGCATCCAGTCGTTTCATTCGCAACAACTCCACCTTCACTTTCAGTCGATTTACTTCACCATGATCAGCAACCCCGAAGGTGGCTTGACGGTCTTTCGGGAGCTCGACGAACTCTTCCGGCGGCATCCACACCTGTGGGAACATTCGCCCCTCTACTATGTTCACTTGCTGGGCGGTATCCTCGAGGATCTGAGGATGATGGAGCGATATGATGAAATGCCGTACTATCTCGACAGACTGAGGTCGATTAGTCAGGATTCGACCGGGCTCTCGCTCATCGTCAAATATCTAATCTTCGAATACGAACTGCAAGCTCTGGTAGATCAACGCAAAGACAAAGAGGCAACGGCGCTCATTAAACGCTATCAACCCGACCTGGATCGGGAAATAAGTCAACTTAATCTTCAAACGCGCCTTCAACTTCATTTCGTGTTAACCAGGGCATGGTTTATTGCGCGTGACTATTCCAAAGCGCTCAAGACAATAAATGCCATTTTGAATCAGCCTTCCGGTTACATCTACCGTCCTTTACACGTCCTCTGCCGGTTGATGAATCTCCAGATCAACGCGATGTTGGAGAATACGGAATACCTGGTACATGCAATCCGCTCAGTGGAAAGAAAGCTGAAAGCAGAGCCCAAGCTTTTCGAAGTGGAGAACCTCGTCCTGACATTTCTGAAACGCTGGCTAAAGCTGAAGCCTTCACCGGAGGTTCCGCAGAAAATCAAGGAACTCGAAAATAATCCATTCGAGAGGCGCGTGATTCGCGAATTGAATTTACCGGAATGGATCGGGCTGATGAAAGTAAGGGGTGCCTGACCTGATTTCCTGAACATTACCTCATACCCCCGTAGGAATATCCATTTCTGATTCAGGAAGTCGCCTGCGAAGTGACCTTTTTCAACCCAGAGACGGACCATAGGATTGTCTGTTTCTATTTTTTTTGGCTGGTATCGGTGATTGCAATAGGCCAACATTGTATTACCGAAATCGATTGCTTAGTCACGTCTTCATTCAAACAACTCATGGCCTTATGCAAAAACTATTACCGCACTTGTTCAGGCAACCACCTTCCCGCTGGTTGGCCATAGTCCTTGTGACGATCTGCTTTGGTTCCGTCGTGCTGAGGGCGGATGCACAATCCTCGGGCTTCACCGTTCAAGGAACAGTAACAGATGATGCGGGAAGCCCGCTTCCCGGGGTTAACATTCTCGTGAAAGGAACGCTGACCGGAACGACTAGTGACACGGATGGGAGGTACTCCATCAGCGCTCCTTCCGGGGACGCGGTCCTTGTGTTCTCTTTCATCGGGTACACTACTCAGGAAATTCCTGTCGGTAACCAATCGGTCATTGATGTCTCGATGGTATCCGACGTCCAAACTTTGGGTGAAATCACCGTCGTCGGTTATGGTACACAACGCAAGGAAACCGTAACGGGTGCCGTAGCTTCGATAAAGTCCGCCGACATCGTGAAGAACGATGTAGCTGACGTCACAAATACCATTGCCGGCCGTATTCCCGGCGTTATTGCTGTTCAAAGCCACGCCCAACCTGGCGACGATGCGGCACAACTCTTCATTCGCGGGCAGTCGACATTGAACGACAACTCACCGCTGGTTATGGTCGACGGTGTGCAGCGCGACTTCAACCGGATCGATCCGAACAACATTGAATCCATCACCATTTTGAAGGACGCATCCGCTACCGCCGTATATGGTGTGCGCGGTGCAAATGGCGTGATCCTGATCACAACAAAACGCGGCTCGGAATCGAAGCCGACACTTTCCTACTCCGGCTTTTACGGTGTTCAGAATCCAGTCCGCACACCGGGCTACCTCAATGCATATGATTATGCTGTGCTGTACAACGAAGCACAGCTGAACGACAATCCTGACCTGGGCCCGGACGAACTCACGTATTCGGCTGACGATATTCAAAAGTACAGGGATCATTCCGATCCCTACGGTCACCCCGACGTGGACTGGAACAAAGAGATTCTCCGCGACAATGCACCTATACAACGCCACTCCTTCTCATTGTCGGGTGGCTCTAAGAACATCAGCTACTATACCTCGTTTGGGATCATGGATCAGGACGGAAGCATTCCCAGCCTCAACTACAAGACCTATACCTATCGCGCCAACATCGACGCGAACGTAACGGCCATGACCAAGTTGTCGATCAACCTTTCAGGTATCAAGGAAAACCGAACTTATCCAGGCGTGACTGGTCAGGGTACGGATCAGGCTGGCATCTTTTCCTCCGTAGCTCCTAATGCGTTCCCTGTAAAATGGGAAAACGGCACCTGGGCAGCCGATGTGGGTTTGAACCCTGTAGCAGAAGTGACGGAGTCGGGCTATCGGAGGTGGGCTAACAACACGCTTCAGAATTCAATCACGCTTGAACAAAAACTTCCTTTCGTCACCGAAGGGCTGGCGGTGAAAGTCATGGCGGCATATGATCCTGGCTTTTTCAAATACAAGACCTGGCTAACACCTTACAAGGCCTATCAGAAAACAGGATCGGGATACAGCGAAGTAGGTGCCGGCAAAAAACCGAGCCTGCAACAAGGATACGAAGAGAGTTACTCCACAACGTTCGAAGCGCACCTGACGTATACCAAATCATTTGGTAAGCACGACGTCACGGGTCTCCTCCTCTACACTCAGTTTGCGTGGTACGACGAAAACTTCTCGGCAGGTCGCACACAGTACAACTCCGCTGAGATTGATCAGCTGTTTGCAGGTCCCACGCTGAACCCAACGAATAGCGGTTCTGCGGCGGAAGGTGGTCGTGAAGGATACGTGGGCAGAGTTACCTATGCATACGACTCGCGTTACCTTTTCGAGGCAAACTTTGGTTACAACGGATCCGAGAACTTTCCTTCAGGCAAACGGTTTGGCTTCTTCCCTTCAGCTTCTGTCGGATGGGTGATTTCCGGAGAACCGTTCTTCAATGTAACGTTTGTCGACTTCCTCAAGATCCGCGCTTCCTACGGTGAAGTTGGTAACGACCAGATCGGCGGACGGCGCTTCCTCTACAAGCAACCCTTCTATTACGGGGGCGGCTATGTGTTCGGAGGCAATGCTCCTGTCCCCGTTCAATCGATTTTTGACGGCGGACTTCCCAACACAAACGTAACATGGGAGCGCGCTAAAAAGGCCAACGTCGGCTTTGAAGCGGAACTGTTGTCGAACCGGCTAACGCTCGCCGCGGATGTATTTTACGAACGTCGTGACAACATTCTTGCGACGCGAAACCAATCTGTTCCTGAATCCTTTGGCGCCGAGCTTCCCGTAGAGAACATTGGCGAAGTGGAGAACAAGGGTTTTGAACTCGAGCTTAACTATCAGCAATCGCTTGGAGATTTCAGGTACTCGGTAGGTGGAAACCTAACATTTGCGAGGAACAAAATATTGTTCATCGACGAGCCGGCGAATGTACCTGAGTGGCAGCGCAGAACCGGCCGGCCAATGGGACAGTTCTTCGGGTACGTTTCGGATGGCCTCTATCTGACTGAGGAACAACTTACCACAAGCCCCAAATTTGAATGGGCAGAGCCACGTCTTGGTGACATAAGGTACCGTGACATCGACGGTGATGGTGTACTGACACCCGACGATCAAACCGCCATCGGACGCTCACGCCTTCCCGAAGTCATGTATGGCATAACACTCAGTGCAAATTATAAAGGCTTCGATTTCAGTGCGCTCATCCAGGGTGCAGGAAGGGCCAACGTATACTTCTCCGATGAAGCCGCCTGGGAATTTCTGTATGGTGCTAATCCGCTTGAGACGATTAAGGGTCGCTGGACGCCTGATGGATCAAATCCGAATCCCACTTACCCGCGTCTTTCACTCTATCGGAATGAATACAAGAAAGAGCCCTCAACATACTGGTTGAAGGACGCAGCGTACTGGCGGATAAAGAATGTTCAAATTGGCTACACGATCCCTGCTGATGTCTTCGAAAAGATTGGCTTTGCTGTGCAAACGTTCCGGATCTACGCTTCAGCGACCAACCTCTTCACGCACGCCAGATTTGAACAATGGGATCCGGAAGCTCCTAATGGGGCAGGCGGATACTATCCTCAGATGAAGGTTACTTCGATCGGACTTAATATAACCTTTTAAACGAGCAGGCAATGAAAACCAGGATATTCCTCTCAATTATAATGGGCACTATCGCACTCACAGCTTGTGAAAACGATGTGCTGGACAAAGGCCCTCTCGATGTTATCGACGAAAACATCGTGTGGTCAGATCCTCAAACAGCCGAGCTGTACCTGAACGATCTGTACAATTCGCTGACCTACTATAACATATGGGACAATCTGGACAACATGTCGGACCTCACGGAAGGCGGTCACTCGTGGCTGGGTTGTTACACGTATAACTACGGTGAAGTATCGGCATCAAATGATCCATACGGCAAGTGGTGGTACTACCGACAGATTCGGAGGGTCAACAATCTGCTGGATCACTCCGATATGCTGACTGGCGAACAGGACATGATCGATCGGGTTTTAGGTCAGGCTTATTTCCTTCGCGCTTATTTCTACTTTTACCTCGTACGCTCGTACGGTGGCGTCCCGCTGATCACGCATGCGCAGACACTCGATGAGAACCTCGCGGTCAGCAGGAACACATACGAAGAATGCGTGGAGTTTATTGCTGAAGAAATGGACCGTGCGGCGAATCTGCTGCCCCTGGAGTGGGGTGGTCCGAACGTAGGACGTCCAACAAAGGGCGCGGCGCTGGCGATCAAAGCGAGAATGCTGCTCTATGCGGCTAGTCCCCTTACCAATCCCGGAAACGATCTTTCCAAATGGCAAGCTGCCGCCGACGCCGCAAAAGCTGTAATTGACCTCGGCGTGTACGACCTGTACCCGGAGTATGACAAACTCTTCCTGGACGACAACAACGTTGAAGTCATCTTCGACGTTCAGTGGGCCTATCCCTATCGCGTGACGTCAGATCCCGCTGAACGGGTAAGCTGTGAATTTATCATTAACCCTCAGGGACTCAATGGAGCATTTGGCATGAATCGCCCCACGCAGGAGTATGTCGACATGTTCGAAATGGCGAACGGTAAACCCATCACTGATCCTACGTCGGGTTATGATCCCAACAACCCGTATGAAGGACGTGATCCCAGGTTCTATTACTCCATCTTTTACAACGGGGTGCCTTGGCGTGACGACACCGTAGAGACTTTCATCAATGGCAAACATGGACCTGGCATTGCCGACCTGTACGAAACAGGATCGACAATGACAGGATACTATTGCAGAAAGTTTACCGATCCTTCCACGCCCTGCGTATATCTCGTGGATGAGATTCAAGCCAACTGGATCCTGATCCGGTACGCAGAGATTCTTCTCAACTATGCCGAAACTCAAATCGCCCTCGGCAACGAAGAAGAAGCGCGTACATACATCAACATCGTTCGTGAACGAGTCGGCATGCCGCCGACGGACGCCTCAGGAGATGCACTCGTTGAACTGTACCGAAACGAACGCGCTGTTGAACTCGGCATGGAAGAGCACCGGTACTTTGACATCAGACGCTGGAAGATTGCCGAAGATGTGTTGAACGGGTATGTTCACAAGATGACGATTGAAAAAAATGGAGACGGAACGTTCTCGTATGCGGTCGAACCCATGTCGCCTCGTTCATTCCCTGAACGCATGTACTGGCAGCCCATACCCATCGACGAGATACGGAAGAATCCTAATCTTCAACAAAACCCGGGGTATCAATGACGATGCGTGAAAGTCGGAAAATATCCCTTGACTTGAGCAGCCTTTCCTATTCATCTTTGACTGATCTCAGAACCGGAGAAACGTTGACGCCGTCGGGAACCGTAGTTGTCCGTTGCGAGGGTTTGGGATACCCCCTTTTTACCATTAAAAATTAATCAATCACAGAACCTACACTGCAACGACCGATATGATGAGAAAAGTCCTTAAACCACTTCTGCTGGCCAGCCTCTGTGCCTGTCAGCAACCCACACAGCAAAACACGGCAAGCACGACTTCCCTACCCGATCAGGTGACCATGTCCCGAGCCGACCTACAGGATAAGATCAAAGGCGGCTGGGCCGGCCAGGTGATTGGGGTGACGTTTGGAGGTCCTACGGAGTTCCGCTTTGAAGGTACCATGATTAACGACTACCAACCCATCGTCTGGTATGATGGCTATATCAAAAAGACCATGGAAGAAGTGCCCGGACTGTATGATGATCTTTACATGGATCTCACTTTTGTCGATGTCTTTGAGCGCGAAGGGCTTGACGCACCCATAGAATCACACGCTAAGGCATATGCCAATGCTGAGTATGTATTGTGGCATGCCAATCAGGCTGGGCGCTACAACGTGCTCAATGGAATAATGCCTCCGGAGTCAGGCCACTGGCTGAATAATCCGCATGCAGACGACATCGATTTCCAGATCGAGGCCGACTTCTCCGGATTGATGTCGCCGGGAATGCCAAATACCGCAGCGACTATCGGCGATGGTATTGGACACATTATGAACTACGGCGATGGATGGTACGGTGGCGTTTACGTCGGCGCGATGTATGCACTGGCGTTTGTATCGGACGATATTCAATTTGTGGTGAAGGAGGCTTTGAAAGCCATCCCTGAGCAAAGTACTTTTTATAAATGTATCAACGATGTGATACAATGGCATCAACAATATCCCAACGACTGGAAGCAGACGTGGTTTGAAATACAGAAGAAGTGGTCTGATGAAGTCGGTTGCCCCGACGGCGTGTTTACCGCATTCAATATTGACGCTAAGATCAATGCTGCTTATATCGCACTTGGACTTCTTTATGGCAACGGCGATTTTACACAAACCATGGAGATCACAACAAGAGCTGGACAAGATTCGGATTGCAATCCCTCATCTGCGGGCGGAATACTGGGCACGATGCTGGGATACAACGGCATTCCCGAGTATTGGAAGATGGGACTAGCTGAAGCAGAGGATATCGACTTCAAATACACAACCATGTCATTGAACGATGTCTATACGATGGGATTCAGGCATGCGCTTCAGGTGATTGAAAAAAACGGCGGGACGGTATCGGATGATTCCGTCACCATAAAGGTTCAAAAACCCCAGCCGGTACGACTTGAACAAAGCTTTGAGGGACATTTTCCCGTGGAAAAGCGATCGATACGCCACCAACTAACGGACGAATACACTTTCGAATTCGACGGGATAGGTTTCGTTCTGTTGGGATCATCAGATCCTGTTAAAGGATCCAGCTGGGATTACAAGGGCGACTATACAGCGAAGGCTGAACTGTACATTGACGGTCAAAAAATAGAGACCGTAAGCCTCCCTCCCAGTTATATCAAGCGACGGCATGAACTCTTCTGGAAGTATCAGCTTTCGCCCGGAAAACATACCGTACGCATTAAACACACGAATCCGAGCCCAGAGTACAAGGTATGGCTGTCGCAGCTGGTAGTATATCAGGATAAGCCCGTAACGCCGAGATAAGATGTTTATCGTTGAAAGTTATTTCATCGCCGTCCTCTTCTGCATAGTTACCATGCTATGCTGGGGATCGTGGGCAAATACGCAGAAGCTCGTCGCAGGTCAGTGGCGCTTCGAGCTGTTCTATTGGGATTACGTTATCGGCATCATTCTCTTTTCGCTGCTGCTATCGCTGACGCTGGGAAGCTTTGGCACCGAGGGCCGGCCCTTTTTGGAAGACCTCCGACAAGCAAGCGCTCCTAATCTTTGGTCGGCATTAATCGGAGGAATTGTGTTTAACCTCGCCAATATCCTGCTGGTCGCTGCGATCGCTATTGCGGGCATGGCTGTGGCCTTCCCGGTGGGCATCGGACTGGCACTTGCGATCGGCGTAGTGGTGAACTACATCCGCGCTCCTGTCGGCAACCAGTTGCTACTGTTTGGTGGCGTAGTGCTGGTGCTGCTGGCTATTCTGTTAAATGCCAATGCATATCGGCGTATGATGAAGGAAACGAAGGGTGTTTCCACTAAAGGCCTGGCGCTGTCTGTTATTGCCGGGTGTCTAATGGGACTCTTTTACAAATACGTCGCTGAGTCCATGTACCCCGATTTCACTGTCCCTGAGCCGGGCAAGCTAGGCCCTTACGCGGCGGTGTTTGTGTTCTCGCTGGGAATCGGGTTGAGCAACTTTGTCTTTAACTCGATACTCATGGCGCGGCCTTTTGCCGGTGAACCAGTGACCTATGGGCAGTACTTTAAGGGCTCGTTTAAGACACACATGGCGGGAGTTCTGGGCGGAGCGATATGGTGTTTGGGCATGTCGTTCAGCATTATTGCGTCCGACAAGGCGGGGCCGGCGATTTCATACGGACTCGGTCAGGGTGCCACTATTGTTGCGGCGTTATGGGGGATATATATCTGGAAGGAGTTTAGTCAGGCACCGCGTGGTGTTGAAACGCTACTACGACTAATGCTTCTGTGTTATGTAGCAGGCTTGGCCCTTATTATTATCGCGCGATAAATCAGAGATTGACTTTCAACCCCCCGTTGATGACAAATCCATCGACGGGGGCATAAATATCGCGGAACTCGGGGTTCGAGATGCTTCCGGTATAGATAGTATCAAAGCGCGTTTGTCGCGCGTCAAGGAAGTTTTCGAAGTTGATGAAGAGCGAAAACTTTTCCCAGATTCGTTCGAGCATGAATCCACAGATCCAGTAATCCTTGCCGTACATCCCGTCTGTCAATCGCTGGCGACCAAAGTAGTACGCCTCCAGTCCAACCTTCCAGCGCTCTTCAACTTCGTACATCAGGACATTATTGATTCGATGCCTGGCGGTCAGAGGATTTTGAAAAGTTGATCCGCCATCGTGAATTCTTGTATCAGTATAGGTGTACCCAACGAACAATTTGAAGTCACCATACTCGAGTTTTACGTTCGTCTCCGTTCCCTTGCTGTCAATAAACCCATCGACGTTCACGAACTCGTGAGACTCGCCAGACGCAGTAAGGACGAGCGGATCGTCCAGGTACGTGTAAAAGAACAGGTGATTGATACTCAGCGCCACCTCGCCAAGCTCGGTCCGGTAGTTCAGGTCCCAGTTGGCCCCGTAACTCCTCTCAAGCTCGTGGCTATCCGGTGAAATTGGAAGGACATTCTCGTATTGCAGGCGCTCGCTCTCTTCAGTAAAAAAAGTTGGAGCCTTGTAGCCGAAGCCGCCGCCTATTCGGGAACTAAACGAGGGACCTGCACGATAGAGCAGCGAGACACGTGGCAAGAATGCAAAGCCGTAGTCGACCACATGGTCGCCCCGTAATCCCGCCTCCAATATCCACGCGTCGCTCAGAGAAAAAGTACTTTGCACGAAAGCACCGATTATGGTTTGGTCGTAATCCCTGAGCGGCGTAGTGCCGAACGGATTTTCGGAAAAGTTATCTGTCCACAAATTGAAACCGGCGATCCATTCGATCCGGTCGCCGGCATGTACAATGTTGAGTTCCGAAAAAGAGCTGTTCTGAGTACCATCAAAGCGATACCCCGGCGTTGTTATCACCCTGTCGAAGTGATTAATACTATTCTTAAAGTTAAGCGATGTGAGACCACCGAACTTGTGCGTGACCGACACTTGTGTGGAGTAACGGTGTGATTCGTTGCTTTCGAAATATCTGTGGACATCGTCGCCGTTCCCTTCTATATAATGGAGGTCACCACCGATTCTGTCTTCGGTTGTAAAGTTGACGCCAGCATAAAGGCTCGTTCTGTCACTGAACCAGTAAAAGAACTTCGGATTGACGGTATAGCGTTCGAATTCGGGAATGGCGGTAAGGTCGATATTGGCTGGGTCATA
>Ga0207873_1002607_pt1 | contig 14443 bp, 15 predicted proteins | sample BGWIniCompost_FD_187373 | JGI IMG/M metagenome (GOLD analysis project Ga0207873, IMG submission 187373) | Cellulose adapted compost microbial communities from Newby Island Compost Facility, Milpitas, CA, USA - BGW Initial Compost (SPAdes)... ...
CCCTCTCCGCCATCTCACCCACCCATCCACCCGCCCCACGACGCCCCCACCGCCCCCGGACACCGCTCCCACCCGCCCTCGACCGCACCCTGCAGCACACATCAGCGGCGCAGCCTCCGACTTCCCCCCGACTCCTTCTCCTTCCCACGGACCCAAGCCCGCAGCAGAAGGACACCGCTGACCAACACCGCGATCACGGCAACCCCCGCGTCCACACGGGAATCCCACTCCAGCAACGGCCCCTGGGCCCGATAGGCAACCTCCTCCCACCACGCCATGCCAGCAAGCCCAGAAAGCGACGCGGTCCCGTCATAGACCACAAACAGCACCCCGATAGCGATGAACAACACCCCGGACACCACACTGCTGCTGTGCAACTGCAGCGGCCCCACCGTAAAAGCACGACCTCGAAGCCACGACTTGCGCGCCACACCGCACCGCTCCCACACCACAGCCAACACAAAAAGCGGCGCTGCCATACCCAGGGCATAACAGGCCAACACCATGGCCCCCTGCACAACCGTCCCAGTCGCCGCAACAGTCAGGACCGCCCCCAGCACCGGCCCAGAACAAAACCCCGCCAACCCGTAGACCGCACCGAGCCCGAAAACCGACACGACATCCGTCCGCCCCGCCACCCGGCTCTGCCACCGGCCAAAAAACGGCAACGACCACCCGCCACCAACGACGTGGACGACCCCGAACGCGATGATGACAGCACCCGCAACCGTGATGAGCAGATCCCGGTGCCCGTAAAAAAGCGTGCTCACCAACGCCGACCCCGACCCCAAAGGCACCAGCGTGGCACACAGCCCACAAAAGAAAACCCCGGTCCGCGCGAGGAGACGAACCGGAGAACGGAAAGCGTACGCGAAGAACGAGGGCAGCAGCAGCGCACTACACGGACTGAAAAGCGCCAGCGCTCCACCCGCAAACGCAGCCACATATCCGATACCCAACCCCGGTCACTCCTCAGCTACGGCGACCCCATCCCCCACAGCGGAGACCAACACCCCAAAGGCTGCGACCCACAATCCACACCCACCAGCTTCTCGGACTACTCCTCTAACATCTGGCGGACCGCCTCCTCACTACGCCCCACCACAGCCCGCTCCTCCGCCGTAATAATGGGACGCTGAATCAACACCGGGTGAGCCACCAACGCCGAAATCCACCGCCCCCGCTCTTCCACCGTCCGCGGCCACTCAGCCATCCCCAACTCTCGAGCCTGCCGCTCACCCAACCGAGTGATATCCCACGGCTCCAACCCGAGCTTGCCCAACACCTCCTCCACCTCCGCCGCCGTAGGCGGATCCTCCAAATACCGGCGCACCGTGTAGCGCACCCCTTCGGCATCCAGCAGCGACAACGCGGAACGGCACTTCGAACAAGCCGGATTAACCCAAATCTCCATGCCCACCATCATGCCCACCCCCACCACCCCAGCAGGACCCGCACACCCAGACAAAAACGCGGGCCTGCAGCCAAACCCCACCGCAGACCCGCGCATCCACGAACGAACACTCACACCCGACGCAACAAAGCGGCCAAAGCCTGTCCGCCACCAATGCACATCGTGACGACACCAAGCTCAAGATCACGCCGCACCAAATCCCGGGCCACCCGCAACGTAAGAATCGCCCCGGTCGCCCCCACCGGATGACCCAACGCAATCGCCCCACCATAGGGGTTGGTCTTCTCCGGATCCAGACCAGCGTCCCGGATCACCGCAACCGCCTGCGCCGCAAACGCCTCATTCAACTCCACCACATCAACCACAGCCGGGCTCGTCCCCGTCTGCTCAAACAGCTTGCGCAACGCAAGCACCGGCGCATACCCCATCAGCTGCGGATCCATCGCCGCGGTCGCCACCGACTCCACCACAGCCAGACCCTTCAGGCCCCGCTCACGCACCACCGACTCACGAGCCAGGACCAACGCGGCCGCACCATCATTGATCCCCGACGCGTTCCCCGCCGTCACCGTACCGTCCTTCTCAAAAACCGGACGGAGCCGCGCCAACCCCTCCAACGTGGTGTCCGGCCGAGGATGCTCATCCACCTCAACCACCACCGGCTTACGGCCCCCCACCTCCACCGGGGTGATCTCCTCAGCGAACGCGGCACGCGCCGCATCAGCAGCCGCGCGACGCTGCGACTCCAACGCAAACTCATCCTGCTCAGCACGGCTCACCCCGTACTTTCGGGCCACCGCCTCAGCCGTGCACCCCATGTGCACGTTGGAGAACGGGTCCGTCAGCATCGCCACCGTGCCGTCCACCAGCGTGCGGTCCCCCAGCCGATAACCGGAACGCGCCCCGAAATCGTAGAACGGCATCCGGCTCATGTTCTCGTCACCGCCGGCCAGGACAATGTCGGCCGCACCCCAGCGGATCTGCATCGCCCCAGACCACACCGCCTGCAGACCGCTACCGCACAACCGGTTGACGGTATAGGCGGGGACACTCTCCGGAAGCCCAGCGGCGATAGCGACCCGCCGCGCGTTGTAAGCGTCCGGGCCAACCTGGCCAATGCAGCCCATGACCACCTCGTCGATGTCGGACGCCGCGATCCCGGACCGCTGGAGCGCTGCCCGGGCCGCCACCGCACCGAGTTCGTGGGCGGGCACATCCTTGAACGCGCCGCCAAAACTGCCGACTGGCGTCCGCGCACCGTCAACCACAATGATCCGTTCGGGGGAGCTCATGGTGCAGGTCTCCTCATCCCACCAAAAATGCTTCTAATGATGAACATATTAGGTGAATGGCAGACCACCCAGACCAAGTCCCACCCTCACAAGCCCAACAACCCTGCACCCTCAGAAATCCCGCAACCAGAAACCCCCCATGTCCCGCACTCCCGACACCCCCACAACCTCAAACCCACCACCGCAACAGAAACCCCACGCCGACAACGTCGCCGCCCTCACCCTGGCCGCCGCCGACCACTCCGACCTTCCCCTGCTCTACTCAGCCGAAGCCGCAAGAACTGACGAGCACCTTGCCTACGGCGGCCGCTTCACCACGCCCCAGCCCCGCCACCGGTCAGCTAAATCGAAAACCGCCAAACCATTCGCCCACCCCACACGCAATGGCATGCTGACAACATGCAACACGCATCGATAACGCTACGGTTTGACCCCACACTGCGGCCGCTCCTCGCCCCCCGCAACCGCACCGACCTCCTCCACGTCAACCACGACCCGGCCGCATCCCTGAGCCACGTGGTGGAATCACTGGGCGTACCCCTCACCGAAATCGGTGAACTGCGTATCAACGGCACCACTGCCTCCCCCTCCCAGCACCCTCAACCCGGCGACCTCATCGAAGTACTCACCGTCCCGAAGCCCCAACCGGTGCCTTTCTCCCCCATCCGGTTCATCCTCGACGTCCACCTCGGCACCCTGGCCCGGCGGCTACGCCTCCTCGGCGTGGACACCGTCTACTACACCCACCGTGACGACCCTGCACTCGTCCAGCAGGCCAACGAAGAGCAACGGATCCTCCTCACCCGCGACCGCGGCATCCTGTACCGCAAAAACCTGCGTGCCGGCGGGCACATCTACGCCAGCAACCCCGACGAGCAGCTCTTCGAAGTACTCGACCGCTACGCACCCCCGCTTGCCCCCTGGACCCGATGCCTCACCTGCAACGGCCCCCTAGCCCAAGTCGACAAAGACAACATCGCCGACCAGCTCCCTGCAGGCACACGAGCCACCTACGACACCTTTGTCCAATGCACCGAATGCCGCCAAATTTATTGGCCAGGAGCCCATCACGCACGGCTCACCCAGATCATCGAAGCAGCTCAGAAACGTGTTGCCGCGATTTGATGAGTTGGTCTTGTTGTTTGTGTTTGGAGTTGTTGCTGTTTGTATAGTTCTTAACCGCCACCTTTACATCGTAGATTTATAGATATGACCGCCTACCACCCCACCCCTGGCGGGGAACCTCATGCTCAGCGCTGTCCGCCCTCCCCACCCCGGGACTACAGACTGAAAACAACCGATCATCCCCCGTAGGGTGACCGTGTCGATGCCTCACCGCGATCCCGCTGACACGCGGCCATGTCGAACTGTGGGAGGGTGAGCTTCTCCCCTTGCGGGAGCTCGCCCGCGTTGCCGCAACGGAGCGGCACCGCGTCTGGGCTCCCGCTCCCCGGGGCACCACCTCCCCCGCGAGAGACCTCCTGTTCGTGGGCGTTTGCTGCTCCGTTCACGGAACAGGCCTGCCGGGAGCCCTCACTCCTGTCCTTGCCATCTCAATAGGGAGGCGGTATGCAGCCCGGCTCGCATCAGAACCCCCAAGGGGACACCGATGTCCCCTCCCCGCCCCAGCAACCGGACCCAGGAACGGGCTGTCCGCGGGACTCACCACCCTCAGCCTCGGCATCCAGCACGTCGTCGCTATGTTCGGGGCCACCTTCGTCTTCCCCCTCCTCATGGGCCTGGACCCCAACCTGGCCATCATGATGTCGGGGATTTGCACCATCCTCTTCCTGCTGATCGTCAACGGTAAAGTCCCCAGCTATCTCGGCAGCAGCGCTTCCTTCGTCGCCGCAGCCGTCATCATCGCCGCCGACGGTGGCGGCCCCGCCACGATCACCGGAGCGGTTCTCGTCACCGGTGTGGTGCTCGCACTCGCCGGTTTCGTCATCCACCTGCTCGGCCCCAACGCCATCGTCCGCGCGTTCCCACCCGCAGTCACCGGCGGGGTCGTCATGCTCATCGGGTTCAACCTGGCCCCCGTAGTCTCCGAGTCCTACTGGCCGTACGACCAGTGGACTGCGCTGCTCACCATGGCCTTCGTGATCCTGGCGACGGTCGTGCTGCGCGGCTTCCTTAGCAGGATCACCGTTCTGCTCGGGTTGGTGTTCGGCTTCGTCCTCTCCTGGGTCTTCGACCGGCTCTTCGGTATGACCCCGACCCCGCAGGAGGACGGCAGCGTCAAAGACGCCTTCCGCGTCGACCTGTCCGGTGTTGCTGACGCTCCCTGGTTCGGCCTGCCGGAGTTCCACGCCCCGGAATTCCACCTCTCCGCCATCCTGGTGGCGCTGCCCGCCGTGATCGCCCTCATCGCGGAGAACGCCGGCCACGTCAAAGCGGTGCAGGAGATGACCGGCAACGACCTCAACCCCTACATGGGTCGGGCGATCTTCGCCGACGGTGTGGCCACAGCGCTGGCGTCCTCGGTGGGAGGCGCACCCACCACGACCTACGCCGAAAACATCGGGGTTATGGCGATCACCCGCGTCTACTCCACCGCCCCCTACTATGTGGCTGCAGTAATCGCGATCCTGATCGGCCTGTGCCCCAAGTTCGGTGCCCTGGTCTATGCCATCCCGCAAGGGGTGATCGGTGGGATCACCGTCATCCTGTACGGCATGATCGGCCTGCTCGGCGCGAAGATCTGGGTGGAAAACCAGGTCAATTTCGCTGACCCGCTGGTATTGGTGCCGATTGCGGCCGGATTGATCGCTGGAATCGGCAATGTCTCTCTCGTCTTCACCGACGGATTCCAGATCAGCGGCATTGCGCTGGGCACGATCGTCATCCTCGCGGGCTACCACCTGCTCCACGCGCTAGCGCCACGGTCGAAGACACATGCGGCTCCTTCCCCCGGTGCTCCTGCCGGTTCCGGTGCAGAGGGCGGAAAAGCAGAACAGGACGCTGTGCAGGACTAGCGGAATGTGTGGTGCGGGCCGGAAAGAGTCCGGCCCGCACTTCGACGGCTGTGGGCAACCTGCGAGACACCATTCCCGCTCCCGGACGGTTCCCACGCAGGAGAGTGGTCGGGTATTGCGGGCGTCCCGGTAGAGGGCTCGTCCCCTACGAACGCCCTTGCACCGGTGCTCTCCTGTGCCGTCGATTCCCGGCTGGGCCGGGGAGGAACCGGTCCAGCCGCGCTCCGGGGTCATCTCCATTCAGCGCAGTACGTGTCAGCGCAGATGCGGGAACAGAGACGGACCCGCACATCTTTGACGGGGCGAGGAACAGAAGCGCCCCTTGGTTTCCCCGTTGTTGACGGTGAGGAAGTTGCCTGGGGCATGCTGTGTGCCGCCGTCCCGCTCTGTGGCGGCCACCGTCACGTACGAGGTGGACATGTGTTCCGGTCCGCCGTGTGCTGTGCGGTGCACGACGGTGTGCCTGGTGCGGTCCCAGCCGATTCCCCCGCGGCCCCAGGAGTCCATGAGACTGATGGCGATGACGCGGGTTGCTGCTGCGGGCACTGCACTTAGGGCGGCAGCAATGGCAGCGACGAATGCCGCTATCCCGCCGTGCTTCATTGTGCTCAATCCACTCCTCCGGGACCGCCGGATCCTCTGCTGTGCCGCCGCCTTTCCAACGGCGCCACCATCCAACCTAGAGAGCGGAGCCGTTCTTCGAAGCCACTTTCCCTAATTTTGACGTTTCAGAAAAACCGCGTTTCTCGATTATCCATTTATGGTTTGCTTTGCACGACAGAGCAGACATTGCAGAGCAAACAGCACAAAAGAAAAGATGTGTCATCGGGTAGCGCGGAACCGCGGCAGGTCTTCGGGAGTCTTTGTCGTAGAGTTCTCGTCCTATCGCCGCAGAGATGAGGAAACGTGACGGAAATCTCCCAGGAACTGACGTCTTTAGCGACCAGCGGGGCCGCAGCGCTGGTGCAGGCCATGACCACTGATCTTTGGTCAACAGTGCGCGACCGAGTGGCCGCACTATTCGGCGGAGACCAGGGGGTGGCAGCCGAACTCGATCAGACTCGCAGCGATGTCCTCGAGAAGACCCTGCCAGACGAAGACGCCCGCACAGAATGGCGTAACCGGCTGCGCCGTCTACTCCGCAACAACCCGGAGGCGGCCGCCGAGCTGCGGGTGATCCTCAACGAGTTGAAATACGAGGAGCCAGCGTCCAGCCAGGTGACCAACCAGATCTACGGCAATGTCACCGGGACGGCTTTCCAGGGACACACGTTCTACGGCGGGATTGTCTACCGGGGCGGTCCTTCCGACGGTTCGGGCTCTGTTTCGCACTCCCAGTGAGGGGTGTCGTGCCCTGGTCCGCGGGCTGCCTTGGTGAGTGTGCGGGGCAGGCGTCGGCTCACCGCGGTGCCGCCCCGCACTCCTCCCGTGGCCCGTTCTCACGGCCCTTGCCCGGCATGTTTCCGCTTTGTGCGGCACGGCCAATACCGGTGCTCCGCTCCCACACACGAGAGTTTCTTCTCGCAAGGGGTGAACGGGATGAATTTCTTTTTCTTACTGAAAAGAGGACGAATGTAGAGCTGGCGGGGATGGTTCCTTGAGGGGGAGGGCTCGTAAGGTGCGGTTATGGCTGAGGTTCAAGTGACGGACAGCGGGCGAGTGACCTCTCGCGTGGGAGACACTGTGGTGGTCCGGCTTCCGGAGAATGCCGCCACGGGGTACGTCTGGTCAGTGGCGAGCCTGGGGGACGGACTGTTGTTGGAAGAAGACAGCGGCTCGCCCGTGGGCAGCCTTTCCGGTGGTGCTCCCGGGGAGCATGTGGTGCGCGTCCAGGCTGAAGAACCGGGGACGTGGCATATCGACCTGCAGTTGGCCCGCGGTTGGGAGGCGGGGCCGGCCGAGGAGAAGCGCATCACGGTCGAAGTGTCGTGAGCTTCGCCGCTAGGGCGTGCCTGCGAGGGGCACCGCCGCGGCCGCGCTCATCCACTGATCCGCTGCAGGCTTTCCCGCACCTTCACTGTGTCGGGGTGGTCCGGACCGTAGTGCTGCTCCAGGTCGTCGAGTAGCTCCAGGAGTGTACGCCGGGCTCCCCCGGTGTCCCCTGCCCCGAGCTCCATGAGTCCGATCTGGCGGCGCAGATTCAGGGTGCGCTGGTCGTAGGGGCCGTAGCTGGCCTGCTGGTCGGCGAGCAGTGCACGGAGCAGGCGCAACGCTTCTGTGGTCTGTCCCATGAGGGCATGGCAAGTGGCTTCTCTGTGCCGGTAGTGCAGCACCTGTTCGTCGTCGGGACCGCGGTGGTGCGCGAGAACCTGGTGGAGTTCGGCGAATATGGGGGCTGCTTTGCGGTAGTCGCTGTCTTTGAACAGCACTTCAGCAAGCTCCCCGCGCAGAGTGAGTACCTGCGGGTCGTCTGGGGCGAGAGCGGGAACCACTGCGGAGAGCACTGCTTCCAGCAGTGTCGCCGCTTGGTTGTAGCGCGCTTCGTGAGCGAACGCCACGGCCACTTGGCGGACCTGGTCCAAGTCGACGGGGCCGCCGCGGGTCTTTCGCGGGATAGTGGGGCCAACCGTGTCGGTCATAGAGCCGACTACGGCGGAGTAGAGGTGGATCGGGTTGCTGCCTTCGGCCACCGTGCCGGGGAGGAAGCCTGCGCCCTGGGTGAACGGCAGTAGGGCGCGGCATACTTCGACGGCGTCTGCGGGCCGGTCCGCGGGGTGTTTCTCCAGCAGGCGCAGCACGAGCCGGTCTATTTCCTCTGGCACCTCGGGGCGTGTCGTGCGCACCGACGGGGCAGGCTCGTTGACTTGGCGGTGGAAGACTTCGTACTCGGTGCGCCCGTCGAACAGGCGCTGGCCGGTGAGCAGTTCGTGCATGACTAGTCCGAGCGTGTACAGGTCGCTTTGCGGCCCGAGAGTGGCTCCTTGGACCTGTTCGGGGGACATGTAGGAGGGGGTGCCGAGGAGGGTTCCAGTCCGGGTGAGGCGTGAGACGTCCGGGTCGTGGAACATCGCTAGCCCGAAGTCCAGGACTTTGATGGTGCCGTCGTGGCACAGCATGAGGTTGGACGGTTTGAGGTCGCGGTGGAAGATGCCGCGTTTGTGTGCTGCGGCGAGTACCGCGGCGACTTGCGCGGCAGCGGATGCCACCCAGGAGACCGGGATGTCTTCGTGTTCATCGATGATGTAGTCGAGGGAGATTCCTTCAACGAACTGCATCACCATGAACGGGCGAGAGCCGACGCGGGGGTCGTCGAAGACGCCGACATCGTGGATGGCGGGTGCACCTGGGTGTTCGAGTCGGGCCATGATGCGCGACTCGTGGAGGAAACGCTTCACCAGCGTCTCATCGTGCTGGCCGAAGGGGAAGCGGATGAGTTTGACGGCGACCTTGCGGTCCAGTCTTCGGTCGTGGGCGCGGTAGACCTCCCCCATTCCGCCTTCACCGATCGGCATCGATTCCAGTTCGTACCGGTCGTCGATGACCGTCTGTTCCGCCACCACGCAACCTTCCTGCACGCCCGTACTTGGGGGCAAAGTTACACCGTATGCGACAAACCGGGACGTTTCTTTCTGGGAGAACGCCATGCGGGAATGCCGTAACCGTTCCGGTTCATGGGGCTTTTCGGGGAACGGGTAGTTGAGCGGAAATTTTACGGCTCTGGCGGACAGGGTACCGGCAGGCCGGGTAGCGCAACGGGCATCCGACGGTCGATGCAAGGAGCAGGCATGCCAGCGACCCGGGTGATCACATCCCCGGTCTCCGGTCACTTCTACCGGCGCCCTAAGCCCGATGCGCCGCCCTTTGTGGAGGAAGGCCAGCGGGTTGAGGCTGGACAGACCATCGGAATGGTGGAAGCAGCAAAGCAGTTCACTGAGGTCAATCGGTTTCTTCCGGGACACTCGCTGAATTCGCGGTGCATGACCGCCAGAAGCTGGCGGAAGGGGACACTATCGCGCGTATTGCTGAACCGTAGGGTTTAAGCCGGCTCCGCGCTGGTCCGTCCAGCAGGGGGCGCTGGGCTGTTGTGCCGGGCCGGGACAGCCCTTCCCCTGTCGGCGGGTCATGCCCGCACCGGCCGGCAGCGTTCAAGGGCGTAGCGGTTGGGCCAAGGGTGGGGCGAGACCGTCCGCAGCAGGAGGGCAGGGAAGAATGGATCGGACGGTAGTCCACGGCCTGGGAAAGCTGCGATGGAACGCACACTCTTCGAACCCGCTCACGTCGAGTTCCGGGATGCGGTGCGGGAGTTTCTCCGGCGTCACGCTGTCCCCCACTATGCACGGTGGGAGGCGGAAGGCATCGTTGACCGGGAGCTGTGGCGGCAGGCGGGTCGTGCCGGTTTTCTGGGGACGGCTATCCCTGCCGCGTACGGTGGCGGGGGTGAACCGGATTTCCGCTACAACGCGATTCTCACCGAGGAGTGTGCGCGTGCCGGGATGCTCTCGCTGAGCTCCGGTTTCGGGGTTCACAACGATGTGGTCACCCCCTATCTGCTGTCGCTGGCTTCCGAGGAGCAGAAGCAGCGTTGGCTTCCTGGACTGTGTTCCGGGGACCTGGTGACCGCGATTGCGATGACCGAGCCGGGGGCGGGCAGCGACCTCAAAGCGGTGCGCACTACCGCGGTCCGGGACGGCGATTCGTATGTGCTCAACGGCACGAAGACGTTCATCACCAATGGGATCCACGCGGATTTGGTGATCGTCGTCGCGAAGACTGATCCGTCGGCCCAGGCCCGCGGCATCAGCCTTGTGGTGGTGGAACGCGGCATGCCGGGGTTCCGCCGGGGTCGTAACCTCGCCAAGGTGGGGCTGCACGCCCAGGACACTGCCGAACTTGTTTTCGAGGATGTGCGGGTTCCCGCGGCCAATCTTCTCGGTGAGGAGAACCAGGGGTTCGGCTATCTGATGCGTAATCTGCCGCAAGAGCGGCTGTCGATCGCGGTGATCGCGGTCGCTGCGGCACGCGCCGCTGTGGAGTGGACGATCCGGTACTGTCGGGAGCGTACAGCGTTCGGCCAGGAGATCGGCCGTTTTCAGCACAACAAGTTCCAGTTGGCGGAAATGGCCACCGAGGTGGATATCGCCCAGACCTATGTCGACCGGGCGGTCCTCGCCCACAACGCGGGCAGGCTGAGCCCTGTGGATGCGGCCAAAGCCAAATGGTGGACCACTGAGTTGCTGAAGCGGACCGCTGACACGTGTCTGCAACTGCACGGGGGCTACGGATACATGGACGAGTATCCGATTTCCCGGTTGTGGCGGGATGCCCGGGTGCACACGATCTTCGGGGGGACGACGGAGATCATGAAAGAGATCATCGGCCGTGATCTCGGTTTTTGAGTCTGGGAATCATCCGGCGTTCCGCGCACGTGAGACCTGCCATCCGCCGTGTGGCCGCTGTGCTCCCGCTAAGTTGGACGGTGTTTGACGTGATCCGTTAATTCTCTGAGTGTTTGGGAGTCCACCGATGTCCACGCGCATCTCCTCCGGGGCGGCGCGGACGTCCTCGTCTGCGTCTCCTGAGCAGCAGGACGCTTCTGCGCCGTCGTCCGGTACTGCCCGGAGCCTGCTCAGTATCGGCGAGCTCGCACGGCGCGCCCAGGTTTCTCCCCGCACGATCCGCTACTACGAGGAGCTGGGGATCCTTCCCACGCCCCAACGCACGGCCGGTGGGAGCCGCCGATATCCGCCGGAGTACCTCTCCTATGTCCAGGGGGCGCTGCTCCTCAAGGAGTTGGGTTTCTCCCTGGAAGAGGTGCGGGAGCTGTGCCAGGGGACGCAGGAGCGCACCGGTGAGGCTTCCGCGCGCACCCATGCCATGCTCGCCACCAAGATGGCCGTGCTGGAACAGCGGATTCGGCTGCTCTCCCGGTTGCACGACCTCATTCGCGCAGCCGCTGAAGGCGGCGGGGAGGCGAACAGCGGTGCCGCGGAGCTGCTGCGCCTGCTGGGAGAGGAAGCCCAGGCCGCCGGTTCCGCCTCCTCCCCCACGGGTCAGCGTTAATACCGCTCCCTCAGGCATGGGGAGCGGTCCGCGCCCAGAGCTGGGCGGGGAACGTCTCCGACACTGCGGCTACGTGGGGGGTAGGCTGCCCTCTCCCCCGCCATGGTGGGGCGGTATGAGACCATCGGCACCGTGACCACCATCCCCTCCCCTTGTCTTGTCCTGTGGGATATCGACCGCACCCTCCTCACCGTGGGCACGGTCAGTCAGGAGCTGTATGCGCACGCCTTCGCTTCCGTCGTGGGCCGTTTCCCGGAGGCGGTGGCGGAGATGGCGGGACGCACCGAGCTCGCCATCATCACGGAGACGCTGCAGCGCAACGGGATCAGGCCGTGCCCCGACCTGGTCTCCCGGTTCTCTGCAGTGCTCGTCCAGGCGGCGGAGAAACTGCGTCCGCGGATGCGCGAAGTGGGACGTGCGTTGCCTGGTGCTGATGCGGCGCTTCAGGCCCTGCACCGGCTTGGCGCTGTGCAGACGGTGGTCACAGGCAATATCCGGGATCTGGCTGCAGCGAAGCTCGCTGCGTTCGGTTTGGCCGGGTATCTCGACTTGTCTCTCGGCGGCTACGGGGACCAGAGTGTCGACCGGGCGGACCTGGTGCGTTGGGCGATGGCCCGGGCCGGGGAACGGCACGGGCCGTTCGATTCTGCGAGCGTGGTGGTGGTCGGCGACACCCCGCACGACATCCGCGGCGCCCACGACGCGGGCGTGCGGGCGGTCGGGGTGGCGACCGGGCGCAGCAGCCGCGCTGATCTTGCTGCTGCGGGAGCGGACGCCGTGCTCGATGACCTGACGGACACGGCCGCGGTCGTCCGGCTTCTCACCGGGACCGGGGAGCTGCGGCTCCCTTGATCCGGGGGAACAGGCGCGCTGCGGGATTTCGTGGTCAATGCAGGAGCGCGAAGACTGTGCCGCACACCACCGCCCCTTGGAGTGCGCCCGCAACGACTTGGGCGACCGTGTGGTGATCGAGTTCGACCCGCGACCAGGCGACGAGCGCGACCGCGGGAGCGGCCACTCCCCACATGAGCCCGTAGGTGAACGCGAGCGCAGTGGCGACCCCGGCAGCGCTTGTCGTGTGCACGGAGATCTTCCACCACCTGTTCACCACACTGGTGCTGACGAGTCCGGCCAGGATGGCGACGACCAGGGCCAGGACGATGCGGGGGGCGTCCAGCAGGAGCAGTACGGCGCAGCCGGTGAGGGCACAGCCGGTGGCGATGAGGAACGGCACCGTGCGCTGCCGGCGGTCTCTCAAGTGGTGGTCCTGCCAGTAGCCGCGTCGGACTCCGAGGAACAGCACGATGTAGGGGACGGCCACGCAGCAGAGGGCAGCAAAGAGCCCCCAGCCGACACCGGTGAGGCTGCGGGTGCCGGTCCAGCCGACTAAGGGCAGGGCAACCGTGACCAGAACTCCAGGGGAGAGTACTTCGCCGACGAGTACTGCTACGCGGCGCCGCAAGGCGCGCAACGGAGCTGGGGTGATTCCGGTCACGTTCGGTCCTGTTCTTGTGGTTCAGGGGTGGTGGGACACTGGGCACCCTAGACGCAATTGTGCTGCCATTGGGGCCGGTGTCACTGGGTCGCAGGACCATCGTGCCAGTCGGGCGCTGAGACGGTTTTCTCCACGCTCCTGTGCGCTGCGGGGGATGGCTGTTTCGCGGTTTCGCGGTGGGCGGGGTCGAGGTCTCCGCCTACTGCGACCACGGCTGCGGCCGCCAAGAGGCACAGTCCGCAGCCGATCCAGAAGATCGCCGCGGAGTAGCCGGGGACGACGAGGGGCACGGTCACACCGATCACGGAGCCGAGGTGGAAGATGGCCACGAATGCGCCGATTCCGCCGGAGACGCCTGCACGGGTGACCTGGCCAAGCATGACCACGGCGATGCTTTGGAATCCGGCGGTGAACACGGCGTAGAGCACCTGGGCGGTGAGGAGTCCGCCGTATCCGGTGCCCACCGCGACGAGGAGGAACGACAGGGTGCCGATCACGCAGACCCCGACGAGGGTGCGCACGCTGCCGTATCTTTCGGCGGCGGTGGCGAGGGGGACCAGGACGAGGATCTCCACGAAGGCGGTGAGGGCGAACAGGCTGGGGATGACGGATTCCGCGATGCCTGCGCTCAGGGCGTAGAGCGGCAGGTAGACCTGACGAAGGTTGTCGGCGCCGCGGAGCAGGAAGACCGCGGCCACGGCCAGGGCCACCAGCCACCATTCTTTCTTGCGGCCGCGGGCTGCCGGGTCTTCGGGTGTGGTCGGCTTGGGGTGGGCGACCGCGGGGAGGGTGACGCTTATCAGCAGGATGAGCCCGTAGAGGGCCATGCCTCCGTAGATGGGGTGGAAGAGCGGGCCCAGGGTTTGTTCGGCGAGGAACATGGCGGAGGCGAGGCCGAGCCCGGCAATGTAGCCGATGATGAATACGGTGCGTACCAGGCTCATGACGCGGGCTTCGGAGCGGGTTCCGTTGTCGAGTAGCGCCACGAAGGACGGGTAGATGAGGCTGCCGACAGCGATGCCGCAGGCGGCAGGGTAGATCGCCCACCCGGGGGTGGGGGCGGCGAGGAAGGCCGTTCCGGCGAGGCCGAGGGTGGCGCCGAGGGCGATCCCGGTCCGGTACCGCCCGTGTCGGCGGCACCATCCGCCTCCGAGGAGGCTGGCCGCCATGGCGGCGAGGGCGAACAGCACGTAGAAGATGACGATCTCTGGTTTGGTGGCGCCGCGCTGGTCGAGCAGTAGTGGCAGGACCACCGTGGAGAGGCCGG
>Ga0207873_1002609_pt1 | contig 14437 bp, 17 predicted proteins | sample BGWIniCompost_FD_187373 | JGI IMG/M metagenome (GOLD analysis project Ga0207873, IMG submission 187373) | Cellulose adapted compost microbial communities from Newby Island Compost Facility, Milpitas, CA, USA - BGW Initial Compost (SPAdes)... ...
CTACCAGTGAGGGTCAGGGGGCGCGTAGCAAGCGCCGCCCTCTCCTGTGCTTCAACTTCCGCAGCCGTCGCAGCCGCGATTTGCTGCTGCAACGCCCTCGCCCGCTGCAATCCCTGACGCTTCTCCGAAGCGGACAGAGTATTCACGTTCGCCTTGAGGTTGGCGACCAGCGCATCATACTCCTGCTGCAACTGCTGTTTGTCTGCCATTACAAGTCTCCGATCGCTGCATTAAGCTCGTCGTCAGACATGAGCAAGTCGCTAATGCCCAACTCCCCTCGCTTGATGCTTTCCAGTTCCTGCGCTCCAAGGGGAACCATTTGCTCAAGTCCCTGATTAATAAGATTCACGTTACCCGAGCGAATGTCTTCAAGCGGCAAGCCGCGTCGAGCACCAATGCCCATGATCGCGTCAATCTTATCCTGAGCAGACATTAGGTTCTGTCGTACGAATGCGCGTGCCGTGTTCACGAGTTGCGCTCGCTGGTAATCGGTGAACCTCTCACCCTGTACCATACGATTAATCTGACGCGCCGCTTCCTGCGACACCTGCCCATCCTCTGCGTGAGCCAGAATCCATTCCTTCGCCGCCTGCACGGTTTCAAACTCGCCTTCTCGCACCGTCGATTCAGGGTCAAGAATCTTCAGGAACTTGAAGATAAGAGCCACGTCACTCGCCGGGGTTCCCTGCTTGGCAAGCTCCTCCAGTCCGCGAGCCGCTTCCAGACCTTCAACTGCCGGGGCGATCTGCTTGTCCAACTCCCCACGAAGGGCGTCGGCTCCCTGTCCTGCGGCAAGCTCGATCCTGCGACGTTCGTTCTGGCGCTGCTCGTTAAGCCGCTCCATTTCCAGAGCCAGCCGCTCAGAGTCAAGGCGGAGCCGTTCCCCTTCAAACTCCAGTCCTCGTTCGGTCTGCCGGTTGCGGATATTCGCCTGCTCGCGCTCGAACCCGAACCGCTCCCGGTTCAACTCGTTATCAATGCCGATATCTTCCGTCTCGGCCTTCAGCTTGTTCAACTGCGCCTGACGTACCTCAAGCTCCTGCATCTTCTGGAATGCCTGATCGGCCACGGCCAGATTGCCGGAACGGAGTGCATGGCGAGCCGTCTCCTCAATGAGAATCTGCTGTGCCTCGATACTCCCTTCAGGAATCTTGTTCTCACGCATACGAGTGAGGGCCGAGTCCATCGCGGCAGCCATGACCTCACCATTCTGCGCGGCCTCCCTCTCCTCGGGAGAAAGGATGCCCCGCCTCTGGCGGATCAGCCCGCCAATGGCCTCACCGAACTGCATAGCCATGGTGTTGACAGGGCCGATCTGCGCAAGCCTGCGCTCCCTGAGCGCCCTGTTCTCAATGCTCCGCTGCTGTTCCAAGCCCTGCGGGGTCAGAATACCCATCCACTCACTGAAAGCGTTCTGACGGTTACGGGCATTGCGATTACCATTCACCGCCATATTAACCTCCTCCCGGATTCAGACCAGACATTAGCCCGCTGAACAGGGAACCAATCAGGTTGGTACGAGTGTTCGCACCAGACTGGATAAAGCTGCCCACGTTCGCACCGGCACCTGCCGCCGCGCTGGACATGCTGTTCGACAACGCTGCCTGCGCCATGAGATTCTGGAACGGGTCAAGCGCCTGCCCAGTCTCGAACATGGTCCCTGCCGTACCGAAACGAGCCATGGCCCGCTGAAGGTCGAACTGCGCACGCGCAAGGTTGTGCTGGCCAATAGCCTGATTCTGCGCGAACTGGTTCATGCCTCGCTCCATGAGGAACTGATTGCGCTGTAGACCCTGCGAGAACGCTTGAGACAGGAAGTTACCGGCGTTACCCTGCAACCCCATGCCCAGCCCCATGAGGCGGTTCTGCTCGTCGGCGGCGAACTGCGTAGCCGCCAGCAAGCGTTCCGTCTGTGCCCGCTCCAGTGCCCCCGCCAACTCCGAGAACTGCTCCCTACCACCGGCAGTGCCAACCTGCCCGGAACCGAACAGTCGATCCGCCAAGTCAGCCGCCTGCCGATCCTCGAAGGGGGTAGCCAACGAGTTCAACTGGCTGAGGCGCTGCTGCGCCATCGCATTCAGATCAAGCCCCTGAGCAGCATTCAAAAACTGCCCAGCCATGCGGCTGTTATTCATGCCCATCGTACGCAGCATTTGTGCATCTAGCGTACCGGGATCGCCAAAGCCGAGGTTGGTGCGGCCAATACCGGCGACACCCCCAACGTTGGCCACGCCCTGATGAGCAGCACCCATCTGCTCAAGGCCGTAGTTCCGCCACGCCTCGAAGAGAGCCTGCTGCTGTGGGTCGGCAGACAGGTTGACCCGTCCACTCTCATCAACGTCTACCTGCCCATAAGGGCCAGTAACGTCGAAACCACGGAACTGCGCGGCCCTTGCCGCTGCCTCCGTCCCACGACGAGACTCACGAGCGGCGAGGAGCGTACCAACAGCGCCTACTGCTGCTCCAATTGCCATTATCTATTCACTCCCAAAACATACTGATCGTGCAACTCGCCACCCTTGAGATAGCTGGCACGAAGCATCCCCTCACGCTTGAATCCGCATCGCTGCGCATAGCCGAGGACATGCGGGTAGATTACAGGCACAGTAGCAATCAGCTTGTGCGCCTCAGTGTTGTTCCATACCCACTCCACTGCCATCTTGCCGAACTGCGCATTCTCTTTTCTATTGCCCCAGAACTTCGGCAGGATGTTGACGTGGATGATGTAGGTCGTCTCTGTCATAGGATGGACTGCGAACAGCCCAACAATCGTTTTGTCTCGAACGGCCAGAAGGTAGTAAACGCTATCCGCAATTACCGGCTCGAAGTCCTCGGGGGCGGGAGAGTTATCTTCAGTGATCTTGTCCCACAGCCCCGGCGCGGTAAGGATGCGCTTCACAAGGTCCGCGTTCTCCGTGCGTACCAGTCGTAGTTCCATTACTCGTCCTTCAAATCATCCAGCTTTTGATCCATGCGCTTCAGTCTTTCGAGGACAATGCCCATCTGAGTGTCGAGGCGTAGGATGATATCGTGATCCTGCTCGTACACTGAGTTCCTGTCCTCCAAGTGGCTGATCCTCCGCTCGGTGGACCCCGCCCAAATCAGGGTCGGAGCCACCATAGTCAACAGCGTACCGATTACCAGTAACCACTTGTTATTCTCGATGAACTTACGCATGGCATTACGACGAGTACGGCACAATTAGCAGGAACAACTCCTCGTCCACCAGTGTGCCTGTGTCGTCAATGACCAGCACCTTGAACGTGGTAGAAGTCCGATTAGTGATCTTAATCGTGCGGGTGTTGGCCGCGCCCGTGTGACTGAGGATTGTTGCCTGCACCGTATAGTTCTCGTTGCCCAGCGGGTGAGCGATTACATACTCGCCGGTGCTGGAAAGCGCCGTCACCAATTCCCACCCGGCAATACCCCCCGGAATTAGCGTTCCTAGACCGTACCGTAGCCAGAACGGAAACACAGCCATTTCGGAGAGGGGTAGTTGCGACAGCGGCACTTTGCCCTGTGCATTCAGCCCTGCATAGCCGTTCGGCACTCCCTTGTTGCTTACATCCTCTTTGGAGGAGATAGCCGTAGCAATAGCGGCGAGTTCATTGTCAACGTCTGCACCGAGGATCACCTTGCCCGGATCGCCCGAGGGAAGGCTGTCCTTGGAGGAGAAGTCAGTCAACTGCTCGTAGTTAGCCATTAGGCTCGTCTCCCAATCTTAGCTTGTAGGTTTACGTGCTGGAGGGACAAGGCCGCTCCCTCAACAATAGTTTCAATTCCCAACTGCACGAACTGTCCCGTACCATTTGCCTTCACGGCAATGTCGTGGAGAGTCTGCCCGCCAGACCACTCGCTGATGCCCCACTGGCCCAGTCCCCACTCTCCCAACTCGTTGGTGCCGGAGAAGGTGACGGACTTGGATCGCATCGAGTGATCGAAGTCGAACGCCCACTTGAACACTACACTCGCGTTAGCCGGAATGTAGACAATGGCGTTAACCTCCTTGAGAATCTTCAGCCTATCGCTGAGTTCCTTACCGAAGGTATCCCGCAAGTCCATCCAGCCGGAGCGGTACACGAAGCGGTACGGCTGTCCATTGTCGGTGTGCCCGCCATACTTCCCGAACACGCCGTTCATGCCGAACAGCAGATCATTGTTCTCTCGCACCAGCAAGGCGCGAGGGGCGAATCTCTGCCACTCGGTTACACGGGTAATGCCCTTCGCGGACAACTCTCGCGTATCGAACACGAAGGTACGGTTAGCCTGTGGCAAGGAGAGAAGGTAGAAGTTTTCAGTCGGTGAGTACGCCGAGCGCATCTGACACAGGTTCTCGTCCTGAATGAACCCGTTGATGTAGGTAAGCACCTGCGGAGCCACCGAGACAATCGGGTTGGTCTTGTGCTGTAGGACGCGCTGAAGGGACTGCAAGCCGTAGTTGCTCAGGTACAGCACGTCACCATCTGCCAACACCTGAATGCTGTCACGGCAGATCAGGCCCGTACCCTCGATGGTATCCACCACGTACATATCACGGGGATTCAAACCAATCTCGGAACCGGAACCGTCCACCCACATGATGATGTGCTGAGTGCCGAACACAACCAGCGTGGAGCCGAGGGCTGCAAGTCCGATGATCTTGTCCGTGCCGCGAGTCCAAATCCGGCGCATGTCGATGTGCCCGGAACTCGCAGAACCCCAGTCCGTTTCGTCCAGCAACCCGCTGTAGTAAATCGTCTCACCATCCAATCCCACGATCCAGACACGACCAAACGCCGCCAAGATCGCATCCCCATTGGGGACCGTCCCTGACGACGCTGTGAGATTGGTAAAGCTCCCAGTACCGTCATAGACGACTGGGGTATGTCCGTACTGGACGCCGATCACCTTCCCGTTGAAGTTGGCGAACTGCCAGCGATTACCTCGCGGCTCCGCCTCCCCGGTAATATCCTCGGGGGACTCAGGGGAGCGATACAGCTTGTTATTCGATGCGAATACGACCTCTGTGGTGCCATCCTCACGACGGAACTCGAACGCCTGCTCAATATGAGCGTCAAGCGCCCGGTTAGCCTGAGTAATCCTCTGCCACCCCTTGCGGGCGGAAAGGCGACCAGAGCGGTCGAACACTGCGTTGTTTGCTTCCACGGCCCACTCGGGACCGAGTAGGGAGCCGGAGAAGTCCTTGTTCAGCCCCATGAACGCCGGGGCGACAAGCTGAAGTGACTGTAGCTGAGTAGCCATTACACCGGCACCATGATCGTATCTTCTTCTCCCATGTCACGCGCTACGGCCTTGGTCAGCAGATCGTCGTACTTGTGCTTCAGAATGTCGGTGCTAAGGCCAAGCTCTTCACCACGCTCCGCAGCGGCAATCCACAAAACGCCTGCGACCAGCACGCGGAAGGGAACCTTAACCTCGTCGGACAGGTTCACGTAATCCGCATCCGGAACGTAGAACTCTGCAACGTAGTCGCGGGAGACAGTAGGAGTCTCCAGTAAATGTAGTTTCAGACCATCAGCCACTTCCTGCACAGCAAAGTGCATGGGCTTGTCCGTGGTCTGCTTATCGAATCGAAGGCTCTGCCCCTTCAGGCGAGCATACGGAACTTCAATCAATCGGAAACCCTGATTCTCGTCCTCCACGTCGAACACCTGCGGCAACTGGCCGACTACGGGGTGTTTCTCATACATGAGGCGGGAACCGGGAGTGAGCGCAGCGGTAAGATCAATCTCCCTGCTGCCCACGGTTGAGGTGAAGTTCACGAACTGGCGCTGAGTGTGCCAGTCCCACGTCCCCTCGATCTGCTCCTTGACGATGTTTGTCCATGCGCCGATAAGCTGCACGTACTCGTCGTTAATGTCGGAAACCTCAGTTTCGCGCAGGAGCTTCATTACTTCATTCAGAACATCCTCGAAAGTTTTCATTATTCGATCACCTCAAGCTCCATCCACGCTGCGGTTACGTCAAGCCCTCCAACTACCGCGTGAGCCACGGCAACTTCAAACTCGTCACCTGCCTCAACTTCGATAGCAGCGGTGGCGAGGTTCTGAAACCTGCCAACCTCCGTCTGCTCCTTGGCAAACCCTTCGTAACTGTCTGATCCATTCTTACGGATGGTAGCGAGGCGATAACCAGTCGTAGGATCATCCTCCCACGCCACCTGTGCGCGTACTCGAACGCGCCTCACTCCATCGGGAACTTCGATAGTCCCCATGTTCAACTGCGTCAGCACGTTCGGTGATCCGATGGTCTGTGCCGCGCTCTGGACTACGAGAGAACCATCGAACGGATGAACGTGACCTATGAGTGCATAACGTCTCTCAATAGCCATAGGAATAAGGTGGGGAGCTATAACCCCGCTCCCCGAGGGTCCAAAGTGGATTAGGCAGGCACCACGAAAGGAATCACGCCTTCAGCGCGAAGCGTCTTCGTGCCATACACCATGTCACTGGTGTAGAGCCACGCGAGGTATTCCTGCTTGTACTGCGCCTGCGAGCGCACGGCCATCTGGCGAACCAGAACCAGCGCGTCCTTATGCAGAAGCAGGCCCGCTCGCTGGTCCTCATCCCCGTTAGCATCGTCCACAACCGGGCAATGCGTGGAGACGTAGACAGGCGTACCATACAGGTTGCCCACCAGACCATTACGGATGCTGTTACCAGCACCCTCTTCGCCAGTGAACGCCTGTTCAGTGAACCGCGCAACGCCGAGCAGGGCTTCCTTCTCAACAGGCGGAATCACAAAGGCACGGTCCGAGACAGGAACATTCGCGTCGTCCATGGTACGGATCAAACGACGAATACCCGCGTCAGTCAGGGACGCAGCGTTGCCGGTCGTAGACGGATCGTAGACGGTAGTACCGTCAGAACCGATCACCGCCGAGGCATACTCGGAACCGTCCACCACCGCACCCGGATCATACGAGCCAGAGGGGTTGGTGCGACCAAGCATGTGCAAGTCCCAGTCAACCTGCTTCGCCAGCGCGTAGCCAGCGTCGTCAGTCAGGAACTTACGCAGGGACGGAAGCATCTGAAGCTCTGCGAAGTCTTCGATCAGAGTCGAATACTCGTAGTGCTTGTCGATAACAACCGGCACAGTGCTGTGCGAGGTGGCGTTAGGCGTAACCTGAGTTTCCTCAACCTTAAGATGCGCCTTACCACGATTTGGTTTCGGGATGTGAACCGTATCACCCTTTTTGCCCACATGGTTCATCATGCGGACAAGCTGCTCCATTACCAGATTCTCCTTGTAAGCAGCGAGAACCTCGTTACTCCAAAGCTCTGGAATAAAATTAGCAGCTTCCGGGGTGGCAATGAAATCACCCGTAGTAAAAGCCATTATTCAATCACTCCTTCAATTAACCTTTACGAACTCGGTTTTCCCGGTATGCAGCCATGATTTCCTGCTGCATTTGCGGGCTGTAGTACAGATCGGGATTCCTCAAGCGAAGGTCGTGAATGTCTGCTTCCTTGTAGATGCGCTTGGAAGTAACGCTTCCAGCAGCCCCTCCACGCTCCAGCCGACCCTGACGAATCAGATCGTCACGGCGGGCCTTCTCCTTCTGCTCTTCCTCTTCCCGTTCGGCCTTGGTCATGCTCTGAAGCTCTTCCCAAGTGCTCAGAAGCTCGTCTGCGGCCTCATAGTCCCCCGTCTCTGCGGCCCTTTGCGCGAGTCGCTGGCGATACGGAGACTTGTTGATCCACCCCAGAAACTCAGGGTCATTCACAGTCTCTTCGTAGTTGCCATGCTTCCGGCGAAACTCCTCTTCAAGACGCTGGGCCTCCAGTGCTGCAATCTTCTCTTCGAGAGTCTTGGTAGACTTGCGAGCCAGCTTCTCCACGGCCTCTGCGGGATTGCGCAGAAGATCATCGCTCGTTATGGAGTCTTCTTCCTCTTCGAGTCCCAAATCCCTCTGACGCTTTCCAAAGGCGACCTGCTCAACAATGTTGCGCAAGTGGCCAAGCTCATTCGCCATTGATCCATACTTCCGTTCGAGTTCCACATACGAACGAGCAATTTCCTTCTCGTCCTTGCCGCGCAGCTTGTCGGGAATCTCGAAGTCGCCTTCCTCATCGCGCTTACGAGGCTGGCGATCCTGTTCTTCCAACTTTTCCTGCTCGCCGTTGTCCGCATTAGGGGCAGCGAGCGGAATCTCCGTGTTGGTGAGTGGATCAATAGCAATCATCCGGGAAGGGTTTCCACCCTGCGGAATCGGGATTGGGGCACGCTTCGGCTTTTCGGTTGTCGAACCCTGTTCGGCCATAAGCTCTTCAAGCGTTGGCAGTTTGTCGTAGTTCTGCTCACTCATAGTGATAGACTCCTTTCAGAATTGTCCCGCCCGTAAGGGTTGTGGGACTGATTGATAGTGTAGAAACAGGTCTTAGAGACTTCCATGATCGCGTATGATCTTCTCTTCGATTTTCTGTTTCTGCTCCCTCTGCTTTTGCCATTTATCAATGGCTGGGCCGGAAGCTGCTTCACCCATCGCAAGATCGTCGGTGGGAATTAAGGGCGCTCCTTTGATAAGCGGCCACATCCGACCTTCACATCCTGCTGCATTACACGGTACGGTGGTTTCACTGTTATGGACTGGAACTACATCCTCACGCCCGCAGCTATCACACCTTACCTCTCTTTCCCGGCTCTGCTCGTAGTACCCCGCAGGGACTTTCTCCACGAACGAAAGTCGGGCTTGTAAGCCACACTCACACGTTGCTACTCGATCCGGGACCATGAACACATGGCCCGCATCACATCGGTAGTGGAACCAACTCTCCTTCATTACTCTGTCCAGCTTGTGTCAAGCTCGAACTGCTCTTCGTCTTCCTCCCCGAACACATCCGCATCCATATTGGCAATGTTCTCGAACGCAGCTTCGATCTGCTGCTCGTAGCTGAGCAACTGTCGCAGCACGTCCAACTTGCCCATGATGCGCTGATGTTCGTCGAAAGAACGAGCCTGTTCTCCCATTTCCCTGAGAACGGTAATTTGCTGTTCCACATCCTCCATCAACATCTTCCAGCCCTGAGAGCCGAACATGCGTTCGTACTCTCGATAGGCTGACTGATGATCTGGGGAGAGTGCTTTGAAACTCTCAGCGTCCAATGCTTACTCCTTTTTGCTTCCCTGCTTCTGTGCCTTGATACGTTCCACGTCAACCTTCTCCCGGCTGACCTGTACCTGCTCCTCAAACGCCATGACTTCGCGCAAGTCGATGTGCAACTGCTCGAATTCCTTCTCCAACTTGGCGTAATCAATCTCGCGCTTGAACGCTTCGCTTTCGGCCTTCGCCATAGCGAGCATCGCCTGCGCCTTCTTCAGAACCTCATCGGCCAACTGAACTCGTGCCTTCGACTCCCTCTCAGCAAGTTCAAGCTGAAGCAGCAACATCTGAATCTGCTCCATCTGCTGCTGTTTCTGCTGCTGTTCAGGAGACGGATTCAGCATCGAGTCAATCGCCGCCATGACCTCTCGCTTGTTGGTAATGGAGGCATTCTCCACGACCGACTTCAGCAGGGCCATGAACGGAGGGGTGCCCGGTTCCATGAGGGACATAAGCTGAATGATCTGCGCCTGCTCCAACTCACGCGCCATGATGCCCATGCTGGAGGCGATCTTGAATCGCGCATCAGCCGGGTAGCGGTCAGGCTGGAACTGCATGTAGCGCCACATCAGCTTCCTCAAGAGAGGAATCAGGTAGTTGCGCTCAATGTTGTGCAACATCAGCTTGGCGCGTTTGACGAACGCCCCTTGGATCATGCTCGATCCAGAGGCCGTCTCATTACGCCTGTTGTCCTTGAGAGGTGCTGCCACCTCGAAGGCTCCCGTGCCCATCTGAACCATACGTTCCAATTCGGAAGTCTGGTTGAAGGTTTCCGGCTTGATATTGGAGAACTCCACAGGATGCAGAACATCCCTTGGTGATCCCTGAGTCAGCCACACCTTGCCGGGGCGAACGGTGAAGTCGAAACCACGCGGTAGGCGAGTCGCGTCCGCACCCATCATCGGGTTCGACACGAGCGCCATCGCGTCGATTCGCATACGCATTTCCGCGTCGAGCGCCTTCTGAGGGTTGTAGCCCTTCTCTGCCACGCCGCGTCCGTAGAAGCGTCCCGGAACCTTCTCCAGCGGGCAGGCCACGATGGACCGATCCTCTCCGGGGAACGGGTTAGGGATCGCTCGGAGGAGCGTGGTCTTGTTCGCAATCGTGACAATCGCCTCAACGAGCGGACCATCCTCTTCGTCGCTGTCAAACTCACGGTTGAGCAATTCATCGAGGGTATTCTTCACACCCCGCTGCTCTTCCTTGGTCGGCAACAGCCTTGCCGGAACCAGCCCGTGATACTCCGTAATCAGAACAACATCCTCACCACGGACGGACTGCTCAAGGTCTGCTCTCGCAATCCCCTTGTCCTCATCCGGGTTATACGCACCGAGCATGATGCGTCGATACGTCCCGTCATTCTGCAACTTCTGAACAGCCGAACGAGGTTTCAGAACCTCGTGGGCGATACCAAGCATTTCATCCACTGTACGGCCCGAGGGGTCAACAATGACCTCATCAGGCGGCAGAGGCTCAATGCCAAAAAATACACGTCCCGTCTTGACCGGAACCAGATCGCCACTTATCTCATCACGCTTGAACTCGGTGATACGATCATCGAACATGACGATCTTGGCGAAGAGAGTTCCAAACAAGGCACCATTCTGGAAAGACTCCACAATGGCATCCGGGGCATTCACAAAATCCAAATCCTCAAGCAAGTGGTCACGCGCAACGCGAATATCCTCCACCTGCTCATCGCTGTAGTCGTCGGAAACATCGAACCACTGATGGTTGCTGAACACTGCCATCTGCAATTCGGCAACCGTCATATCAATGGCCTGCGCCAGCGCCGGAGTGACGATCTTGCTACGCTCCGACTTACGGTTACGGTCTGTTTCAGCCCAACGACCCCGCCACAGGCGGTAATATTCATCCCACTTGGGCTTGAATGAGGTATCCCGGTAGTCCCGCCACTTGTTCAGGCGGTACATTACCCAACTCACCAGTCGATCACTTTTCGACGGTGGGGAATCCCCTTCCTGCCCAACAGCGCCTTCCGGCTCTACCAAAATGTTATTAGCCATTTACACTCCCGCAATGTCGTCAAGAGGCTCCCAATCGTCTGTTCCATCGCCGGGGTGCCAGTCAAACAAGACTGTCTCGCCCAACTGGTCTACATATGCCAATGCGTCGATCAAATCGTCATGTGCCAGCGGATCGGGGAAGTCACTTGCCTCTTCGAGCAACTTCTCTACCCACGCCTTCTGCGGCCACTGGTTAGGATCGGCGTTGAGGATCAAGCGCCCCTTCTCATGCCTACCGGCCAAGGCCCACTCAATGCGATCAGCCTTACGCTGGTTCATGTGAGACAGAGGTTCAACGGTGTAAAACACACCCATGCGCTTCATCACATCCTGCATGTAGGGCAGAACCGCTTCCATAGCGATACCACGCTCAATACCAACACGAGAAGCATGAGTTGAGTAAGCAGCCCCAATGATCTTTTCAGCCGTCTCACGTACGCCCCACTGGCCATAGATAATCTCTTTGATCCACCATCCACGCTTGCAAATCTTCACCACTGCAATCGCGGAGTTATCCCGCTTCTTGACCTCTCCCCCTTCCTTCTTGAAACCGGCCAAGTCACACGCAATGACGTAGTAACCATCGGCAGGTTCCTTTTCGTCATACACCCAACGCTCGCTGGGGAACGTCTCGGAGCCACGAGTCACGAACTTGGCGTACAACTCCTGCTCAATGATGCGCTTGTTGGCACGCTCATTGTTCAGATCAGCCTGTTTCGCCACTTCCTCTGGCGGAAGCGTGGGGTTATCGAGGGAGGTAAAGGTGAAGGCTTCCCAGTCAGGATCATCGCCAAGGAGGGCATCCTGATAGAGCCTGTAGAAGTGGTTTTTGCCTTTCGGCGTACCGATGAACAGGGCACGGCCTCTTACGTCCATCAGTGCCGGACGCAGAATCTCTTCCCAGACCTCCTCCTTCATGTCCGCGTACTCGTCAAGGACGACATACGACAGACCAACACCACGGAGAGCGTCTGGATCGTCTGCACCCAGCAGGGAAATCTTGCGACCGTTAATCAAGGTGAACACACCATCGTTGATGTGATAATCCTTGATTACGCCGCCTTCATGTACGAACTTGCCAATCTCCTTGATCTTCGGCACCATGATCTTCTTGCCCTGTGCCTTGATCGGAGCGATGTAATAAACCTCGTTCTCTTCAGTCAGCTTCCTACCTTCTGGCGTTTCGTCTCGTAGAGCCTCAATAAGAAGTTCCACAGCAGCCAAGTAGGACTTGCCGAAGCGGCGACCGGCAACCACAACCTTGAATCTCGCATCAGAGTTGTGAATCGCAATCTGCCCCGCGTGAAGAGGGAGGCGCAGCGTCCCTGCCATGCCTATACCTCCTGTTTCTTAGCCCTGCTTACCGCGCTTGTCGCTATTCGGACTCGTCTGGCCCGTCTTGCCCAGACTCGCGGGTTTCACGTTGTAGGTGTTCTCGAAGTTGCCGTCCTTCACCTGCTTGCTCGCCGGGACGGACTGCTTCTCCTTCGATGATCCGGTACTCATGCTTGGATTCCTCCTGTTGCCGGTTGTCGATGGTTAGGTTTTCGATGATGATGCGCGTCCCCTTGGACTTATCTTCCTCATCTTCGGTGTGTTTCCGAACTTCATTGAGGAAATCGCCCAGAAGGAGCTTAATCATCGCTCTGTCACCCTTCTTCGCCATTTCAATCGCCTTCTGCATGACGGGAATGAACTCCTCGTGGAGCATATCCGCCATGGAAGCGTCGATTGTTTCCTTGATTAAGGTGGAACGGTGCCGAACGCCCTTGGGCTTACCGGCAGGATTGCCGGAATACCCCTTGACGAACCGGCCCTTTTCGTCCCGGAGGACCATAGGCTTGTCGGGATCGTGGGTAGAAAGGTCTTTTGGGTCTTTTTCAGACACGATCACACTCCTTGTGGCCGTGGAAGCTGGTTACACCAGCAGAAATGAGAAAAGAGACGCCAGCACGGGGCTGGCGTCGGGCCGAGGACGCTAATCCTCGGGGAGGTTAGTGATAAAAACAGCCCCCGCGACCGAGGCCAAACGGGGGCTAAAACGGGCATATTCCAGCCCTGCACACGAAAAACTGGTCTGGGTGGATGGATTTGAACCACCGACCCCCTGCTTCCAAGGCAGGTACGCTAACCAGACTGCGCTACACCCAGAAATCAGCCAGAAATTCAGTTATACCCCATATTATAGCACTAATTATGTCAAATTGTCAACAATTTTCAGGGGTACACCGTCGATATCCACGGCGGAAACATACTCGTCCACATCACCAGTGCGAAGCACCCGGCGCAATTCTGCCATGAAATCGAGTTCACGGAAGTCGAAGGTTACGGTATAATCGCCGGATTTTAGACGCATAGCGTCAAAATAGTCCCGGCGCACATCATCATACACGTATTCCAGTATCTCCCTCGCTTCCTGCCGGGTAATGGGCAGGGCGAGGTCCGATCTGTCGATGTGACCGGCGCGAATACGATATTGCAGCCGGTCGAACACATCAGCCTTGCGTGATTCAGGCATGTTGCTCTCCATCACCTCCCGTGATAAACTCGCGGTAGGAGGTATGAAAACATGATTCTGACGTTATTCGTGGTGGTGGTATTCGTGATCTTCATGGTCGCAGCCCTTGGGGGGCTGGATGGTGATGATGATGGGGGTCCGTAACCGGCGTAGCGAACATGTTCGGGAGTCTCCATGACTCCCTCACAATGGTTTCGGTTCTATTGGGTAGAACCTCACCATGGCAACCGTGACTGACCGAAGGGAAGGAGGAATCGGTCAGGAACCACTCGGTTCCCTCGTAACTCACTATTGTTCATGGTTCCCTTCGTGTACCTCTCCGGTACACTCGGTAACGTGTTCGTTACTCGGTAACTTGTACCGTATATTTTACCATATTTTTCGTCGTTTGTCAACATAATTCCGACAAACGGCGCTGGAATAGCTTCCAGCTACGGCTTCTCGTTATCCTACCTTCCCTACTGTTCCCCGCAGTGTTCCACGTGGAACATCGTTACTGCGGGAACAGACCATTCCCCTGATCGTATCCTGTATTCTACCCGCTGCTCCCCCTACAGCGGGATAGGACCGTATACCCTCCTACGGCCTCTCAGGAGGCCCGTAGATCGACGATTGGAACGTACCCCATGCGCCGGTACTGCCCCCGTTTGAAAATCCCCTCTGGTGTGCTTGAGCAGGACCGCGCATCCGACGCGATCCCGCACAGGGGGGTGGGGGGTCTGAATCCCCCTGCCAGAATTCGAGTCCGATTTGACATAATGTTTGCGCATAATAGTTATTATGTCACGT
>Ga0207873_1002610_pt1 | contig 14434 bp, 7 predicted proteins | sample BGWIniCompost_FD_187373 | JGI IMG/M metagenome (GOLD analysis project Ga0207873, IMG submission 187373) | Cellulose adapted compost microbial communities from Newby Island Compost Facility, Milpitas, CA, USA - BGW Initial Compost (SPAdes)... ...
CCTCTTCCACGACATCGCCAAGGGCCGCGGCGGCGACCACTCCGAACTCGGCGCGATCGATGCGCGGGAGTTCTGCGAGGCGCACGGCCTCGGGCCCGCCGATACCGCGCTGGTCGAGTGGCTGGTGCTCAAGCACCTGCTGATGTCGGTGACCGCCCAGAAGCAGGACATCTCCGACCCGGCGGTGATCCACCGCTTCGCGGTCGAAGTGGCCGACCGCGAGCGTCTGGACTACCTGTACCTGCTCACCTGCGCCGACATCGCCGGCACCTCGCCGAAGATGTGGAATGCGTGGAAGGACCGGCTGCTGGCCGAACTGCACGTGGCCACCCGCTACGCCCTGCGCCGCGGCCTCGAGCACCGGATCGGCGCCACCGAACGCATCGCCGAGACCCGCGACAAGGTCCGCGGCCTGCTGGCGGCCGAGGGCGTGGACGACGTCGACGCACTGTTCGCGCGCATGCCCGAGGCCAGCTTCCTGCGCGCGCGCGCCGAGCACCTGGTGTGGCAGGCGCTGGCCCTGCGCCAGGCCGGACCCGGCGCGACCGTGGTGCGAGTGCGCCGGGTGGCCGGGGCGGGCGATGCGCTTGAGGTGTTCGTGCACGCGCCCGACCGCGACGGGCTGTTCGCCGCGATCGTGATCACCCTCGACCGGCTGGGCCTGGCGATCCAGCGCGCCCGCGCGCTCGACGGCCCCGGCCAGACCATCTTCGACACCTTCCAGGTGCTGTCGGTCGACCAGCGCGAGGCGCCGGACATCGCCGCGATCGAACGCAAGCTTGCGGTGGTCCTGGCCGGTTCGCTCGACGTGCGCCCTGCGCGGCGCGCGCAGCCGCGCCACCTGCGCCACTTCCGGGTCGCGCCGCAGGTGGATTTCGACACCAGCCCGGACGGCCGGCACACGGTGATGAGCCTTGTCTGCACCGACCGGCCGGGGCTGCTCGCCGACATCGCCCAGGTGTTGCGCCAGCAGCGCATCCGCGTCCACGACGCGCGCATCGCCACCTTCGGCGCGCGCGCCGAGGACGTGTTCCTGGTCAGCGACCGGCAGGACCGGGCCCTGGACGAATCGCAGTGCGCCGCGCTTCGCGAGGCGCTCCAACATGGCATCGAAGGAGAACAGCAGGCATGACCGCAGCGGGACTGGCCGCCACCCGGCAGGCGATCGAACAGGCATGGGAGCGCCGCGCGGCGCTGTCGGCGGACGAGGTCCGGGCACTGCGCCCCGCGGTGGAGCAGGCCATGCTCGGCCTGGAGTCGGGCGCGCTGCGCGTGGCCGAGCCGAAGCCCGAGGGCGGTTGGCAGGTCAACGAGTGGCTGAAGAAGGCGGTGCTGCTCTACTTCCGCGTCAACGACATGGCCGTGGTCGACGCGCAGCCGGCGCCGTTCTGGGACAAGGTCGAGGCCCGCTTCGCCGGCTTCGACGCCGAGCGGTTCCGCGCCCTGGGCGTGCGCGTGGTGCCGGGCGCGGTCGCGCGCCGCGGCACGTACTTCGGCCGCGACGTGGTGCTGATGCCGAGCTTCGTCAACATCGGCGCCTACGTGGGCGAGGGCACCATGGTCGACACCTGGGCCACGGTCGGCTCCTGCGCCCAGATCGGCCGCCACGTGCACCTGTCCGGCGGCGCCGGCATCGGCGGCGTGCTCGAACCGCTGCAGGCCAGCCCGACCATCATCGAGGACCACTGTTTCATCGGCGCCCGCTCCGAGGTGGTCGAAGGCGTCGTGGTGGGCCACCACAGCGTGATCGGCATGGGCGTGTTCCTCGGCCAGTCCACCCGCATCTACAACCGCATGACCGGCGAGATCAGCTACGGCTACGTGCCGCCGGGCAGCGTGGTGGTGTCGGGCCAGCTGCCGGCGAAGGACGGTTCGCACTCGCTGTACTGCGCGGTGATCGTCAAGCAGGTGGACGAGAAGACCCGGAGCAAGACCTCGGTGAACGAACTGCTGCGTGGCCTGGCCGACTGAGTCCCCGACCCCGCAGGAGCGGCTTCAGCCGCGACCGGCGACCCGGCACCGGCCACGGACCGGGTCGCGGCTGAAGCCGCTCCTGCAAGGGGCGCAAACCTTCGAGATGGATCCGCGATGACGACCCTGTATGGACTGAAGAACTGCGACACCTGCAGGAAGGCGATGAAGTGGCTCGACCGTTTCGGCGTGCCCTACACCTTCGTCGACTACCGCGAGCAGAAGCCGTCGCCGGAGACGCTGGTGGGGTGGGCGGGCAAGGCCGGCGGCTTCGACGCGCTGGTCAACAAGTCGTCGACCACCTGGCGCCAGCTCCCGGACAATCGCAAGTCGCCCGGCAGCGAGGCGGAGTGGAAGCTGCTGCTGCGCGAGTACCCGCAGCTGGTGCGCCGGCCGGTGGTGGTGACCGACGACGGCGGCTTCAGCCAGGGCTTCACCGACAACGGCTTCAAGAAGCGTTTCGGCCTCTGACCGGATGCGCGGGGGAGTGGCGGACATGGGCGACGGGAGCGACGTTCTGCGGCTGGCCTGCGAGCTGATCTCGCGCCCGTCCGTGACGCCGGACGATGCCGGCTGCCAGGCGCTGGTGGCCTCGCGCCTGGCGCGCGCGGGTTTCGGCGTGGAGCACCTGCGCTTCGGCGAGGTCGACAACCTGTGGGCCACGCACGGCGGCGGCGGCCCGGTCCTGGTCCTGCTCGGCCATACCGACGTGGTCCCCCCCGGCCCGCGCGAGGCCTGGGCGAGCGACCCGTTCGAGCCGAGCGTGCGCGACGGCATTCTCTACGGCCGCGGCGCCGCCGACATGAAGGGCAGCGTGGCCGCGTTCGTGGTCGCGCTCGAACGCTTCGTGGCCGCGCATCCCGACCATCCCGGCACCGTCGCCCTGCTGCTGACCTCGGACGAGGAGGGCGACGCGATCGACGGCGTGCGCAAGGTCGCCGAGACCTTGCGCGCGCGCGGCACCCGGATCGACTGGTGCATCACCGGCGAGCCGTCCTCGACCGCGCGTCTGGGCGACCTGCTGCGGGTCGGCCGCCGCGGGAGCCTGACCGGCACGCTCACCGTGCACGGGGTGCAGGGACACGTGGCCTATCCGGACAAGGCGCGCAATCCGGTCCACGAGGCCGCGCCCGCGCTGGCCGAACTGACGGCGCGCACGTGGGACGCGGGCTACGGGAGCTTTCCGCCGACCAGCCTGCAGGTGAGCAACGTGCACGCCGGCACCGGCGCCAACAACGTCATCCCGGGCGAGCTGCAGGTGGTGTTCAACCTGCGCTACAACCCGCACTGGGACGCGCCGCGGCTGGAATCGGAGGTCGCCGCGATCCTCGATCGACACGGCCTGGACTACGCGCTGGACTGGCACCGCAGCGGCGAGCCCTTCCACACGCCCGAGGGGCCGCTGCGCCAGGCCGCGCGCCAGGTGCTGGCGGACTTCGCCGGCGCCCCGCCGGAGGAGAGCACCGGCGGCGGCACCTCGGACGCGCGCTTCATCGCGCCACTGGGGGCGCAGTGCATCGAGGTCGGCCCGGTCAACGCCAGCATCCACCAGGTGGACGAGCACGTGCGCGTGGCCGACCTGGAGGCGCTGCCCGGCCTGTACCTGGCCCTGCTGGAGCGGCTGTTGAACTGAAGCGCCTCGCCGCAAGGCGGGCGGGGGCTACTCGGTGCCCGAACGCTCCACCGGCCGCGCCAGGCGGTCGCGGCGCATCGCGCTGACCACCAGCATGAGACCGAGCACCGCGGCGACCAGGAACATCAGCATCGCCAGCGCGGGATAGCCCAGCAGGCGCGGGCCGCCCTCCAGCCGCATGATCTGGGTGGACGACAGCAGCAGCGCCGCGATCACCACCGCCGAGGCGATGCGGTTGGCGATCTTCTGCAGGTTCTCCATCAGCCGCGAGTCGTCCAGGCCCGCCAGGCGCACCTGCAGGCGGTTGGCCGCGACCAGCGACAGCGCGTCGGACAGCTTGCGCGGCGCTTCGCGCACCAGCTCCTGCAGCTCCATCGCCTCGGCGGCGAGGTTGGTCGGCGAGAGCGACTGGCGCAGGCGCTCGCGCATCAGCGACTGCAGGTGCGATTCGATCTCGCGGCGCACGTCCACGCCCGGCGCCAGCGCATCGACGACGCGTTCGAGGTTGAGCAGGGTCTTGCCCAGCAGGCTGATCTCCGGCGGCGTGCGCAGCCCGCATTCGGTGGAGCGGCGCACCAGCTCCAGGACCATCCGGCCTTCGGACGTGGGGCGGGCGGAGCCGGAATAGCGCGCCACCACCTGCGACACCTCGCGCACGCAGGCCGACTCGTCGAAGTCCTCCAGCCGCGTGCCCAGCGCCACCAGTTCGCGCTCCACGTCCTCGCCGCGGCCGTCGACCGCGGCGAACACCAGCTTGAGCAGCCGCTCGCGCTGGCGCGGCGGGATGGTCGCGACCATGCCCAGGTCGATCAGGGCGATGCGCCCGTCCGGGCACAGCAGCACGTTGCCGGGATGCGGGTCGGCGTGGATGTCGCCGTGCACGAACACCTGGTCGAGGTAGGCGCGCAGCAGCTCCACGGTCGCCGGGGCGGTGTCCTCCTCGGTGCGCCGCAGGCCGCTGATCCTGGTGACGTTGATGCCGTCGATCCATTCCATCACCAGCAGCCGGGGCGTCACGTAGTCCCACAGCGGGCGCGGCACGCGCAGCCGCGCGTAGCCGGCGAGGTGGCGTGCGAAGCGGTCCAGGTTCTCGGCCTCGATCCGGTAGTCGAGCTCGTCGAGCATCGCCTTGCGGAATTCGGCGATCCAGTCCGCCAGGCGCATGCGGCGGCCGGCGTCGGTGAGCGCGTCGGCGGTGCCGGCGAGGCCCGCCAGCACGTCCAGGTCCACGCGGCAGGCGCAGGCCACGTCCGGGCGCTGGATCTTCAGCGCCACCACCCGGCCGTCGCGCAGCACCGCGCGGTGCACCTGGGCCAGCGACGCGGCGGCCATGGGCTCCGGGTCGATCTCGGAGAACACCTTGCTGGCGCGCACGCCCAGCTCCTTCTCCAGCAGCGCCTCGATGTCGTCGACCGGCGCCGGCGTGGCGTCGTCCTGGGTGCGCTCGAGCGCGGTGATCCAGCTGGCCGGGACCAGGTCCGGCCGGGTGGACAGCGCCTGGCCGAGCTTGACGAAGGCCGGACCCATCGCCTCGAGGTCGGCGACGAAGCGCTCGGCCAGCTCGTCGGTCTCGCCGTCGATGGGGTCTTCCTCCGCCTCGCCGAGGTCGAAGCCGGTGAGGATGCCGGCGCTGCGGTAGCGCGCGAGCATCGCGATCACCTGGGAAGTCCTGGACAGTCGTTGCATGGTCTCGCTCAAGGTGGCGTCTCCGGTTGGCCCGGGACCGGCACGGCGGTCCCCGGACGAGTATTCCGGCGGGGCGGTGACGGTTGTGTCTGCAACTGTTGCGCGGCCCGGTCTCGCCGCGGTACGGTCGCGCCATGGCCATGCAGTCCGCCCGCAACGCGAATGCCGGCAACCGCAACAACGCGGGCAACAATCGCGTGCGCGACGCGGGCCGCAGCCGGGCGTAGTACCCCCTACAACGCCGACAACGCAGGCCCGCATCGCAAGGTGCGGGCCTTTTTCGTGTGCGTCCGGGCCACCGGACCTGACCAGGAGTTCGTGTTCGATGTGTTCGATCTTCGGCATGTTCGGGCTGCAGCCCGGAGACGACGTCCCCGCGCTGCGCCGGCAGGCGCTGGACCTGTCGCAGCGGCAGCGCCACCGCGGCCCCGACTGGAGCGGCGTGTACGTCGATGCGGGCGCGATCCTGGTCCACGAGCGCCTGGCCATCGTCGATCCGGCCGGCGGTTCGCAGCCGCTGCTGTCCGCGGACGGCGAACTGGCGCTGGCGGTCAACGGCGAGATCTACAACCACAAGCTGCTGAAAGAGGAGCTGCGCCAGCCGTACGCGTTCCAGACCGCGTCGGACTGCGAGGTGATCAACGCGCTGTACCGCGAGGACGAGCCGGCCTCGTTCCTCAACAGGCTCAACGGCATCTTCGCCTTCGCCCTGTGGGACAAGGCGAAGGGGCGCGCGATCATCGCCCGCGATCCGATCGGCGTGGTGCCGCTGTACTGGGGCCATGATCGCGAGGGCCGCCTGCGCGTGGCCTCCGAGATGAAGGCGCTGGTGGATGAGTGCGCGGACGTGGCCCAGTTCCCGCCGGGCCACTGGTACGACACCGCCACCGGCGAGCTCACCCGGTACTACGAGCGGCCGTGGCGCGACTATGCCGCGGTGGAGGGCGTGGAGGTCTCGCCGGAGGAACTGCGCGAGGCTTTCGAGGCCGCGGTGCACCGCCAGCTGATGACCGACGTGCCCTACGGGGTGCTGCTGTCCGGCGGCCTGGATTCCTCGCTGGTTGCCGCGGTCGCCGCGCGCTATGCCCGCCACCGCGTGGAGGACGGCGACCGGACCGAGGCCTGGTGGCCGCGCCTGCATTCGTTCGCCATCGGCCTGAAGGGCTCGCCCGACCTGGCCGCGGCCAAGGTCGCCGCCGAGGCGCTGGGCACGGTGCACCACGGCTTCGAGTACAGCTTCGAGGAGGGCCTGGACGCGCTGCCGGAGGTGATCCGCCACATCGAGACCTATGACGTGACCACCATCCGTGCGTCCACGCCGATGTTCCTGCTGGCGCGCCGGATCAAGGCCATGGGCGTGAAGATGGTGCTGTCGGGCGAAGGCAGCGACGAGGTGTTCGGCGGCTACCTGTACTTCCACAAGGCGCCCAACGCGCGCGAATTCCACGAGGAGCTGGTGCGCAAGCTCGACGCGCTCAACTTCTACGACTGCCTGCGCGCCAACAAGTCGATGATGGCCTGGGGCGTGGAGCCGCGCGTGCCGTTCCTGGACCGCGAGTTCCTCGACGTGGCCATGCGCATGGACGCGAAGTACAAGATGGTGCTCAACGACAGCGACGGTCCGCAGCGGATGGAGAAGGGCATCCTGCGCCAGGCCTTCGACGGCTACCTGCCGCCGGAGATCCTGTGGCGGCAGAAGGAGCAGTTCAGCGACGGCGTCGGCTACGGCTGGATCGACGGCCTCAAGGCGCACGCGGAAAGCCAGGTCTCCGATCGCGAGCTGGCCGCCGCCGGCAGGCGCTTCCCGGTCAACCCGCCGCTGACCAAGGAGGCGTACTTCTACCGCACCATCTTCGAGCGCTACTTCCCCGGCCAGGCCGCGGCGGAGACGGTCCCGGGCGGCAAGTCGATCGCCTGTTCCTCGCCGGCGGCGATCGCCTGGGACGCCAGCTTCGCGAAGATGGCCGATCCCTCCGGCCGCGCCGTCGCCGGGGTCCACGCCCAGGCGCTGGCGGGCACCTGAAGCGGCGCGCGCGCAGGCGCCACGCCTTACGGCACCTGTACGGCATGCGGCGGCTGGCGCGCCGCGGGCGGCCATTTCGGCGCCCCGTGCGACAATCCGGGGCTGTTCCGGAGAAGTGCCCGCCCGATGTCGCCCAAGTCCAGCCTCCTGCTCTCCGTCCTGTGCGTCGCCAGCCTGTCGGCCTGCGCCAAGGCGCCCGACGCGCCGGTCGCCGGGGTGGCGGACGCCGCCGGTGCGCCCGCCGCCTTCGAGCAGATCCACACCGAGCCCGGCACGCCGGAGGACCGGGTGCGCCAGGCGATCGAATCGATCAATCCCGACATCCAGATCGACTCGATCGCGCCCGCGCCGCTGGAGGGCTTCCGCGAGGTGGTGGTGTCGGGCCAGGCGCTCTACGTCAGCGACGACGGCCGCTACCTGCTCCAGGGCAGCCTGTACGACGTGGAGGCCAAGCGCGAGGTGAGCCGCACGGCGGTGGCGGCGGTCCGGCGCCGGCTGCTGGCCGAGGTGCCGCGCAGCGAGAAGATCGTGTTCTCCCCGCCGCAGCCGCGCTACACCGTGACCGTGTTCACCGACGTCGAATGCGGCTACTGCCGCAAGCTCCACCAGGAGATCGAGGAGTACAACCGGCGCGGGATCGCGATCGAGTACCTGGCGTTCCCGCGGATGGGGCCGGACACGCCCGACTTCGCCCTGATGGAGTCGGTCTGGTGCGCGCCCGACCGCCGCAAGGCGCTCACCGACGCCAAGAACGACCGCCCGGTGCCTGCCCGTCGCTGCGCCAACCCGGTGGCCCGGCACTATGCGCTCGGCCAGCGCGTGGGGCTGACCGGTACGCCGATGATCGTGACCGAAGACGGCCTGCAGATGCCGGGCTACCTGCCGCCCGACGCCCTGCTGGCGGCGCTGCAGCAGGCCGAGAATGTCTCCGGGGCCGCGCCCGCGCCCGGCGGCTGAGGCGCGACCGGCGGGGCGGCGCTTGGGCGGCGCGGCGCAAAGCCCATTACAATAGGCGGCCCGCTCCCAGCCACCTCCGGACATGATCGTCCTCGAGGGCCTTCCGGCCCTGTCGCCGTTCCGCCGCGAACGGCTTGAGCTCCGCCTGCAGTCGATTTCGCCCGAAGTCCGGATCGCCGGCGCCTGGCACGTGTACTGGGTCGAGCCCGAGCCCGGGGCGTCCCCGGACCGGGCGGTGCTCGAGCGCGTGCTCGAGGCCGGTTCCGGCCACGCCCCTGCGCAGCCGGGCACGGTGACCCGGTTCGTCTCGCCGCGCCTGGGCACGATCTCGCCGTGGGCGAGCAAGGCCAGCGACATCCTGCGCGGCGCCGGCCAGCCGGTGCGGCGGGTCGAGCGCGGCACCCGGATCGACCTGGCCGGATGGCCGCAGGCGCCGGAGGCGGCGCAGGCCCTGGCCCGCCTGCTGCACGACCCGATGACCCAGTCGCTGCTGGCCTCGCACGAGGAAGCCGCTGGCCTGTTCGCGGTGCCGCGGCGCGGCGAGGTCGAGCGGATCCCGCTGGCGCGGCTGGAGGAGGCCAACGCGCGCCTTGGCCTGGCCCTGGCCGACGACGAGATCGACTACCTGCGCGAGCGCTTCGGCGCGCTCGGCCGCGAGCCCTCGGACGTCGAGCTGATGATGTTCGCGCAGGCGAACTCCGAGCACTGCCGGCACAAGATCTTCAACGCGTCGTGGACCGTGGACGGCGAGGAACAGCCGCTGTCGCTGTTCCGGATGATCCGCAACACCCACGCGCGCACGCCGCAGCACACGCTGTCGGCCTACAGCGACAACGCCGCGGTGGTCGAGGGTTACCCGGCGAGCCGCTTCCGCCCCGATCCGGCCAGCGGCGAGTACCGCAGCGAGCCGGTCTCCGGGAGCGCGTTCTGCATCAAGGTCGAGACCCACAATCATCCGACCGCGATCTCCCCGTTCTCCGGCGCCAGCACCGGCGCGGGCGGCGAGATCCGCGACGAGGGCGCGACCGGCCGCGGCGGCAAGCCCAAGGCCGGCCTGACCGGCTTCAGCGTCTCGCACCTGCGCATTCCCACGCTGCCGCAGCCCTGGGAATCGCCGCGTCCGCTCAATCCGCGCATGGCGCCGGCGCTCGAGATCATGCTCGACGGCCCGCTCGGTGGCGCCGCGTTCAACAACGAGTTCGGGCGCCCCAACCTGCTCGGCTACTTCCGCAGCTTCGAGCTCCGGCACGACGGCGAGCCGGTGCGCGCCTACGACAAGCCGATCATGCTCGCCGGCGGCCTGGGCACGATCGACCGGTCGCTGGTGGCCAAGCTGGCGCTGCGTCCGGGCGATGCGGTGGTGGTGCTCGGCGGCCCGGCGATGCTGATCGGCCTGGGCGGCGGCGCGGCGAGTTCGGTGGCCTCGGGCGAGAGTTCGGAGGACCTCGACTTCGCCTCCGTGCAGCGCGAGAACCCGGAGATGGAGCGCCGCTGCCAGGAGGTCATCGACTGCTGCGTGGCGCTGGGCGAGGCCAACCCGATCCTGTCGATCCACGACGTGGGTGCGGGCGGCCTGTCGAACGCGATCCCGGAGCTGCTGCACGACTCGAACGTCGGCGGCGTGATCGACCTCGACCGGGTGCCCAGCGACGACCCGTCGCTCTCGCCGATGCAGCTGTGGTGCAACGAATCGCAGGAACGCTACGTGCTCGGCGTGCCGCAGGACCGGCTGGCGGAGTTCGCCGCGCTGTGCGCGCGCGAGCGCTGCCCGTTCGCGGTGGTCGGCGTGGCCACCTCCGAGCAGCACCTCACCGTCGGCTACGGCACGCTGGCCGGTGCGGGGCAGGGTGCGCACGATCCGCGCGTGGCGCCGGCGCAGGTCGCGGGCCCGCATCCGATCGACCTGCCGATGGACGTGCTGTTCGGCAAGCCGCCGAAGATGCACCGCGACACCGTGCGCCCGGCGCCGGTGCGCTGGCGCATGCTCAACACCAACGTGGTCGACCTGCGCGAGGCGGGCCTGCGGGTGCTGGCGCATCCGACCGTCGCCGCCAAGCAGTTCCTGGTCACGATCGGCGACCGCGCGGTCGGCGGCCTGACCGCCCGCGACCAGCTGGTCGGGCCGTGGCAGATGCCGGTGGCCGACTGCGCGCTGACCCTGTCGGGCTACGACGGCCACGCCGGCGAGGCGATGGCGATCGGGGAGCGCACGCCGCTGGCGCTGATCGATTCGGCCGCCGCCGCGCGCATGGCGGTGGGCGAGGCGATCACCAACCTGTGCGCCGCGCCGGTGGAATCGCTGGACCGGGTCAAGCTGTCGGCGAACTGGATGGCCGCGGCCGGCCACCCCGGCGAGGACGCGAAACTGTTCGACGCGGTGCGCGCGGTGGGCATGGAGTTGTGCCCGGAGCTGGACCTGAGCATCCCGGTGGGCAAGGACTCGCTGTCGATGCAGGTGCAGTGGCAGGAGCCGTCGGCGGGCGCGCAGCACAAGTCGGTGTCGCCCGTCTCGCTGGTCGTGACCGCGTTCGCGCCGGTGCCCGACGTGCGCGCGCAGCTGACTCCGCTGCTCGAGGACGGCATCGAGAGCGAGCTGTGGCTGATCGGCCTGGGCGCGGGCAAGCAGCGCCTGGGCGGTTCGATCCTGGCGCAGTGCTACGACGCCTTCGGCGGCGCCTGTCCCGACCTCGACGATCCCGCGCGGCTGCGCGCGTTCTTCGAGCTCGTGCGCGACGCGCGCGAGGCCGGCCTGCTGCGCGCCTACCACGACCGTTCCGACGGCGGCACGTTCGCCACGCTGTGCGAGATGGCGTTCTGCTCGCACCGCGGCCTCGACATCGACCTCGACGGCTGGGGCGAGGACCGCGCCGAGGACGCGCTGCGCACGCTGTTCTCCGAGGAGCTGGGCGCGGTGGTGCAGATCGCCGCCGAGGACCGCGCGGACTTCGCCGACCTGGTCGCGCGCCACGGACTGGTCGAGTGCGCGCAGCGCATCGCCCGGCCCACGGGTTCGGGCCGCATCCGGGTGATGCACGCAGAGCAGCTGCTCGCCGAATGGCGCTGGGAGGAGCTGTTCGACGCGTGGTGGTCGGTGACCCACGCGATGCAGCGCCTGCGCGACAACCCCGAATGCGCCGACGAGGAGCGCGACGCCGCGCGCGCGTTCGACGCACCGCCGCTGGCGCCGGTGCTCGCGTTCGACCCGGCCGACGACGTCGCCGCGCCGTACATCGCCACCGGCGCCAGGCCGAAGGTCGCGATCCTGCGCGAGCAGGGCGTCAACAGCCAGGTGGAGATGGCGTTCGGATTCGACCGCGCCGGCTTCGCCGCGGTGGACGTGCACATGAGCGACCTGATCGCGGGGCGCGCGCGGCTGGACGGCTTCGCCGGCCTGGTGGCGTGCGGCGGCTTCAGCTATGGCGACGTGCTCGGCGCGGGGCGTGGCTGGGCCACCTCGATCCTGGAACACGCCGATCTTCGGGACCAGTTCGCCGCGTTCTTCGGGCGCAGCGGCACGTTCACGCTCGGCGTCTGCAACGGCTGCCAGATGCTGTCGCAGCTGCGCGACATCATCCCCGGCGCGGGCCACTGGCCGCGCTTCCTGCGCAACCGCAGCGAGCAGTTCGAAGGCCGCCTGGGCATGCTCGAGGTGCCCGCGTCGCCGTCGCTGCTGCTCGCCGGCATGGCCGGGTCGCGGATCCCGGTGGTGGTCGCGCACGGCGAGGGCCGCGCGGCCTTCGATGACGACGGCGACCGCGGCCGGGTGCAGGTCGCGTTGCGCTACGTGCGCGGCGACGGGTCGGAGGCGACGCGCTATCCGGCCAACCCCAACGGCTCGACCGACGCGATCGCCGGCGTCACCAGCGCCGACGGCCGGGTCACGATCCTGATGCCGCATCCCGAGCGCACCCTGCGCAGCGTCAACTTCAGCTGGGCACCGGCCGGATGGCCGGACGAATCGCCCTGGATGCGCATGTTCCGCAACGCCCGCGCCTTCGTGGGCTGACCGGGGCCGGCGGCGCCCCTACGCCTCACCCCACGCATTGCAAAGATCCTGCGTCCCGGCGCGACTGTCGCCGGGATTCGTGCGCGCGCGCGGCAGCCGCACGGGCTCCACCGTGCGCCGGATCAACCGCTTTCAGTCCTGACCTGCGAACTCCATCGCGGTTGCGCCTGCAACCCGCTGATAACAGGGTCAAATGTTGCTCTCATTGGTCAGAAAGTGCCCCGTTCTTGCCAAGGTACTTGACGTAATTTGTCAATCGCGGCGAGTATCCGTCACAGTCGAAAGTGTTCAGAGGAGCGTCAGGAAGCGCTACCGGTTCCGCCAGGGAATGGCCGCCCCTTCGACGGGCGTTCCCGGCGTTTTCCAAGGCGCCCACTTCTCCCCCCTGCACAACCAGACAGTTCCGGGCGGCCGCAGCGCGGTCGCGCGGTCGCCGTTGCCGTCGGATTCCGCACTTCACGTCAAGAGGGAGCTTTTCGATGAACCGCATCTACACCCGGATCTGGAACCAGTCGACCGGCCAGGTGGCCGTGGCCTCCGAGCACGTCCGTGCCAGGGGCAAGGGCAAGGGGGCGCGCCTGCTGCAGGCGGTCGTGATGGCCACCGCGCTGACCGTGTCGGCAGGGGCGCTGGCCCAGGGTCCGGGTGCGGGGAAAGGCGGACCGCAGTCGGGCCCGCCGCCGCATGCGCACGGACCCGGCAACGGCAACGACAAGCCGGATCCGAAGGGTCCGCCGCCGCATGCGCACGAGCCCGGCAACGGCAAGCCCGATCCGCAGGGGCCGAAGGGGCCGGCGGAGGCAGTGAATCCGTGCGGCACCGCGTCGGCCACGGGCACCGCCGCGCTGGCCTGCGGCGACGGTGCCGTCGCCAGTGGCGCCGGTTCCACCGCGATCGGCAATGCCGCGAGCGCCACCCACACCAGTTCCACCGCGGTGGGCAACAACGCCCGGGCGCTGCAGGGCAACGCGACTGCCGCCGGCTCCAACGCGCTGGCGTCGGGCACCGCTTCGACCGCGCTCGGCAGCTCCACCCAGGCGCTCGGCCTGCGCAGCACCGCGGTCGGGCAGGGCGCGCAGGCGCATTCGGAAGGCGCGGTGGCGATGGGCTTCAACGCCTACGTCGCCCCCGCCGCGACCGGCAGCGTGGCGCTGGGTTACGGCGCGCGCGCCACCGAGGCCGGCGTGTTCTCGGTCGGCAACGGCGGCGGCGCCGGCACCATCGGCCCGGCCACGCGCCGGATCGTCAACGTCAGCGACGGCATCGCGGCCAGCGACGCGGCCACGGTCGGCCAGGTCAACGCCGTGGCCGATTCCGTGGGTGAACTCGCCGGTACCGTGGAAGGGCTGGCCGGCGACGTGCAGGACCTCGCCGGTACGGTGGACGAGGTCGCGGAGGTCGCCGAGCACACCGACCGCTACTTCAAGGCCAACGGCGCCGACGACGGCAGCGACGACGCCAGCGTCGATGGCGAGGGCGCGATCGCCGCGGGCGCCGGTGCGGTCGCGGAGGGCGACGGCACCGCCGCGTTCGGCGCCGGTGCGCAGGCCGTCGCGCCGTATGCCACCGCGCTGGGCAGCGAGGCCAACGCGTCTGGCGTCCAGGCCACGGCCACGGGTTTCCGCTCGAGCGCCGAAGGCAATGGCTCCGCCGCGTACGGCGGCTACAGCCTTGCCAGCGGCTTCGGCACGAGCGCGCTCGGCTACGGCGCCGAGGCCCTGTTGGAGGGCGCGACGGCAGTGGGCTTCGGTGCGTTCGCCGGCGGTTACGACTCGGTGGCCGTGGGCGAGTACGCCATCGCCAGCGGCGAGAACGCGGTGGCGGTGGGCGGTGCGTTCTTCGGCCTGCTGCCGACCGAAGCGGCAGGCGACTACTCGACCGCAGTGGGCGGTGCGGCGTACGCGGGCGGCTACAACAGCACCGCGCTGGGCAACTTCAGCGCCGCGGTGGGCGAGGACAGTCTCGCGCTGGGGTCGGATGCGACCGCGGTGGCCGATGGCAGCGTGGCCCTGGGTCAGGGCTCCTACGCCGACCGCGCCAACACGGTGTCGGTAGGCGACGCGGGCGCCGAACGCCAGATCACCAACGTGGCCGCGGGCACCGAGGCGACGGACGCGGTGAACCTGGCGCAGCTGGAAGACGCCACGGCGAGCAACCG
>Ga0207873_1002611_pt1 | contig 14433 bp, 27 predicted proteins | sample BGWIniCompost_FD_187373 | JGI IMG/M metagenome (GOLD analysis project Ga0207873, IMG submission 187373) | Cellulose adapted compost microbial communities from Newby Island Compost Facility, Milpitas, CA, USA - BGW Initial Compost (SPAdes)... ...
CGGGCCCTGCGGGCCCTGCGGGCCCTGCGGGCCCTGCGGGCCCTGCTCTCCCTGCGGGCCCTGAGGCCCTTGGGGGCCCTGCGGGCCTCGCCTGCCGGGCGGGCCAGGCTCGCCGTCGTCGCCGTCCTCACCGCGGACGCTAGCCCCACGCAGTCCCCGATCTCCCTGGGCGCCCTGCGCGCCCTGAGGCCCCTGCGCGCCCTGAGGCCCTTGGGGGCCCTGAGGCCCCTGCTCGCCCTGAGGCCCTTGGGGGCCCTGCTCGCCCTGAGGCCCCTGCTCGCCCTGCTCGCCCTGCTCGCCCTGGGGCCCCTGCTCGCCCTGAGGCCCTTGGGGGCCCTGAGGCCCTTGGGGGCCCTGAGGCCCTTGGGGGCCCTGAGGCCCTTGGGGGCCCTGAGGCCCTTGGGGGCCCTGCTCGCCCTGAGGCCCTTGGGGGCCCTGCTCGCCCTGCTCGCCCTGCTCGCCCTGAGGCCCTTGGGGGCCCTGCTCGCCCTGAGGCCCCTGCTCGCCCTGAGGGCCTTGCGGCCCTTGGGGGCCGGCCACGCCGCGCGGCCCGGGCGGGCCGAAGTCGCCATCCTCGCCGTCGAGGCCGGCGGGGCCGATCAGACCGCGCCGGCCGCGCCGTCCGCGCGGGCCTGGGGGGCCCGGCGGCCCCTCCTCGCCCTCTTCGCCGAAGGCCCCCGGCATGCCGGCGCGCCCACGCGGGCCGGGGTCGCCCGCGAGGCCGTCCTCACCGGCGGGGCCCTGCGGCCCCTGGGGGCCGGTCTGTGCGACGCCCGAGGAGTCGATCGTGGCGCCAGCGCCGACCGTCCACCAATCGTCGCCCGTGCTGATGAGCTCGACCGCGCCCGGCGAGGTGAAGGTGACGCGCTCGGCGCCGTTGATCGTGGCGCCGCCCTCGGCCGCGGCGGTTACCGGGGCCCTCTCGACCACGACCATGACACGCTGACCGCGCGACGGCCCGGGCGAGGGGAGCGTGAAACGCCCGCCGCGCAGCCGAAACGTCTGTCCGGCGACCGTGCGCACAGCGGCTTGGCTCGCGCGGCGGTCGACGACGCCCGTTTGGGTCGCCAGGGCCTCCTCGACGCGCCGAAACGCCTCCCGGACGGCCCGCTCGGCCTCCGGGGGCAGGCCCGGGATGACGGGAGGGGCCGTGAAGGGCCGGTTACCAGACCCGCCGGCGGCCATACACGCTCCTTCCGCGCGGGCGGCGCGGGATCAGCGGCCCGGCGCGACGCACCGAGGGCAGTTCGGCGACGATCATGGCCTCCAGACGGTTCCTTTCGGCCGCCGCGGCGCTCATCATCTCGGTTTCGGCGTCTTCTTGGTGCAGCCAGACGCACACGGACTGCACGATCCAGGGGATCCAGTGCGGCAACCCCGCGAAAACGTCCGTCGAAGCGCTCAGATCAGTGAACTGGGGCAGGTACCAGACCTTGTACCGGCCCGAATCGGCGTAGGGGAAGATGCCGATCGTGCCCGCGGTCTGCGTCGTGGGGTTCCCGGTCGCTCCCGGGAGCGTCAGAACAGCGAACGCCAGCGGGCAGCCGTAGCGGAAGTCGTTGTTGCGCCGCTGCTGCCACACGATCGGTTGCAGCGCGCGCCAGCCGCCCTCGTCCTCGGGCCCCTCCTGGACCTCGACGCCCATGATCTTCTCGGCGCCGGAGGGGAACGGCACCTCGCTGTAATCCTCGTCGGCCACGCGCGTGTTTTCAAGCGTGGCCGACGAGGTCGAGGTAAGGAAGTAGGGGCAGCCGTTGGCCGTCACGATCCCGCGCAGCTCGCGCGCCGCCCTGTTGATGAGGCCCGTGAGGTCCGCATCGGGGTGGCGAGCGCTCAGGCCCCGGGTGTCGCTCTGTTGGCGAACGAGGGCCTGGAGCTGGGCGAGGGTGACGACTTGCATTCAAAGCTCCCGGAACGCGAGCTTTAAGCTCGCGTCGGCTTCACGAAGCACGCGAACTTGTCGCCCTCGGGTTTCTCGGGCGCCTTGTTCAGCTCGGCGGCGAGCTCGTCGCACTCGGAGAGCGAGCCGTCGAACTCGTACGCCTTCACGGGCGTGGTGCCCATGAAGATCACCAGCAACACCGCGGGCAGCATCACTCGCCCGCCTTGCGGCAAGCGTCGAGCGCCACCGCGAGCGCCATGGCCTCTTCGGCCGTGTCGATCTTCTCGCCCAAATAGGGCTTGACCGCCTCGTTCACGCAGTCGGCCTTGTCGACGGCGTCGGAGGCCTCGGGCAGGTACGCGCACCCGCTCGCCGCGTAGCCGGCGAGCGCGGCAGCGACGACGCGCACGAGCTCCTTGAAGAAGGCGGACTTGACGAAAGACTTGAAAAATTCGAGCATTGGGTCAGCTCCAAAAAACGGTGACGGCTGCTGCGTCAGTGCTGTCGGTGATGGTTTTGAAGGCCGCGCGGATGTAGACGTGCTCCGCTGCGACCGCGGTGATGGTGACGGTCTGGCCGCCGAGCGTGATGAATTCGGCGACCTGGTCGGCCTGGCCGAACTGAATCAAGACGCCCACGCACGGGTTCTTCGGCGGCGGCGCCTCGCTCGCCGCCGCCGCGACGTTCGTCAGATCGATGTCCGAAGCGAACGAGGTGAAAGTGCGCCCGTGCGCAGGTGGGAAGGTCCCATCAGGGGTGAGGTGCACGACGCCCCCTTACCGAACCTTGGTTTTGGCGTTCGCGCGCTGCGCGACCTTGGCCCCGTACCGGTTGCCGTACAGCTTCTGGAGCTTGCTCGGCGCGTTGCCCCCGGCGGTCTTGCCCTTGTTACCTTGGAGCTTGACCGTCTTGGCCTTCTTCTTGCCGACGGGGGCGCGCGTCGTGCCCATCTCGCGCAAGCCGTACGTCGCGAGCTTGCTCGCCATGTTACTTGCCTCCCGGCAGGTGGTTGCCCGGCTCTTTGATCGGGGCGCGTTCGCCGATCTCGCTGCCCTTCGGCAGCGGGCCGGGCGCCCCGATGTTGTTGTTCCCCCAGCTCGGGTCGAGCTTGGGGCCGCACCCGTTCTCGTACGAGATCTTCGGCGGCTCGAACTTGATGCCCTTGCCCTTGGCCATTACCGCACCGTGTTGGCGAGGATTGCGATGTACACGCAATCGCCGTCCGTGAGGTCGGCTGCGTCGTAATCGTCGTCATCAGACTGCTTGCAGACGACGTTGTACGTGAGCGTGACCGTGCTCGTCTCGTCGCCGTTGTCGTCGGCGACGATCGTCGCCAGGTGGACGAGCGTGTCCTGGCCGCCCGAGGTGAGCGGAGTCGCCAGGCGCACGCACGGCTCGCCAACGGGAAACGCCCGCGAGCAGTTGCTGATGACGATGGGCAGCTCGCCCGCGTTGGCGGTGGTCGTCAGGCTCACGCGCGCCGACCCGAAGAACAGGTCGTCACCCGAGGTGCCGGCGTCGGTGCGGTGGACGTGGTAGTTGCCCGAGCCGTCGCTCTCGATCACGGCGATGATGAGCTCGGCGTTCTCGAGCTCGCAGCGGACGTTAGGCCAGGGGGCCTTCATTTGATTGCCGACCATGGGATCAGCCTCCCTCCATCAGGAATGCGAAAATGAGCTTGGTGCCCGACGGCAGATCGTCGTGGGCGTCGTTGGCGTCGGTGTCGTAGGTCTCGAAGCTGAAGGTCCCGGCCGTGGGCGAGAATGCCGTGTAACGGCACTCAAAGCCGGCCTGGTCCGCCGCTCCGATGATCGCGGGGTTGCCGAGCGGCACCCCGCGCGACCCGGTAGGCATCGTGGCGGTATACTCGCCCGCGTTCGCCCGCGTGACGGTGAACCCGGTTCCGGAGGCCGTGTTCACCGTCGGGGCGCCCGAAGTGCCGATGTCGACGATGAGATGCACGATGCACGCAGACTTGAGCTGCGTGTTCATGGTGCGAAACTGAGCGGTGCTCATTACGTGCGGCATCGCGGCTCCAGGTTACGTGGTGAGGTTGACGCGGCAGTGGCGCCAAGGCTCTCTCACAATCAGCTTAGGATAGGACACCAGCCGGCACTCGAGGTCGTTGCTGTCCGCCTGCCGCAGGAATTCCAGGCCATCCGCGTTCATGACGGCGGGGAAGCCGTCGAGGTGGCGGATCTGGATCTCATCGGGGAGCAGGCCGTACGCGAAGTCCGGGCTCTGGTGGGGGTCGCTGACGATCTTCATATCGCCGTTGACGCCCATCAGGTTGAGGGTCTTCGCGCCGCTCTTGAGCGTGTCGCCGCGCTCGAGCAGGCCTTGCGCCTCGAGGCTGCGGGCCATCTCGAACCAGCGCGTCGGGTGCAGAACCCAGGTGTGCGCGCGGCGACATGCAAAGCGACTCTGCATGAAGACCTCGGCGAACTGCAGCTTCTGCTCGATGGGCAGGCCCAGCGTGCCGAGCGGGGGCGCGCTCGCAGACGGGATGCGCACGCCGCTCAGCGCGGTATCCACGGAGCGGTCGACGCCGTAGAGCGTGTCGCTCGCAGCCGTCGGGGTGATCCAGAGCGCCAGCGGCTGAATCAGCAGCTTGCTGCCGATCGTGGAGCCCTGCAGCAGCGGGCGGAACTGGCCGAGCGGGAAGAGGTAGATGCCGGTCGGGTTGGTGCCCCAGCCTGCGGGCAGCCCCGCCGCGCCTGAGGCGCTCACGGCCGAGAGCGTGATGCTCCCCGTCTCGCGGTTGACCGACTTGACGTAGGCCACAGCGCGGCCGACGTTGCTCGGCAGCAGGGTGTGCGAGGCGCTCGAGCCGTCGTCATCGGACGCCACGAGGGGCATGCCGATGACGAAGTTCGACACCTCCTCGGGGTCGTCGAAGGTGATGACGCCCGTCGCCGTGACGCCGCTCACGTTCGTGGCGACCGGGTAGCCCTCTGGCCCGAGGATGACCTGGGCGATGCGCTCGCCGAACTCCATCACGTGGTTCTTGGTCTCGTGGACCAGGTGGCGGACGTACGCGCCGCGGTTGGTCTTGGCGCGGACCAGGTCGATGTGGCGCAGGCGGAGGCTCGTCTCGATGCGGCCTTCCGGGACGCGCCACTCGCCGTTGTACGTGCTCGCGGCGGGGGCCGTGCCGGGGCCGCCGTCGCCCGCGAGGTTGGCGACCTCCTGAGCGTCGGCCAGGGCGCCCGCGAACGAGCGGCTGCCGGCCAGGGTGAAGAAGAGGCCCGTGTCACCGCCTTCGATGCCGGACTTCGGGATGAGCTCGAGCAGCGGCGCGGCGCGCTCGACGAGGGTGTGCAGCGGCTCGACCTCCTCGAAGTAGGTCTTGACTGCAGTGTCGGCCCAATGGCCTAGAGACATGTCTGACTCCGTACAGGTGGAAGGGTTGGGTTCCGACGGCTGTCGTTCCGTCGTCACGCTCCCACCCGCGCCCGGGTCAGCGGCTAGGTCTTCTCGGCGCCTAGCGGGCCTCCAACCTCAGCAACGGGAGCGTCGCCGAGGCCCGGTCGGAGATCCGACACGCCTAGTGTGCCACATCCGGACGTTCGGGTCAAGTAGCCGGCCGCCCACGCTCCTGGCCAAGGCCACGAGCGCCGCGGCGAACGATTGCGGGGTTAGATGAGTCAGACGGTCCGGGCACCGAGGCAACGACCGTTCTCCGGTGTGAATGCCGCCTCCGATCTGATGCGTACCGCGCGGGCGCGTCCAGTCGAGCTCGGCGGGTGGGCTTTCGCCGGCGTAGAGCAGCCACGTGCGTTTGGTCGCGAGATGCCCGTATGCCGACTGCCAGACTTCACACGTCCAGAACGCGCCCTGCTTGTGCCAGCCGACACCGCGCGGTTTGGGCAAGCCAAAGGCGCCCCAGGCGAGCGAGCGCGCCGGGTGCTCGAGGACTCCGCCGAACTTCTGTAGCGCGCCTAACGCCCTCTCGAAACAGCCGCCGTCCTCTCCTACTCTCGCCCCCCAACGTTTTTCGTTGAGTCGCGCCATAGCGCACCAGCGCCCGCACGGCGGATGCGCCACTACAGGGTGAGGGCCCTCGTAGAGGCGAGCGTCCCGGGCCTCGTCCCAGCAGTCGACGCCGGGCATGGACGGGTACGGGCCTTTGGGGTCGATGTAGAGCGCCGCGATCGTGACCATGCCGCATTTTACCCCGCCGCCGGCCTTGCGCCAGCCCGCGCCAATGCGTAAGATGCACGACTGAGGGGAGCGGGGGCGGTTTTTTCCAACCTTGGACGGCGCGGATGGCACGTCCCCGCTCTCCTCAGCGAGTCGCCGCGACGTCGTTCCCCGTCGGGACGACGTCCGTTGCGCTGAGCCGGGGCAGCGAGCCGATACAGCTCGCTCGCCCCGGCAGCGCGCCGAAGTCGAGCTCGGAGGCGTGCCGCACCCGGAAGCGCACGGCGTCGCCCGAGTTGCCCTCGACCATGCCGATCAGGTCGCCGTCCACGAGCGTGACGATACCGCAGTGGCCGGTGCCGTCGTCGCGCAGCCAGTAGCCCACGTGGCCGACGGCCGGCTCGACTTTGACGAGCAGGCGGTCCACGAGCTTGGCCACGCTCGCGGTCGGCACGAGCGTGCTGCCCGCGCGCACGGCGCACCAGGAGACGAACGCCGCGCACCACGGGTGCCCCGGGGGCAGGCCGCACAGGCGCAGGTAGCCGTCGATCTCCGGGCCGTGGTTGGCCCCCCAGGGCGCCTCGCGCACGCCCGCATGCAGGGCGCGCAGCGCGGCCTTGACGGCCTCGCGCGGCACGGGCGGCAGCTCGTCGAGGGTGAGGGCCCAGCGCGTGATGGGCCCGAGGATGCCGTCCACGACGAGCTTGCGCCCGCGGTAGTCGATGTGGTCGGCCTGGATCTCCTGTAGGGCTCGGGTCATAGCAGCATCCAGCTCGGGTCGGCGATGGGCTCCGGCTCCGGCTCGCGCACGAAGCCGATGCGGCGCTTGCTCGGCGCGGGCTCGCACCAGCCCGAGCCCAGGCCGCCGGAGTAGACGGGGCCGGTGTCGAAGGGCTTGTCCGGCGGGATATCGTCCGGGTAGGCCTGGTGGGCGGGCTCGGGGACGATCACGGCAGCCTCCGATCACAGGCCGCGCAGCGCCAGCCCTCGCGGTCAGCCCAACGCACGGGGTGGCGGCAGCCCTCCGGGCCGGCGCCCCGCATGGCCGCGCTCTGGCGGGCTGCGTCGCGCGCCGGCAGCGGCGAGCGCCGAGGCGCGAGGAAGCGCAGCGCGGCCCGGGCGACGCTCAGGCCAAGGGCGAGCAGGCGGAGCGGGGTCACCGCCCCCACCTCTCGCGCTGCGCCCATGCGAGCGTGCCCTGAAGGCGGGCCAAGCGCCGGAAGAGGCGCATGGTGCCGAGCTGTACCCGTACTCGCTCCTGGCCCGGGCGCCGGATGCGCCACCACAGCTCTGCGGTCAGCCCCGTCGGGGTCATTCCCAATCCCTCCGCCCCTGCAGGCGGACGCGCGGGTAGCCGGCGACGTCCGGATGGGGCTCGTTAAGTTCGGCGAGGCGTTCGTCGAGCTCCCTCAGCGCTTGACGCTTCGCCGTGACCTCCCACGGGTCGGCGGTCTTGGCGTGCTCGGCGAGCCACTCGAGCATGGCGGCCTTGCGGGCCCACAGGCGCGCTGCGCCGCGGCGACGGGCGCGGAGGGTCATCGGCGCGCTCTCCCGGCGACCAAGGCCCGCAACGGGGTCACAGCGCGCCCGAGCGCCCCCAGACGTCGGTTCAGGCGAAGCCAGAGCATGACCGTGCGCGACGGGGGGCCAGACGGCGGGAACCCGGACTCTAGGGCGCGCCCCTCCCAAGGCCAGATCTGAGCGGCCAGCGAGCGCGGGGTCATGGTAACCCCCCTGCGCGCAGAGCGCGCCCGAGCGCCCCCAGACGTCGGTTCAGGCGAAGCCAGAGCGTGACCGCTACCCCCGTGAGGTGCGCCTCCCAAGGCCAAGGCCGACTGGCCAGCGAGCGTGGGGTCACAGCCGCCACCCCCCGTCCCGCTTCCCGCCCTCAGGCGCCTCGCTGGCGGGCTTTTCGAGCCCGAGGCACCTACGGGCGCTCTCGCCGATAAACGGCCCCAGCGCGGCGACCAGGGCCCTTGCCGGGCCCTCGAGGGGCCGGCCGGGCCCGAGCTCGTCGGCGCGCTCGCGCAGCGCCATCCAAGCGCCGTGCACGAGCCGGCCCGAGGGGCTGTTCCTGACCCCGCGGCCGAGGCCGTCGTCGATCTCGAGGTGCGCAGCCTTGCGCAGCGCGGCGACGAGAGCCTCGGCGTCGGGGTGCACGCGCCGGTGCGCGCGCTCGGGAATGGGCGGGAGATGGGCGCTCACCCCGGGAGTGTGCCACTCCCGGGGCGGTCGGTCAAGCGCGTTGGGCGTATCGCGCCTTATGTCTAGCCTCGGTAAGAGTTAGACCGACGTAGCGCGTCGGCTCACAGCCGAGCGCGCCGACAACCCGCCCGTCAGTAATCTGAAGCCAAACCTTGCAGCGAGAGTACCGGTCTTTGAGCACCACATACGTCATGCCCTCAGCATGGATCCAACGACGGCCGCCGTCAAGCGCGAAAACGCCCCGCCGGGCTTGGGCCTGGCGGGGCGTATGGGGTCATACGCGCGCGTTCGGGCGCGGGGGGCGCGGGGCGTCGGGCGCCAAGGCGGACGTCACCAGGCCGCATCGCTCCGATCGTCGTCGTAGCCGACGACCCTCAGACAGTCGGGGGGGACGGAGCGCCGGTGCCACCGCTGGATCTCCCGCTGCAGGGCCTCATCGTCCGACTCTGCGGCGCGCCCTACGTCCCGCGCGATCTGCCGGGCCAGTTGCTGTGTATGCGCTCTGAGGGCCCGCGCCTCGGCTTTGGTCATTCGTTTCGCCATGCTCAAACGTCAACCTCGACCCATTCGCCAGCGAGCACCCGACTCGTGATCGGTTCGCGCCGCGTCGCCTTTCCGACATGGCGCGCGATCATGCGCACCCCAAAGCGGTCGCTGACCTCAAGCCACGCCTCACCGCCATCGTCGGGCATGTTGCCGTCCAAAAGCTTCTGGTAGGCCTCGAGGGCCGCCTTTCGCGCCCGGGCGCTATCGCGCCTGACCTCCTTGATATAGCTCGGGCCAAGCATGCCACGAGTGCCGTAGCGGTTGGTTTTCACGATTCCTCGGTATGTCGCCATGCCCTCAGCATGGATCCAAGCCCGAGCACCGTCAAGCCCAAAAACGACGGCGAGCTACTCGCCGGTGCGAGGGTCGTCCGGACCCTCCTCTGGCTCGCACGCGACGATCCGCTCAGCCCGTAGCCGCTCGCCTACAGCGTAGGCCTCGGGTAAGCGCCGCAGCCTTGCCATGCCGCGGCGCGCGTGTTCGACCGCCGTCTCGCGGTCGTCGTGGTGCCGCGCGAGCACCGGCACGCCGTCGCGCCTGACGACGGCGAGCCAGCGATGGTGGCCGTCCTCGAGTAGCTCGATGCCGATCATCGGATGCGCTCCACGGTCGTGACGCCGCGGCGAGCGCCCGCGGGAGGCGCCTCGCCCTCGCATGCCGCCACGCACCACGCCGCCAGCAGCGCCAAGCAAAGCACGGCCGACGCGAGATGGCCCGCCGCTGCCTGTGAGCAGCGGCACGGGCCGCTCGCACAGTCGTAACAAACAGGCTCGGTCATCGGATGTGCTCCACAGTCGTGACGCCCACGCGGGCCTGCTCGAGCGGCGCGCGGCGCTGTTCGGCCTCGATGGCCGCCGCACGGGCGCGAGCTCGCGGTGAGGGGGTCTCGGCTAGGACGGCGTGCACGGCGCTCGTGACGAGCAGACACGCCACGAGCACGCGAGTGCTGAGCGGCAGCGCGGCACGCTGCGGATGGCGGGGCAGGCGGATGGTCTCGGCGTTGGGGTCGTTCGTCATGCCGTGAGCTTGCGGCCTCGCTTCGGCGCCGTCAAGGGCGCTCGCGCGGGTTTGCCGTCAAGGGCGCTCGCGCGTTTTCGGGCTTGACAGCCCCGAGGCTTGGATCCAAGATGGTCGATGTGGCCGCCACGAGCGGCCCTGAACGGAGGACCGAGATGGCAAAGACGACGATTGAGACCCTGACCCTTAACCAGATCAACGCGCTCGAGCAGGAAGCGGCAGCGGCAGGCGACTACCTCACCGTGGCCGATTGCCAACGAGCGCGAGGTGCGGTGGACGACTCGGCGGACGACCGGCAGATCGACGCGCTTATCAAGGGAGCAAAGGAGCGCATCGTGCGCGTCCTCAACGATGCCGCGGCTCGCGCCCGCTCGTAGTCGTCCGCCCGGCCGGCGAGCAGATCATACTCGTGGCCGGCTGCGGGCGGCTGCTCGCCGCCGCTCCTGCACTCGCTGGCCGAGCTTGGCTAAGGCGACCTGACGAGAGTTCGGCTTGTCGATGGCTCCCCAGGCGAGCAGCGTCGCCATCCTCACGTAGCCGACGTACCGCCGGCCCACGAATTCGCGGTACAGCGCCTTGTTCGCTGCCGTCGCGGTCGCGAACTTCCGGCCAGCGAACCAGCGCCTGGTCTCCTCGGTCGATAGCTTGGGCAGGTTCAGTTTTTCCATCTCGCCATTCGTAACGCTGCCGGCGCGGCCGGTCAAGCGTCGGCGTCGCTAGGCACTGCGCGGTTTCGAAAGCGCAGTGCCTAGAGCATATTAATATATGCTCTAGGGGAGCCGTCACGGGAGCCGGAGAATATCGAACCATTACGAGTAGTTTTCCGGCTCCCGGCAGTTTACGGCTCCCGAGGCCGGGAGCCGGTTTTATCGGGGTTTCTTCGGCTCCCGGTAACGGCTCCCGGGAGCCGTCAGGCGATTCGCTAATCATTCTGGGCATATCGACGGCTCCCGGCGCCGCCGCTAGCCGGGAGCCGTCGACTTACGCCAGCTCATAGATGTACGACTTTCCCGCCGGCCGCACGTTGACCAGCCCTTCGGCCGCCATGGTCTGCAGTTCCTGTCGAACGGCATCGGCTCGCCGCCCTATGTGCTCGGCGGCGCTCTTGTAGCCGCGGATCGGCCCGCTGGTCAGAAGACTGACGAGCCGCCCTCGCAGCGTTTGCTCGGGCGGCTCGGGCGGCAGCTCGCCGCGCAGCGCCACACGGCCGTCGTGTTGCATGTCGATAACGAAGGGCGTTCGGTCGGCCAGCTTGTAGCCCACCGGCCACCGGCTCAGATTGGGCAGCGTGATCACGCTCGGGTCGCCCTCATTCTCGCCGCGCGAGAGGCGGATCTCCGTGCTGAGCCAGCCGGCGATGGCCGTGCTGCCGCTGTACGCATCGGCTGCATGCGTATCGCCGCGGTTGCCGGCCTTGCTCGAGTGGTGAACGATCGTCGTGGCGATGTCGCGCGCGATCTCATTCAACGCCGCGAGCACGTACGCCACCTCCTCGGCGCTGTTTTCCGCCATGCCGGGCGTAGCGCTGCGCATGCTGTCGATCACGAGCCAGCGCGCGCGGGTCGCGAGTACGGCCGCCTGCATGCGCTTGACGGCGTCCTGCGCGTTGAGCCTCCAGTCGGGGAGGGCGACGTACGTCAGGGGCGCGTCCGGCTCGAGCCCGAGCTGCCAGTACCGCTCGAGCGTCGCGCTCTCGCCCTGCTCGAGGTCGACATGCAGCACGGGCCCGCCGCGGGTCTCCCAGTTGAGGAATGGCCTGCCGGTCGCGATCGCGCACGCCAGCCCCTGAACGAACCAAGTCTTGCCGACCTTGGGCGGCCCCGAGATCATGCTCGGGCGCTGGCCCCCAGCGATGGCGAGCGCCGGCACGACCCAATCGGGCGGCGGCGGCCGCACCCGTGGCCCGCCGACGTACACCGCCCCGCCGAGCGCGCGCACGGCCTCGAGGCGTTGCTCGGGCTCGGCAGCAATGAGCCGGGCGACCTCGTCCGCCTCTAGCCGCGATTGGAGGGCAACCTCGGTCTCGATGACCACGCCCAGCGCCTCGAGCCGCGGCAGGCCCGTGCGGTTCGCCACACCGGCGCGCAGGTCGCGTGCGGCGCGGGTCGCGTCGTCGACGGCCTTGCGCACCTTGGTCGCGTCGAAGTCTCCCAGCACGCCCCGGATGAGCGTTTCGATCTCGGCGTCGTTGTAGCCCCAGCGCGCGAGCGCCCCGCCGAACGCCCCGGCCAGGTCGTTGCGCTGATGGGCGCCGGCAATGAAGCGCGCCGCCCACGAGTCGAGCATGCGCGCGCTCGGGCGGCTCGTGATCTGGCTCGGCATCTCGGGCGCGGGGCCCGGCTCGGCCTCGGCCTCGGCCTCGGCCTCGGCGCGCTCGCGACGCAGGAGGGCGACGTCGATCTCGGTGATGGGCACCTCCGTCGGGTCGTGCGGGTCGAAGTAGGGCACGCCGTCCCGGCTGATGGCGAGATACCCGCCGTGGTCGCGGACGTCCACCTGCCACATCGCGCCGTCCTCGAGCTCGCCCTGTAGCAGCGCGTTAGTCTGGACGTAGGGCGCGTCCGCCCGCACGAAGTAGTACAGGTGGGCGCCATCGTGAGTCGTCCATGTCGCGGGGAAGCGCGCCTTGACCTCATCCGGCACGGGCCCGTCAAAGTCGACGCCGACGAGGCGATGCGCGTCGCCAGCGATGGGGCAGGGCCCCATGAGCACGGCGACGTCGGCGTCCGGGCGGAAGGTCTCGGGCGCCGCGCTGGGGGGCGGCGAGACCGCGCGCCCGAAGCCTGCCCGCGCCGGGCGCTTCGCCGGGCCGCGGACAAGCGGCCAGACTCTGAAGCCGGCGTCCGTGAGCAGGCGAGCGAGATCTGGGGTTGACATCGACGATGCGTGATCCATGATGAGAGCTACCTCCCGGCGGCAAGGGACAGGGCCGCCACACCCGGGCAGGGTAGCACGCCCGGGAAGTCAACCAAGATAGGAGATCATCATGACCAAGACCCATCGTGTTCCGTTCGGCGCGCCCGCGGCGCAAGGCGACGTGTGTTTCATCGCGCGCAAGGGCAAGCTCCCCGAGGGGGCCAAGCCCGTCGCGCCCGAGCGCAAGGACAAGCACATCGTGGCCCACAGCGAGACCGGGCATCACCACACCGTCGACCTGGCGGCGGGGCAGCTCTTCAGCAACCCGAGCAACCCGTTCCTGTTCCACTTCGTGCCCGACAAGAAGCTCTTCGACGGCGCGCTCGCCAAGCCCGTGCTCGTCGAGCACGAGCGCCCCACGCACACCCACGAGACGCTCGCTCTCGAGCTGCTCGCGGACGGCGCCGCCGAGGACGTGGTGATCGACATCTACCACCAGTTCAACCCGGCGAAGCTGCGCCGCGTCGCGGACTGAGGGCGGACGCCATGTGGGAGACGGCCTTCAGGGCGCGACTGGAGCTTGTGTTGGTTAAACGGACCAAAGAGCCGCGCCTCGTGCGGCTCTTCGAGCGCGGCGAGGCCCGGTTCTGGTTTCGCTACTGGAGGCCGCTGCTCTCGCGTATCGTGGAGAGCCTGCCGTGACGCCCCGGTGCGAGCTGTTGCGCAGTCTCTTGTTCGACGGAATGAACGCGCGGCTTGGCCTGGGGCGCATCCGTAATCCGCTAGTGCGGAGGCTGCGCCCCCTGGCTGGCCTTTGGGCCCCTATGCTCCGAGTCAAGGACTGAGCCCGAAACGCGCCACCAGGCGCGTCCGCACGTCAGGCGTGCGCTGATGAGGGCAAAACATGAGACAACCCACCGAACAAGAGATCAACGAAGTCCACGACCGTCTGCTCGCCGCGGGCCTTAAGCAAGGCCCAGCGGATCGCCCGCGCACCGAGCGCGCGGCGAAGGCGCTGTGCAAAGAGCTGCTCACCGAGACCCCGAACGCCACGTGGGACGTGCGCTGGTTCGACTCGCTCCCCGCGCTCTTCCACGAGCTCGGCAGCTCGTGCTGGTTCTGGCCCGGGCGCTGGTTCCGCTACTGGGCATCGGACATCGAGGCCATCCGCGATCTGAAGCTCGACAAGCTCACGGACGACGAAGAGCGCTTGCTCGGCCTCTACATCGAGGCTTGTGAAGGCGGCGGGATGTGGGTGCCGTTCGAGGAGGGCGTGATCTGGGCTGCCGAGCCGCCGAGCGTGAAGCTCGACGAGCAGGGCGAGTTTCACTCTGAGACCGGCCCCGCGCTGCTCTGGCCGAACGGCGATGCGCTGTACGCCTGGCACGGGGTGTTCATCCCGGGCGAGTGGATCGAGCAGAAGGACAGCATCGACCCGAAGCTCGTGCTCACGCATCCGAACGCCGAGGAGGCGCGCTGCCTCGGGGAGATCCTGGGCTGGGATCGCGTGCTGAAGGGGGTCAAGCGCAAGGTCCTCGACAGGAACCCCGACCCGAAGGTCGGGGGTGAGCTATTCGAGGTCAACATGCAGGACGGCCCCGCGCGCTTCGTGCGGGTCGTCTGCGGCACCGGACGCACGTTCGTGCTCCAGGTCGCGGACGATGCCGAGGACGTCACGGCGGCCATTGCCGGGACGTACGGCATGCCGGTGGAGGTCTATAAGCAGCTCGTGGTGCGGACGTGACGCCTGTCGGTGGCCGCCTCGGGGACCGCCTCCGGGGCCG
>Ga0207873_1002612_pt1 | contig 14424 bp, 22 predicted proteins | sample BGWIniCompost_FD_187373 | JGI IMG/M metagenome (GOLD analysis project Ga0207873, IMG submission 187373) | Cellulose adapted compost microbial communities from Newby Island Compost Facility, Milpitas, CA, USA - BGW Initial Compost (SPAdes)... ...
CTCTTCACCAGCGGTCTCCCGCGTGCCGTCGAGGTCTTCGGAACTCGGAGGCTTCTGCTCTTCCTTGGGCTTGGACCTGCCGCTCGATGCGGCCTCCCGAGTCGCCTTCATGTCCTCCAGCATGGAGTAGAACGCGTCCTCATCCATCTTCGCCCAAGCCGACTTCCGTTCGGCGATCTTCTCGTCAGAGAGATCGGTGGCATCCTTGATGAGCTTCGCCCGCTCGTCTTCCAGCTTCTCGGTCTCCAACTCGGTGACCTTCTTCTGGAGTTCCTCGACTTCGGCCTTGGCCTTGTCGCGCTCGGACTCCGCTTCCTGGAGCTTGGCCTTCAGGTCTGCGATCTCCTCGCTCGCCTCAGACTTCGCCTCCTCGGACGCCTTCGAACGGGCATCGGCAAGCAAAGCGTCCAATGTCGCCTGGTCGTAGACCTTGTCGCTCACTTTTTCCTCCCGTTGAGAGGCAACTTCGGGGTCGGTGCAGAAGGGGCAGTCATCGACACATGACGCTCCGGCTGGCAGTGCCGCTCGGAGTTGATCATGGAGTTCCTGGCTTGCTCGCATCTCACCTTCATCCTTACAAGAGGGGACTGTAACACGATTTTGTTCTCACGAACGTTTACCGCGCCGATCGAGCCACCAACGCGTTCAGGTGAAGGAGCGCTTCCCTCTCTTTGGGGGTGAGGTCTTCACCATCTATTGCCGTCGAGACATTCACCGCCTGGCGAGCTACCTCTTCGATATCGGCATCCTTCCAGCCTGGCTTCGCCGGAGGGAAGATCAATGCTCCACCGAGGAACTCGGGGTTGATGAACCGTCGTGGAGCGACCCTGCTGGAAGACAGGTGCTCGCACAACTCGGTGGAGGCCCAGGCAAACTGCTCGTTGCAAGTGAGGCACTGGCGCGACTCGGCCACGCACTCCATCGAATACCAAAGCTGGCCCCGGCTATGTGCTTCTCGGGCGGCTTGCGCCACTTCCGGGAAGTTGTGCGCCCACACTGCTGAGAGCGCCTGGATCTCAGGTAGGAGTTTCCCCTCCCCCGACCCTTCGCGATAGACCATCTTGGTCTCGACGATCACACCTACCGGACGCGTGAACTCATGGAGAACATTGAGAGGTGTGTACTTGACTGAGTACTCCCCGGCCTTCAGGTCCTCGGTGGTCCAGAACTGACCATTGCGGTTGGCCTGTTCGCCCTGCACATATCGTCCCGAGATCCAGAGGAAGTTCTTATTCAGCTCCTTGGCGTCGAGTGCAAAGGCATACTCGCGACGCACCTGATCCTCTGAGATGATCTGAGCGCGGGCCGCTGCGTAGACCTTGCCTCCCTGCTCGAAGAAGAAGGCGCTCCCCTCTGAATTCACGTATTGAGTCATGACCATCCTTCGTTCGAACGTCTACCTTACTGCTCGGGACCACTTGGAGCCGGTGACCCACCTGGAGAACCGGGGGGCCTCCCACCCTGACGCCCCGAACCTCCGGGGCTGATCTTGTTGGGCGAGTCGAAGGGCACGTTGACTGGCCCGAAGATGTCGTCGAGACCAGACTCGTACTCATACTTGCGACGCTGGGCTTCGAGGTCCTGATCGAACCCGAACTCATCGAGGATGGTCTCTCGCGAGAGGTCTCCCCGATCTCGCAGTTCCTGGAACAGGGTGACGACCTGGGGATCGAACATGAGATCGATGCGTCGAGGTGCGTACTCCAGGCTGGCGTCCTCGTCGAACACGCCAGGGTTCCGGGCCTTCACCTGGCCGACGATGTGACGCTCGATGTCCCGCTTGAGCATGTGCCTGCGGTTCTCCAAGCCCAAGGCAACCACCTTGGCCAACGTAACCTGATTCTCCCTGTTGCCGGTAGTGGCCGGAGGAGCGATGGTGCCCCACAGCCTTGCCCTGATCCTCTCGTCGAGGGTGGTCCATTTGTCGTCCGACAGGATGTGCTCGATGTCGGGCGTGATGATGTCGATTTCCAGGCGATGGTCGGACACGATGACTGACGACTTCGCCTGGGCACGCATCTGCTCAGCCACCATCGTGATCTCTGACTGCTTGGTGACGGGATGCTGTTCGGTGCCCTTCCGAACCAGCACGATGAAGTTGATCCCACCCAAGAGGAAGGCGCGATCCATCTCCCGAAGCTGATGCTTCATGTCGAGAAGAGGGAAGATGCTCTTCATGCGCACCCGCGCCCAGCGTTCGTACGTTGCTTTGGTGAGGTGGCCCCACCAGACATTCTCCCGATTCAGCTCCATCAACGTCTCAGTGGGGATGCCCTCGTTGGCCAGCTTCCGCTTCTCTTTCTCGCTCGGCCTATACGGACCCACAAAGAGCTGGCTCAGTAGGCCATTGGAACTCTGGACCGACTCGTTGTCCTGGCTCGTCCACTTCTCGAAGTCTTCTCTGTCGGCGATCCACGCCAACCTGTAGTTCCCGAAGAGATCGAGGCCTACCGGCACCACCCGAGTCGGGTCGAGCACACCCACCCCGATCGGGACGTTGATCGTGAATTCCTTACGCCGCGGGCGACCCATCTTGGGCATCTGCCTCGGAGGTCGCGGGGGGATGGGAGTGTTGGGGTCCTGGGTCGAAGGAGGCGGCGGAGGCTCGACCCGCTCCATCGTCTGGCCCTTCACCTTGTAAGTCTTGGTGCCCCACCAGATCACCCCGAAGTAGTTGCTGTTCTTGAACAGCTCTCGCCACACGACCCTCAAGAACGAGTCGAGGTCGAGGTCAGCAGCAATCTGGTTCCAGACGTTGGCCTGGTCTGGATCGTCACACTCCATGGTCATCTTCTTGAAGGCCATGGCTTCTGAAATGTCATACACGCTGCCGACGACGTCGTCGTCCATGGCCTCTTCTGCCATAGCCATCTGCTCGAAGATCTTGTTGGGCGTAACGAACTTGTCCCGAGCGAAGATGGATCGGTTCCGCCGCCCCGACGCCTTGACGTCTTCTGCCCACTGCGACAGCGCCCGACGCACTGGCGTCAGCCAGGCGCTGCCCTCATAGGCTCCCCACAGTCCGTCGTCGCGAGCCACCTCTTCAACCAACGAAGGATCGACATCTGTGGCAACGATGACGCCCGCCTCGCCGACATTGGCCATGTGAGCGTGAGTGTTGGTCTCGGTCATTTGCTCATCTCCACATCCTGTCGGCGGATCTCCACGTACCGGCTCGCCGCCTTGTAGGTGAACTCGATCAGCTCCATGACCTTGCCGAGTTGCTGGGTGCGGAACCAGCGAAGGTGACGGTTACGGCCCTCTTCTCGGATGATCCGAACATAGATCTCCGTGCATCTCGCCATGTATCCAGAGCAAAGACGCATGACCTCATCTGGTCGATCCAGGTCGCACTTTTTGAGGTCGGCCAACATGCCATCGATCTCGACTTCGAGGTCGGGAGCGGGCGGTAGTCCAGTGACATTCTTGGTCGCATCGAAGGATGGGGCCAGGTGGGGACCATCATCCAGCGACCTCGCAACAGCTTTCACGCGAACGATGTTAGCTATTCGGAGCTAAACGAAGGCTACTCCGATTGGTTCGGGGTCATCCCTCATTTCTCGGACCTTACTAAAGGTATCCATCTCCTTAGCGAGGATGGCCAGGCCACCTGCGTCGAGCGTGTGGAAGCTGCCCTGACTGAAGCGCTTCCTCCCGTACGGATCTCTCTCGTTAGGCGACCTCTCAGCTCGCCAAGTCTGCCCATTCCACTCCCCGATGAGGTGCGTGTCGAACGGGAGGATGAGCCTCCGGCTGTCGACATAGGTTCGGAGGAGGTCATAGGCGTGCTCTTGGGCGACCTTCTTGATCTCATAGTCCTTCGGGTTCTGATGAGGTTCGTGATCCTCGTAACCAACCACCAACTTCTCATTGAACGCGTACCCGACGAAGTTGTTCATCAGGTCCGGGCACTCGCGCTGGAACTCCTGGTAGACGGGCAGGCCGAGGCCCGTACGGTCTATCGCGAAAGCTCTGCACCTATAGAAACGCATCACCTTCTCGATGACGCGCCTCTGATCGGGCGCTGCAATCCGTCGAAGCTGGATGCGGGTCAGCAGCCTTACTGCCACCCTTGGGTCCCGGCCCTTCAGCTTCAGCGTCTCTTCCCCGAACACCAGGATCTCGGAAGGGTGGCTCGTCAAACCAACGTCCATACCCGCCCACGTCACCTTCCAGTCCTTGTGTGAGCCGGGGAAGTCGATCAGATCCAAGATGTCCCTGCCGTCCAGCATCTCATCATTGATCGAGCGCCGGTAGTAGATCATCTGGTTGTAGTCGGACCCCTCGTCGTCGTCGATGCAGGCCATAAGCCGGTGGAGCACGAAGAGAGGGTTGGTGGCGTCACCATGCAGCCCGAGGATGTTGCGCATGTAGTCGGGGCTATCCCTGCCGCCATACAGGAAACTCTTGTCCTTGCGCTCCTCGTCGGACCACGTGTTCCGGTGCATGGCTGTGATCCGCGTCACGGTCCAGCCAGACCCCGGCTGAGTCACGTCATGGAAGTAACCACCGATGCCCTTGGACACTCCGTGAGCACGCCACTGCGCGTTCTCTTGGCCATGCCGGAGGGTCTCGATCAACTCGGTCCAACCAGCTCCTGGGTAGTCCTGGGCCTCGTCCATCTCCAAGCGGAGAGGGTGGAGGCCCTTGACGCCCTTGCCGTCTCGCTGGGGGATGCGGCCCATGATCTTGGCACCATTCTTGAAATTGGCCTGGAACGGACGATGCGTGATTCCCCGACCGACGCCACCCGGCAGCAACTCTCGCGTGAGGCGGACACTCTTGAGCTTGTCCTCGATCCGGGAGGTGAGGGGGTTGAGGTGGACTAGCTCAGGGGCAGTGACCACCATCTCGAACCCTGGGAACTGGATCGGGAAGGCCCACCCTCGAAGGATGATTGACTGGGTGTTGTGGGTGACGATCAGATCCTTCGTCACGAACGTGTGGTCAGGCGAATCAATCTCGATGCATACAGCATCGTCAACACCCACAGGCTCTATGGAGACAATCGTCCTGACCGGATCAACCTTACGTCTGGCCCTACGGAACGACCTCCGCTTGCGTCCCAGGCGAAATGGGTTGAACGGCAGTTTGAGTGTCACCCGCCAAGATGGCCTCCCCGCCCTGCGCTCCCCTAGGTATGTGTAGAACGTCTGGCGATCCGAGATGTGAGCCGTACCGCCCAGGGAACGGGCCAAAAACGCAACACCTTCAGCCAATGCCGGACTGGTCGTCGAGAACACCGGGCTATTCGCCGCTTCTCCATCGGTGTCAAGCAGGCCAGCCAACAGCGCCTTTCGCTGCTCTATAGACGCCAACAAGTACTCGTCGGGAATGAACTTCTCATGCGACCCTCGACCCCAAAGGCCCATATCTCGCAGGGGGCCTACCAACGGGTGACGTTGCCCTCGGCGAAACCCCCGCGCTGAGAGGCTCCAGTCGTCCTTACTCCTCAATGGAACTGCGGTCACCCCATCAGGCAAGATCAGTGAGTCAACGATCTCCCTATCGGTCGACAGCTTGACCCCCGTCTCAGTGAGTCCACCGTCGCCCAACAAAACCCCCAACAAGTAAGGATCTAGCTCCAGCTCCCGCTCCGGAAACTGGATCGGGGCCGCGATCGGTATCCGGAATTTACGGTCTCCCCTGGAGCCTAGGAGGCCGTCATCCCGCAATTCCTGGGTCGTCATCTGCTTGTAGCCCCGCCCATACCGACTGACCACCCAGATATGGTCAGCATCGGCATCCACCCAGGCCCCGTCCGAGAACATGACCCGATAGAGCTGACGTTGCCCCTGGGGGAAGACCCCTTTCACCTGGTAGAAGGCTCCGTCGCCGCCTGCCACCATGTCACCGGGAGAAAGGTCCTTGATCGGGACCCACCCACTGGGGGTCAGGACCGGCTCGGTTGCTCGAAGCGCCTTCCCGACAGCGCGTGCACACTGGTCGATCATCAGGGTGTCGCTCTTGCGCCACCAGGGGATTTGGAAGTCCCAAGCCCGGAAGAGGCCTTCGTCGTTGTCGGCGGTCGAGTCCTCCCACAAGAACTCAGCTAGGTCGATTCCGCTCTCGTCCTCGATGAGCGCGATGAGATAACACTCTTCTTCGGTGAGCGCTACGGAGCTGACAGCCATGCATGCGAGCTTAGAACGTTCGTCCGACGACCCTCAAGGGCCGACACCAGATGCGCCCCTTCATGGCGACTCTCGAACAGCCCCGCAGTCACGGCAGACCACCCACCGTTCGTTGTCTCGAATCCAGTAATGCTGATGCCCCAACCAATCCTGGAGATAGGAGATGAGAGTCTGAACGTCATCTTTGCTGAACCGAGAGCTAGCCACCAGCGTGCCCATGTCATAGGTCCGTAGCCGCACCTCGTCGCGCCCGTACAGCTCGTCGACGTGGATGGACTTACCGCACTGGTCGACCAACTCCACGAGGATGCGGTGGTTCATTCGATCCTCTCCATCACCTGGACTGCCACCCTCGGCTTCGAGTCCCGGAAGATAGCTGCCTCCAGGCGAGTCACCTGCTTGTCGTCGGCGAACACGATCGAGTTGCACCCGTCGAGCACCGCCTTCACCAAGTTGTCGAGGTCACGCTTGCGCCGGTCGTCGAAGTAGAACTTCATGCGAACGAAGACCTCTTCGGTGGTGGGCTTCTTCGAACGCATGGCGTTGCGAGCCATCATGCCCACGGTCTGCTCGTAGACCTTGGTCTCCTTGGGGGTGAAGAACCTGCCGTTCGCCCCCCTTCGAGGCCGACCCTTGGGCACGGCCCTGCCGGGGACCTCGAAGCTGACGATCACGACACGTCCTTGATCCAGAGGCGCTGGTTCTTTCGAAAGGCGGCATCGATCTTGTCGTATTCGGGCCGCGCCGTCTCTCTCACCCATGCCAGGATGTCCTCGGGGTTGACCTTGAGGTGGGCGCGTTCTTCCTCATCGCATCGGTCGTGAAGGCCCACCAAGGTGAACAACTCGTTCAGGAGGTCGATAGCCTTGGCGATCTGGTTGTCCCGATGGACGCCGAACTCCTTAGCCCTCAGCCTGAGGTTCTCCAAGTAGTCAGCCACGGACTGCTGGGTCGAGTCCTGGCGTCTCGCCCGGTTCATCCCCAGCGAATCTTTGAGGAGCCGAGTCTCCTTATCGATGTCACCCTTCTGTCGCTTGAGCTTGTCGACGATCTCGTCGATGGAGCGCCCGTCGTAGTCGGCGTCACGCAGGAGCCAGTTGCCGATCCGGTAGGAGATCAGCTCACCCATCAGGACCTTGTCGAGGTCCTGGAGGTCAGAGGCGTTGTCGAACTTGAAACTGTCTTGGTAACGCTTCAGGTTCGTGTTCCACCACGCCTTCTCCAGGTCGTTGAGGACCTCGAACTCGGCACCTGATGCCCCGATGACCTTGATCGGCTGGCTCACTTGGCCCTCCACGCGGTTGCGACCACCACACGCACCATCCCGAGCAGCCGCCGGATGTCGTCTCTCGAGCGTTCCAGGTCAGGATTCATCTCGCATCCAGCCTCTCCAACGCTTGCTCCACGACCAATCGTACGTCCTCAATGCACTCATGCGCCTCATGCAGTGTCCCGACCGTTGACTCCATGCTCAAACCTGCATCCCACATGTCCAACGCTTGCCTCACGGCCAATCGTGCGTCCTCAATGCGCTCACGCACATCACGCAGTATCTCAACCGTTGACTTCATGCTCATACCTCTGATCAAGGAGTTGCTGCAATTCGTTCCGGGCCTCGGTAGCGGCACGCTTAGCTTGAATGTGAATGAGTTCGGTGGCGAGGTCATCTGCCTCGCTCGTTGCTTCACTGATAGCCGTGAAGGTTTCGATCAACCGCTTCAGGGCTTCCTGGTAGCTCATGGCCCGAACTGTTTGGTCAGCCAGCGGCGAACCCCCCTAGGGGGACCACCACGTCAACGGACTGGTTCCAAGTCGTCATCATCGAAGAAGAATATCCCGTCATACGGCTTCACGCTCTTGGTGTCGGGAACCCCGTACCCACCCGAATAGTCGAGAGTGACGATAGAAGTCTCCAATTGCCTCGACGGATCAAAGGCGTGATCCGGGAACTCGCTGGTCACGAAGGTCGGGTCGGCAACAACCGGGATCGAGAACGGCCTCCACCGTGGCCGGAAGGCTGAGTCCACTCGATAGTGTCGGGTGCCGAACATCGTGTACCGCATAGCCTTCAGCACCTTGCCCGGCGCGCCCCTGATCAAGTCTCGCACCACGGCATAGTCATGGACGACCTCAAGAGTACGCATCGGCACGACAACGTCTCGCTCGGTCAACTCTTGCTCTTCGATCAACCGTAACCACGCCCTCCTCCACCAACCGGGATCAGCGAAGCGCATTTCGGGAACGAGAAGCCTGGAGATCTCCAGCTCTTCGGGGATACGTCCCGCCTCGACGGACGGCTGGAGGACCACGACCTGATCGGCCCACCGGCTAGCCAGATCGCAGGCAACTCGTGACCGATCATTCCAGGCGTATGGGTGCTGGAAGAGGGCGACGATCTTCGGCCAGGTCACTCAGCCCCCGGTGAGGATCGTCCCGAGGATCTGATCCTGGGCGAGGTCCATCTTCATGTCGATGCGTCGCATGCTCTCTTTGAGTTCCTCGTAGATCTCCTGATCGGCCTGGAGGCGACGGATCAGGGCCTGTTCGATAGTGCCCCCTCCCCTCGTCTCGCTCTTAGCGAGATTGATGAGGGAGTCGACCTCTTCTTCGAAGGCCGTCAGGATGAGGTTGACTTGCATTGCGGCCATCTGGCCAAGGTCGTTGGTCACGAGGCTTACCCCTGGGTTCCTATTGCGACTGGCTTTGGCTTCCAGCTTCACTCTCGATTTCCCTCAGCTTGTCGATCACTGCTCGGCCCTTATCTGTCGCACGAACGATGCGATGGCGATAGCGGGAACGCTCTAGGTGCCCCGTCTCGATCAGTGACTCGATGTGATACTGGACTGCGGACCTGGTCTTCAAGCCGAGTGCATCACTGATCTCCTGTCTGGTCGGTGCGTATCTGTGACCTTCCAGATACTCCACGATGTACTTCAGGACCTGGAGGCGCGTGTCGGTGGCTTTTCCTACCATGATGGATGCAGGTTAGGTACATTCGTCCAAATGTACAACCACCCCTCTGAGCGACTGATCGGATACCGGGCGTCAGATGAAGAGCTGGCCATCGCCAACCGACTGGCCGAGGGAAGGGGCAAACGTCTGGCGCAGTGGGGCAAGGATCAGTACCTCCAGGTGCTCAGCGACCTCATTGACCGCCTGGGATACGCTCTGCGGCTGGAACTGATGAACGAGTACCGAGCCGAGAAGGATCTGGCCTGGTTAGACACCTACGTCATCAACTTGGCAGCACGCGCCGTTGCCAGAGGTGTCCTCGAAGACCCAACCGCATCCTGAAGGGGCTGCGCCCCTAACCCCCTTCCGGGCCTCAGCAAAGCTGAAGTCCCGGCTCGCTTCGCTCGCATTAGGCCCTTCTCTTCTTCTCCTGCAACGCGACATGTGAGTCGTCAGCCCACATTCGACACCAACCGTATTTGTCGTTGGACCTGTCGGATCTGGATTGACGAGGTTCATCCTGGGGCCAAGTTGGGCGCGCGGTATATAGTAGGGGGGGGTCGCGAAAAGTGACCCTATCACCTGTCATCCTGCCAGGTGGCCGGAGGTCTTCCCTCGGGGCAGTTCACATCCGCTGGGGATTCCCGCCCATCACGAATATTTGGTGCTCGTAATGGGTCTCCGACTCTTACGTCGTGCTCCCGGTGCCGTTCCTGTCGGGAGAGGCTCAACATCACCGCCATTGGCGACACGCATCGGGGGGTCGAGGATGCTTCAGTGGAGTACCTGAAGCCGTGTGGCGGGGTCTAGGGGGGTCGTAGAACTCTCACAGGCGACGATGAATCTAGACATCCTCATCACCTCGGAGCAAACGAAGCCGCCTATGAAAGCGAACCCCGCGATCGTGGTTGCATGAGTAACAGGCCATCACGAGGTTGTCCTCGTCCCAGGTGCCCCCAAGGGCCTGCTCGACCACATGGTCGACTGTGGCGACCTCATTGAACCACCTGCGCCGGAACTCGGGCACCTTGGCCATCAACTGCTGGTGGAGAGCATTCATCTCTTCCGAGAATTCAGCTCGTATCTGTTCCAGCGGGAGGTACTCGGCTAGTAAGTCCTCCGGCAGGATCGTCGGCTTGTGGCAGTAGTGACACAGGGCGTCCTGGGCCTGCCACAGCCGTCGTCGAATCTTTCGTACCTCCCCGCTGCTGGGTCGGGGAGGGACAGGCATCAGCCTTTGATGAGCACCATCCGGCCCGTCTCGGGGTCACGCGACCATTGAGGCTTGACTTTGGGAGCCTCAGGAGCACTTGCCCGCACTTTCCGGACTGACCGAAGCTCAGGTTCAGGTTCGGGGGCGACCCGGTCCTCAGCCTCTGCCGGGGACTCCGACTCGGCTTCCTTCCTCAGGATCGACATTCATGCTCCCTTCATCTAGGGGCACAATGCTACATCCTGTCAACGCTCCTACGAGCGTTTTCTCGGGGGAAGACTTCATCACGTCATAGATGGCGTTGGGGGCGAGGAAGAACCCGCGGCCTCCGAAGGTGTCCACATAGGCCCGGTCATTGGGGTCGCTCTCCTGGACCATCCACTCGATGAGGAGAGTCGCCTGGTAGAACCGGGTTGGCCAATGCTCTTCGATGACGCTGTCGGCGACATTGAGGAAGGGACCCCAAAACACCGATGCGCTCCGCTCCCAATCCAGCCACCAATTCTCACCCATCGCTCGTACGAACAAATCAGAATGTTCGCCTGGACGGAAATTGATCTCGACAGGCTCGTCATCGCAGAAGATGAAGAAGATCTCTTCACTCCGCGCGATTTTCAAGGAGTCGTTCCACGAGATACTTCGCGACGGCATCCTCGGTCATCTCCTCCATGACGCGCAACATCACATCGAGTCGCTCGAACTCAACCAGCTTCTTGATGACCTGCATGTTGCCAGCAGCCCGTAGGAGCTTCACGGCATCCCTGCACTCTTCGCAGACCGCGTGATTACTGGACAAGCCCTCGCAGATCAGGCACTTGACGTCACCTTCGACCTCGATGACCCGCGGCCAACCGGGCGTGTCGCTGGTACTGACGTTGACTACGCCAGAGTCTCCAGGAACTCCACGAAAGACTGGCCCACGAGCTTCGATCCTGTCGGGGTGTGGCTTAAGGTTCACGCCATCAGATTATTCGTACATTTGTACGAATGCAAGGAGGGAGGGGTCGCCGCCGACCCCTCCCACCTACGTCGGAGGACCAATTCCGATGCTGACAGATTACAGGACAACCGACTGTTCGGCCAATCCCGCAATGGCCGCATACTCAGCCTGGGCTTGGCCATCCATCAAGACGAAGAACCCTTGGGCGTGCTCCTCTGAATAGAGCAACTTCAGCTCATCCAACCTACGAGTCAGTGAATCGAGGACTGCCCGAAGGGTCGTAGCCGACGCCTGCTGTTCGTAGCTGACGGGTCCAGCCTCGGCCTTGAAGTTCACAGACAACTGGAGGATCTTGAGACGCAGGAGCCGGAACCCAGCCATAGTGACCACGAGCATATGGAACTGCTTGGGGAGGTCCTCGGTGAGGGTGGCTCGATCGGTGATGTATTCGCCCGATCGTGGAGGGTCGAGTTCGGCCCCATCAACCAGGGTGTACTTGCGCATGAACCCCGACAGATAGGCGTCCCAAAAGCCGTCCGCTAGATACCCAAGGCGCTGGGCAACGGATATGCCTTGGAACTGCTCTGCCCCGAGCGGATTCAGCTCACGGTCGAGCATGGGAATGAGATCAGCGAGCGCCGTGGCCATGGTTCTCCTTAAAGCTCAGGTAGGGGTTCATACTCCCGGTGCCTCCCCCGGCCCGTCGTACACTGTGTACTGGTAGAGGTCCGAGGCGTAGCGCTGGTTCGAGCCGTTGTACACCCAGGCCTGGAGGATGTACTCGCCGGTCTCCAGCATGTCATTGGCGGTCCAGGCATATTGGAGCTGGCCGTTGGCCGCATCGCCGACGACCGCGATCTGGCCCTCTCCCAGGTTGTCATGCGCTGGGATGGACTCGATGTTGACGGCCCTGATCGTGAAAGTCGTGAGGTCGACCGGGCTGCCATTGAAATCCCTGAAGGTGAGCACGAGCGGAGGCGGGATCTCGCCAGCAGCAAAGGCCCCGAGATCATGTGTTACTGGCTCGGCCACGGCTCACCTTCCACAGTGCTGTCCCCGGATGATACCCACGTCCGGGCTTCGTGATCCATATCCTTCATGCGAACGTCGCGGAACATGAAGAGGGTGTAGGGCTGCGTCTCCTGGAGGACCGATTCGATAGCTCGGTGCATGACGCGAGCCAGGCTCGCCTGGACGGCCGTCTCCGCCCCAGCCTGGCCCTCGACGGCGCGAGACACCTGCTGGGCTACCTCAGCCACGACCGCCTGTTCGCTGACCAGGATCGACTGAACTGCCCGCGCCACGCTCGTAGCCAGCTCTGTGACGGCAGCAGGCTCGACCTGGGCCAGGGAAGCGAAAGCACCATGAGCAGTCCTGGCCAGGCCGGTCTCGATGACTAGCAGCGGACCTGAAGTCCCCTGGATCGCTCGGTGAACAGTTATCGCGGTATCCGCCGTAACAACTGGCTCGGGGCCTACCAGGGATTCGAAGGCTCGATGGATGGTCCTTGCTAGGGACGCCTGGATCGCCGAATCGGTCGCCCCCGTTATCGCCCTGTGAATCACCGTCGCCACGGCTGCCTGTGCTGATGGCTCGACAGCTACAAGGCTCGCAATTGCTTCATGGACGACAGAGGCGACCGCGGCTTGAACCACAGGCTCCTGGAGGACCTGGCTCATGGCGGCAACGTGGACGCTCGTGGCCAACCCCGAGGTCGCCACAGGCTCGACGGCGAAGACACTCGGCAGCGCTCGATCGACTACAGACGCCAGAGCCGTACTCACCGCCAGCTCGGGACGGACAGCAGAGCCGATGGCTGAGCTGACCTGGATCGCTGTATCGGCCACGACCAAGAGTTCGGGCTGGGGCACCGACTCGACGGCCCGAGCAACTTGGGTGGCAGTGGCTGCTGCGACAGACGGTTCCACCAGGGCAGACCCTTGCTGGGCGACATGCGAGGTCTCAGCTAGGGCTGCCACGACCGCAGGCTCCAAAATCGATAGCCCCGATTGGGCACGATGGACAGAAGACGCCAGAGCCGCCTCGACACGTTGCTCGACCTGGCACACCGACGCGAAAGCTGTATGACGACTCAGGGCCAGGCCAGCAATAACCGTCGGCTCAACAGAAGCGGCACCCGACGCGGCGACCGCTGGCAGCGCCGATTCGCCGACGCCCTCGATCAGGACCGCGCCGGACCCGGAGCCGACCACCGCCGGAAGGGTCGCTTCGCCCGACCCGACGATCTCCGTCGACTCGCCCCAATGCGCTTGCTGGCCGTCCCAAGTAACCGGGATGCCGTCCCAGAGGATCACCGAGCTGTCGGCGTCGACGACAAAGCCCGCACCCTCGCCCACGATCCCCGGCAGGGCGGCTTCGCCGGAACCGTCGACGAGGGCCGCGCCGACACCTTCAGCGGTGAGCGGCGGGATAGTCACCTCGCCCGACCCGACGATCGCCGGTTCGTCGCCCCAGTCGAACTCGGGCGGGTCGTCATTGGTGACGACGGCGGTGCCGACACGGGCGATCTGATGGGCGTCGCCCACTAGGTCGTCGACCGGGTCGGCTGCCGACTCCTGATTGAACACCCACAAGGCGTCCGGTTCGGCGTCGAACCACGCCTGCAATGACTCCTCGAGTCCGGCGTCTACGACGGCGGTGTAGTGGACGAACGGCATCCGGTTGGCCCACATCGCCTGCACGGCGAGCAGGCCACGGAAGTGTCCGCCGTCGGCGGCGTCGGTGTCGGACCGCTGGATGATCCCGTCGGGACCGACCGCCCACCACTCCCAGAAGCTCTTGGTGTCGTCGAGGGTCCACTGTTCGGTGACGTAGTCGTAGAACGAGATGTGAGCGGGGCCGGTGGTCGGCTCCTTGTAGACGACGACCAGGTACCAGCGGTTGAAAGGGCCGAGCTGTACTTCGTCGCTGGTGTTCGCCCGTTCGGAATATACGCCGAAGTAGGCGTCGTTGCCGTCCTCGTAGATGAAGAAGTTCCCCGACGTGGACCGGTCGTCATAGGCGATAGTGAGCGGCGCGTGCCAGTCACCGACCGGCGGCTGAGGTTTGAACAGCAGGGCGACGGTGCCGTGCTCCATGTCCGCCAGGGCGGACCCGACCGTGTGGCGGATGTCGTCGTCTACCCCGTCGAACTGCCTAACGGCCATTGCTCCGCTCCTGGCTCC
>Ga0207873_1002613_pt1 | contig 14420 bp, 15 predicted proteins | sample BGWIniCompost_FD_187373 | JGI IMG/M metagenome (GOLD analysis project Ga0207873, IMG submission 187373) | Cellulose adapted compost microbial communities from Newby Island Compost Facility, Milpitas, CA, USA - BGW Initial Compost (SPAdes)... ...
AATTAGCCATTAAATTTGAGGGCAGGTTGCCGCTGGATTCGGCGCGAACCCCATCCGGGGGCTAGCCCCCGGATGGGCAGGTTGGACAGAGTTTAGAAAACACTCCCTTTCAAATACTTCAATATGTGAATTTTCATGCTGTATTTCTCTTGAAAAATCTTAGTCTCCTGACACTTATTTTTGTAGTCATTATCTTTTACACAGCAGTAAAAAGAATCCCGTGTGGATGAGTCACCCACACGGGAGTTCCGTCAGAAACTAATCACCGCTTCAAGCACGACTCCACTGAACTCAGCCCCGGCAAAACGCCCTGTCCAGGCACTGCCTTCATATTGCTGCTTCATGTACTCAACTTTTGTTAAAACGTTCTTTGAAAAATACCAGCCTCCACCAAAGTTGATCCGGCTGATATCGAGGTTCTCTGATGCACTTTCACGCATCTTGCCACTCACTGTATTGTATCTGCCCCCAAGATAGAAACGCTCATCAGCTCCAAACCGGTACAATACCTCTGCGGCAATTTGTGTAAATGCCCCCTCTGTGTCGGCTTGAGGTGTTGTGAATTCATTGCTTCCATCAGCCAACTCATAAATACCAAAGAACTCCAAGCCTTTGTACTTGATGAATGGGTTAATCTGCAAGGCTGTGAGTTTTGTGAACCTGACATTGAACTGACCATCACGAGGGCCACCCTCTGTATTGCCATCCACATCCGGTACTGTAAAAAGCACATTGTAATACCTGGAGCCTCCTCGGTCACCACCATACAGATAGGTGCCTGTTGAGGTGCCTTTATTGATGTACCAAGATCCGGTCAATCGTACTCTCAAATCCTCACTCAGTTGTTTATCGTATCCCAACTTACCGTAGATAGAAGGCTTATTGTCTGTATTGTCGTTCACCGTTACATTTTGATTTAGCTTGCCATTTGTCAACCCAACCACCGCCAATAAACCATTCTTTTGAACTGTAAGCTCTCCGAATGCCTCGGTGGAGAATGCATCCATAAGATAATTCCCCACAAAGGGGTTGAAAATACCTCTGGCATTGTCTGTTCTCCTGAAATGTGCGTCCCCATAGTTAAACTCATCTAGCCCTATGGTGATGCTTGTATATTTCATGACCCCCTCCAGAAACCCGGGTTTAACAAAGTCAAGATTATCCACTCTCATGTATCCACCCTTAATCCATGCTTCGTTGTGTGCTCTGGAAGAAAGATAGGTTCTGAGGTGCATCCGAACACCTTCCATTACCTGTACGTCAAGGTTGAGGTTAGCTGAAGGTAAATTGAAATCGGAACCAAGCTCAACCAAGGTACCCGCATCATTACTTTGGTTAAGGCCCTGAAATTGCATGGCGAAATCACCGCCTACTCTTACTTTGAGTCCATCAAATATAACTGTATCCTCTTTTGAGGGCTCGAATACATTCAGGCCGTTTTTATCGTTTGGCCTGAAATACTGCAAGCCTGGTTGTTGGGCATATGTGGTATTGATCACCATCAGTGTCAAGGCAATGAATACCAAATGAATTTTATGAAACGTTTTCATGATTTTAACATTTTGTTGAAAGTCTGATTAAAGAAACTTGATGTTAGTTTTGTCGGATAGATGGTGTCTATAATACTGTTCGAATATCCCGGAGCAGCTAACTATACAGAACTATTTCCGACATTGCCCAAAGTTTCGTAACCCAGGCAACTAACAGATAATCAGACGTTAGCTAAAGAAGAAATGACTGGAACAGGATAGAGCGATACCGCCCTGACCAGCCGGGGGGAGCCTTTTTAGGAGTTGTGTAGTTTCTTGACTCGAAAAATTGTGTAGAAGGCAAATGGAAAGATGGCTGAGCCATTGCCGCATGTGAAAAATCAATGACCAGAATGTCTGAATGAGGTGTCCTGAAATCATCGAGAGAGAAGATGGTTTCCTGATCCTCACAGCCATCACAAGGGTTGCTGTGGTCGTCACAGCATGGTTCGTAATGTTTTAGAAAAAGCTCGAAGCTGATCAGTTCGCCCCCACAAAAGTGCTGAAACACTGCCATCCCTTTGCCAGGGAGAAGCATTGCAATTATTAGGACGATATATAAGTTGCGCTTCATGAGCCTTTTGATGTAAAATGCCATCCATTGAAGCGGGTATCTATTTGTTATCCCCTTCAATATGACTCAAAAGTACGCAACGGTTATTGAGCGCGCTATGACATTGCACATGTCAAAACATGATGTATGTCACATAAAGCATTGTCTACCCTAGCAACATGCTTGATCAGAATCCAATTGTACTGGTGGACAAGGTGCTGAACCATAGCTGCAATACACGCAGCAATCCCCTTCCTTTGGTTTTAGCACCTGGTGGCAGTTTTCACATTCATAGAAATACTGACAGGCGTCAGTCGGCATAGTTTCTTCTTTCTGATGTCCGCAGTTGGGGCAAGTGATGGTAGATTCTAAGATGATTTCCATTTATTTCTCTGTTTTATTGGTCACTGAATATCCGGTTGAGTTGATGGCTTGTTCAATTTCAAGGACGTCCGTTTTGGATTTATCAAATTCTACGATGGCATTGCCCTGGTCGTAGGAGGCGGTTACATTCAGGATGCCGCTGAGCTTATTTACTTCATGCACTACATGCGCTGCGCACCCCTGACAAGTCATGCCTTTGATTTGAAAATTTACGGTCTGAATGTCTGACTTATCAACGATGATCACTTGCTTTTCAGATTTAGGGTAGAAAATGTGAGCATAAAGCGGGAACGCCAACATCAGGGCAGCAAAGACCGTGATTATTGAAAGGAACTTTCTTGTTTGCCAAAAGGAGGGCTGAAGGTCCTCCTCACAGGCACATTCTTTTTCCTTTTTGGCCTTTGGTTTGAGTTTCTGATACCAGGCAAAGCCTAATACAACCACTGTGATGCCGACAAAAAAAGGCCTTGCCGGATCGAGCCATGAGAAAGTGGACGCAATCCCGCTTGCACCGGCCACTAATGCAAGCACCGGGCTGATGCAGCAAAGGGAGCTTACTAAAGCGGCTAAAAGGCCGCTGGTTAAAAGGGAATTTTTCATATACTTAATTTTCAAAAAAAGAAGGGCTCTGCGCCCTCCCAGTTACTTTTTCTTACAGCAGGCGGGTACTTCCGCCACTTTCATGTCATAAGGACATTCAGGAGTGCCTGCCAAAGGGCAGGTAACTTTTGGACAATCTGGAGTACCTTCCAAAGGACAAGCTTTTGGAGATGAGTTGATCCCGTAGGCAAGGCCACCAATTGCGAGAATACTCGCTGTTGCGAAAATCATGAGTTTACTTTTCATATCAATCTATTTTAATGAAACATCTCTCCAAAGGTCAGTCACGGGGGGAGGGGGTATCCAAACGTTCGGATAAAAATTTCTTCAATTCTTCTTCCACCATGCGGGCTTCTCGTAGTTTTTTAGGCACTTCTTCGAGTTTAAGCTCTGGAAATAGTTTTCTCAGCTTTTCTATTGTTTCTTCATTGCCACAGTCGCCAGGGCAGCTCTGGTAAGCTGACGAGATCCTTTCTGCTAGTGCTTTCCTGTAGGCATCATCCAATAACTCGTAAGTAGTCTTAGCAAGCATGGATTGCACAGCTTTTAGCTGCAAAAGGATATTTTCAACCTGGTCCACATCATCTATTTTGCTAAGGATGTATCCCAGCTGACCTGTTGCTGTTTTTAGTGAAACCTTTATGCTTTGAGTGAGATCATGGGGTATCATAAGGTAGGAATTGAATTTGGGAGCTTAAACAAATCGAGCACTGATGAAATGATTCGCTGACTTTGCTCTTCTACTGAATAGAAGATGGTTTGACCGGATTTTTTGGTCGTCACGATTCCCGCATCCTTCAGTTTTTTTAGATGTTGGGAGACGGCCGGCACGGTCATGCCCAGGATGTCTGACAAGTCACATGGGCAAAGTTCATTTTCCTGTTTCAAGAGGTACAGGATTTTGAGGCGAACCGCATTACCTGCCAGATTCAGTACATCGGCCAGTTCTAAAAAGCTTTCTTCTTTGTTTTTCAAGTCTTCTCTGCAGCGACTGATCTGGATGCTATCTGCAAAGACACGGATACATGTATTCATAGTATTTAAGCAATTGCTTAAACAAAGGTAGGGAATGATAGTTATTTAAGCAAGTACTTAAATACAAAGGGCTATTTCGCCCTTCTCATCAATTTTGGTGCTGCTAGTTTCTCTCTTAGATTCTGCATATCCTCACTCACTTTTTTCTCTACCACTTTGGCGTAAACCTGCGTGGTTGTAATTTTGGAGTGACCCAACATCTTGCTAACCGTTTCCAGTGGCACACCATTACAAAGCGTAACTGTAGTAGCAAAAGTATGCCTGGCTAGGTGAAATGTGAGGTTCTTTTCAATTCCGCACAGATCAGCAATTTCTTTCAGGTAAGAGTTCAGCTTTTGGTTAGAAATCATTGGGAATATTGACCCCCTCTGCACAGCTCTTGGATGGGTTTTGTATTTCTCGATGATTTCCCAAGCTTTGGGAAGGATAGGAACCCTTACCGGCTGGTCGGTCTTCTGGCGGCAGGTAGATAACCAGTATTCCCCATCAATGCCAATGGTAATATTGGATGGGGTAAGGTTCATAGCATCGATGTAGGCCAGTCCGGTATAGCAACTGAACACAAACAAATCTCTTACCCACTGCAGGCGGACAATTTTGAAGTCCTTGTTCTCTACGGCCTCCAGCTCTTCATCATTGAGGAAATCCCGATCCACCCGATGGAATTTGAGCTGGTACTTGTCAAATGGATCCCTGCTTACCCATTCCATTTTCACGGCCATTGTCACCATCTTCCGGAACCTCTCCAGATGCTTCATCACTCCATTGTTGCCAAGCGGCTTCTGGTGGTCTTTGGGTTTATAGTTTCGGAGGTAGAATTCAAAATCGGTGATGAATTTATAAGACAGTTCCGAAAGGAACATGTCGGTAGTACCAAAGCGCTCTTTCAAAAATCGATGGATATACTTCTGAGTGGTGAAGTAGTTTTTCATCGTGCCCCACGCCAGTGTATCCCGCATTGTCTGGTTGTGATAATCCACCAGCTTGCATAAGGTGAAGTCCTTTTGGTCTGTACCCAGGAACATACTCTTGATGGCATCAGCAGTGATCAGTCTTTTTTGGACCTGCATCTCCTGGTAGCACTCCATAATCCTTGCCCGGACTTCATCCAGGTAGTGATTGAGCGATTTGATTTCTTCCCGGCTGCCCTTGGCCATGCCTTTTGAGCTGTTCCAGTCGCCTGGTTTGATCCAACGCTTCAATGATATTTCAACTCTGCGGCCATCAACAGTGACTCTGGCATAGATTGGGAGGAGGCCATCTTTGGCCTTGTTAGTTCTTGTGATGAACTGAACTCCGAAGGTGTTTGTAGTTCTCATAACAATTCAGCTTTTGAGTGTTTGTGTTAAAATGATTCCTCTCGTGGTGAACTGCTTCCACAAGGCTACTCAAACAAGCCCAAAACAGTTCAAAAATTGTGATGTAACTATCTGTTTTACAGCTATTTGCATCAATCTGGTGAACTAAATATAACCATTCATTTGGTTCACCGGATAGGTCTCATTTTTGCTGAAACTGTCTAAATAGAACTGATACATAAAAAATAAAAAAGCCTGCAAATCGTAAGATTTGCAGGCTTTTGATATAGGTTGTTAACCTATTTGTCGGGGTGGCAAGATTCGAACTTGCGACCTCCTGCTCCCAAAGCAGGCGCGATAACCGGGCTACGCTACACCCCGAACTCTAAGAACCATGGGCGTCATAAATGAGCTTTTGATGGTCCTGTTTCTTTTCGGAGCCTTATCCTCCAAAAAAGACAGCGGCAAAGGTAGTGAATTTCGGCGAATTTTCCTATCTGTGCTAACGCTGAATCAGCGAATTCGTAATGAGGCGCCTACCCGGGACGACTGATTCAGCTTTTCACTGGAATCCAGATTTCACTGTAGGCGAAATCACTTTTATTCGCATCCATTTTAGTAAACGAAAAGGAAGGGGCATTGAGTAATTCGTAATTGGAAGAGGGCAACCATTCCGAGTATATTTTTGCCATTGTTTCTTGCAATGTGGATGGAAAGGGCCCTTCATTTGGAAATATTGCCCAGGTTCCGGCTTTGACCGGTACTTTGTCCAGTTGTTCGCTTACTTCCTCCTGGGTGGTCAGGACCCCGATCAAATGCGTTAAATCTCCTTCCTCTTTCAGGAAGTTGGCATCCGCATCGTAAGAAGCGTTCACAATTTCACGGGGCTCTAGGTTTTGAAGCGCGCGCATTTCTTTTTTCTGTTCGTCCGTGATGCTTTCTGCAAGCTTTACGATCGCGTTGTTCACACCTTCGAACTGCATTGGAACACGTTTGCTTACACCGACTAAATTAAACGCCGGTTTGTCTTCGATTCTAAATTCCATTGGATTTCCTCCTTTGACTGTTATGATGAATGAAAATTTGGGAAATGATTTGTTTAACCTTTTTTTTATCACCTCCGAGGGGAGGTGTCCGGTCCACTTTTTGAATGCCCGGGTAAACCCGTCCACGGACTGATATCCGTATTTAAAAGCGACGTTCGTTACCTTTTCTCCTTTTAATAGGTCGATGTTGGCTTCCGACAATTTTCTGTTTTTGATGTACTCGCTGAGGGGCAGACCCGATACAAAAAGGAATATCTTTCGAAAATGATAGTCGGAGACTCCTGCATATTCGGATATCCGTTCAAGAGATAGCTCTTCGTCCGTTAAATGGTCTTCGATGTAGTCGATCACCCGGTTTAATTCGTTTAACATGGTTTTTTCCTTTCGATGCCGCAAAAATACCATGGATTTTACAGGGATGCTCGACGTTTTATGCGTAAAAACTATCGGATCGGCATTGGCCGGATTACTTCGTTGACTTCGGATTTACGGATCACAGGATGCGGTTGGTTAGTATTTTTGTTCAATTCCGTACGCTCGCTGCATAAATTAAACGTGTTTTTTCATTATCTTCGTTTACCTAAACCAAGCTCGTGCCCGCTAGTAAAAATAATACTGACGACAGGCTGGCAGTTTTACTCCAGAACGGCGATGAAAGCGCGTATACGGAAATATACAAGCGCTACGCTCCGGCCTTGACGGCTTTTGCCGAGTCCAAATTGTATAGTCTTGAAGATGCGCGGGACGTTATCCAGGATCTTTTTACGGATAGGCGTATTCCTCAACTCCCATTATGGACGCGCAGCCGCTCAAGACGGCCGTAAGAAACAATAGTACTGCTGTTCTCATCTTTATTTGGTTTAAAAGTCTATCAAGTCCCGGACCCCGACCCCAAGTGATTTCGCAACTCGAGCCAGTGTAAGTACGGAGGCGTTTCGGTGCCTGTTTCGATCCCGCTTAGGTTCTGAAACTCCATCCCGCATCGCCCTATCTTCATATTTAAGAAGAAAAAGCTAAGGAGGGATATGTAATTACTCTGTACATTGAGATTCACATCTCACCCAAGCAGCCTGAAGCCAGAAAAGGATTAAGATACTTTTCAAAGTATCATTGTAAAAGTTTTGCAAAGAATAGATGTACGGTTTAGTTGGCAGTAGAGTGCTGGGTAAAGGTTCAGTTCATATTGTTTTTCAATAAAAAAAGAAACTTACTAAAAGCCTACAAAAAAACATTGCAATTTATTTGTATTTCTCTTGCGCTTCAATTAACATACACCCTTGTCCCTGACTATCCCTACCTTTGAATGAACACCCTTAAACGGTTACTCAAATGGAAGTATTCTATCCCCGGAATCGGGCCGCATGGAGAAAATGGCTGATCAAGAATCATCGCTCCGAGGAATCGGTCTGGTTGGTTTTTCACACCAAAAAATCCGGAAGGAAAACGATCACATGGAGCGACGCGGTTGATGAGGCCCTTTGTTTCGGCTGGATTGACAGCAAGAGGATCAAAATAGACGAGGAGACCTCGCATCAGTTTTTTAGCAAGCGTAAACCCAAAAGTACTTGGTCAAGAATCAATAAAGAAAAGGTGCAACGGCTTATTGACCAGCAGCTCATGACCGAGGCGGGCCTGGAATGCATCGAAACGGCAAAGCGTAACGGTTCCTGGACCCTGCTGGATGAGGTTGAAGACCTGGTCATTCCGCCCGACCTGGAAAACGCACTGAAAGGGCGAAAGGGCGCCCTGGATTATTTTCTTGGGTTGAGCAAATCGGTCAAGAAAATGATGCTGCAGTGGATCGTGCTTGCCAGGCGACCGGAAACCCGTCAAAGACGGATCAACGAAATTGCCGAATCGGCCGGACGGAATACAAGGCCGAAGCAGATCTGACAGTCTGCCTCAGGGGAAACCGCTTGCGGGTGCTTCTTAATCCGCCACCAAAGAGGCTTCCCATTTTGCGCCGCTGATGTCCAGTAACTGCAACCTGAAAGTGCCTTGCAATTGCCGGAATGCCTCGTCCTGAAAACGCAGTCTGGCCCGCGCGCCCAAGGGCAGGATCAAACTGTGTTTTCCGGCTTTTACTTGGGCCACGTAGTCGTTCTGGATCTGGCTACCTGATAAGCTGGAAAGCTGGGACTGGGTTTGCTCGAAGACCGTGTTTCCCTGATTGTCAAGCAGCCGGATGCCGATCAGAAATGAGCCGTACACATCGGCGCCCTCATCCCGGAATACAGTGAAGGAGAGGGTATTGTCTTCTATGACCGCGTTGGTGATGGTCACATGCGGGCGAACGGAAAGGTTGTGCAGCGTGCCGTACACCCCGCCGTGAAAATACTGGTTGGTAAAAAGAGTCAGTCCGAATATAAAAATAGCTCCGGTTAGGACCAACTTGCCCTGGGATCGTTCTTTCAAAGGAAGCGGCCCGGAGCCCACAAAGGGGAACCATTTGGTCTGGGTAAACGCCCTCTGTTGTCTAATAAAATGGCTGTCCAGTGCGTATTTTCCGCCACCCGACAGGAAAACCGTAAAACCGGCCGCTACACCCAGTACACCTATTTGCCATTCATCCAGACAGGTTGTTCCCAGCCATCCTGATCCCAATAAGATTCCGAAAGCCAGACAGAAAACGCCTATGCTCATTAACCGGGTAAACAGGCCAAGCATAAACAGTAGCCCCACAACGCCCTCGATGATGGTGAATAGCAACATCGCCCACCAAAGGGCATCGGGGTTGGATACCAGGTATTCAATAAGGGGTTTGATCCCCAACGCGTTCGGCAAAAAATGATTGAATTTCTCTCCGATGTAGCCCGCTTCGTCGGGATTCAGTTTGTTTTCCAGGATCAGCCTTCTCCAAAAGGCGGAAAAATAGGTCCAGCCGGCTACCCAACGCAAAGCGGTTGTGATCAATCCGGCCGTCGGATTGGGATGAATTGTTGTTGTCATTTGAAATGATTTCGATTAAGTTATGAGAAAAGAGATTTTCAGGTTAACACAATCAAAAATCAAATCAAGTATTGTTCGTGAAGCTTATGAATTGCAACCGGAGAGGGGCGCTTGGGCTTCGGATAGCCTGCCAAGCGGTTCCGGCTCAGCTCGTTTCGGTAAAAATTCAAGAAACGACAGGGCTTCCTGTAGTTTGAGTGCTTTTGAAACCGGTTGACTGTACTTGTTTGCGTCCTGTGCTCCGGCAGCGTTTGACAGACGACCGTTTTATTGGGCTTGTGTGAAGAATCCCAGGAAGCGATCGGGATGTCAAGCGCTTGTTTAAGGTCCTGCTTAGCTGAACAGGGCAAACACAGCAATGCGGCCATCAACAAGATGGTTATCCGCGTGAAAATAGTTTCCGCCCCGTTACTCATTGTAATTCCATTTACCTGAGACAAACCGCAAATTTAGTCAATTTTATCCGAAGGGGCTTATTGCCTGCGAATGCCTCCCGGCGTCATGCCCTTCTGGTAAACCCGCACATAATCGATTTCGTATCTGGCCGGAAGAAGGGAGTCGTCGATGGCGCCGCCGTTCATTCCGCCCAATGCGAGATTCAACAGGATGTAATGCGGCTGCCGGAAGGGATTAATTCCTGTTTTATCCCGGTTATTCAGTTTGCTGAGCGGTACGCGGTTGAGCAACAGATCGTCCACGTATAACGAAATTTCCTGCTCATCCCAATCCATGCGCCAAACGTGGAACTTTTGGGCCCAGTCCGGCCCCAGCGATTCAATGGGCCTGGTCTGCGTGAACCATTTAGCCTCCCAGCGTTTATCGGTCCCGCAGGCGACGTTGGCCAGCAGCATTCCCCGGTAATATTCCATAATATCGATTTCACCGTTGGACGGCCATTCGCCTTCAACGCCCAGCGTCCAGAAGGCAGGCCAGAGACCATCGCCCACCGGGATCCGGGCGCGCATTTCAAACCTTCCGTACAGCCAGCTATGCTTGCCGCGGGTGTTGATGGAAGAGGAGGTGTATTCAATGTAAGCGCGGGATCGGCCCCAATGATTGCTTCCCTTTTCGTAGTCCGGGTTGGCTTTCCGTTCCTTTCTGGCTTCCATGATGAGCAAGCCGTCTTTGCAGTAGGCATTCTCCTGTTGGTACCATTGCGCTTCCCGATTGCGTACAAATCCTTTTTCGAACTGCCAGTGAGAAGGATCCACCGGGCCGGGCCGGTCGAATTCATCGGACCATACCAGCTGATACTCTTCCGTTGACGCCGGCACGGAATCCACCGCCCGGAAGGCGGGGGAACCCAAAAGCCAGGACAGAAAGAAGACAAAAAAACTGAAACCGTTCATATTCGTGCGACATACAATGATAGCTATTTTTTCTTCGCACGGAAAACCGGCCGTCTGCCGGTTCTGGGACGGATTTGACGGAGTAACTCCCAGACTGTGGAAAAAAAACGATTCCGGTTGATCTTTAAAAAAATAGTTTTGTCTGCTGTAAATCATGGCTGCAAGGTGTTGCCTGATGGTAATAACAAAGGGGAATCGTGTGCAATTCACGAGCTGTTGCGCAACTGTAAATAAAACCTGCGTTTTATGAGCCAGAATACCTTCCTTGCCAGCTGGCTTTACTTTCGCATAAGAAGTAAATGTCCGATCGAGTACACAGGGAACGTATCTTGTTCCGTCCCAGTATCCATCTGCACATATTACTTCCTGAGGAATTGATTTTTTATTTAAATCAGTAATAATATGGGCATTTTTGATAAGCGGGCTAACTACAAGCCGTTTGAATATCCGGGAATCTTGAGTTTCACCGAAGCGATCAACAAATCTTTTTGGGTGCATTCTGAAGTTGACTTTACGGCCGATGTGCAGGATTTTCACGCCAATCTGAATCAGGCTGAAAAGGAAGCCGTCAAACGAAGTCTTTTGGCCATTGCGCAGATCGAGGTGGCGGTGAAGTCCTTTTGGGGAAACCTTTACCACCACCTGCCCAAACCCGAGTTCAATGGGCTGGGCAGCACCTTTGCGGAATGCGAATTCCGTCATTCGGAGGCCTATTCCCGGCTGCTGGATGTGCTTGGATACAACAACGAGTTCCAGGACCTGGTGCATGTGCCGGTAATCCGGAAGCGGATCGCCTACCTGTCCGAAGCGCTGGCACATACCAAATCCGAAAACAAAAAAGAGTACCTTTTTTCGCTGATCCTTTTTTCGCTGCTGATAGAAAACGTTTCGCTTTTCAGCCAGTTCGCCATCATTCTTTCGTTTACCCGGTTTCGGGGTGTCATGAAGAATGTCAGCAACATCATTGCCTGGACCTCGGTGGACGAGCAGGTGCACGCCAATGCAGGGATCTATATTGTCAACAGGATCCGGGAAGAGTATCCCGAATTCTTCGATGACCAAACCCGGGAGAAGGTAAAAAGACTGGTGGAACACTCCATCCAGGTGGAAGCCGAGATCCTGGACTGGATTTTCGAAACGGGTGAAATCGAGGTGGTGAGCAAAAAGAACCTGCTCAATTTCATGAAGTACCGGACCGACGATAGCCTGGCAAAGGTGGGCTTTGACAAGTGCTTCCAGGTTCCCGAATTGGATTACCAGCCGATGGCCTGGTTTGAAGAGGAGGTGTTTGCCAACAGCCTGGATGATTTCTTTGCGAAACGACCGGTGGATTATACCAAACACGATAAAAGTATTACGGCAGCGGACCTTTTTTAACAGGAAATCATGATCAACCAAGAAAGTGCGGAACGGCTTTGGTGGCTGAACGAGGAAAGCCAGCAAATGCTTAACAGGGGCTATCTTTTAAATGGTGAAACTACCAAAACGGCTATTGAGCGGATAGCGAACGCGGCTGCCCGGCGTTTGTACCGGCCCGAGCTGGCCGAAGGTTTCATTGAAATGATTGAAAAGGGCTGGATGAGCCTCAGTTCTCCCATCTGGGCAAACATGGGTACCGAGCGGGGATTACCCATCTCGTGTTTTAACGTGTACGTGCCGGATAATATCGAAGGGATTACGCACAAACTCGGCGAAGTGATTATGCAAACAAAAATCGGGGGCGGAACTTCGGGGTACTTCGGGGCTCTGCGCGAGCGGGGGAGTGCGGTGACCGACAACGGGAAAAGCAGCGGGGCGGTCAGTTTCATGAAGCTCTTCGACACGGTGATGGATACCATTTCCCAGGGCGGGGTCCGGCGGGGCGCTTTTGCCGCCTACCTGGATATCGATCATCCGGATATCCGCGAGTTTTTGGATATCAAAAACATCGGTAATCCGATCCAGAACCTGTTTTTCGGGGTATGTGTACCCGATTACTGGATGCAGGAAATGATCGATGGGGATATGGATAAGCGCGAAATCTGGGCCGCCGTGCTGGAGAGCCGCCAGCAGAAGGGTTTGCCTTATCTTTTTTTCTCCGACAACATCAATCGCCACAAACCCGAAGTCTATAAAGACAAAAACATGCGGATTTATTCCAGCAATTTGTGCTCCGAGATTGCCCTTCCATCCAATTTCGACGAATCGTTCATCTGCTGCCTTTCTTCCATGAATCTCGAATTATACGACGAGTGGAAGGATACCGGAGCGGTGAGATTGGCCATTTTTTTCCTCGATGCCGTATTGCAGGAATTCATTGAAAAAACCGAGGGAAATTATTACCTAAGCTCGGCCAACCGTTTTGCAAAACGGCACCGTGCGCTTGGTTTAGGCGTGATGGGCTGGCATTCCTACCTGCAGAGGAACAGCATCCCCTTTGAGGGTTTGCATGCCAAACAACTGACAAACACCATTTTCAAAAACATCAGGGAAAAGGCGGAAAAAGCAAGCGTCGAACTGGCCGGAATTTACGGAGAGCCCGAGGTTCTGCGCGGCTACGGCAGAAGAAACACCACCCTGATGGCGATTGCGCCCACCACATCCTCGTCCGCCATTCTGGGGCAGACTTCTCCCGGGATCGAACCCTACAGCAGCAATTACTATAAAGCCGGGCTGTCGAAAGGTAATTTCATGCGCAAAAACAAATACCTGCGTCAGCTTCTGATCGAAAAGGGAATGGACAACGAAGAGATCTGGCGGAGCATTATGCTGAATCACGGCAGCGTCCAGCACTTGGACGGACTTAGTGAGGAGGAAAAGGCGGTATTCAAAACATTCAAGGAAATAAGTCAGCTGGAGATCATTCAGCAGGCTTCCATCCGGCAGAAATACATTGATCAGGCCCAGAGCCTGAACCTGAACATCCCGTCCAATTTGCCCGTCCGGGAAGTGAATAAGCTGATTATCGAAGCCTGGAAACTGGGAGTAAAGACGCTGTATTATCAGCGGAGTCAGAGCGTGTCGAAGGAGTTTATCACCAACTTGGTTACCTGCCAGAGCTGCGAAGCATAAATCCAGAGGCGTTTTATACCGTCCCTTCAGCCGATTGCGCGGCGGTCCATTCCGCGAACGCTTGCTCTGAGCAGGGGGGCTGTCGCGTTGGCGGAATGATTGTTGGTTGTCTTTTTTTTGTTTAGATTTATCATGGATTTGATAACCTAAACTAGCCTTGGACAAAGTCATTTCGGATAAAGAGCTTGCGCTGTTGGTCAGCAAAGGCACTGTGGAGGCATTCAATGCGTTGTATCGTCTTTACTCTCCCCGATTGTTCCGATTCGCGTTTTCTTTGTTGAAGAATGAGGAAGATGCGAAGGAGGTGATCCAAGACGTGTTTATCATCATTTGGCGGAAACGATTCGAAATCAGATCAGAGCAATCGCTCCGATCTTATCTGTTTAAGATTTCCTACAACGTGGTTATCGACAAAATCAGGAAACGGATCAAGGAAAAAACGTTTTTAAGCCATTTATATCAATATTTTGAAGTTTCGGAGTCGTCGCAAACCCTTGAATACGCTCAACTGAATCAGCAATTGCAGGAAGCGGTAGAAGCGCTGCCGCCCCGGCGTCGGTTGATATTCAAATTGAGCAGAGAGCAGAACCTTTCTCACAAGGAGATTGCGGAAAAGCTGGGTATCA
>Ga0207873_1002614_pt1 | contig 14418 bp, 12 predicted proteins | sample BGWIniCompost_FD_187373 | JGI IMG/M metagenome (GOLD analysis project Ga0207873, IMG submission 187373) | Cellulose adapted compost microbial communities from Newby Island Compost Facility, Milpitas, CA, USA - BGW Initial Compost (SPAdes)... ...
GTGCGAGGAGAGGCGGGACGGTCTCGGCTTCTTGAGGATCTCCGCGGCGAACGTCTGGCTGGACTGCGCTCGGCTCCGATGGCCCAGTAGGCTCCTCATCCGCCTTCTCGATGAACCGGCTGAACAAGCGCCATAGCCACTGCCCGATCTCATCCATCAGGACGAACACAGCCGGCACGAACACGAGCGAGAGAACGGTCGAGGAGATCAACCCACCGATTACCGCGATGGCCATGGGCGAGCGGAACTCGCCGCCAGAGTCGAGCGCCAGTGCCGAGGGCAGCATGCCGCCGCACATCGCAATGGTTGTCATGATGATTGGGCGCGCCCGTTTGCGGCCGGCGTCAATGATGGCATCGGTGCGGGGCACGCCGCGCTCCATCGACTCGAGTGCGAAGTCGACCAGCATGATGGCGTTCTTGGTGACGATGCCCATCAGCATCAGAATGCCGATGACCACGGGCAAACTGATGGGCTTCTGCGTCAGGATCAGTGCAAAGATGGCACCGCCGATCGACAGGGGCAGCGAGAAGAGGATCGTCACTGGTTGAAGGAAACGGCCGAACAGCAGGACGAGCACGGCGTAGACCATCATGAGCCCGGCTGCCATCGCTTCGCCGAAGCTGGCGAAGACCTCGCCCATGATCTCGGCATCGCCGAACTGCTTCAGCTCGACGCCCTCAGGCAGGTTCTTGGCGGCAGGCAAATTGCGAACGGCCTCCACCGCCTCGCCGAGTGGCGCGCCATCGACGAGATCGGCGCCCAAAATGACACGACGGGCTCGGTCGTAGCGATCGATCGACGTTGGGCCTTGCGCCGTCTCGAAGGTCGCTACGGAGGAGAGCGGCACGGCACCACCCGACGCCGTCGCAACCCGCAAAGACTCGAGGACCTGCGGATCAGCGCGCGCTTCCTCCTTGAGCTGAACGCGGATTGGAATCTGCCGGTCACCGACAGTGAATTTCGCCAGGGCCGGTCCGACGTCGCCGATGGTGGCAATGCGGACCGCTTCGGCGATGGCCTCCGTCGTTACGCCCACCATGCTCGCGCGCTCGCTGTCGGGGATGACCCGCAACTCTGGACGATCGAGCTCGGCCGTGGAAACCGGCAGCGCCAGCATGGGGAGCTGCTTCATCTGGCTCGTAATCTCGGCAGCCGCCTTGTTGACGGCCTCTCCGTCGCGGCCGGTCACGACCATCTGGAAGCTGCGCTGGCCATTTTCCATCAGGAACCAGTAGCGAATGTCGGGAATGCGCTCGAGGTCGCGCGCGATGGCCTTCTTCACGGCCTCCTGGCTCAGCTCGCGCTCGCTCCGCGGCACCAGGCGGATGACGAGGGTCGCCTTGCGCACCTCGGCACCTGAGCCGAGGACCTGACCACCGTTGACGAAAACGCTCGTGACCTCTGGCCGCGCAGAAATTCGCTCCGTCAAAAGACGAGTCAGCTTCTGCGTGTCCTCGAGGCGCGAGCCGGGTGGCAGCTCCACGGCGAGCATAATGCGTCCGTTGTCTTCCTGCGGGAGAAACGCCGACGGCAGGAGCTGCATGCTCGCAATCGAGCCAGCAAAGATCAGGAGACCAAGGCCGACAGTCAGAAAGCGATGGCGCACCGACCAGGCCACAAGCCTGGTGTAGATCCTCAGCAGCCATCCCTCTCGATCGCTGTGGCTCTCATCGGCGCGCATGAAATAGGCCGAGAGCAGGGGCGTAATGAGTCGCGCGACCAGCAGCGAGAAGAACACAGCGATGGCGACGGTCAGGCCGAACTGCTTGAAGTACTGCCCCGCAATGCCGCCCATGAAGCTCACGGGCGAGAAGACGGCGATGATCGTCGTTGTAATGGCGATAACGGCCAGTCCGATCTCGTCGGCGGCCTCCAGTGCTGCGCGATAGGCCGACTTGCCCATGCGGATGTGCCGGACGATGTTCTCGATCTCGACGATAGCGTCATCGACGAGAATGCCCGTCACGATCGTGATGGCGAGCAAGCTCACCATGTTGAGCGAGAAGCCGATCGCATCCATCGCGAAGAAGGTCGGGAACACCGACAGCGGGAGGGCGATGGCGGCGATGACGGTGGCCCTCAGATCGCGGAGGAACACGAACACCACCAGGATTGCGAGCACCGCGCCTTCGAGCAGCGTTTTGATGGTCGCATGGTAGACGCCAAGCGTGTACTCGACGGTGGAGTCGATCTGTTTGATCTCGACGTCCGGATAAAGGCGCTTCAGCTCTTCGAGCTTCTTCGCGACGCCTTCGGCGACGGCAACATCGCTTGCGCCCTTGCTGCGCGTGATCGCGAAGGCGACGACCGGCTCACCATTGAGCTCGGCATAAGTGCGCGGCTCCTCGATTGAATCGGTTATCGTGCCGAGCGTATCGAGCCGCACGGCACGGCCGCCCGGCAGGGCGATCATGGTCTTCGCCAGATCCTCGATGGTTTGCTTGCCCGCAAGCGTTCGGATCGCTTGCTCGCGACCGCCGATTTCGCCACGACCGCCCGCCACATCGACTTGCGTCGCCCGGAGCTGCCGATTGACGTCACCAGCCGTGATGCCAAGAGCCAGCAGCCGGTCCGGATCGAGGGCAACACGGATTTCGCGGTCCACGCCACCCACGCGCTCGACTTTCGAAACGCCACCCACGCTTTGCAGCGCTCGCGCGACCGTGTCATCGACAAACCAGGACAGCTCCTCGGGCGTCATCGACGGCGCGCTTGCCGAGTAGGTGACGATTGGCAAGCCTTCGACGTCGAGGCGCTGCGTGATCGGCTCGTCGATCGTTCGCGGCAGCTCGCTGCGAATGCGCGCGATGGCATCCTTCACATCGTTGACCGCGCGATCGACCGGAGATTCGAGATGGAACTCCACCAGTGTGGTCGAGCTGCCCTCGACGATGGTCGAGGTGATGTGCTTGACGCCGGGAACGCCCGCGATGGCATCCTCAACGCGCTTGGTGACCTGGGTTTCCAGCTCCGAGGGTGCTGCGCCTGCCTGCGTGATGGTGACCTGCACCACCGGGATGTCGATGTTCGGAAAGCGCATCACCGGAAGCTGCTGGAAGCTGAACACTCCCAGCGCGATGAGCACCATGAACAAGACGAGCGGGGGCACAGGGCGGCGGATCGCCCAGGCCGAGATGTTGAGTCTGGCCATGGTCAGCGCACCTCGCTCACGGTGGTCGTTGGCTCGAAGACGGGGCGCACTTCGTCCCCGTCGCGCAGGAAGGTGCCGGAGCGGGCGATGACGATCTCGCCCTCTTTGAGACCCTCGACGATTTCGACTCGTCCGCCTGCCCTGAGCCCCGTCTTCACACGACGCGTGCTCACGCGGCCATCGGTTACGACCTGAACCTTGGCGCCATCCGGCCCATAAAGAATGGCGCTTGCGGGGATCGCGAGACCGCGCCCGTTGGCCGTCACGACCGTGCCGCGGGCAAAGCCGCCGATCCGCAGCGGCTCATTGCTGGTCAGGCTGATGCGCACGCGCCCGAGCCGGGTGTTCTTGTCGATCTCAGGCGAGATGAGCCGCACCTTGCCGGTGACCTCCCCAAGGCCGGCCACGGTGACCACGGCCGGCTGGCCCGGCTTCAAGGCCGCCAGCTGCGCCTCTGGGACCTCGGCATCGAGTTCGACCTCGCCGCGTGCGATGATCCGGAACATGGCCTCGGCCGTGACCGTTGCCAGAGCACCCACGCGAACATTCCGGCGGCTGACGAGACCTTCGGCAGGGGATTTCACCTCTGTTTTGGAGCGGCGCCACTCCAGCTCCTTCCTCTGCGCCTCGAGGCTTGCCTTCTCGGCCTCGGCGACCTTCAACCCGTCTCGCGCGGCAATCAGCGCGGCTTCGGCGGTGCGGGCAGCGGCTTCGCGCTGGTCGAAAACGCTTTCGGAAACATGGCCCGATTGGCGGAGCTGCTTGGCGCGCTCGAGCGCGTTCTTCGCTTCTTTCAGCGACGCCTCCGCCTGCGCAATCGTGCTCCTGGCTTGGGCAATGGCGGCATCGGCCTTCGCGAGAAGTGCGGTGTTCTGAGCAAGCTGCGCATCGATCGTCGCGTGCACGAGAGTCGCAAGCACCTGGCCCTCTTCCACCCAGTCGCCTTCCTCCACGTGCACTTCGAGAACACGAAGGCCTTCGATCTCGGGCGCAACCAGAATTTCCTCGCGCGGCACGAGCGTGCCTGTGACGAGGACCGTCTCGACGAGCTCGGCAGGTGCAACCTTGACTACGCTGGCTGCAGGAGGCGCGGCGGCGATCGGCGGTTGCTCATCCGTTTTGGCGTTTTGCAGCCCCGATTGTTTCGGCAGGTTTGGCACCGGCAAGTGGCCGTAGGCCATCAGACCGCCTGTGACTGCCACCGCACCGATGGCGAGGGTGAATATTGCACGCTTCATGATCATCTCGTGCCAGTGTGTTTTGACGTTGCGTCAGCGCGATGCTGCGGAGTCGCTCGCGACTTGCTTCTGCGGGCTTCCGTCCGAGACAGGGTTGATCAGGGTGGAGACCAGCTGAACGAGTGCTGGCAGCATGGTCTCGGCGTCGTAATCAGGATCGACCGCGCGGCGCCAGAAGAGGCCATCGCCGATCAGCACGATGATCTGGGCCAGGAGTTGTGGGGGGAAGACCGGATTGATCCGGCCCGCCTTCTGCGCTTCGGCGAAGAGCTGCGCGAAGCTGTCGGTCACGTAGCGGTCGACGGAACGGAAGATTTCGCCGACCACCGGATTGCGCGTCGATTCAGCCGCAATCTCCATGCACAACACGCGCTTATGTCTCGGCTCCTCGATGGAATAGTGCTCCGCGATCCGCCGTAGCGCGGCGATCAGGTCGCCAGCCTTGCCAAGCTCCGCCAGCTGCTGAGCAAGATGAGTGCGGTCCCGCTCCGCGATGCCCGCGATAAGCTCCTCCTTAGAGGAGAAGTAGAGGTAGAGGGCACCGGGGCTCACCTGCGCCTCGCGGCAGATGTCCTGCATCGTTGTGCGATGGAACCCGGACCGGGCGAAGCAGCGCTCGGCGGCGTCGAGGATGTGCTCGCGACGGGCGGCTTGAGTGGAGGGCTTCAGCTTCGGCATCTCGATGGGCCAGCGGCAGCTGCACTAGGAAGAACAAACAGAACGAACACTCGTTTTAGGTTGGCTGCTTCTTCTGGCTCGTGCTCGCGGCAATTTCAAGGCAGAAGTTCCGACTTGTGCATTTTTTTCCGGTCGTGGATCTCGCGAGCCGCGATGACCGGGCTAAGCGGGGCTCCCATGCAGCGTTGGCCCCTGCCGCCATTCGCGAAATGGTTGGTGCGCCGCGCTTTCGTCACAAAAAGCGATCAATTCCAATCGGTAGGCGCGCGATGCTCATATGATCGATGACATTCATGAGGTCATCGGATTGAATCTCTCGGGATAAGGGTGAAGCAACGGCGCCGTGCAGGTCTGCAGTCCGGGAGCGCACCTCTCATTGGTGCGCGACAGTGGCCGGATTGCGGACAGCAATCGGGTGGGGGATAGATGACGGATCGGGATGCCCCAGTCGGGGCGTACAGCTCCTTGCGCAGCATCCTGCGTGCTATCGACGAGAGCGACGGCGACCTGGAGCCATTGTTCGACAGACCCGGACAAGAACCGGATGCTGGAAGCGGTTTCGGCAACTCAGGTGGCCTCAAGTACGAGCGTGTGACAGCAACCGAGCCTGGCCCTTCGCAATTGGCCGCCCCTCATCCATCCAAGGAACAATCGAGGTCTCCCTCTTCAAGAAGGGTGTCGCTCCTCGGTCGGGTCTGCATTGAATCTGCGTCATTACTCGGCTTGGTGCTCACAGGCGCTGTTCTCGTCATCCCGGCACCGACGAAGGAATGGGCGCGGGCGGCACTCGATGAGGGGCGACCAGCTGCGCACCAGCCCGCCGACAAGGTGCCCATGACTGAACGCGACGATGATGCTGGTCAGCAGCTGCCCGACGGCCTTCACGCGTTCGCGCAGCTGGCGCGAAAGGCCTTTGCCAAGGCCGATGGCGCAGCCGCGATCGAAGCTGCCAAGTCTGTATTTCCGCCCGAAATGCAGGAGGCAACCAGCCTCATTGCGGACCCACCCGAGGTAGTTCTGCAGCCCGTGGCAGATGAGGGCCTCATGCGATCTGGCCCAGCGCAGTAGGCTTCAGTCACCCGCATCCGACGAGCTGCGCCGCAGCGCTGCATAACGCAAGGCGAGGATCTGCGTTCTCGTGCCCGACTCGCACGTCAAGTGGTCCCGTGTTACAGGCGGGCGCGCGAAGCAGCGGATACCGGAATCAAATTGAGAGAGTGAAGATGGGCGGAGCGGCCCGAGACTGGCCCGATCTCGCCGGCCGTATCATCGAGGATGAAGGCGGCCGCCGGCATGTGCTGCCCATCCGGGTCTACTTCGAGGACACCGACTTTTCTGGGGTCGTCTACCACGCGAGCTACCTCCGCTGGTGTGAGAGGGGCCGCTCGGATTTCCTGCGGCTGGTCGGCAACGACCATCGGGCTCTCATCGGGGGCACAACAGGGCGGGAGCCTGCAGCTTTTGTGGTCCGACGGATGAAGCTCGAGTATCTCAAACCGGCCTACATCGACGACGTTCTGGAAGTGCACACTCGCGTGCGCGAGATCGGCGCGGCGAGCCTCACTTTGGATCAGGTGATCTGCCGGGATGACACGCGGCTGTTCGAGGCGGAGGTCATGGTCGTTCTGGTCAGCACCTCGGGCAAGCCTAGGCGTATCTCGGAGGCGATCCGGTCTGCCCTCCGATCAGCGTAATCCGAGCCAAGTCTTTCGGGCCCGAACGACCTCTTGATCCGACCTGCAACTTTGTTCAATCTGCCGCGCCCGTCCGTCCTCTGGAGATCTCCAGAGGGGATGGCAATCTGTATGTGAGCGGATGAGAGAGACCGATTAAATCCGGTCGATCTTGGGTGCATAATTGAGCCAGGGAGGATGCGACGGGCGGCGGCTGGGCCGTTCGTGGGTGGCTGATGTTCGCTGCGCAGTTGCCGGCTTGGGTCGTAGTTTGGACAAATTGGCGGCGCACATGCGGACTTTGGGCCAGGGGCGGCATAAACTGAACTTTTGGCCGTCGCGAACCGGGCGGGCGCGCTTCTGTGCCGGCCCGTTTGCTGTTGGCTCCCTGGAACGGCTCATTAAGAGATGTGAGGCATAGGTAAAATGGTGGAGAGCTCGTTGGCGCCGAGTGGTGGCGGTGTCTCGTTTTTGGAGCTGTTCCTCCAGGCCCATATCGTGGTCAAGATCGTCATGGTGGGGCTCGTTCTCGCCTCGATCTGGTCCTGGGCCATCATCATCGAGAAGCTCATCGCGTTTCGCCGGGCACGGATCGAGGCCGACAGATTCGAGCAGCTGTTCTGGTCGGGTCAGTCGCTCGAGGAGCTTTACGCGGGCCTGTCCCGAGGACGCACCATTGCCATGGCGGCCCTTTTCGTCGCGGCCATGCGCGAGTGGAAGCGCTCCGTTGAAGGCAGCATCAGGGCGCTGGGAGGAATTCAGCTCCGCGTCGAGAAGGTGATGGACGTCACCATCACGCGGGAGATGGAGCGGCTGGACCGACGCCTCCTGTTTCTTGCGACGGTCGGCTCGACGGCGCCGTTCGTTGGGCTGTTCGGCACCGTTTGGGGGATCATGACGAGCTTCCAGGCCATTGCCGCGTCCAAGAATACAAGCCTGGCCGTTGTGGCACCTGGCATCGCGGAGGCGCTTTTTGCGACGGCTCTCGGCCTCCTGGCAGCAATTCCGGCCGTAGTCTTCTACAATAAGTTCTCTGCTGATTCGACGCGTCTCGGCCAGCGGCTCGAGGCCTTCGCGGACGAGTTCTCGGCCATCGTTTCGCGACAGATCGACGTGCGGAGCTGAGCGGAACAGCATGGGCGTCAGCATCAACACCGGCGGCAACGGCGGCGGACGCAGACGGCGGGTCCGCTCCCATGTGCCTATGAGCGAGATTAACGTCACTCCGTTCGTGGACGTTATGCTCGTGCTGCTGATCATCTTCATGGTGGCAGCGCCGCTCTTGACCTCGGGTGTGCCGCTTGAGCTGCCGCAGGCCAAGGGCAAGCAGCTTGAGGCTCAGGAGACGGAGCCGATGGTCGTCTCGGTAACGAGCGACGGCAAGCTTTACTTGGGTCAGGAGGACGAGACACCGATCGATCTCGACGAGCTGGGGCCCAAGCTCGTGGCCATTGCAGAGGCGCGCGGCGGGATGGATGAGCCGATCTTCGTCCGTGGGGATCGGTCTGTAGAGTACGGCGTCGTTGCCCGCGTCATGGCCCGTATCAAGGAAGCCGGATTCCGCAAGCTTTCGCTGGTCACCGAGGTGGAAAGCGGAGGGTAAGCGAGCTGTGCAATTCGGGCTTACAGTCTCGATCTTGATGCATCTCGCTATTCTGGCCTGGGCGTTCCTGTCGCTACAGTCGCCAGAGCCCTTCAGGGTGCCGGAGCCAGAGCCCGTGGAGGTTGCGCTTGTCACGCCGGAGGACATCGTCCGGCTGAAGAAGGGCGACCGCAGCGCCAAGCAGCTTGAGGCTCAGCAGGCCGACAACCAGAAGAAGGCTGTCAAGGAGGATAAGGTCAAATCCAAGCACGAAGCAGCTGCACCGCCGCCTCCGCCGCCTCCGGAGGCGACACCTCCGCCCGAGCCGACCAAGGATCCGATAGCTGAGAAAATCGCCGCGCTGCCGCCCGCGCCGAAAGGGCCGAGCCCCGAGGAGCTCAAGCGGAAGGAGGAAGAGGCCGCGCTGAAGGCCGAGGAGGCTCGCAAAGCGGAGGAGGCACGTAAGGCCGAGGAGGCGCGAAAGGCGGCAGAAAAGAAAAAGGCCGAGGAAGAGAAGCGGCTAGCCGAGGAGAAAAAGAAGGCCGAGGAAGCCAAGAAGAAGGCTGCCGAGGCCAAGAAGAAGGAGGAGGAGCGGCGCAAGCGACTGGCCGAGCAGCGGCGCAAGGAGCAGGAGGCAAAAGAGAAGAAGCGGTTTGATGCCGACCGCATCGCGGCGTTGCTCAACAAGGTGCCGGATCGTGCCCCTGCAGCCGGCGCACCTGAGCCTCCGACCACCGAGACGAAGGCGCGCGGGCCGGTTGCTGGCGCTCCGGAAGGAACCGACAGCCGGCTCACTGCGAGCCAGAGATCCTTGCTGGGCGTGATGATGAAGCGCGCCGTCAGCCGCTGCTGGAACATCAATAGCGGCCTCGACGGCATTGATCGCATCGTCGTTGAGGTGGAGGTGCGCCTGCGCCCGGACGGCTATCTCGAGCAGCCGCCCCGTGTCATCAATTCCGGATACGGACCGTTGTTCGCGGATGCTGCCAACAGCGCCATCCGGGCCTTGGTGCAGTGCGAGCCTTATGATCTTCCGGCGCACCTCTATGCCGGGGGGTGGGACCACATGGTGGTCACATTTGATCCGCAGCGGATGTTCTGACGAGAACGGCAGCTCCCGCGCCTATAGCGGGTAGAGACAACTTACCGGGGTCTGAGAGATGACCGACAACAAGCAGAACTGCGGTGTGACTCGTCGAGCAGCACTGCAAATGGGGATCCTCGGCGCCGGTATGACCATGGCGCCAAAGGTTTTCGGGCAAACGCGGGTGACGGTGGACGAAGCGAACCTGCGCCCGCGGCCGATCGCCATTCCGCCGTTCTTAAGTGATGATCCGCGGCTCGGCGCAGAAATTGCCGGGGTGATCATGGCGGATCTCGAGTCCTCCGGGCTGTTCCGTCCGCTCGATCAGAGAGCCTTTATCGAGCAAATCCGTGATGTGAACGTCGCGCCGCGGTTCGCAGACTGGCGGGCCGTCGGCGCCGAGGCCCTTGTCGTCGGCCGCGTCCACAGATTGCCCGACGGGCGGCTGAGGGCAGAGTTCCGGCTATGGGACGTCGTGCTCGGTAAGCCATTGGCAGGCCAGCAGTTCTCCACGATCGCTGCCAATTGGCGCCGGATCGGGCACATCATCGCCGACCAGGTCTACGAGAAGCTGACGCTGGAGAAGGGCTACTTCGACACGCGTATCGTATTCATCGACGAGACTGGGCCCAAGGACAACCGCCTCAAGCGTCTCGCCATCATGGATCAGGACGGCGCCAACGTCCGGATGCTGACCAACGGCCGGGAGCTCGTTCTCACGCCCCGCTTCAGCCCGACGAGCCAGGAAATCACCTACATGCAGTACACGAACGACCAGCCTCGGGTCGTTCTCATGCGGCTCGACACGGGTGAACGCGAGATCGTGGGCGATTTTCCCGGCATGACGTTCGCGCCGCGGTTCTCGCCCGATGGCCAGAGGATCATTATGAGCTTCCAGATCGAGGGCGCTTCGACCATCGTCGAGATGGATTTGCGTACGCGTCGCGCGCGCCAGCTCACTCGGACGACCGCCATCGACACCGCCCCTTGCTACGATCCCAGCGGCCGCCAGATCGTCTTCGAGTCCGATCGCGACGGCACGCAGCAGCTTTACGTCATGCAGAGCGACGGGTCCGGCATCCATCGCATCAGCTATGGCGAGGGGCGGTACTCCACCCCGGTTTGGTCTCCGCGCGGCGACTACATTGCATTCACGAAGCAGTACGGGGGCAACTTCCTGATCGGCGTGATGCGGCCCGACGGCTCGGGCGAGCGCATTCTCACTGAGGGCTTCCACAACGAGGGACCGACATGGGCGCCAAACGGAAGAGTACTGATGTTCTTCCGTGATATGCCAGGCCCGCGGGGTGGCCCGAAAATCTTTTCAATCGACCTCACTGGCTACAACGAAAGGTTGATTCCCACGCCATCGTTTGCGTCCGATCCGGCCTGGTCACCTTTGCTCAGTTGAAGGTCGCCATAAGACTCGCGTTTACGTTCAGGTAAGCGAATCAGTGATTTTGTAATCTTGGTGCTTCCGGGAGCTGCCTCCGGAGCTCTCAGGAAGTGCTCAGCTTGTTTTCAAGCTGTCGTTGTATCGCCCGGCTGGAGTTTGCGTTGCCAGCCAAGTCACACGGAGTGGCAGAATCGCATCAATACGGGGGGAAAAGAGTGGTTCAAATTCCTCCGTCCTTGATCTGCGTAGTGCACACCGGTAACCCCAATAGTCGGCGACTGCCGAAGCCATAGGAGATGACCAATGCAGGGTGTTAAGGGCGTGATCGTTGTTTCAGCGATCATCGCGGCTGTCGCGCTCGGCGCGTGCCGTCGTGAAGTTCCGTACGAGCCCATGAAGCTCGGTGCGGATTTGCCTGTGGCCGAGAAGGTCGCTCGCTAGAATTCGGTGGGGGACTTAACTTCATCAGGAGAATGGACATGAAGGGCGCTATCGTTCTTGCGGCTCTTGTTTCCGCGGTTGTTCTGGGGGCTTGCCGTAAAGAGGTTCCCTATGAGCCGATGAAGCTCGGCGGTCCTGCGCCAGCGGTTGAGATCGCTCGCTAATCGGGACAAACGACTGCAGGCATCTGCAGCAGCTAGAGACGAAAAGGCCGCGGCAGCAGGTCCGGCCTTTTCTCTTTTTTGTTCATAGCTAATTTGGCAGCCGTTTGGACTCGGCGAGTTGCCGGATTCTTTGGCTCCGAATTACAAGCACTCGCATAAACCGGTAATGTGGGGCAGCTTAGCTGTCTTTTGACTTTGCCTGCGATCGCCTGAGCGAAGGGAGCGGCGATCGAAACAATTGATCGCAACACATTCGTTTCGTTATTCAGAGCCGTTCCTGAATTGCGGCAAAATTGTTGCCGATGTGCAACCACGACGCGTAACCAACGGGAAATGTGTGGGATATGCGTAATGATGGTTGCAATCTTGGGCTCTGCTGTGATTTCAGGGGCCTGAAGCCAGCCACATTTCTGCGCGATGACGGCGATAAGCCTATGCGAAGGTGAGAGATTCGGGCTTGTTGCCGGTCAATCGGCGTTCCTGGCGCGTCATGCTGCCGGTACGTGAACGGAGGGGATCAGCCAAATGGAGACCTTGATGCGGTTGGCGAGCTGGGCGCGTGTGGGGGCCATCGCGCTGCTCGCGGTCTTGGCTGCAGGATGTGCCAATACGTCCCAAGACGGCGCAGGCCTTGGCCCCGGTTATGGCCCGGCAACACCCGGCTCGCAGCGCGACTTCATCCAGAACGTCGGCGATATCGTTTATTTTTCGACGGACAGCTCTGAGCTGACTCCGGAAGCCCAGCAGACGCTGAGAGGCCAGGCGCGGTGGTTGAACCAGTATCCGCAGTACACGGTGACCATCGAAGGTCATGCCGATGAGCGGGGCACTCGTGAGTACAACATCGCCCTTGGCGCGCGCCGCGCAAACGCTGTACGCAACTTCCTGATCGCCGAGGGCGTCAGTGCTCACCGGATCCGTACGATTTCCTACGGTAAGGAGCGGCCGGTGGCTGTCTGCAATGACATATCCTGCTGGTCCCAGAACCGCAGGGCACAGACCGTCCTGAACAGCCGGGCCGGGACTTGATGCCGGCATCGAGCAGGGCCGACATCAATAAACGAGCCTGGTCGGCCAAGATGCTGGACCAACCTAAAGCGCATAGAGGCTGTTGACCTTGTGCTATCCGCATTGCTACGCCCGAAGGAGCTGGCAGTCCACAGAGCGGAAATGCGTTCCATGAGAGTATCTTACCGGATTGTGCTGGGCTTGGCTGGCGTGCTTTGTCTGCCGAGCCTGCAGGCGTATGCGCAAGACATGACGCGATCCGCTCGTCCCGGCATGGGACAGGTGCTTGCACAGGCGAGCCCGACCCAGGTCGCGCAAGCGCGCTCCAAGGGGTCTGGCCAAGCTGCGCAGCAGGCCAGCAGTAGCGGGGAGCTCAGGCAGCGGGTCGAGCAACTCGAGGAGCAAATCCTCGACATGCAGGTCGTGGTAGGTACGCTCGAATCGCTCGCAAGGAACGCCGGAGGGGCGTCACCTTCCATGACTGGGGCTCCAATCGGATCTGGTGCGGACTCCGCCCGCATCGACGCTCTCGAAACACAGGTCCGAGCGCTGACAGCTCAGATCGAGCAGCTTTCTGATCAGATCCGAGCGCTGAGCGGCGGCACGGGCGTTGAGACGCGCTCGGTTCAGCGCGAGCGTTCGGTGGAGCGCGAGTCCCTTTCTGCTGGTTCCTCGACGGCGGTGGCTGCCAATCCGGAGGTCAATTTCGGCTTCGGGGCGACGATCATCCGCCGGGGCGAGGACAGTAGCTCCTCTGATCCGATCGGCGAGATCCTGCGCGAGGAGGTTCAGCCGGAATCCGGCTCGCAGTACGCCCTTGCGGCGCCTGGCGATCCCAAGCAGGAGTACGAGGTCGCCTACGGCTACCTCCTGCAGCAGAACTATTCAGCCGCCGAGCAAGCCTTCCAGGAATTCTTACAGCGGTATCCGAACGATCCATTGGCCGGCAATGCCCAGTATTGGTTGGGTGAGACGTTCTACGTCCGTGGGCAGTACAAGGCTGCGGCGAGTGCCTTCCTGAAAGGCTACCAGAACTACGGGAACAGCGCGAAGGCTCCGGACAGCCTGCTCAAGCTGGCCATGTCGCTGGATCGGCTCGGGCAAAAGGAGGCGGCGTGCTCATCGTTCGATGAGCTCGAGGCGCGTTTCCCCAATGCTCCGTCGCATGTGAAGACGCGCGCCCTCACCGAGCGCCAGCGCGTCGGCTGCTAGGTGCCGTGCCGGCCGCCGGTCAGCCGATCGGTGCCGCAGAACGTGATCGTCTGCTCAGCCACGTGCGCCTGCCCGTGGCTATCGCTGTTTCAGGCGGTGCGGACAGCACCGCGTTGATGCACCTCGTCGCTGGCTGGGCCAAAGAGAGGGGCAGAGCTGCTACCATATCGCCGGGTGTTCCTCCGGTATTGGTCATTACCGTCGATCACGGACTGCGGCCAGAGTCGGCCTCTGAGGCCGAGTGGGTGGCGCAACAAGCCGAGGGCCTCGGACTTGCTCACAAGTCGTTGCGTTGGACTGGTCCAAAGCCGCGCACTGGCATTCAAGAAGCCGCCCGCGCCGCACGATACAGCCTCATTCTCGAAGAGCTCGGCCGCGAGCCGCTGCCCGAGCCGCGCCAGCTCCTCATTGCGCATCACCTGGACGATCAGGCCGAAACCGTTCTCATGCGCTTGGCCCGCGGCAGCGGCGTCGACGGTCTCTCGGGTATGCGCGAGGTCGAGCGGCGGACTTGGTTGAAGCTGGGACACCCAGTAGAGGAGCGGACGATTGAAATCCTCCGACCTCTGCTGGGCGTTCCCAGAAGCCGGCTGGAAGCGACCCTCAAGGCAGCAGGAGCCGAATGGCTGGACGATCCGAGCAATGCCGACGTGCGTTACGAGCGTGTTCGCTTGCGCGCGGCCACGCGCGAACGCGAAGCCCTGGGCCTCGGCCCGGATATGCTGGCTTTGTCAGCCCGTCGGGTGGCTGCCGCGCGCGCGGCTTTGGAGACTGCTACGCACGAGCTG
>Ga0207873_1002615_pt1 | contig 14407 bp, 16 predicted proteins | sample BGWIniCompost_FD_187373 | JGI IMG/M metagenome (GOLD analysis project Ga0207873, IMG submission 187373) | Cellulose adapted compost microbial communities from Newby Island Compost Facility, Milpitas, CA, USA - BGW Initial Compost (SPAdes)... ...
CTGGTGGAGATCGCCCGCCGCACCACCGGCAGCCAGACGCCGCGCGTAGTGCCGGCCGCCGACGAGGCTTTTATCCTGGGGATGCAGGCCCTGGCGCGTGAGGTGCCCGTGGAGGAGCGCGTCTACCGCTACGCAGCGCGCATTGTGGGCATCACCAACCCGGCGGACACCCGCGCCCCGCTGGTGGTGCGCCGGCGGCTGCGCATCGGCGTCAGCCCGCGCGGCATCCAGGCACTGATCAAAGCCGCCAAGGTGGAGGCCCTGCTGGACAACCGCAAAGCGGTCTCGATTGAGGACATCCGCCGGGTGGCCTACCCGGCCCTGCGCCACCGCTTCGTGCTCAATTATGAAGCCCAGGCCGAGGGCTTCCCGCCCGATGAGATCCTGAGCGAGGTCCTGCGCGCCGTCCCCGTCCCGGACCGCTGAGTGGGACGGGGACGGCGCCCATGCCCGAATCGTAGGGGCGGGTCTTAGACCCGCCCCTACGACGGTCTCTCCTTACCAACCAGCCTCACCACCGCTCGCAGGCCCAGGAACTCTCCGAAGCGCTGTGCCTCCTCCTCCAGCCCCTGCCGCTCCTCCGCGCTGAGCTCGTGGAGCGGCGCAACTTCCACCTCCACAACATCCCTGCGCAGCAGCCGGCGCCAGCTTCCCAATATGCGCTCGCCGCGGGTCACGGTGGCGAAGAAGCGCAGCTCGTCACCGCCCAGGTCGCGCGATCCCATGCGCGACCCGGCGTGCAGCCCATAGCCGACCAGCAGCTCATCCAGCGTCGGCAGCAGGAAAACGCGCCGCTCGAATGCCTCCACAGCCTGCGGGGAGACCGGCACCAGATCTGCGGCGAACCAGTAGCGCGTCCCATCGATTACTTCGGCCGTCAGGGCATCGCCGGCCAGCGCCAGCCCTTCACGCACCTCGCCCAGCGTCAGCCCCGACCACCAGGAGAAATCGTGCTCCGTCGCCGGGCCGTGGCTGCGGAAATAGCGCCGGGTGAACTCCGCCAGCGCCTCCTCCCGCTCCAGGTCGAGGGCCTGGGGCGCGCGCTCGGCGACCAGCGCATAGGTGAACTGTTTGCCGCGCCGCGGCCCGCTGCAGATCAGCGCCTCCAGCTCCCAGTACATCAGAATATAGGCCAGACGCATGCCGCTGGCCTGGATGCCGGCCTCCCCCAGCGCCTGGCCCAGTTCGGTGCGGGTCAGGCAGCGCCCGCCCTCCAGGGACTGCACAAATACCTCCCCACTGCGCTGCAGCACCGGTTCGTCGAGCTCCAGCCGGCGGTACATGTGCCCGCTGCCCCGGTGCACGCGGTGCCCGGTGAGGCGCTGCACCCAGCGGATGTCCTCCGGCGCCAGGAAGTGCCAGGTGGGGCGCATGGCGTGCGTGCGCAGGATGCGTCCCTGCGCAAAGGCCTCTTCGAGCGCCTGATCGCCCCACGACGGCATGCGCAGGTGCAGCCCCCACTTGGTTTCGTAATACTCCTGGGCCTGCACCGCTCCCATATATGCCACCAGCTCCTTCGGGTCGTCCAGCGGATCCTGGATCAGGCGCTGCTGCACCATACGCCGCAGATCGATTTCCTTACGGTTCATCCCTGCCTCCTGCTCTCCCCACATTCGGGCGGCGGCCCGGCCGCCGCCGGGTATTTCTTCTCGAAAAACCATTTATAACCGATTTATTGGACTGTGTCAGTCTTGATAAACAGAAAACTTTCAAGGTCTTTACCGGTTTTTCTGGCTCCCGGGCATGAGAACTGTACCGGCCTCCGCAGGGAGCCAGGATTTGCCCCGCTCCGCAGGCGCTCAGCCGTCCCAGGAGACCAGGGCATCCAGAGCAGGCCGCGGAGCGGCCAGATAACCCCGCCTGCCGCGAATATTTTAAGTTGACAGAACGTATGTTCTAACCTATAATCGAGGATACTGCCAGGTTCTCCAAAATTTATTCAGGAGGGATTTCCATGAACCGCATCACCCACTTTGAGTTTGCGACCACCGACCTCGAAAAAACAGCCCAGTTTTACCGCGACGCCTTCGGCTGGGAGATCAAAAAATGGGATGGGCCGGTTGATTACTGGCTGATCACCACTGGCGACCCGAACCAGCCGGGCCTCGCCGGCGGCGGTCTGATGCCTTCGGACGAGACTTTCACCGGCACGATCAACACTATTCAGGTGGACGATATTGACGCCGCCATTGCAAAAGTCCAGGAATGCGGCGCCGAGATCATTTTCCCCAAAGATGCCATCCCCGGGGTCGGATACCAGGCCTATTTCCGCGACCCCACCGGCATCATCGTCGGCATTCACCAGACCGACCCGAATGCAGGCATGGCTTCGACAGACTGATTTGAAAACGAAAGCCGCCGGGACCATCCCCGGCGGCTTTCCTGATTAACCAGAGCGCATATACCACAGCGCTTTTAGACCGGATAGACCTGCGCCTTCCCCGGCTGGTCTGCCTCGGCCGGTACCTCTGCCCGGTAGCGGCCGCGCGCCAGCTCGCGGGATAAGAACAGCACCGCCAGCGCGTTGAGCGGGTGCAGCGCGGCAATGTAGCGCGAGACGTCGCCCAGCACGATCAATACAACCTGGAGCACGGTTAGCAGCAGGAATGCCAGCGAGGCGACTGCCGTTCTCCGCCCGCCGGCTAGACCGGTCAGGGTGAGCAGCAGGCCGCCAAGCACGATCACCGCGCCGAGCATCCGGTGGGGGTCCAGGCTGCCGGCGGCGAACACGCCGACGCCGGCGAGGTAGAACTCGAGGGCCACACTCAATAATACAATGTGGGCCAGCACGTTGTGTGCGCGTGCGAAGAAGCGTTTCATGATATACCTCCTCTTGAAAAACCAGGCGCCAGGCCCGCTGTTCGGGCGCGCACTGGAACTACTGGAACCATTCATGTCCATTGTACAGGTGAGGCGTATGCGCAGCGTTACGGCTGGCGTGACGGAAGGTAAACCGTAACTTTTCCGCTTAAAATCAAAAACCCTCTTCTCCCGGGAGAAGAGGGTTTTGTGTTTCAATGATCCGCTGAACTCTTACTCCTGCACCTGGAACTCGATGGTGCGCTCCAGCTTGTCGTTCAGATAAAGATCGACCTTATAGGTCCCGCTGGGCCACAAACCGTCGTTGGTCAGGTTGAACGTCAGGATGGCGTCTGAGGAGGTCAGTTCGGTCCCGTCGATGAACAGGTTGGGCTCGGTGCCCTCCACATCCACGGCCGTCCAGTCTGCCCGCACGGTGGTGCTGTCGGGCGCGTTCGCCAGGTCGACGATCAGATAGAACGTGTCGCCGGGAGCGAACACGGTGGTGGGCTCGGCCCCTTCGGAATCGCGGGCCATCGTGGCCTCCCGGATGTTAGCGGTGCTGACGTTGAAGCTGCACGCAGCCGAGACCAGCAGCATCAGCCCCAGCAGGAACGACAGAGAGAACAGCGCCTTTTTCATGGAAATTCTCCTTACCCTCAGGTTGAATGATTTGCGATCATTTTAACAGGGATTCGTCTCGAAATCGTTACGGTATTTGTTGCGGGGTGGGCTGCCTCAGGGTGAATTATCGGGCACGGCTATCCGGGGAAGGGTGCTCATCTGGTGTTGAGGGTACCTTGTCCCGGTCTGAACATTTGCGACACGGGGGAGGCCCGGGGAGAGTATGTAAAACCTTCAAGGTATTAACAGGCTCTTTTTTTACTGCGACGCCTTCCTCACCCCGGGGCTCATCTGGAATGAAGACGCCGGAGACCTTTAAGGTTGTAATACGCTTCAGGGGAATCTCAAAACAGGAGCTCTGTGCCCAAAAGGCGACATTATTTGACCCCCCAACCATCTTTCAAGGATAGGTTTTTAATGCAGGGATCAGGAAATTCATTCCGGGCCATAGGGTATGTCTGAAAGCACTGCAGCATGATCGCTTCGCCCGCAGGCGCGCTGAGCGGCATGCTTTCGCATGCCTGGGGGCGTTAGCCCCGCAGTCGAAGCGGCCTGCGGGCAGTATATCCAGCCCCAGGCGCCTTTCGACCGGGCTCGCGAAGCAGCCGCACAGGATGCCCGGGTGCGGCGTTAATTTACCCGCAGGCTTCTTTGCGCGCCTGCGGGTGGAAGTCTGTGCCGCCACGCTCTATGACATACCGGATACCCGGTACTGATTTCCATAGTCCCATCACCCGTGTTCCCTCATTCACGGCCGGTCCTGCGAGCCCTCCGTCTCCACCTTCGTAATCAACCGGATGACCTCCTCGGCGCTGCTCTCGATGGGCTTATCCGTCACATCGATCAGGCTGAAGCCCGCCTGGCGCATGATGCGCTTCGCCGCCCGCAGCTCCTCATACACCGCATCGGCGTCCACGTAGGACGAGTTCTCCCCCGTCCCCAGGCGGCGCTGGCGCTGCCGGCGGTGATGGATCAACTGTCCCGGCTCAATGGTCAGGCCGATCACCCGGCGCGGGTCCAGCTCGAACAGCTCCGCTGGCGGCGGCAGGCCGGGCACCAGGGGCACATTGGCCACCTTCCAGCCCAGAACCGAGAGGTAAATGCTCAGCGGCGTCTTGCCCGTGCGCGAGACGCCGGTCAGCACGATCTGCGCCTGGTGCCAGCCGGCGGGGTTTTTACCGTCGTCATGGGCGAGGGTGTATTCAATGGCCGCCACGCGCTCGTAGTAATCCTGGCGCAGCCGGCGGTACAGCCCCGGCTGGCCCAGCGGCTCGCGGCCCAGTTTTTCCGTCAGCCAGTTCAGCAGGGGATCCACCAGGTCGAAGGCGGGCACGTCCTTTTCGCGGGCGAGCTCCACCAGTTCCCGGCGCAGCGACCCGTCTACCAGGGTGTGTACGATCGCCCCGCCGCTCTGGCGCGCCTGTTCCACCACGTCTTCAAGCTGCGCGCGGTAGCGCACGCTGCTCACCGTATTCACCGGCACGTGATTCTCGGGGAACTGCGCCAGCACGGTGTGAACAAGCTGTTCGCCGCTGGCTCCTGCGCCGCCGGAAACGATGTAAATTGGCGGCGGCCCGTTTCGCGCGCTGTTCTCTGTGCTCATTTCAGTTCACCCCTGTCTCTTGCATGATTTCCCTAAAAGCATTATAAACAGCGGGAGTTCATTCTGGGACCGCATCATCTTCCCGTTCCGGTCCGCCACATCCATAATCATGCAGGAGGCTGTAAATGTATATGATCATGCTGGTCCTCGACCAGCCCGACCGCCTGGACGACGTCCTTACCGCATGGGAGGAGGCCGGCATTACCGGCGCCACGTACATCGAAAGCTCGGGTCTCTTCCGGCGCACCAAACGCCGCACCCTGGTCCCCGCCCGCTACGTGATGCCAGGACTGACGGAGGCCATCGAGCGCGGCAATTACACCGTGTTCAGCATCGTGCGCGACGAAGAACAGGTGCAGACCGCCCTGCAGGCCACCGAAAGCGTCATTGGCGAATTAAGCCACCCGCATACCGGTGTGTTTTCCGCCTGGCCGCTGGCGGTTGTTAAAGGGATCGGCAGCAGCAAACCGCAGGAGGGCCAGGAATGATCTGGCTGCAGTTCCTGATCAGCGCCGCCGTCATTGTTGCTGCATCCATGTTCCTGGCGCGCTACGCCGATGCCATTGCCCTGCGCACCGGGCTGGGGCGTATGTTCATCGGCGCCCTGCTGCTCTCGAGCGTCACCTCCCTGCCAGAGATCCTGACCACCATCCAGGCCTTCAGCCAGGGGGTGCCCAACCTGGCGGCCGGTAACCTGGTTGGCAGCAATATGTTCAACATGGCGCTGCTGGCGCTGGCCGACCTGGCCGGACGCGACCGGCGCGTGCTGCGCAGCGTGGCCCACCGTCACGCCCTCACCGGCAGCCTGACCCTGATGATGATCGCCCTGGCGATCTTCTTCCTGGTGGCCGATATTGATGTGCAGGTCGGCTGGGTCGGGCTGGACAGCATCGTCCTGATCCTGGCCTACATTGGCGGTGTGCGCCTGCTGCAGGCGCAGAGCCGGGCGGTGGCACGCGAGCAGCAGGATGAGGTAATCCCCGAAGGTGTGCCCCCGCTGGGCCGCGCCATCATCGGGTTCATCCTTGCAGCCGCGGTCCTGACCGTGATCAGCCCCGTGTTGGTCAGCAGCAGTTCGGCCATCGCCGAGGTGACCGGCCTGGGCACCAGCTTTGTGGGCCTCACCCTGGTGGCGCTGGTCACCTCGCTGCCCGAAGTGGTGACCACCACGCAGCTGGTGCGCGACGGTGCCGAGGATATGGCCGTGGGCAACCTGTTCGGCAGCAATATGTTCAATATGTTCGCCATCGGCCTGGTGGACTTTTTCTATCTGCCAGGGCGCTTCCTGGGTGTGATCGAATCGTCCTTTGTGCTGGTGGGCATGATCGGGCTGATCATGACCGCCCTGGGCCTGATCGGCAACCTGGCGCGCATCGAACGCCGCCTGTGGTTCATCGAGATCGACGCGCTGCTCATGCTGGTGCTTTATTTTGGAGGGCTGTGGCTGCTGTACGTGCGCGGAATCACGTTTTGACCTTTGAATCAGGGGACGCGGACGAACGCGGAAAACGCGGATGGATTGAATCTCCCCCTGCGAAGCGGGGTGCCAGGACACACATTGAACCGCTGAAGCACTGAAAGGAAATGAAACGCAGAATGCAGGTTATTCAGCGTTTCTGTGGAATTCAGCGTCTCAGTGGTTCACCACTTCCTCCCACCGCCCCTGCTGCGCGCTGCGCAGGATGGCCTCGCCCAGCAGCAGCGAACGGTGCCCGTCCTCAAAGGTCGGGAAATCCGCCGGGGCGCTCAGGTCGCCGCGCTGCAGGTAGGCGTAAACCTGCCGGTAAAGCTGTTTCAGCGTGTCGGGGAAGCCCTCGTTGTGCCCGCCGGGGTAAGAGGCCAGATCCCGCACAGAGGGATCCAGCAGGGCGGGGTCTTTCAACAGCATTTCGCTGGCCTTATCGCGGCGGCCGATCCACAGCTCGTTGGGCCGTTCGGAGTTCCAGGCCAGCGAGGCCTTCGATCCATTGATCTCGAAAAACAACCGGTTTTTGCGCCCCGCGCTGACCTGCGAAATCGTGCACGCACCGCGGGCCCCGTTCTCATAGCGCAGCAGCACGGAAGCGTAGTCCTCGGTGCGGATGGGCACATCTTCGTACTCCATCCCATCCCCTGCGCCGCTGAACGTCTGCACCGGACCGCGCGGCTTCTTACGCACCGGGTGGAAAGTTTGAAAATCGGCCATCACCGCCTGCACCTGCAGGCCGCTGACGAAGGATGTCATGTCCAGCCAGTGCGAGCCGATATCCGCCACCGCCCGCAGCGCCCCGCCCTGTTCGGTCTCCAGGCGCCAGTTCCAGTCGGTGGGGTAAAGCAGCCAGTCCTGCAGATACGATCCGTGGACCAGGAAGATCTCCCCCAGCTCGCCAGCGCGCACCATCTCGCGCGCCTGGTGCACCAGGGGATAGTAGCGCAGGTTGAAATGCACCACCCCCACGCGGCGGGTCTCGGCGGCCAGGCGCACCAGGGCCGCAGACTGCTCGCTGTTCAGGGCCAGGGGTTTTTCGCAGATGACATGTTTGCCGGCCCGCAGGGCGGCCTGCGCCTGTTCGTAGTGCAGGTGGTTGGGCGTGGCCAGATGCACCACTTGCACGCGCGGGTCGGCCAGCACGGCCTCGAAGCTGGGGTAAGCCGTTTCCACGCCCAGTGCGCGGGCGCTCTCCTGTGCTCGCCCGGGGCTGCTGCCGGCGATCCCGACCACGTGCACCCCGGCGCGGCGCAGCGCCTCCACATGCGCCGGCCCGATGAAGCCCGTGCCAACCACGGCCGCACCGCTGATCTGGTTCCGGGAGACGGTCGATTCCAGTGACGACTGAGTTTGAGGTTGTTCGCTCTGGGAGTTCACGCTGCTGGTCCTCTCTTTTCCCCTTAGATTTGTACCGCAGATGTGTGTTTGATTTTAGCATAAAGGGCTGTCCAGCAGAAGCGCTGCAGGTGGGTAAGGGATCGGGGCGCGGGAGCGGTGAGTGTTTTCGTTTTTTGCAGCGCCGGCTGCGGACTGGTGAAATGCAAAAGGCCGCAGTACGTCTCGCTCGTACATGCGGCCTCCTCCGTTGCTTCTCTTTGACCCTCACGATAGGTACCTTTCTAGTACTCTGGCCGCCGGCTGGTCAGCGGCGGGGGCAGAATATCATTTCTGCTGCCGTTTGCGCCGGTACTGAGCGAAGTCCTGCGCCTCCTTTCGGGTCATCTTCACCATCACTGCGGGTTCTTCCTGGTGCATCACGGGCCGGGGCATCTTCGCCTCATCCTGCGGGCCCTTCCGCTGGACCGCCGCCCCGAGGCTGTATGCAGATGCAGCGACCATGACATTGAGCAGGATAAACCATGTCCAGGGATTCTCCAGCACGGCAGCCATGTCAGGGGGGATCCCCAGCTGAATGGGCAGGTGGGAATTATTCATCTCCTGCAGCATTTCGATCTCCGCTGCGGCGATCTCGTGGTGGCCCGCATCCACTGGAACGAGGATTACCTGGTGGAAATTATCCGGCGCAGACTGTTCTTTGCCAGTGATGGACGCATTGAAAGCCTGGATGCCATCAGCGAGCCGGGCCTGAACGATGTGGACTGCGCACTGGCCTCCCTGGCCAACGGCAACCCGCGCAGTGTGGTGCGCCTGGCCGGGCAGCTTCTGGAGGAACACTACCGGCGCTCGAACGGGAAGGGTAAGCTCAACCAGGGCGATCTGGACGCAACCCGGGAGTGGTTGAAGCAGCACCCGGAGATCAGCGCGTTTTCCTGATCCTGACTCAGGGATGGATCGAGGCGAGGCGCTGCTGTATTGAGCCCGCCTTATAGCCGCTGGCAGGTGTGCTGTTGGGGCGGGTCGGAGACCCGCCCCTTAATATATACGCGGTTGAACCTGCGTATCTCAATAGCGGTTATCGCCAAATCCAGTAAAACCTTCGAGGTCTGAACAGGTTCTGCCGCTGCTGCGCCCCGATCCTCACCGCGATGCGGTCGGGTTGGAACCGCTGGAGACCTTGAAGGTTTTATTTTTGCTGGCGCCCGGGCATGGGAACCATACCGGCCTCCGCGGGAGCCGTTAATCTCTCGCACTGCGAGGCACGCTGGTGATCCAGCTGCCGGGATGTCTTCGCGGCTGCCTGGCCTGACCAGCAGAAGAATTCTGGCACCGCTCTGCAGGGCAGCGAGAATTACCTCCCGAAGTGTCACCCATCCTGCGGCACACCGCCACAAAATCTCGCTCTTGACAGCAGCTGCATTATCCTGTATTTAACATACAGGTTAATTAACCGAAAGGTTAAATAAGAGATGTCCGAAGATACCCTCAGCACCATTTTTGCCGCACTTGCCGACCCCACCCGCCGCAAGATCCTCGCCTTGCTGGCCAGCGGGGAGAAGTCGGTCAGTGAACTGGCTGAGCCCTTCGACATCAGCCTGCCGGCGATATCCCGGCACCTCAGAGTGCTGGAGCGCGCCGGTCTGATCGAGCGCCGGCGTGAAGCGCAGTGGCGCATCCTGCGGCTCGATGCAGGCCCTCTCAAAGAAGCTTCCGATTACATCGCCGCATACCGCCGCTTCTGGGAGGCCAGCTTCGACCGCCTGGATGAATACCTGCGCGAATTACAGGAAAGGGAGGATAAACATGAAAGCGGATGAAACAGAAGCTGGTGGAAAGAACAGCAGCGCAGCAACACAGATGCCGGACAGGGTGGGAGAGACGATCTTCTACCTGCCGTCCGATCTCGAGGTGGTGATGAAGCGCATTTTCGATGCGCCCCGCGAGCTGGTATTTAAGGTCTACACCGACCCGCAGCACATCCCGAACTGGTGGGGGCCGCGCAGCCTCACCACCCGGGTGGACCGCATGGACGTGCGGCCGGGCGGCGCCTGGCGCTATGTGCAGTCCGGAGAAGACGGTACATACGGCTTCCACGGGGAGTTTCTGGAGGTGGTGCCGCCTGAAAAGCTGGTGTACACCTTCGAGTTTGAGGGTATGCCCGGTCATGTGGTGACCGAAACCGTCACCCTGGAAGACCTGGACGGGAAGACCCTGGTGACCGTCGTGTCCCGCTTCGACACGAAGGAAGAGCGCGACGGGATGCTCTCGACCGGAATGGAGTCGGGCGCCCGCGAATCCTGGGACCGGTTTGAAGAGGTCCTGCAGAAGGTACGGGAGGGACTTTCATGAGCGAAGCGAACGAACTGCAGAATGTCTATTCGCCGGCCCTCGAGCCGGATCCGGAGTTGAAAAAGCTGGACCGGCTGGTCGGCACCTGGAAGATCGATGGGGAAGCCCAGGGGCAGATCCGTTTTGAATGGATGGAAGGAGGCTTCTTTCTCATCCAGCATGTCGACCTGACCCTGTACGGGCAAACGAACCGCGGCATGGAAGTGATCGGCCGCGAGAAGGTCTTCGGCGCCGAAGCGCCCAGCGCGGAGATCAAATCGCGCTTCTACAGCACCCGGGGCGATACCCTGGATTACATCTATGAACTGGACGGCGATACCCTGACCATCTGGGGCGGGTATGTCGGCTCGCCAGCTTACTTTCGGGGCCAGTTCAGCCCCGATGGGGAGACCCTCTCTGGCTCGTGGGTCTGGCCGGGCGGCGGTTACTCGATCACCGGAAGGCGTGTATCTGCGGATTGAGATTGCCTGGATGACTGCAGTGAAGACCCTGGAGGGCACGAGCGCCTCCAGGGTCTTCGATTTTTGGGACGCGGACAGGAGCAGAAAACGCAGACCAGATGCAGATGTTTTTTTATCTCGCTCCTGAGCATGGGAACCATGCCGCTCCTGCCTGGGAGCGAAAAACAGGGCGCGGAGCGCCCTGTTATCCTCGCCTGAATGGCGACAACCGCAGGCGAGAACCCCAGCGGGGGGCCAGGTTTCATAGAGCAATGCTGTTACTGCAGGGATCAGGAAATTCCTTCCGGTGGTCAGCCCGAAAGCGCAGCAGCACGATCGCTTCGCATGCCCGGTTGAAGCAGCCAGCGGGCAGTAAAACCCGAAAACAGGCACCTTATCTGCTGTGCCCTCATCCTCACAGCGCTTCTCCCGGGGATCATCCTCGCCGGAGACCCTGAAAGTTCTTTCTCATAGGTGAAGCGCAACTGTCCCGTTTCGAATAGATCGCCTCTGTTATAATAACGACAACGATTGATATTTGCTGCCCGGGGGAGAGACGGATGCATTTTCCAGACTGAAAGGCTGAGCAGACCACTGCCCGGCCTTTCTGTTTAACCCGCCTCACAGCAGTGCGCGAATACCTGCCTCAAGCACAGCCCACCAGAGTCTATCCTGAAGAAAGGAGAGAATGCAGTGACAGAAAACCAGCCATCTCATCCAGCGGAACTGGACTGGCTGACGGCGGTTGCTATTGCCGCCATCGCCATCAGCCTGAACGTTGCTTTTCACGAAGGCGTGCACGCCGCCACCTGCCTGCTGGTCGGAGGCGATCTTCTCGAGTTCTCCGCCCTGCATGTGGACTGCAGGGCCACCGCTGACTGGCAGAGCAGAGTGGTGGCCGGCAGTGCTTCGATCGCCAACCTGCTGCTGGGCACACTCATCTGGCGGCTGCTTTCGCGCCTGCGGAACCGGGTCGACACTTCCCGTCTCTTCTTCCTGTGGCTGTTCATGCTGATGAACTGGCTGTACGGCGCCGGGTACTGGATGTTGAGCGGCGCGGCCAACCTGGGCGATTGGGCGGTGGTGATCGCCGGATGGGAGCCGCACCTGTTGTGGCGGGGCCTGCTCTTCGTGGCCGGAGCGCTGCTCTTCGTCTATTTCGTCTGGCTGGCGCTGCACGAGCTGGGTCAGTTCCTGGGGGGCAGCGCTCCCGAACAGCTCAGCCGGGCCGCGAAGCTGGGCATCCTGACTTACATCACTTCGGCTCTGGTCATCCTGGCCGCCGGCTGGTTCAACCCCTACGGGATTCTGGGGCTGCCGTCCGTGGCCGGCGCCGCAGCCGTGCTCGGCGCGCTGTCGCCTCTGCTGTGGATGATGCAGTGGCTCAAGGCCCGCAGCTTCCCCAAGCCGGCTGGCCCTCCCCTGACGATCCCTCGCAGCTGGAGCCTGGTTGGGCTCGGCGGCCTGGCGGTGATCCTGTATGCGGTCGTGTTAGGGAGGACGCTGTATTTTTAAATAACCAGAGCAGGCGGGCAGCAGCACCTGATCCCTGCGCGTTCCACTCCTTCTGCGGTAGAATTGCGATAATTATTGTCTATATAAGCGGGCGGCTCGATATGGGGGGAGAAGCATATGGTGCAATCTCCAACGGCTTATGATGCCATCATCATCGGGGCCGGGCAGGCGGGGGGGCCGCTGGCCCACAACCTGGCCGACCGGGGCTGGAAGGTGGCTCTGATCGAACGCCAGCACCTGGGCGGATCGTGCATCAACTACGGCTGCACGCCGACCAAAAAGATGATCGCCTCGGCCCGTACGGCGGAGACTGCCCGCAGGGCCGGGCAGTACGGCGTGCACACCGGCCCGGTGCAGGTCGACCTGGCGGCCGTTGTGGCCATGAAGGATGAGCTGGTCGCCAGTTTTCGCGCCGGGCAGGAAGAGCGCGTGCGCAGCCGGCCCAACATCACCCTGTACCGCGGCGAGGGCAGCTTCGTAGGCCCCCATCAGGTGCGTGTGCACGGCCGTGATTTTGAGGAAGACCTGACGGCCGGGCATATCTTTATCAACACCGGATCCGGTCCGAAGGTCCCGGATATCCCCGGCCTGCAGAGCGTCCCTTACCTGACCAACCACACCATTCTGGACCTGACCGAGCTGCCCCGTCACCTGCTGATCCTCGGCGGCAGCTACATCGGCCTGGAGTTCGGGCAGATGTTCCGCCGCTTCGGCAGCCAGGTGACCATCATCGAGAAGCACAGGCAGTTGATGCGTAAAGAGGACCCGGACGTCAGCGAAGCCCTTCGTCAGGTGCTGGAAGCAGAGGGGATCCGGGTGCTGCTGGACACGGGCGTGGAGTCGGTCAGGTCAGATGACGGCGCAGTGCGCATAGCCATTCGTTCGCATCACTCGAAGCAGACGGACGGCTCTCAGCGCCAGGAACTGGAAGGTTCACACCTGCTCGTCGCTGCCGGCCGGCAGCCCAACACCCATTCCCTCAACCTGGAAGCCGCCGGGGTGCACACGGGGGAGGGCGGCTGGATCACCGTTAACGAATACCTGGAGACCAGCACACCCGGCATCTATGCCCTGGGCGACGTGAAGGGCGGCCCAGCCTTCACCCACATCTCGTATAACGATTTCCAGATCGTTTATCACAACCTGTTCCACGACGAGAAAAAGAGCACCCGCGAGCGCATTATCCCCTACGCGCTGTACACCGACCCCGAGCTGGGGCGAGTGGGGCTGACCGAGAAACAGGCCCTGCAGCAGGGATACCGCATCCGCGTGGGCAAGATCCCCATGAGCCATGTGGCCAGGGCGATTGAAAACAACCGCACGCAGGGTCTCATGAAGGTCGTGGTCGACGCCGACAGCGAGTGCCTGCTGGGAGCCGCCGTGCTGAGTGAGAACGGCGGGGAACTGGTGCACTCCCTGATGACGTTAATGATGGCGCGCGCACCGTGGACCCTTTATCACGGGGCGGTGTTCATCCACCCGACATTGAGCGAAGGGTTTTTCTCGCTGATGGACCAGGTTGCGCGCGCAGAGGTCATCTCCGGCCCGCCGCAGGCGGATACCGGGTAGCGGCCGGAAAACATCCTTCTACATTTGCCAGTTGATCAAAAAACCGGCCCTCTGATTTCAGAGCAGCCGGCTGGCAACTTTAATATTATCGATGGTGTGGTTCAGGCCTGGAATGGCATCTTCACCGAATAACAGCGCCTCCCTGGGCTCCAGGCGCTGGTGCGGGTAAGATCGTTCAGGCAGCTGTACCCAGGTGCTGGACTCCACCTGAGTTTTCCAGGTGTCGTCCCGGCGTCCCAGCAGCCAGGCGGCCAGCACCAGCAGTGCCAGCAGGCTGATCAGGGACAGCATAACGTCTTTCATTCATCTCTCCTTTCAGTTTGCAGAAAGCGGCCCCCCCACCACTTCAGAAGGTTCACCGGCCGCGGCCCTGCGCACCGGTTCGACCGGCTCCAGCGCGTCCGGCCGCAGCAGCAGCCACAGGGCGAAGAGGATAAAACCTGCCATCCCCACGATGCCGACCGGCAGCGGGCCGACCAGGGGGTTGGGCTCGCCCTGCGTAAAGAGCACGGCAGTCCCGGCGATGCCGTTGAGCACCGCATGGGCGATCACCGCCGGCCAGACGCTCCCGCCCCGCAGCGTCACCCAGGAGATGAGCGCGCCTCCTGCAGTGGTGAACACGCACATCATCAGGATGCCGCTCCAGGGAAAGCCCGGGTACTCCAGGCCGTAGTTGTGGCCCATGGCAATCACCGGCGCGTG
>Ga0207873_1002616_pt1 | contig 14397 bp, 10 predicted proteins | sample BGWIniCompost_FD_187373 | JGI IMG/M metagenome (GOLD analysis project Ga0207873, IMG submission 187373) | Cellulose adapted compost microbial communities from Newby Island Compost Facility, Milpitas, CA, USA - BGW Initial Compost (SPAdes)... ...
TGCTCGTAGTACAGGCTCTCTTCCTGGATCTTGCCGCGCTGGTACATGGTGTCCATGGCGCCGAGCACGCCGCCGCGCTCGCTGATGGCCTCGAACTCCCTGTAGACGGCCTCCTCCACCAGGTCGGTCAGCTGCTCGACGATGAAGCTGCCCTGCCAGGGGTTCTCGTTGAAGTTCAGCCCCAGCTCCTTGTTGATGATCATCTGGATGGCCACGGCGCGCCGCACCGACTCCTCGGTCGGGGTGGTGATGGCCTCGTCGTAGGCGTTGGTGTGCAGGCTGTTGCAGTTGTCGAACAGCGCATACAGGGCCTGCAGCGTGGTCCGGATGTCGTTGAACTGGATCTCCTGGGCGTGCAGCGAGCGGCCCGAGGTCTGGATGTGGTACTTCAGCATCTGGCTGCGCTCGTTGGCGCCGTAACGCTCGCGCATGGCGCGGGCCCAGATGCGGCGGGCCACCCGGCCGATCACCGTGTACTCCGGGTCCATGCCGTTGCTGAAGAAGAAGCTCAGGTTCGGGGCGAAATCGTCGATGTGCATGCCCCGGGCCAGGTAGTACTCGACGATGGTGAAGCCGTTGCTGAGCGTGAAGGCCAGCTGGCTGATCGGGTTCGCGCCCGCCTCGGCGATGTGGTAGCCGGAGATGGACACCGAGTAGAAGTTGCGGACCTTGTGGTCGACGAAGTACTGCTGGATGTCGCCCATCATGCGCAGGGCGAACTCGGTGCTGAAAATGCAGGTGTTCTGCGCCTGGTCTTCCTTGAGGATGTCGGCCTGGACGGTGCCGCGCACGGTGCGCAGGGTCTCGTCCTTGATGCGCTCGTACACCTCCGGTTCGACCAGCTGGTCGCCGGTCACGCCCAGCAGGCCCAGGCCGAGGCCGTCGTTGCCCTCGGGCAGCAGGCCGGCGTACTCGGGGCGCTTGCGGCCCTCGTACATCTTCTCGATCCTGGCGTGGGCGGCGTCCCAGCGCTGCTGGTCGGCGCGCAGGTACTTCTCCACCTGCTGGTCGATGGCCGTGTTCATGAACATGGCCAGGATCATCGGCGCCGGGCCGTTGATGGTCATGCTGACGCTGGTGTTCGGCGCGCACAGGTCGAAGCCGCTGTACAGCTTCTTCATGTCGTCCAGGGTGGCGATGCTGACGCCGGAGTTGCCGATCTTGCCGTAGATGTCCGGGCGCTCGGCCGGGTCCTCGCCGTAGAGGGTGACGCTGTCGAAGGCGGTGGACAGGCGCGCCGCCGGCTGGCCCAGGCTCAGGTAGTGGAAACGGCGGTTGGTGCGCTCGGGCGTGCCCTCGCCCGCGAACATGCGGATCGGGTCCTCGCCGGTGCGGCGGTAGGGGTAGACGCCGCCGGTATAGGGGTAATGGCCCGGCAGGTTCTCCTTGCCGAGGAAACGCAGCAGCTCGCCCCAGCTCTTCCACTGCGGCGCGGCGATCTTCGGGATCTTCTGGTGGCTGAGCGATTCCCGGTAGTTCTCCACCCGGATGGTCTTGCCGCGCACCTGGTACTCGTTCACCTCGTCGGTGACAGCCTTCAGGCGCTGCGGCCACTCGCGCAGCAGGCTCAGGGATTCGCTGGAAAGGGTCTTGACCGCGTCGTTGTAGCGCTGGCGCAGCACCACCAGGCTGCGGTCCGGCGGCGTCTGCGCCACCGGCTGGTCGCCGCTGCTGGCGCCCATGCGGCGCTCCCACTGGAACACCATCTTGCGGCGGTCCAGGCCGCTGCGGCGCTCGCCGCAGGCGGGCCACTCGGCCTGGGCCAGGTGCGGCTGCGCCGGCGGCGGCGGCATCAGCAGGTGGTGCGGGTCGTACAGGTCCAGCGGCTTGGGCAGGGCCGGGTCGCCCAGTTCGCGCAGGCTCTCCCAGTAGTGCTGGGCGCGCTCGGCGGCCTCGGCCTGCTTCTCGATGGAGGCATTGATGGCCCTGCCCTGCTCGGCGATCTCGGCCAGGTAGCGGTTGCGGTTGCCGGGGATCAGCACCGTCGCCCGCGGTTCCTTCAGGCTGGTATCCACCTGCGGCTCGAAATCGCAGCGCGGGGTGGCGGCGCCGACCTTCTCGCGCAGCAGCCGGCACAGGTTGGCGAACATCCAGGTCACACCCGGGTCGTTGAACTGCGAGGCGATGGTCGGGTAGACCGGCACGTCCTCGTCCTTGAGCTGAAAGGCGACACGGTTGCGCTTCCACTGCTTGCGGACGTCACGCAGGGCATCCTCGGCGCCGCGCTTGTCGAACTTGTTCAGCACCACCAGCTCGGCGAAGTCCAGCATGTCGATCTTCTCGAGCTGGCTGGGGGCGCCGAAGTCGCTGGTCATCACGTAGACCGGGAAGTCCACCAGGTCGACGATTTCCGAATCGCTCTGGCCGATGCCGGCCGTCTCCACCATCACCAGGTCGAAGCCCTGGGCGCGCAGGAAGGCGACGCAGTCCTTGAGCACCACATTGGTGGCGGCGTGCTGGCGGCGGGTGGCCATGGAACGCATGAACACGCGCGGACTGCGCAGGCTGTTCATGCGGATGCGGTCGCCCAGCAGGGCGCCGCCGGTGCGGCGGCGGGTCGGGTCCACCGAGACCACCGCGATGCGCATCTCCGGGAAATGCTGCAGGAAGCGGTTCATCAGCTCGTCGGTGACGCTGGACTTGCCGGCGCCACCGGTACCGGTCAGGCCCACCACCGGCGTCTTGCCGCCCGCCAGCTGCCACTGCTTGCGCAGGCTGGCCAGCTGCGATTCCTCGATGGCCTCATTCTCCAGCGCCGTCAGCATCCGCCCCAGCGCGATTTCATCATTGGGGTCGGACCCCGCCGGTGCCTGATCCCGGCTTTCCTTCTTCCCCTTGCGCTTGTCGCCGGCGGCCGCCGCCGGGGCCTTCTCCTTCGCCTCCCGCGTCCGGCGAACCAGGTCCTCGATCATCGCCACCAGACCCATCTGCATGCCGTCGTTGGGGTGGTAGATGCGCTCCACGCCGTAGTCCTGCAGCTCGCGGATCTCCTCCGGCGTGATGGTGCCGCCGCCGCCGCCGAACACGCGGATGTGGCCCGCGCCGCGCTCGCGCAGCATGTCCACCATGTACTTGAAGTACTCCATGTGCCCGCCCTGGTAGGACGAGACGGCGATGCCGTCGGCGTCCTCCTGCAGGGCGGCCCGCACCACGTCCTCGACGCTGCGGTTGTGCCCGAGGTGCACCACTTCCACGCCCTGGGACTGGATCAGGCGGCGCATGATGTTGATCGCCGCGTCGTGCCCGTCGAACAGGCTGGCGGCGGTGACGAAGCGCAGCGGGCTGCGCTCCGTCTGGGCCTCGGGAAGCTGGTTGGCGGGAGTGCTCATGGGCGCTCGGGCTCCGGAAAACTGCGAATCGCCCGATTGTAACGCCCCCGCCCGCTCAGTCCGCCAGTTCGCCCAGGGCCTGCCGGAGCGGCGCCAAGGGGGCTTCGTAGCGGCGCCATTGCCCCAGGAAACGGGCATGCACCGGTTCGCGCAGCTGCACGGCGCTGGCCGTGGCGACGGCGCCCTCGCGCCTTTCGATGGCGGCCAGGCCCGGCGTCCAGGGCAGGCCCAGGAACTCCAGCACGCGGCGCGCCTGCCCTTCCGGATCGGTGACCAGGGCCTGGTACTCCACGTCCAGCACCCGCTCCGGGAAGGCCTGGCGCCAGTGCGCCATCAGCCGGTGGTAGCGGCGGAAGTGCCCCGCCATCTCCACCTGGTCGTAGCTGTGCGGATAGGCATTCGCGAACAGCTCCTTCAGGTTGGAGAAGCACACGTCCATGGGCTCGCGCACCAGGTGCAGGAAACGCGCCTGCGGCAGCGCCCGGGCGATATGTCCCAGCCAGACGAAGTTGGCCGGCAGCTTGTCCGTGTAGTAGCGCTTGCCGCCGGCGCGCCAGCGGGTGTGCGCCAGGTAGCGGCGGCCCAGCTCCGCCAGGTCGGCCGATTCCAGGGCCTGCAGCAGCGCCAGGTCCGGCATGCCCGGCCCCGGCAGGCCGGTCAGCACCCGCGCCTGGTAGCCGAAGTCGCGCAGTTCGCCGGCGTCGGCCACCTCGGGCGCACCGCCGAGGATGCGCTCCAGCAGGGTGGTGCCCGAGCGCGGCTGGCCGAGGATGAACACCGGGGCCGGACCTTCGTCGGCCTGGGCGGCGGTATCCGGCGGCATGTGCAGCAATTGCTGGAACAACGCTTCTTCCGCCGCCGGGTCGTAGTCGATCTGGGCGCGGCGCAGGCGCATGCCGGTGGCCAGGGCCTGCCAGGCGGCCTCGGTCTCGCCCAGGTCGTCCAGTTCCTTGAACAGGGCGTAGTACAGCGGTGGCGCATCCGGATGCGCATCGCCGGCGCGGGCGATGACGTCGCGCAGGCGGTCCACGTGGTTCTTGTCCGGCCTCGCCCTGCGCAGCTTGGCCAGCTGCCGGTGGGCGGCGCCGTGCAGAGGCTGGCGGGCCAGGCAGGCTTCGAATGCGGCCTCGGCCTGGTCGGCATCGCCGGCGTAGAGCGCCGCCAGGCCCAGCTGGTAATGCAGGCGGGCGCTGTCGCCGCCGAGGGCGCGGGCGCGCTGCAGGTAGGGGCGCGCCTCGGCGGGGAAGGATTGCTCCAGCAGGCGCTCGCCCACGCCCTGCTGCACGGCCGCATCCGGCGCCTGCACCAGGGCCGGGTGGCGGCTCAGGCGCAGGGCGGTTTCCAGTTCGCCGGTCTGGCAGGCCAGGGTCAGCAGGCCTTCCAGCACGACGGGGTCGGACTCGTCTGCGCGGCTGCCGGCCAGGACGTGTTCGGCGGCCTCGGCCAGGCGGCCCTGCTGCAGCGCCAGCTGGCCCAGGCGCAGCCGGGCCGGCGCCTGCCAGCCGGGGTCGGCGGCGAGGCGCGCGTAGCGCTGGCCGGCGGCGGCCAGTTCGCCGCGTTCGCGCAATTGTTCCGCAGCCTGCCAGAGGGCCAGGGCTGCCTGCTCGGGCGGCAGGCTCATCCGCCCAGGGCTTCGCAGAACGCCTTGGCGTAGGCGCTGGCGCGCACCTCGGCCTCGCGGCGCTGGCCTTCGGCGACCTGCTCCAGGCTGGCCTGGCGCAGGCGGTCGATCTCGGCACCGCGGCGGAAGGCCACTTCCCGCTGCAGGCGGGCGCGGCGGTGGTCGTCCAGGCCGGACTGGATCTCGACCCGATGCTCGGCCAGCACCCGCCAGGGCACGAAGATCGAATGCAGCACCCCGTCGGCGACGGCGAAGAAGCCCACGCCGAACAGGTCGGCGCTGGCGCTGTGGGCGGTGAGGGTCCAGTGGGTGTCGTCGCGGTAATGCAGGGTGCTGACCACGTTGACCGGCGTGGAGACCGGGCGGGATTCGGCGCGGGCGTGCACGAGGATGCCGCGCAGGTCGGCGATCGGCCGGGAATGCACCGCGTCGCCGGCATGCAGGATGACGTTGCCGCCCTCCCAGTCCAGGCCGGCCAGGCGGCCGTAGAGCAGCTGGCCGTCCTGGAGCAGCAGCAGGGCCTGGTCCAGGGCCGGCTGCACCTGGCCCGTCCAGCGCGGCGGTGACGGCAGGCCGTACAGCAGGCCGGCACCGTAGCCGAAGGTGCCGGGGAGCTCGTCGATGGAGGTCTGTTGGACCATGGCGTGGGGGTGCGTTCGTGTGGAACGCAGTCTAGCGCTCCCGTGCGGAAGCAGAAGAGAGGGTGTCGAGCCGGAAACCAAACCGGGGGCTGCCCCTGTGGGGTCAAACCCCATTGCGCCGCGGGCCGGCCGCAATCGCGGCGCACAAAAAAAGAGGGCGGTCGCGCGGCGACCGCCCAAGCGAACCCTGCTCTCAAGGGTTGGAGGCTGGCGGTTCTCCGGGGAGAGACAAAACCGCCAAGCATTGGGAGGAACGCGCGGGCCGGCGGGGACCGGCCAGGGTGCCTGCCCCTCTAGAGCGTTTGCTTTACACTACGGCCCGCCATGCGCCCTCCCCACCCCCGTTGGAATGGTGCTGGCACCAGCATTTTCAATAACTTGCGGATCAAAGCTCGCGAACAACCTTAAGCCTGCATCCGCGCAGGCCGCGCCGATCCGCCGGACCCGGAGCCTTCCATGATCTTCGAACGCATCTCCACCTCGGACCACGAGGAAGTGGTGTACTGCCATAACAAGGACGCGGGCCTGAAGGCCATCATCGCGATCCACAACACGGTGCTGGGACCGGCACTGGGCGGTACCCGCATGTGGCCCTACGCCACCGAGCAGGAGGCGCTGGAAGACGTGCTGCGCCTGAGCCGCGGCATGACCTACAAGGCCGCGGTGTCCGGCCTGAACCTGGGCGGCGGCAAGGCCGTCATCTGGGGCGACCCGAACAAGGACAAGTCCGAAGCGCTGTTCCGCGCCTTCGGCCGCTTCGTCAACTCCCTGGGCGGCCGCTACATCACCGCCGAGGACGTCGGCATCGACGTCAACGACATGGAGTACGTGCTGAAGGAGACCGACTACGTCACCGGCGTGCACCAGGTGCACGGTGGCTCGGGCGACCCGTCCCCCTTCACCGCCTTCGGCACCCTGCAGGGCCTGATGGCCGCGCTGCAGGTGAAGTTCGGCGATGAGGACGTGGGCAAGTACAGCTACGCCGTGCAGGGCGTCGGCCACGTCGGCATGGAGTTCGTGAAGCTGCTGCGCGAGCGCGGCGCCAAGGTCTTCGTCACCGACATCAACAAGGAAGCCGTGCAGCGCGCCGTCGACGAGTTCGGCTGCGAGGCGGTGGGCCTGGACGAGATCTACGACGTCGACGCCGACGTCTACTCGCCGACCGCCCTGGGCGGCACCGTCAACGAGAAGACCCTGCCGCGCCTGAAGTGCAAGGTGATCTGCGGCGCCGCCAACAACCAGCTGGCCAACGAGGCCGCGGGCATCGAGCTGGAGAAGCGCGGCATGCTGTACGCGCCCGACTACGCGGTGAACGCCGGCGGCCTGATGAACGTCTCGCTGGAGATCGACGGCTACAACCGCGAGCGCGCGATGCGCATGATGCGGACCATCTACTACAACCTGGGCCGCATCTTCGAGATCGCCAAGCGCGACAACATCCCGACCTTCAAGGCCGCCGACCGCATGGCCGAGGAGCGCATCGCCGCCATCGGCAAGCTGCGCCTGCCGCACCTGGGCGCCGCCGCACCGCGCTTCCAGGGCCGCCGCGGCAACTGACCAGAACGGGGTCAGGTTCACTTCGAAAGTGAACCTGACCCCCTTTCATCCCGTGAGGTGAGTGAGTCCATGCGCGTATTCCCGCTCGGTGAGGAACTCGATGCCCTGCGCGAGGCGGTGCGCCGTTTCGCCGACGCCGAGATCGCCCCGCGAGCCGCGCAGATCGACCACGACAACGCCTTCCCGCAGGACCTCTGGCCCAAGCTGGGCGAGCTGGGCCTGCTGGGCATGACCGTGCCCGGCGAATACGGCGGTTCCGGCATGGGCTACCTGGCCCACCTGGTGGCGATGGAGGAGATCTCCCGCGCCTCCGGCTCGGTCGGCCTGAGCTTCGGCGCCCACTCCAACCTCTGCGTCTCCAACCTTTACGCCAACGGCAACGAGGCGCAGCGGCGGAAGTACCTGCCCAAGCTGTGCAGCGGCGAGTGGAAGGGCGCCCTGGCCATGAGCGAGCCCGGCGCCGGTTCCGACGTGGTCGGCTCGATGAGCTGCCGCGCCGAGCTGCGCGGCGACGTCTGGGTCGCCAACGGCAGCAAGATGTGGATCACCAACGGCCCCGAGGCCGATGTGCTGATCGTCTACATGCGCACCGCCGGCAAGGAAGCGGGCAGCCGCTGCATGACCGCCTTCATCGTCGAGCGCGGCATGAAGGGCTTCTCCACCGCCCAGAAGCTGGACAAGCTGGGCATGCGCGGCTCCAACACCTGCGAGCTGGTGTTCGACAACTGCGAGATCCCGGCCGAAAACGTCCTGGGCGAGGTCAACCAGGGCGTGAAGGTGCTCATGAGCGGCCTGAACACCGAACGCCTGGTGCTGACCGGCGGCCCGCTGGGCCTGATGCAGGCGGCCCTGGACGTCGCCCTGCCCTACGTGCGCGAGCGCCGGCAGTTCGACGCGCCGATCGGCAGCTTCGGCATCATGCAGGCCAAGATCGCCGACATGTACACGGCCCTGCAGTCCAGCCGCGCCTTCGCCTACCAGGTCGCCCGCGACTACGACGCCGGCCACCGCAGCCGCGTCGACGCCGCCGCCTGCCTGCTGCATGCCAGCGAGGCCGCCGTGCAGGTGGCCCTGGAGGCCATCCAGGCCTTGGGCGGCAACGGCTACATCAACGAATACCCGACCGGACGGATCCTGCGCGACGCCAAGCTCTACGCCATCGGCGCCGGCACCAACGAGATCCGCCGGATGCTGATCGGCCGCGAGCTGTTCGAAGGCCGCGACTGAAGCGGCCCGCCCCGTGGCCGCGGCCGGCGGGCCGATTCCGCCAGGCCGGCGTGCCCCGCCCTCCCGACGCCCGGCCATTCGGGCGATAATTCCGCCATTCCCGAAACCCACGGAGTTGCCATGTCCAAGGTCGTGATCACCGGTGCCAAGCGCACCGCCATCGGAGCCCTGCTCGGCCAGTTCACCGGCGTGCCCACGCCGACCCTCGGCGCCACCGCCATCAAGGGCGCCCTGGAGCAGTCCGGCCTGGCGCCGGAGAAGGTCGACGAGGTGATCATGGGCTGCGTGCTGCCGGCCGGCCTCGGCCAGGCGCCCGCCCGCCAGGCCGCCCTCGGCGCCGGCCTGCCCACCGGCACCGGCTGCACCACCATCAACAAGGTCTGCGGCTCGGGCATGAAGGCCATGATGCTGGCGCACGACCTGATCAAGGCCGGCTCCGCCAACATCGTCGTCGCCGGTGGCATGGAGTCGATGACCAATGCCCCGCACCTGCTGCCGAATTCCCGCACCGGCATCAAGTACGGCAGCGTCGAGATGCTCGACCACATGGCCTGGGACGGCCTGACCAATCCCTACGACAAGCAGGCCATGGGCGTGTTCGGCGAGATGTGCGTGGAGAAGTTCGGCTTCACCCGCGAGCAGCAGGACGCCTTCGCCGCCGAGTCGGTGCGCCGCGCCCAGAAGGCCGTGGCCGAGGGCGCCTTCAAGGCCGAGATCGTCCCGGTCACCGTCGCCGGCCGCAAGGGCGACACCGTCATCGACACCGACGAGCAGCCGGGCCGCTGCAACATCGAGAAGATCCCGAGCCTGCGCCCGGCCTTCAAGAAGGACGGCACCATCACCGCCGCCAGCTCCTCCTCGATCAATGACGGCGCCGCCGCCCTGGTGCTGATGTCTGAGGAATCAGCCAAGGCCGCCGGCGCCAAGCCGCTGGCCACCGTGGTGGCCCATGCCAGCCATGCCCAGGCGCCGGAGTGGTTCACCACCGCGCCGGTCTCCGCCATCGAGGCGGTGCTGGCCAAGGCCGGCTGGAAGGTCGATGAGGTCGACCTGTTCGAGGTCAACGAGGCCTTTGCCTGCGTGGCCATGGCCCCGATCCATGCCCTCGGCATCCCGCACGAAAAGCTGAACGTGCACGGCGGTGCCTGCGCCCTGGGCCACCCGATCGGCGCGTCCGGCGCCCGTCTGGTGGTCACCCTGATCCATGCCCTGCAGCGCCATGGCGGCAAGCGTGGCGTGGCGTCCCTGTGCATCGGTGGCGGCGAGGCCACGGCGGTCGCCATCGAGCTGACCTGAGGCCAGTTTCAAGCGAGCACTTGACTGGGACCTCGATCGTGACATGATTTTGACGGCGTGCGCGCCCGCTGGCGCACGCAACCGGTTCCAAAACTCATACTCCAGACGAGGAAAACTCCCATGTCCCTGAACAAGACCCTGCTCGCCCTGGCCCTGGGCCTGGCCCTGGGTGCCTGCTCGCAGCAGGCTGAACAGGCCGCTGACGAGGCCGCCGCTGCTGCCGAGACCGCCGCCGCCGAGACCGCGGAGGCCGTCGAGGCCACTGCTGACGCTGCCGGTGAGGCCGTTTCCGACGCCGCCGAAGCGACCGACGAGGCGATGGAGGACGCTGCCGACGCCGTTGACGAGGCCATGGACGACGCCGCCGAGGCCGTCGAAGAGGCTGCCGAGGAAGTCGAGGAGGCCGTGGAGGAGTAATCCCCCACCCCCTGCTCTCAGCAAGACCCGGACGGGCGCGGCGAGAGTCGCGCCCGTCTTCTTTTGTACACTCCGGGCCTCGCCAAGGGAGTGAACGCGATGCCCGTCCTGTCCAGCCACATCGACCCGCGCTCGCCGGAGTTCAGGGAGAACGAGCAGGCCCTGCGCGCCGCCGTCGCCGAGCTGGAAGAGCGCCTGGCCCGCGCCGCCGCCGGCGGTGGCGAGAAGGCCCGGGCCAAGCACGTCGAACGCGGCAAGCTGCTGCCGCGCGAGCGCATCGCCGCCCTGCTCGATCCGGGCTCGCCCTTCCTGGAGCTCTCGCCCCTGGCCGCCGGTGGCCTCTACGACGACGCCGCGCCGGCCGCCGGCATCATCACCGGCATTGGCCGCGTGCACGGCATCGAGGTGGTGGTCGTGGCCAACGACGCCACCGTCAAGGGCGGCACCTACTTCCCGATGACGGTGAAGAAGCACCTGCGTGCCCAGGAAGTGGCCCTGGAGAACCACCTGCCCTGCGTCTACCTGGTGGATTCCGGCGGCGCCTTCCTGCCGCTGCAGGACGAGGTCTTCCCGGACAAGGAGCACTTCGGTCGCATCTTCTACAACCAGGCCCGGCTCAGCGCCCGCAACATCCCCCAGGTGGCGGTGGTGATGGGCAGCTGTACCGCCGGCGGCGCCTACGTGCCGGCGATGTGTGACGAGAGCATCATCGTCAAGGGTCAGGGCACCATCTTCCTGGGCGGCCCGCCGCTGGTGAAGGCGGCCACCGGCGAGGTGGTGGACGCCGAATCGCTGGGCGGTGCCGAGGTGCATACCAGCATCTCCGGCGTGGCCGACCATTTCGCCGAGGACGACCGGCACGCCCTGCAGATCGCCCGCGACGTCATCCGCCACCTCAACCGCCGCAAGCAGGTGCCGCTGGCCCTGCAGGAGCCGCGCGAGCCGCTGTACCCGGCCGAGCAGATCTACGGCATCGTCCCGCGCGACACCCGCCGCCCCTTCGACGTGCGCGAGGTGATCGCCCGGCTGGTCGACGGCAGCGAGTTCCAGGAGTTCAAGGCCCGCTACGGCAAGACCCTGGTCTGCGGTTTCGCCCACCTCCACGGCTACCCGGTCGGCATCGTCGCCAACAACGGCATCCTGTTCTCGGAGTCGGCGCTCAAGGGCGCCCACTTCATCGAGCTGTGCAACCAGCGCGACATCCCACTGGTCTTCCTGCAGAACATCACCGGCTTCATGGTCGGCAAGAAGTACGAGAACGCCGGCATCGCCAAGGACGGTGCCAAGATGGTCACCGCCGTGGCCTGCAGCCACGTGCCCAAGTTCACCGTGGTGATCGGCGGCAGCTTCGGCGCCGGCAACTACGCCATGTGCGGCCGCGCCTACGGTGCCCGCTTCCTGTGGATGTGGCCCAACGCCCGCATCAGCGTGATGGGCGGCGAGCAGGCTGCCAGCGTGCTGGCCACCGTCAAGCGCGACGGCATCGAGGCCGCCGGCGGCCAGTGGAGCCCGGAGGAGGAAGAGGCCTTCAAGGCGCCGATCCGCGAGCAGTACGAGCGTCAGGGCTCACCCTGGTATGCCACCGCCCGGCTCTGGGACGACGGCATCATCGACCCGGCCGATACCCGCCGGGTGCTGGGCCTGGCGCTCTCGGCCAGCCTCAATGCCCCGATCGAGAAGGACCGCTTCGGCGTCTTCCGCATGTGAGGAGAAATGGGGGTGAAAAAGGGGGTCAGGTTCACTTCGGTGCCCCGAAGTGAACCTGACCCCCTTTTTCGAACCTGACTCCCTCTTTCTGTTTCAGCCCTTGTCGCAGCCGCCGCAGCTGCTGTTGCCGCAGGAGGGCGCGACCCGCTTGCCGCCCGGGCCCGGGGCCAGCCGCGCCATCGGCGCCACCTTGCGGCCCAGGCCGCGCAGCAGCGGGCTGCGGCGGTTGAGCAGGAACAGCGCCACCGCCACCTGGCCGCGCCGCCAGGTACCCGGCATGACCCGCCTGAAGCTGTAGAGCGCCGCCGCCAGCACCACCAGGGCCAGCAGCGAGTTCTCCAGCAGGGGCCAGTACGCGCTCATGTCCTCAGCCGGTGATCCAGCGGGTGATCTGGAAGGTCAGGAAGGAGGCCAGGTAGGCCAGGGCGAACAGGTAGACGGCCATCACCGCCACCGTGCGCCAGGAACCCGTCTCGCGCTTCACCACCGCCAGGGTGGACAGGCACTGCGGCGCATAGATGAACCACACCAGCAGCGACAGCGCCGTGGCCAGTGGCCATTCGGTGGCGATCAGCGGCTCCAGGGCCTGGGCAGCGGCCTCCTCGTCCGGCGCCGACAGCGCGTACACCGTGGCCAGGGCCGACACCGCCACCTCGCGCGCGGCCATGCCCGGCACCAGGGCGATGGAGATCTGCCAGTTGAAGCCGATCGGTGCGAACACGTACTCCAGCAACTGGCCAAGCTGGCCGGCCAGGCTGTACTCGATGGCCGGCTCGGTGGCGCCCGGTGGCGGCGCCGGGAAGTTCAGCAGCGCCCACATCACGATGGTCAGCGAGAGGATGATCGTGCCGACGCGGCGCAGGAAGATCCAGCAGCGCTCCCACAGGCCGATCAGGATGTCGCGCGGATGCGGGATGCGGTAGCTGGGCAACTCCAGCAGCAGGCTGTGCCCGCCGCCATGGCGCCAGCGCTTCATCACCCAGGCCACCATCAGCGCGCTGACGATGCCGGCCACGTACAGGGCGAACAGCACCAGGCCCTGCATGTTGAACACGCCCCAGACCTCCTGCCGCGGCACGAAGGCGCTGATCAGCAGGGTGTAGACCGGCAGCCGCGCCGAACAGGTCATCAGCGGCGCCACCATGATCGTGGCCAGGCGGTCGCGCGGGTCCTGGATCGAGCGCGTGGCCATGATGCCGGGGATGGCGCAGGCGAAGCTCGACAGCAGCGGAATGAAGGAGCGTCCGCTGAGGCCGGCCTTGAACATCGGCCGGTCCAGCAGGAAGGCGGCGCGCGGCAGGTAGCCGCTCTCCTCCAGCATCAGGATGAACAGGAACAGCAGCAGGATCTGCGGCAGGAACTCCACCACCGTGCCGGCGCCGGCGAAGATGCCGTCGGTGACCAGGCTCTGCAGGTGGCCTTCCGGCAGCAGTGCCGCCAGCCATTCGCCGGCGCTGCCCACCCAGCCGGCCAGGGTGTCCTGCAGCGGCGCCGCCCAGGCGAACACCGCCTGGAAGATCAGGAACATGGTCAGCACCAGCACCAGCAGGCCGGCCACCGGATGCAGCAGCACCCGGTCCAGGGCCTCGTCGATGTGGGCGGTCGGCGATGGCATGTCCACCGCCTTGGCGATCAGCTCGCGCACCTGCTGGTGCAGGCTCAGGTCGTCGGGGATGTCCATCGCCGGCGGCGTCGGGATGTCGCCGCGGTCCAGCACTTCCACCAGCTGGCGGGCGCCGCCGCGACGGATGCCGATGGTTTCCACCACCGGCACGCCCAGGGCCTCGGACAGCGCCTGCAGGTCGATGCGGATGCCGCGCCGATGCGCGGCATCGGCCATGTTCACCGCCACCACCATCGGCAGGCCGAGGGCGCGCACTTCCAGCACGAAGCGCAGGTGCAGGCGCAGGTTGGTGGCGTCCACCACGCAGACCAGGGCATCCGGGCGCGGCTCGTCCGGGTGCATGCCGCGGCAGACGTCGCGGGTGACGGCCTCGTCGGGCGAGAGCGCGTCCAGGCTGTAGGCGCCGGGCAGGTCCAGCACCTCGAAGTGCCGGCCCGAGGGTGCGGTGAAGCGGCCCGACTTGCGCTCGACGGTGACGCCGGCGTAGTTGGCCACCTTCTGCCGGCTGCCGGTCAGCTGGTTGAACAGCGCCGTCTTGCCGCAGTTGGGATTGCCCAGCAGGGCGATGCGGAGGCTTTCGGCAGCCGTGTTCACGCGTCCACCTTCTCCACGCGGATCCGCTCGGCCTCGGCGCGGCGCAGGGCGAAGCGGGTGAAGCCCACCTGCACCAGGATCGGATCGCCGCCCAGCGGCGCCGCGCCCACCACGCGCACCGGTTCGCCGCCGACGAAACCGAGCGCGCGCAGGCGGCGGGCGAGCTGATCGCCGGGTCCGTGATCCTCGACTTCGGTGACGGTGGCGCGGGCGCCCTTGGCAAGCTGGGACAGGGTCACGGAGGAATGCTCCAGATGAGAATGCTTCGCAATTGTAGACTGGCCGGGACAGGAAAGCGATGACCCCGATCAAAACCGTATCCATCCGGATCCCGCCTCCCGGGGCCGCCGCCGACGCAGCCGCCGGAGCCCGTCCCGGGGCCGG
>Ga0207873_1002617_pt1 | contig 14397 bp, 11 predicted proteins | sample BGWIniCompost_FD_187373 | JGI IMG/M metagenome (GOLD analysis project Ga0207873, IMG submission 187373) | Cellulose adapted compost microbial communities from Newby Island Compost Facility, Milpitas, CA, USA - BGW Initial Compost (SPAdes)... ...
GGCGTCAGCGCCCCCGCCCTCACCCGCCGTTCAGGAAGGGGGCGGGGTGGAGTGGCCGTTGCCCGCGCCCTTTCCTACAGCCTACGTTGAGGCATGCGGCCCCGTTTCAAATGCAACGCCCGGAGAGCGGCAGATGTCGTCGAAGAAGCAAATCCGGCGTCAGCGCCAGGAGGCGAAGCAGAAGAACCGCGGCAAGGTGAACCCCGCTGTCGCGTTCATTGCCATCGTCTTCGTCGCGCTAGTCGCGCTGGCGGTCGTCGCGTACTTCGTTGACGCGCGGCCCGAGCCGCCGCGGCCCGGCGCCGTGTGGTCCCCGGAGCACGGGCACTGGCATTGACCCCTTGCCCCTGCCCCCTGCCCCTCCCCGGGCCGGGGCAAGGGCAAGGGCAGGGGCAGGGGAGTTGACAGGGAGACTCCCCCGGCCCTCCGAACCCTGCCGGGCCAAAGAACGTTCGGGGTCCTGCACGCGGCGCGCGGAGCAGCGGGGCCATGGGAGCCTCCGCGCGCCGTGTACCCGCGGCCACCCCACCCTTGCCCTTGCCCTTGCCCTTGCCCGCCTCACTCCACGCGGATCGCCTCCACCGGATCCACACGCGTGGCGCGCCGCGCCGGCAGCAGCGAGGCCAACAGCGCGATGGCGATGAGCACGGCGGGAGCGAGCACGAACGCAACCGGGTCCCGCGGACTCACGCCGTAGACCATCCCCGCGAGCACTCGCGCCAGCATCCACGCTCCCAACAGTCCCGCCGCGGCGCCTGCCACGGCCAGCGCCGCGCCTTCGCGCAGCACCAGCCGCAGCACGTCGTTCCCCCGCGCGCCCATGGCCATGCGGATCCCGATCTCGCGCGTGCGCTGCGCAACGCTGAACGCGACCACGGCGTACACGCCGATGCTCGCAAGCAGCAACGCGACCGCGCCGAATACGGTGATCAGCGTCGTCGTGGCGCGGCGTGGCGCGATCGCGTGCGCGATCACCTGCTCCATCGTCCGCACGTTGTAGACGGCCTGCGAGGAGTCGACCGCGCGCACCGCATCGCGCAGACGCCGCATCAGTGCGCCTTCCGGCAGATTGCCGCGCGCGACGATCGCCGCGTACGATGGCGCGCGCTCCTCCAGCGACAGGTACATCTGCGGGACGACCTCGGCATCGTCGAGCGCCTTCGAGAGCACGTTGCCGACCACGCCCACCACCGTGCGAGGGTCCTCGTTCGGGAGCACGAGCCTCTGCCCCACCGGGTCCTCGCCCGGCCAGAGCCGCTCCGCCAGCGCCTCATCGATCACGACCTCGCCAGGCCCCGCCGAATCCACCGCCGGCGCGAGCGTGCGGCCCCGCAGCAGCGGGATGCCCAGCGCACGGAAGTAGTCCGGCGTGACCGTCACGTAATGGGCGAACACCATCTCGTCGCGCGAAGGCGCCGGCTTCCCCGCGGCATGCACGGACAGAGCGACGCCGCGGCGCCCCTTCAGCGGCAGCTCGTTCACCACGCCGGCGGCCTCGATGCCCGGCGTCGCGTACAGCCGCTCGAGCACGGCCTCGTAGAACTGGCGGCGCGCCGCGAGGTTGCCGTACGTCGCGCGCGCCAGCGTCAGCTCGAGCGTCGCGACCCGCTCCGGACGCACGCCCGGATCCGTCGCGAGCAGGGCGAGGAAGCTGCGGAGCATGACGCCCGCGCCGACCAGCAGCACCAGAGCGAGCGCCAGCTCGCCTGAAACGAGGACGCGCCGCAGCCGCGCCGCGCCGCGCGCCGTTCCGCCCACCGGGCCGCCCGTCTTGATCGCCTCGTTCGCGTCCGCGCGGAACGCGCCCAGGCCGGGCCACACGCCGGACGCGACCCCCGCGAGCACGCCGACGATCAGGGTGAACGCCAGGACCCGCGCGTCCACGCGCGGCGGCGCGACGCCCACCAGGCCGGCAGGAAGCAGCGCGTCCAGCGCGCCGGTGGCAGCGTAGGCGATCGCGATGCCGAGCGCGGCTCCGGCCAGCGAGAGCACGAGCGATTCGACGAGGAGCTGCCGCATGATCCGGCCCGGCGTCGCGCCCAGCGCCGCGCGCACCGCGATCTCGCGGCGCCTCGTCGCCGAACGGGACAGCAGCAGGTTCGCGACGTTCGCGCACGCGATCAGCAGCATCAGCGCGGTCGCGCCCATGAGGACGAGCAACGCCGTGCGGCGCTGGCTCACGAGGAAGTCGCGCAGCGGGCGCACCAGGTCCGCCGCAGCGATCCGCTCGTCCGAGCCGCTGCCCGCAGGGCGCGCCTCGCGGTACGCGTTCACCAGCGCGAGCAGCCGGTCGCCCGCCTGCTCGCGGGTCACGCCCGGAGCGAGCCGTGCGATCACGTGCGACGGCATGTACATGCGGAACGGCTCCCAGTAGTCGAACGTGAACGGCACCGGGAGCGGCGTCCACAGCTCCGTCTCCGCCGGGAACGCGAAGCCGTGCGGCATCACGCCGACGACGCGGTACCGCACGCCGTTCAGCTCGACCGTGCGCTCGAGTACGCCCGGGTCGGCGCCGAACTGCCGCAGCCACAGCCCGTGCGAGAGCATCGCGACGCGCGGGCCGCCCGGCTCGCCCTCCTCCGGCGTGAACGGCCGGCCCAGTGCGGGGCGCACGCCCAGCGTCGTGAAGAAGCTCGGCGTGACCAGCGTGACGTTGACGCGTACAGGGCTGCCCGCGCCCGTCAGGTTCAGGCTGCCGGGCGCGTACGCCGCGTGCGAGGAGAACACGCCACGCAGCGAGTCGAGGTCGGTCACGTCCGGAGCGCTCTTGGGGAACGACTCGCCCTCGAAGCGCAACGGCACGTCTACCCGTTCCAGCATCACCAGCCGCTCGTCCTGCTCGAACGGCAACGGCCGCAGCAGCACGGCGTCCACCACGCTGAACATCGCCGCCGTCGCGCCGATGCCCAGCGCCAGCACCGCGATCACCGCGGCGGAGAACCCAGGCTCCTGCCACAGCTTGCGCACGCCGTAGCGCACGTCCTGGAGCAGGTCGCCGGCGGAGCGCACGCGCGCCGCGCGCTTCTGCTTCTTCCAGTCATGACGACGAAGCCACGCGCGCACCTCGTCGAGGTCGCCCAGCCGCTCCACCGCCCGTCGCCTCGCCTCCTCCGGCGAGAAGCCCGCGGCCAGGTACTCCTGCTCGCGCATCTCGATGTGGAAGCGCAGCTCGTCTTCGATGTCCGCGTCGGGATCGGCGCCCCAGAACCGCAGGTAGCGGCGCCAGCGCGGCGTCTCAGCCATCGTCGCCCTCCTCAAACGATCGCCGGATCGGCGCGCAGCACGCGCGTCACCGCGTCCGCGTAGCGCAGCCACACCGCCGCATCCTCACGCAGATGCTCGCGGCCCGCCGGCGTGAGCGCGTAGTAGCGCGCGCGGCGGTTGTTCTCCGACAGCGCCCAGCGCGACGTGATCAGCCCGCGGTCCTCGAGCCGCCGCAACGCCGGGTACAGCGAGCCCTCCTGGATCGCCAGCACGTCTCCCGTCGCCCGCTCGATCCAGCGCGCGATGCCGTAGCCGTGCAGCTCCTGCCCGGCCAGCGCCTTCAGGATCAGCAGGCCGAGCGTGCCCTGGAGCAGGTCCGCATTGGAACGCGACACGGTTGCCCTCCCTCGGTTTTCGGTGAGGGCAACATAGGGGGCTATCCATAGTCTTGCAAGGGGAGACTCCCTCGCCCGGTGCGGGGTGAGCCGGGGCAAGGGCAAGGGCAGGGGCGGGGGAGCTGGCGGGGGGATTCCCGGCCCTGGGGGGACTCCGCCCCCGGGGGACTCCCTGGCCCTGGGGACCCTGCCCTGGCTAACACTGCTTCCTCAGGTCTGGGCCGGCCGAACCGGGCCCATGGCCCGCCCGCGCGGTACCGGCCGCGACCCCGCCCGACGCGGGCCCGCCGCGAAGCGGCGGGCGAACGCCTCGTTGACGAGCGCCACGGGCGGCGCGTCCGCGTCGTCGCGCTCCTCGAGCCAGCGGCCACGCAGCAGCGGCACGCCGAGCGCCGGCAGGTAGTCGTGGCTCACGACGCGGAACTGCGCGGTTCGCGGCGCCCGCGCATTCGGGTCGTCGTCCTGGGAGTAGACGCCGTACACCATGCTGGTCTGCGAGAGCGGCAGGTTGCTCGTCCCGCCGGCGGCGTCGACTCCCGGCAGCGCGCGAATGTTCCGCAGCACATCCGCGAAGAACTGCGCCTGCCTCGCCGGGTCGCCGTAGCGCGAGCGGGGCAGCGTGACCTCCATGGTGAGGAGCCCCTCGGTCCGGAAGCCCGGGTCCACCGAGACGAGCCGCCACAGACTCTTGACCATCAGCCCCGCGCCTGCGAGCAGCAGCACGGAGAGCGCGAGCTCGCCCACGACCAGCGCGCCGCGCAGCCGGCTCGGCGCGATGAGGCGGCGCACGTCGTTGCGCAGCGTGGCCGAGAGGTCAGCGCGCGTCACCGCGACGGCCGGAACGAGGCCGGCGAGGACGCCGGCCAGGCCGGCCACGCCGAACGCGAACGCGAAGACGCGGAGATCCAGACGGACGCCCGCTACGCGCGGCAGGTCGGCCGGCGCGAGGGCGAGCAGCATGTCACGGCCCCAGGCGGCGAGCACGAGCCCGAGCGCGCCGCCCGCGAGAGCGATGAAGAGGCTCTGCGCGACGACGTGGCGCACGAGCCGCCCGTGCCCCGCGCCGATCGCGGCGCGCACCGCCAGCTCGCGGCCGCGCGCGGCGGCGTGCGCGAGCTGCAATCCGGCGACGTTGGCGGTGGCGACGAGCAACACGAACGCGACGGCGCCGAACAGGATCAGCAGCGGCTCGCGCGCCTCGCCCACCAACCAGTCGCGGAGTGGCGTGAGGCGGGCCTCTAGCGGAGCATCCAGCGCGGCGAGCATCGGGTACCCGCCCCGCCGGGCCGCGGAGATGCGGTCCAGCTCCGCGTCCGCCCGCTCGATGGAGACGCCGGGCGCGAGCCGAGCGACGACGCCGAGGTAGTGCGACCGGCGCTGGTTCGGCGCGCGCAGGTCGGGCTCGTCCACGAGCGGCGCCCACACGTCCGCCCCGTCCGGGTAGTCGAAGCCGGGCGGCATCACGCCGATGATCGTGTAGGAGCGATCCGTAAGAATGACGGCGCTGCCGACCACGGCCGGGTCGCCGCCGAAGCGTCTCTGCCAGAGGTCGTGTGAGATCACGACGACCTCGTCCGCGCCGGGCGTCTCGTTCTCGCGGCCGAACCAGCGGCCGAGCGCCGGCGCGACTCCCATCACCGCGCCGAACTCGGCCGTCACGCGCGCGCCGCCCACGCGCTCGGGCTCGCCCCGGCCCACCAGGTTGAACCACTCGTCCGAGACGGCGGCGATCCCCTCGAACAGGCGGGCCTCGTCCCGCCAGTCGAAGTATGCCGGCGGCGCGACGGCGTGCTCGCCGCCGGGCTCACTCTCTCGCACCACGACGATGCGCTGCCAATCCGGGTACGGCAGCGGGCGGAACAGCACGGCGTCCAGCAGGCTGAACATCGTGGTGACGACGCCGATGCCGAGGCCGAGCGTGAGCACGGCCAGGCCGGCGAAGCCGGGGTGCCTGCGCGTGGTGCGGAGCGCGTCGCGGAGGTCGTGGAGCATTCCGGGGTTCCCCGTCGGAAAAAACGTGGAGACGTTTGCGAGATGGCCCGGCCTGCTCGGGAAAGATCCGTGCCGCGGACGGCGGCGAGGCGTGGGGGCGCGTTGCCGCGTTCTTGGGTGAACCGCCGCCCGTTCAATGCCGGCGGCCCTGTCCGGGTGTGAGATGGCGTGTCCCGCTAGCGGACGCGCGAGAGGGCAGGCGCGGAAGCGCCAGCGCGGCGGTCGCGGATGCCCGGCGCGGCGGGCCGGGCCCGGTCAGCTCCCGCGCCCTTGCCCTTCCTCCGTGGGCCCTGCAGCCATCCAAGATTTCAAGGCGCCACACTGGGCCTGCCGATCCTTCCCCACCGCACAGCGCGCAGCAACGCCATACCCCTGCAGCAGTCCGGATCCAAGGAAAAATACACCCAGTCCACACGCCCGATGATCCGCACGCGCGGAACGAAGCCGAGCAAGCGGGAATCGATGCTGTGGCTTCGGTTGTCCCCCAGAACGAAGTATTGATCGGGAGGGACGACAAGAGGTCCCCAATTCTCCATGGTAGGGAAATAGGTGGACGGATCGACATCCTCCCGAAGGTACGGCAGTTGCCATAGCATGCGAGCACTGGCTTCCTGGCCCAGCTCGCCGCGTGTCGCGTAAGGCTCGTCGAGCGGATCGCCGTTCACATACAGTATGCCCTGTTTCATCATCACTGTATCGTTCGGCATCCCAACCAGCCGCTTTGCGACACGCTGTGCGCGGGAACCCTCGTACGCCCTGAATACGAGGATATCTCCACGTCGCGGGCTCGCATATCCGGGTATGGTAAAATCAATCCAGGGGAGCCGCGTCCCCAGGGCCGCTTTGTTGACCAGAAGCACGTCTCCAGGCTGGAGCGCGGGCGTCATGGAATCGCCTGCGACCAAGAAGCCCTGGGCAACGAAGCCTCTGGTCAGGACGATGCAGATGACGGCGACGCCCAGTACCTTGCCGAACGCCACAAGTCGACGAAGAGGCTGCAATCGCAGCGCTGCTAGCCCGCGCATGCCCCGTCCTCCCGCCCGTGATACCGGTACGTCGCCACGCGCTTGACGCCGTCCTCGTCCTCGCGTATCCCGATGAGGTCGCTTCCATCAACCTGGAGCACCGTGAATCCCGGCGGCGTCCAAGCCGTCGCGACAGGCTCTCCCTCTCCCGTCAGGATCCACCAATCAGCACCAAGCCCCGGCACCTGCCGATGCTTCACCCACACGCACGACGCGCCGTCGGCGACCAGCGCCTCCACCATCGGGTGAAACGCCGGCCAGTCCATGCGCTGGAGCGTCCTCCTCAGCCTCGCCCTCACGGCTTGCGGCGCGTTCCGGTTCGCCTCGAGCTGCTCCTCGAACACGCGAGCGATGTCCGCGTCCGTGATGCGCGCGCGCCGGACATCCGGGGAGCGCATCAGGGTGCGGAGCCGCCCATCCAGCGAGAACGCCGCGACCTCGAACTCGTCGCCCGTGGCCACAAACAGGTACCTCCCCGACATCGCCAGCAGCGGCTTGCGCGCGAAATCGCCGAGCTCCCCGTCCTGCTGTGGTATGCGGTAGCGGTCCGGCCCCGCGACCTCGAGCAGCGTTTCGAGCTCGCCCCCCGGCTGCGCAAGCAGCAGCCTGCCGAAGGGCCGGTAAAGAGTGCCGGAAATCTCCGCGGGAAACTGCACGTCCCCAAACACGGCCACGTAACCGTCGCGGTTGCAGACCGGCGAGCCGTAGGCGAAGGAACTGTTCGGCGGGATCAGCAGCCGCTTCGAGGATGCCAACGACCCGTCCTCCAGGAAACTGGTGAGGGTCCGAAGCTGCGCATCGTAGACGTGGAAGCGTTCCGGTGCACAGAAGCCGATCCACAGTGGATACTGGAACTCGCCCGGCCCGGCCCCCTTGCGACCCCACGTATCCTCGACAACGCCGTCCTTGGAGAACACGAACAGGGTGCTCCCGAACCCATCCGCGGCCACGAACCTTCCATCGGGGAGCCGCACCGCGTATGTGAGGTTGCCAATGCTCTGCTGGTCGTTCCCGCTCGCCAGGATCACAAGCGACGCGGTATCCACGACCCATCGTTTCACCGTGGCGACCTCCGCCCGCGTAATCTCTCGCACCTGCGAAGCTGCTGAGTCCGGAAATCGGAAGTAGGCAATGTCCACCTGGCGCACGCTGCCGTCTCCGCAACCGCTCAGAATTCCTGCAACGCAGCCGAGGACGATACCCGCCCCGCGGATGGTGGAGGGGACGGAATCGATCGCGATCATGTCACGTCCAGACCTCGTTGATTTCGGGCACTCGATTCGAGCAAGTGCCGGACGCGCAGTGGCAGTAACGATCCACGAATGCAAGCTCTCGCCATGATGCGCCCGGGCAAGGAGCCGCAGTGGAGCGTGCCACGGTGCGGTGCCCCCGCATCTCATGCCTGCTCGGCCGTGGGAGACCAGCCGCGGGCACGGCACTCGCGAAATTGACGGAGGGCGCGGCCGGGGGGAGCGCCACACTGAACAAAACGGGGTTCCCGCGGCACCACTTTCTGCCGCGGGGTCCGGAGGAACCACCCGCGCAAATCCTACTGGATCTCCTCCTGGTCATCACCGCCGCAGTTGCACCACGGGTTCCCGCATGTACAGGTATTCTCCGTGGGGTCACACCCGTCCCCACAGCAAACATTCACCTTCGTCGTGCAGTCAAAACAGGTGGCACTGTCAAGGACAAGCTCGGGAGAAGCCGCCGAGATGCTCACTGGCAGGACGGCGATGGCCATCGAGGCCATGCCCCCGAGCAGCCACATGGCGAAGCGGTTCTTGATCATGGCTCATCCCTCCTCTTTGCTTTGCACGTACGACCTCCGGCCCCCCCGGCCTGGGCATTACGCGCTCCTTGACGCACCTGCGCTGGCATCGGTCAATGCCCCACGAACGCGCCTTCAGGGTGATTGACGAGTCCATGAATGAAGGAACCGCCCAAGAAGGTGCGGCGTCCACTGAATCGCGATCAATACCAATCTGTCTGCAGGCGCGACAATTCGTCCGCACCGCCTGTGCCGACCAAGGGCTCGAGTACCGCGTCCGTGAATCGCAGCAGCACCTCGTGTAGGCCCGCTTGGGCCAGTTCTCGACGGGATTCCAGGCCCGCGAGTTTTTGGGTCAACCGCGTGATCGTACGGGCGTCAATGCCGAGATCCTCTGCAACGCGGTTCCACTTCTTGCCCGGACGCTTGTGCTCGGCCGCCGCTACCAGCAACCGCCATTCGATCAGGTACTGAAGCGTCAGCGGTACGCCGGCCTGCCGCCAGTCCTGCCATAGTGTGCGCCGGTCGCAGCCGGCGAGCCGCGCGAGGCTTGCGACCGTGCGTGGGGGCTTGGGCCGCCGGAACGCCTCCGCGATTGCGCGCCGGAGGCGAGGACTCAAGTGCCCGGCACCCTCGACGGCCCGGGCAGCCCGCTCTCGCCAGGATCTGGCCACCGCAGCCACGACCGCCGGGCTGAGGTCGACATCCAATTCGACGGACCAGACCACTTCCTCCACATTGCCGTCCTTCAGCCACCGTGCATTCTCCGCGGTGCGGGCGGTCACCAGTACGATCGGCAGCAGCGGGTTCATCCGTTTCAGGCCGCAGAGCTCCGCATACTTTCCCGACGGGCCAAGGTGCTCGATACAGACGATGGCGCAAAGGGAGGCTGGCGCGGCCACCGCGAAGGCCTCCCACGCAAGAAGCACATCCGTTGCTGCCGGAAGCGATGGTATCACCGCGCACACCCGCTCGCGAAGACGAGGATCCTCGGAGAACACCACGATTGTGCCGCTCATCGAGCAGCCTCCTGCTGGAGACAAGCCATGCGCTGCAGCGATCGGTTGCACCATCGCCGCCGAGGCGGCCGTCGCGACTGAATCCCGAAACAGCTAATTGTTTCAGGGGAAAGGAGCTCCTCTTCGAAGGGGCGTGGGCATCGGCTCGCGCATCGCGCCGCGCCAACCCTCCTGCACCGGCCGGGACGACACTCGACACGTCCACGTGGGACCACGGTCCCTTCCACAATGAGCCGCGTCGGCGTCGCCAAGAGCCCCTGCGCCTCAGCGTGGCCCGATGCGCTCGCCTCCCGGTGACCTACGCGCCGAAGGCGTTCGCCCGGGATCTGATCCCCCTGGCACGGAAACGTCGACCTCTCGTGCTGGGTCGGTCATGATGCAGCACGCCACATGCCCGCGGGTCAGCTCGCCGGCCGCGAATTGACGCCCTATGCACCGCGGGCAATTGAGATCGATCAAGAACGCCGTCCGGCACCCCGCGTGCGGAGCCGGCCTCTGCCCACCTCCTCGATGAACCGAAGCGCCCTCCTCGCTGGCAGAAGCGCAACAGGGTCGAGGGTCGGCGCGGGTGCGGCGGCGTTGACCTTGCTGTACAGGCCGACGGCAACCGGGCTAAGCGAACGGACCGTTTGTGCCAGGCAAGACTTGCCGGAGGCCTTCTCTCCGTCCAGGAACAGGGGATCTGACCACGAGGCGACCGCGTTCACGATGGCGACCTTGTCTCGAGGCAACACGCCGCCAAGCAGGAGAGCGCCTCGGTTCTTGGCCATCGATCTGGAAGCGAGCCGCACGGCGCCATCACGCCGCCGCCTTATGCCCCAAGAATCCCCGACGCAGATTGTAGCATACAACCGCTTTGATGCCCGAATTTATCCGGGGCCGCCCCCGTGACGCAACAGAGACCTGAAGGCCACATCACACCGCCTTCCTGACGACACAAGCCATGCGGAACCGTTCGCCAGCCGCGAAACCCATCCTCGCAGCGGAGCTCCGGCCGGTGCTCACGGCGGAAACCCACATACCACGTCAGCTTGTACTGTCTGCGCGCCGAGCGCACGTGATGCGCTCCATGCGGCGGCGGCGATCGTCCACTCGATGGACGCGATCTGTAGCGACGACCGCGATTTCGACATCGTCGCGGAGATCCGAGCGACGAGAGCCGTGAGCCGTGGGCCGGGGCGAAGACGGGGGCGAGGGCAGTGCGGGCGCCGCGCGTGGTCCGATCATCTTCCTGCCCCGCTCGCGCCCTCGAACCCGGCGATCCGCATCTCGCCACCCTCGCCCCGCACCACCGTCACCACCACGGGCTCGCGGTGCGCCGCGCCGCCCGCCGCTTCCACGCTCGTCACGTAGACGACGTCGCCCGTCACCTCCAGCGCGTCCGGCCGGATGCGCCGCACGTCGCGCACCTCGATCCGGTCAGGCCAGGGGCTCGACACGTCGCGCCCCGGCGCGCTGGAGGGGTTCGCGAGCCACGATTCGAGGAGCGCGGGCGTGACGAACGGCGCGTACTGCGCGCGGATCTCCTCGCGCAGCGTGGCAGGCGGTGCGAGCAGCGAGACGCGGGCGAGGCGCTGGCCGAAGCGACGGACGAGGTCGGCGGCGGCATGCGCGGCACGCTCTTCCGCGGCGCCGCCGCCAGTGCCACCGCCGTCTCCCGTGCCGGCGCTGCCGCCGCGAGCCGTGTCCGCGCCCGGCGCCGATCCGGCGCACGGCCGCATGTCCGCGGAGGCGATGTGCCAGCGCCGTTGCTCCTCGGTCGCGCCCGGGACGACGGCGCGGCGCAGCGTGTACGTGCCGCGGAAGCACTGCTCGACGCCGGCGGTGGTGGTCGCGTGGACTTCGACCGGCACGCTCACGTACCGCGAGCCCGCGGCGCCCTCGACGCGCCCGGGCGCGCCGACGTCCGCCGTCACGGATGCCGTCTGCGCGAAGCCGGCGCGGAACTGCTCGAAGCTCTGCCCGCTGGCCGCCCCGCCGTCACCCCAGTAGCCGTACGCGCGCGCGTAGTCGCGCGCCGCGATGGCGGCGTAGTAGTCGCGGATCACGGCTGCCGCGGCCTCGGCGCCGTCATCATCGGACTGGTCCTCCGGCGGTTGCGGCTCGCCGGCGGGTGATCCGGCGACGTCGGCAGACGGAGCGCTGCCAGCTTCCTCCGCTGCGCTGCCGGCCGGTGTGGACTCGCGCTCGCCGGTGCAGGCCGCGGCGAGGAGGGTCGTGATCGCGAGGAGCGAGCTGATGCGGTTCATGCGCGCCTTCGGTTTCAGGGTCCGGTTACGCGTGCAGGGCGCCGCCGGTGCGGATGCAGGAGCCGGGCCTGCGGCGGCGCGAGGGCGTACGCCGCGTACGGGTGTCAGGGCGGACGTTGCACGGGGCATCTCGGCCGCGAGGGGCACGGACGCAAACGGCCGCCCGGGATCGGACACACACGTACGTTTGCCTTGCGCACCGGTCCGGTTCGACCGCAACGTACGCTGCACGACCAGCCCGACGGCGGCAGCCGAGCCGGCGGCTGTGCAGCAGTGTGCCGTCCGCGTCCAGTTCTCCACGGTCTGACAAGAGCGCGATCCACGGCGCCCGCCCCATTTGGAGCCCAGGCTTAGGTGTCGGCGGGTGTGGCGCCAGAAACTTCGCCCCAGCAACGAGGAGGGTCCCATGCGGCTTGGCTTCTGGTGCGAGAATTGTGAGCGGTTCTATGAGCCTGCCGACGCCATCGCGAAGGCCGCTCTGGAAGGAGACGCCGCGCGCTGTCCCCGTTGTCTTTCCCTAGACTGGCCCAGAAAAAACCTGACGGTCAGGGCGAAGCGGAAGGACGCGACCCGCCCCGGAAAGTACACCGACGCGAGGACCTCGAAGCGAGACGCCCGGCCGCAACGCCAAACCAGGACGTCGCAGAGGCTGGAGGGTTTCTACTACCAAACGACGGACCAAGCCGATACCACGGAGATCGAACGACGGGCTCGCCAGCCCAGCATACAGCAACAATGGGAGAACGCGCCATACGTCCCCGCTGGCCACTTCGACTTCAAAAGCCGCTTCACCGCTGGTGGGTCATTCCAGGTGGCCAGCCTTCCCGTTAAGCCTTACGGCGATGGGTCTAATACGAAAGGAACAAAAAAGAAAACCGTCCCGTGGACACGGATCACCCAGTCCCCGGGCAGGGGCAAAGGCAAGGACGTGTTCGGCAAGAGTGCTGATGACTACGCCCGAGAGCATTTGACGGACAAGGACTGGGCGCGACTCGGCAGGGACATGAAGTTCGAGTGGTGCCACATGGTGGCCGACTCGCTGGGGGGCGCGACCACGAAAGCAAATATGTTCTGTGCAACGAGGCACGCGAACACGGCAATGCTCTGCATCGAGAGTCTACTCAGCGGGAAGATGCACCTCGAGGTCCACGTCGAGGTCGATCTCCGGGGGGACTCGGAGCTGGCCGAGTGCATCTTCTACTCTATCCGCTATAGGCCCGATCCGCCCTACTTCGTCGCGACGATCGACGGGTTGGCCACTGGATGTACCGAAGAAGATGGGGTGAACCTCATGCGCGCAGTCAGCGAGTGGCTCCATCAACATAAGCTATAGCATGCCTGACCGGGTGATTCCTGCACGCCATCCGCCCGAGAGAACGGGACCTCTTTCTCGGCGCGATCGGCGCCCCGACGCACGAGGACGCGCCGCGGCCGCCGGAGCCGTACCCCCTGCTGAGCGGAGGACCGACACGCGCGTCGGCAAGTGACCGGAGGCAGTCCGGCCGGGTTTATCCAGTTGCGGACCGCGCAACCTCCATTGTGGAGCGAACGCCATGAGCCGGCCCTCCGCCTCCCGCCTCTCCCTCGCGATCGCCCTCGCGTTCGCCCTCGCCGCCTGCTCGGCGGCCAGGGACCCGACCGGTGAGGCGCCATCGATGGATGTGGTGGTCACCGCCGACGACGGCCGGGTCACGATCACCAACACCACGGACACGGACATCGTGTATGCCGCCCGGGACGCGCGGGTGCAGTTCATCCAGCCGCAGTGCTGGGCGCCCCACGTGTGTCCGCGGCTCGCACCCGGCGAAACCGCCGAGATCCCGTTCAATGAGATCGTCGGCTACAACGCGACCTCGAGGGTGCTGATCATCACGATCCTGGAGTACATCGTCGATCCGGAGAAAGGGCCCAAGCTGGGTGACGGTCGGGAGCTGATCGTGAAGCTGTAGCACGCGTCCGCGTGCCGTCACAGGCCGGCGACGGCCCACGTCGTGACGGAGGGAGCCGGACGGCAACGTCATCGCATCAGGAGGACTCGTCATGGTGCACAGGACTGTTGGAGGTCGCCTGCCGCTGCTCGCGGCCGCCGCGCTGACGCTGGCGGCGTGCGGAAACGGAGATCCGTCCGGTCCAGCCAGGCCGATCACGGAGCTGCCGCGCGAGCTGAGCGTCGTCGAGCAGGAGATCGTCACCGGAGCGAACGCGTTCGGCTTCGACCTGTTCCGTCTCGTACACGCGGCAGAGGAAGCTCCCAACGTCTTCCTCTCGCCGCTCAGCGCCTCGACCGCGCTCGGGATGGCGCTGAACGGGACGGCAGGCGAGACGTGGGAAGGGATGCGTACGGGTCTGCGTCTGGGCGACCGTTCTGAGCAGGAGATCAACGAGGGCTATCGGTCGCTGCTCAGGTTGCTCGTCGGGCTGGATCCGCGCGTCGAGTTCGGCGTCGGCAACTCCGTGTGGACGCGTCAGGGCTTCCCCGTACTGCCGTCGTTCTACGATGCGGTGCGGCAGTACTTCAGCGCCGAGGCGCAGGAGCGCGATTTCGACGACCCGGCGACGCTCCAGGCGATCAACGCCTGGATCCGCAAGGCCACGGACGGGATGATCGAGAAGGGGATCGACGAGATCACGGAAGCGGACAAAGTGTTCCTGATCAACGCGATCTACTTCACCGGCAAGTGGACGTCGCGCTTCGACCCGAACAGGACGCAGCAAGCGCCGTTCACGCGCGAGGACGGCACG
>Ga0207873_1002618_pt1 | contig 14388 bp, 11 predicted proteins | sample BGWIniCompost_FD_187373 | JGI IMG/M metagenome (GOLD analysis project Ga0207873, IMG submission 187373) | Cellulose adapted compost microbial communities from Newby Island Compost Facility, Milpitas, CA, USA - BGW Initial Compost (SPAdes)... ...
GGGGCTGCGGCGCCGCACGTTCCCGCGTCGCGATCTCCGCGTGCTCGACGAGCAGGTCCGGGCCGAGCTGCTCGCCGCCGGCAACAGCCGCGAATTCGTGCGGCGCTACTCGTCGATGTGCGCGGACCTCGAGTACTTTCCGGTCAGCCACTATCTGCAGGAGCTGAAAGAGATGCTGCGCCCGCTGCCGCCGCTCGCCGGGCTCGACGTTCCGATCCTGGTGTTGCTGTCGCGCGGCGTCACCTACGCCGATCCGGCGGCCACGGAGCGGCTGCTCGACGCTGCCCCCAACGTCGAGCGCGCGACCATCGACGCGTACCACTGGCCGCTCACCGAGCAGCCGCAGCAGGTGCGGGAGGCGATCGAGTCCTGGTTCGCGCGGCGCTTCGCGCCGGCCGCGTAGGAGAGCGACTAGCGCTTGCGCAACGCGCGCGGCGGCGCCCCCCGCGCGGGCGCGCGCTGCCGCCGCGGCGCCCCCCGCGGCGCGGACGCCGTCGGCGGCGGTGCGAGCAGGTTCTCGACCGGCCGCGCGATCGCATAGCCCTGTGCGTAGTCCACGCCGAGCTCGGCCAACCGCCGCAGCGTCTGCTCGTCTTCGACCGCCTCCGCCACCGTGCGCATGTTGAGCGCGCGGGCGATCTGCACGATCGAGCGCACCATGACTTCGTCGACGGTTTCGGTCTCGAGGTTCTCGGCGAACGCGCCGGACATCTTGATGAAAGCGACCGGCAGGTGCTTGAGGTAACTGAGCGAGCTGAAGCCGGACCCGAAGTCATCCAGCGCGAAACGGCAGCCGACGCGCGCAAGCGCCTCGATCGTCGCGCGCGCGTGCTGCAAGTCGCGCACAGCGGCCTGCTCCGTGATCTCGAATACGATGTGCGGACCGGCGAGCCCGCGGTGCGCGAGCTCTTCGGCGACGCGCCGGGCGAACGCTTCGCCCTGCTCGAACACGTGGCCGGACACGTTCACGAAAAACGTCGCGGGACGCCCGCGTGCGTGCAGCGCGGCGAGCTCCTCGCACGCCCGCCGGATCACCCAGTCGTCCAGCTCGCTGATCAACCCGAAGCGATCGGCTACGGGAAGAAATGCGGTCGGCGACACCAGCTCGCCCCCGGGGGCCGCGAGGCGCAGCAATAGTTCGTACATTTCACCGCCCGCATGCCGCAGATCCACAATCGGCTGGTACACGAACCTGAGCGCGTTGTCCTGGATCGCGGTGCGTACGTAGCGCGACCACGCGGGGCTGTCGTCCTCGCGCAGCGCCGCCGCGCCTTCGCCGTTCGTACCCCGCTCGTAGGCGACGTGCCGATTGCCGCCGCGCGCCTTCGCCTGCGCACACGCCGATCGCGCCTGCGCCACGATCCGCTGCGGCTCTTCCGCGCGCTCGACCATGGCGATGCCGATGCTCGCGCTGATCGCGAGCCGCAGCTCCCCGTCGCTGAACTGGTACTCCTGCATCACCTGATTGATCGAGCGGGCGACCTTGAGCGCGCCCTCGCGGCTCGCGCCGCGGGCGAACGCGATGAACTCGTCGCCCTCGAAGCGGGCGAGCACGTCGTTCTCGCGGATGCGCGAACGCAGCAGTCCGGCGACCTGCCCGAGCAGGCGGTCGCCCGCGGCGGCGCCCAGGCGGTCGTTGACCGCGCGGAATCCGTCGAGATCGATGCAAAGCACCGCCCCTCCGTCGCCGTTTCGGCCGCCGCGGCTGCACTCGAGCGCAAGCTCCCTGAAGAAGTAGCGCTGGTTCACAAGCCCGGTCAGCGGGTCGCATTCCGCGCGCCGCAGCGCTTCGTCGCGCTGCCGGATCGCCGCGAGCGTGGCACCGAGCGCCTCGCGGATCGCCACGATCTCGCGGTCGCCGCCGCCGCTCACGTCGACGTCGATTTCGCCGCGCGCGAGGCGCGCGAGAGGCTCTTCGAGCGCGGTCAGGGGTGCCATCGCTCGGCGCACCCGGTATCGACCGAACACCACGGCGACGCCGAGCACGAACGCGAGCGCGAGGCTCCCGCCGATCAGGCTGCGCTCGAACATCAGCTGCTGCGCACCTGCGTCGAACACGAAATCGAGATAGCCGATGGTGCGCGTCGTCTGGCGCGCCGGCGCACGTTCGAGATCGAACATCGCATCCGGCGCGAGCGCACGCACGCGCACCGGCGCTGTGACGCGCAACCGCGTCCCATCGAGCATGCCGAGGTAGTAGCCTTGCGCGCTGCCCTCCGCCCGAGCCCGCTCCTCGGGGCCGAGATCGCCGAACAGATGCGGCGCCGTCTTGACGTACTCGCCGAGCAACTCCGCGCCGCTCGCGGCGTAGTAGCGCACGTGCACGATTTCGGGGAAGCGGGCCAGACGGCGCGAAAGCGCCTGCATTGTCCCGTCGCGGTCGCTCGAGATGTAGAGCGGCGTTCCGAGCTCATCGAGCTCGGCCAGCCATTGCATGGCCTGCTTGCGGGCGCTGTCCTCGATCAAGCGTCCGCCGGCCCACCAGATGCCGGCGACCCCGGCGAGATAAACGAGCAGCGCGGTCGCAACGAGCGCCGCGAGCAGCCGCCCAACGAGACTGCGGCTGTCGCCGCCGCGGCCGGTGCCGTCCCGCGCAACGAGCTCGCGCAGCCGCTGCCACGCGCGACGCACATCAGAAGACACGAACGCCTCCCCGCAGCGGCTCCGGCACTTCCAAACCGAGCTGCTCTGCCACGCGTACGTTCACCGAGACGCGCGCACGCGTGAGCGAAACGATGCGCGGTGCCGCGTCGCCGGCGCGCAGCTGTTCGAGCACGCGCTCGGCGACGTCCTCGGGATCGCCTTCCGCGCTGAGCAACCCGCCGTACTCGAGAAGTTGCTGGTTGAACACGAGCGTCTGACGCCCGTGGCGCAGCGCATGCGCGAGCGTCTGGCGCAGCGCCTCGATGCTGAGGACACGGTGATCGGGAAGAAGCCAAATGCCCTGCACCTCGGGCGCGAGGTGCTTGGTGACGTACAGGAGCTCGCGATCCGAGCCCACGCGGCTCACGTCGAGCGCAATGCCGAGGCGCGCCGCGGCCGCCTCGGCCTCGCGCACGAACCCGCGCCCGCCGGGCCCGGCGACCAGCAGCACTCGGCGCAGCCGCGGATCGAGCAGCTTCCAGGCCTGCAGCTGCTTCAGCGCGGGCGGCGTCGCGCGCACCCCGCGCATGCCGCGGGTGACGTCGTCGGGAAGATCCGGATAAAAGTACTGACAGAAAACCACGCGACCGGAAAAGCCGGCTGCCGCGCGCGTTGCGGGCGGGCCAATCGCAACCACACGCACGCCCTCGTCCTCGCGCAGGCGTCGGATCACCTCGTGGTGCGTCTCGGAATCGCCCTCGAGCACGTGAACGGTCGCCTGCGTCAGGCGCGCGCGCAGCACGTCCGCCACCCGCTGGTAGGGATCGATGCGATCGCTAATCAGTATGGCTGTGTCGGCGCCCGTAGCCGAAGGGTGCGACGCGGGCTCTTCACGCAGGCCGACGGCAGCGCAGCCCGCCAGTGCCGCAGCGCAAACGAGCGCGGATACCCTCCGCGTGCCGGAGGCCGTGAACCGCCAGGCGACGGATAAGCGCTGTTCCTCCCGCACTGTGTTCTCCTGTTGACTTCGGCAGCCAACTGCGCGTCCGCCACTTGAAGTCTAATCCCCCACCCACATGGCGCAAATTGAAGTCTCTTTGCTCAAATCGCGACGTATCGACGAAGCTGCCGGAAATCGGCGACTAAACGGCCGTACTCGTGCTCACGCTCGGGTGTGTGGAGCCGCAGTACGGCCGAGGGGTGGACAGTGACGAAAGTCTCCTGGGCGAGCGGAGTAACGGAGAAACGGCCGCGAACGTCCTTCAAACGCACGATTCGACCGAACGCCGCCCGGGCCGCTGTGGCGCCCAGGCAAACCACGGCGTGCGGGCGAATTACCCGCACTTCCGCCAATAGCCAGGGGAGGCAGGCATCGATTTCGCCCTCGCGCGGGCGCTGGTGCAATCGCCGCTTGCCGCGGGCAACCCATTTGAAATGCTTGACCGCGTTAGTGATGTACAGAGCTTCCCGCGGAATCCCTGCATCCTGCAAGGCCTGGTCGAGCAACCGGCCGGCCGGCCCGACGAAAGGATGTCCCTGCCGGTCCTCCTGGTCGCCCGGCTGCTCGCCCACGAGCACGAGCGACGCCCGCCGCGATCCCTCGCCGAAGACCGTTTGTGTGGCGCTGCGGTAGAGATCGCATCCCTGCCAGCCGCCGGCCGCTTCGCGCAACGCCTTCAGACTCGCGCGCGGCGGCAGAAAATTCGCAACGGAGCGGGCGGGCGTCCGTGCCTGCTGCCCCTTGCCGGTCAAGGGCATCGCCACCCGCCCAAAGACCCCTTTGTTCGCACGCCGGCCGCGATAGTTAAATGGTCGTGGACTTTTGCCATGGGAACGGCACTACATCTCGGCGCAGCGGATTTCCAGACGCTGCTGCAGCGCCTGGGACCGTCGCTTGGGTTGTGGCGCGGCGCCGAGGTCGCGGTGCTGCGGACGCAGCGCTACGTGCCTCCGGTGCTCGATCTCGGCTGCGGCGACGGCATCGTGGCGTCGCTGGTGCTCCCGCGAATAGACATCGGCGTCGATCCGTCGCCCGAAGCCGTCGCGCGCGCCGCGCGCCTCGGCTGCTACGGCCGCCTGGAGCCGGTCGCCATCGAGCACCTCGCCCTCGCTCCGGAGAGCGTCGGCACTATCATGAGCAATTCGGTGCTTGAGCACATCGCCGACCTGCCGCTCGTGCTGCGCGCCGCCGCGCGGCTGCTGCGCCCGCGCGGCAGGCTTATTTTCACGTCGCCGACGGAAGCATTCAGCGCATGGCTCGCCCTGCCGTCCTCCCGCTATGCGGCGTGGCGCAATGCGCACTACGAGCACCGTAACCTCTGGCCGGTGCCGCAATGGGCCCACCATCTTCGGCAAGCCGGGCTGCAGATAGTTTCGGTGCGCCCCTACCTGCGTCGCGGCTTGGTCACGACCTGGGACGCGCTCGAGCTCGCGCAGCGCGTACGGATCGGCCACCGGCGGTTGTTCAGCCTGGTCTGGCGCCGCGTGCCGCCGCCGCAGCTCGCACGCATCGCGCGGCGACTCGCGCGGCTCGACTTGAGCGCGCCGCCTCCGGGCGGAGGACGGCTTATCGTCGCCGAGAAGATTTGAGTCGGAGCGGAATCCTCCCCGCCTCCGTGATGCTCCGACGCACAGGGCATCCTAACCGACGCAACCGGCGACGCTGCTGGCCGGTTGCGTCGCGTCCGCGGACGATGAGGTGCACGAATTGGGCTGCAGGCGCGCCGCGCGCGATCACGCGGTCGCATCGAGCGCGAGCGGCGGCAACTGTTCCTTGTTGTTGCGGGCGCGCAGCAGGTTCCAGTAACCGAACAGGTTGACCGGCTGCTTGTCGACGATCTCGAGGCGCGTATCGCGCACGAATCTCTCGAGCGAAAAGTCTGGATGGAATCCGACGAGGCGCGACAGCGGCGCGAGCAGACTCTCGACGCCGCCGACGATGGGATTGGGGCTGTGGAAATGGTTGACGATAAAGATCTCGCCGTCCGACCGGCACACCCGCCGCATCTCGTCGACGAGACGGCGCGGATGCGGAACCACCGAGACCACGTACATCGCGACCACCTTGTCGAAGCTGTCGGACGGAAAGGACATACGCTCCGCGTCCATGACGTGGAGTTCGACGGTGGCTTTCGTGCCTTCGCGCTCGATGCGCGCACGGGCGCGCTGCAGCATCTCGGGCGAGACGTCGATGCCGGTGACGTGCACGCCGGGCGGATACAAAGGCAGCGACAGGCCGGTGCCGACGCCGACTTCGAGCACGCGGTCGCCGGGCCGGCAGTTCATGCGCTCGATGACCGCCCTGCGTCCCGGCTGGAACAACGCGCCGAAATAGAGATCGTACAGGCGTGCATACCGGCGGTACGCCTTTTTTATTGCTTCTAACTCCATCCAGACCTCCCTAAAGTGGAACCGACGGTATTTCGCGCCGACGCACGGCGGCGACGGCGAAAAAATACCCTATCGCCTGGCGGGGCGCAAAGTGTTGGAGGATGGAGTCGCTGGGGTTCTCGCGCCTATTTCGCTCCATGGCGTTTTCCGGCTTCCATTGCTTTCCGCAGCCGCGCATGTAGTTCATCCGCCGCGAGCGCGTCGACCGCGACGATCTTGTGTGCAGCCGCGGCGCCTGCGACCAAACGCACGCGCGCCACAGGAACGCCGAGCGCCGCGGCGAGTGTTGCGAGCACCGCCGCGTTGGCACGCCCGTCCTCGGGCGGAGCGGCGACGCGCACCTTAAGCGCGTCGCCGACCCAGCCGGCAAGTTCGGTGCGCGCCGCGCGGGGCACGACCTTCACCCGCAACCGCGCTTCCGTCAGCCGACCCTCCCGGGCGCCGGTGCGGCCGCGTCACTCAAGGCCGCAGGGCGAGGAACAGCTTGCCGCCGCGGCGATTGAGCAGCAGCAGCACGCTGTCCTTCTTGGACAGCTTCGCCGCGATGCGCCGCAAGTCCTCGACCGAGCGCACCGGTTGCCGATTGACCTCGAGAATGACGTCGCCCGGCTGCACACCCGCCGCTGCCGCGGGGCTGTTCGGATCGACGCCGGTGATGACGACGCCGCGCGTCGTGGGCGGGAGCCCGAGCTGTTGTGCAATCTCGGCGGTGAGATTGCGCGCTTCGAGCCCGGAGAGCGCCGACTCGCCGCCGGTTTGCGCGCCTTCCGGCTCCTCTGAGCCGGCTTCCGCGACGTCCTTCGGCTGCTCGGCGATCTTTACGTTGAAGACCTGGCGCTTGCCGTCGCGCACGACTTCCACCTTGACCGACTTGCCGACCGGAGTCTGCGCCACCATGTTGCGCAGCGCCGTCGGGCTCTCGACCGCCCGACCGTCGAAGGCCACGATCACGTCACCCGACTGCAGCCCGGCGTTCGCCGCGGGGCTGTCGCCGAGTACTTCGCTCACCAGCGCACCGCGCGTTTCCTTGAGGCCGAACTGTGCGGCGAGGTCGCGTGTCACCTCCTGTATCGAGACCCCCAGCCATCCGCGCGTGACCCTGCCGGTCTTGATGAGGCTGTCCATCACCGTGCGCGCCATGTTCGAAGGCACGGCGAACCCGATGCCCATATAGCCGCCGCTGCGCGAAAAGATGGCAGTGTTGATGCCGACCAGCTCGCCGCGGCTGTTCACCAGCGCCCCGCCCGAGTTGCCGGGGTTGATGGCGGCGTCGGTCTGAATGAAGTCCTCGTAATCGGCGATGCCCACGTTCGCACGGCCGACCGCGCTCACGATGCCCATGGTAACGGTCGAATTGAGCGCGAACGGATTTCCGATCGCCAGTACGAACTCGCCGACCTCGAGCTGATCCGAGTCGCCCCAGGGAACGACGGGCAGATCCTTCGCGTCGATCTTGATGACCGCGAGATCGGTCTTCGGGTCGGTACCGACGATCTTCCCGGTAAACTCGCGTTTGTCGCTGAGCAGCACCCGGATCTCGTCGGCCTTGGCGATGACGTGATTGTTCGTGATGATGTAGCCATCGTTCGAGACGATCACACCGCTCCCAAGACTGTTCTCCCGGCGCTCGCGCGGAATCTGGAAGCGGCGGAAGAATTCGTCGCCGAAGAACTGGCGGAAGAACGGATCGTTCATGAACGGCGCCATCTGCTCGCCGCCGGGCGCCTTGATCACACGGGTGGTGGAAATGTTGACCACCGCCGGCGTTACCGCCTTTACGACCGGGACGAAGTTGCCCTGCGGACCGGCCGGCTGCGGGAGCGGCGCCCGCGCCGCAGGCTCGGCGCTGTCGGCGACCGGAATCCAGTCGAGGCGCGAGGACAGCACGATCCCGAGCAGTACTCCGCCGAACAAGAACAGGCCTGCGACGAGGCCCAGCCGAAACGAATGACGCTCTGTTGTTCTCATTTTCTAAATGGCTCCTGGAGCTGGGGGCGCGACAGAGACATGGATCAAGAAAACCCCGAAAAGTTTCGGGCCGTCAGGCGGCGCTGGTGTGCTGGGCTGGCGACTTCTTGCGAAAGACGAGGCGATCCGGCCCCGCGTCCACAAGAATAACATCCTTCGGCCCGAACTTGCCTGCGAGTATCTCCTGAGCCAGCGGGTTTTCCACCTGCTGCTGGATTGCGCGCCTCAAGGGGCGCGCGCCGTACACCGGGTCGAACCCCGCCTCGGCGAGGCGATCGAGCGCCGCCGGGGTGAGCTCGAGGTCCATCTCCCGGCTGTTCAGCCGGTCGCGCAGATAGCGGATCTGCAGCTCGGCGATGCGGTGCACCTGCTCGCGCCCGAGCGGGTGGAACACGACGATGTCGTCGATGCGATTGATGAACTCGGGACGGAAATGCTGCCCGACGATCTGCATCACCGCCTCTTTCATTTTCTGATAGTTCTCCTCGCCCGCGAGCTCCTGAATCACGGTCGAACCGAGGTTCGAGGTCATGATGATGACCGTGTTGCGGAAGTCGACGGTGCGTCCCTGGCCGTCGGTCAAGCGCCCGTCGTCGAGCACCTGCAGCAGCACGTTGAAGACGTCCGGGTGCGCCTTCTCGACTTCATCGAGCAGCACCACCGAGTAGGGCTTGCGCCGCACCGCTTCGGTGAGATAACCCCCTTCTTCGTAGCCGACGTAGCCGGGCGGCGCTCCGATGAGGCGCGCGACCGAGTGCTTCTCCATGAACTCGGACATATCGAGGCGCACCATAGCCTCGTCGGTGTCGAACAGGAACGCGGCAAGCGCCTTGGTGAGCTCGGTCTTGCCGACGCCGGTCGGACCGAGGAACAGGAACGAGCCGTACGGGCGGCGCGGATCGGAGAGCCCGGCGCGCGACCGGCGAATGGCGTTCGAAATCGCCTTGATCGCTTCGTCCTGGCCGACGACGCGCCGGCGCAGCGCTTCCTCCATGCGCAGCAGCTTTTCGCGCTCGCCCTCCATCATCTTGGATACCGGGATGCCGGTCCAGCGCGAAACCACTTCCGCGATCTCGTTCTCGGTCACCGCGGTGCGCAACAGCTTCGGCTGCTCGGCCTTCGTCTCCCGCGCGGACGCCGCCGCGAGCTGCTTCTCGAGCTCGGGGATGCGCCCGTACTGCAGTTCCGCCATGCGCGTCAGATCGCCCGCACGCCGGGCGGTCTCGAGCTCCTGGCGCGCGCGGTCGAGCTCCTCCTTGATGTGCTGGCTGCCCTGGACCTGCGACTTCTCCGCCTTCCAGATCTCCTCGAGATCCGCGTACTCCCTCTCCGTGCGCGCAATTTCCTCTTCGAGCGCGGCTAGCCGCTTGCGCGAAGCCTCGTCCGTCTCCTTCTTAAGCGCCTCCCGCTCGATCTTCAGCTGGATCAGCCGCCGATCGAGGCGGTCCATCGCCTCGGGCTTCGAATCGATCTCCATGCGGATGCGTGCGGCCGCCTCGTCCACGAGGTCGATGGCTTTGTCCGGAAGCTGGCGGTCGGTGATGTAGCGGTGCGACAGCGTCGCCGCCGCGACGATCGCGGGATCCGTAATCTCGACCCCGTGGTGGACTTCGTACTTCTCCTTGAGCCCACGCAGGATCGCGATCGTGTCCTCGACCGTCGGCTCGTCCACCAATACCTTCTGGAAGCGCCGTTCGAGCGCCGCGTCCTTCTCGATGTACTTGCGGTACTCGTCGAGCGTAGTAGCGCCGATCGCGTGCAGCTCGCCGCGCGCGAGCGCGGGCTTGAGCATGTTGCCGGCGTCGATCGCTCCTTCGGCCTTGCCGGCGCCCACGATGGTGTGCAGCTCGTCGATGAACAGGATGACGTTGCCCTGCTGCTTGGCGATATCGTTGAGCACCGCCTTGAGGCGTTCCTCGAACTCGCCGCGGAACTTCGCGCCCGCGATGAGCGCGGCCATGTCGAGCGACAGCAGCCGCTTGTTCTTGAGTCCTTCCGGCACTTCGCCGTTCACGATGCGCTGCGCGAGCCCCTCCACGATCGCCGTTTTGCCGACGCCGGGCTCGCCGATCAGCACCGGGTTGTTCTTCGTACGCCGCTGCAGGATCTGCACCACGCGGCGAATCTCCTCGTCGCGCCCGATCACCGGGTCGAGCTTGCCCTGCTCGGCGCGCTCGGTGAGATCGATCGTGTACTTGGCGAGCGCCTGACGCGCCTCCTCGGCGTTCGGGTCAACGACCTTCTCGCCCCCGCGCAGCGCCTCGATCGCCTTCTCGAGGCCATTCCGCGAAACGCCCGCCTCCCGCAGCAGCCGTCCGAGCGTGCCGGTATCCTCGAGCGCCGCGAGCACGAAGAGCTCCGAAGCGATGTATTCGTCGCCGCGCTTCTGCGCGTACTTGTCGGTGAGGTTGAGGAGCTTCGCAAGGTCGTTCGAGATGTGCACCTCGCCGCCCGCCCCGTGCACCGTCGGCAGGCGCTCGAGCGCCTGATCGATCTTCGAGCGCAGCGCGTTGACATTGACATCGCAGCTCGTGAGCAGATGCCGCGTCGTGCCGCCTTCCTGATCGAGCAGCGCGGCCATCACGTGAATCGGCTCGATGAACTGATGGTCGCGGCCGAGTGCGAGGCTCTGCGCGTCGGCGAGCGCCATCTGGAACTTCGACGTCAATTTGTCCATCCGCATGGGGCGGCTCCGGTACAGCGAATAGGGTTGGCTGCGTCCTTAATCGGGCTGCTGCGGCGCGATTTCAACCCGTCGGCCGGTAAAAACCCTGCGGTACTGTCAATCCGTGCAGGGCGGATCGTGCAGCGCCCGGGTCAGCTCCTCGAGACAGCGCTGCGCGCTCTTGCGCTCGCAGCGCAGCAGCGGCCGCGGGTGCAGGCGCGCCTTGCTCGGCATGAGCACCGCCGGTGCCCCCCAACCCTGCCCGCGCACGCCCGTAATCCGGACCGGCAGGATCGGCGCGCCCGTCATGTGCGCGAGCACGACGACCCCGCGCCGCAGCGGAATCGGCGGCAAGTGATCGGGGTGGATCCGCCCCTGCGGAAAGAGCGCGACCACCTCTCCGGCCTCGAGCGCGCGCCGCGCCGCGTAGAAGGCCTTGTGCGGATCGCGGCTGCGGTCGACCGGGATGCAACCGATAGCGCGGAACAGCCACTTGAACCACCAGCGTTCGTACTCCTCGCGCGCGATCATGAAGCGCAGCGGACGCCGGCTCGCGGCGATGAGCAGCAGCGGATCGAGCCCGGAGACGTGATTGCTGGCGACGAGCACCGGACCGTCGGTCGGCAGCTCCAGCGTCTGGCGCGGCAGACCGTGAAAACGCCGGCAGAAGATGCGGTTCAAGCCGTCGAGCCGGTTGAGCCAGCGCCCGCCCCAGTCCGCCTCCTGCGCGGCTTCGCACGCCTTGAGCGCGCGGCGCCACAGCCAGGCACCGGCGACCAGGAGCGCCGCCAAGACAAGCCAGCCGTAGCTCACGGAGCCGTCAGTGCAGCGGCGCGGCCGCGGCGCTCGTCGACGCTCGTCAGCATCAGCAGACCCGCGACGAAGAACGCGGAAGTGCCGAGAAGCGCCAGCCGGTGGTTGCCGCCGCTCAGATAGGTGATGAGCCCGTAGCTCAAGGGTCCGATCACGGCGGCGAGCTTGCCCGCGAGCCCCCAGAGACCGAAGAACTCGGCGGCGCGCCCGGGCGGCGAGAACTGCCCCACGAGCGCGCGCCCGGCCGACTGCACGGCGCCGAGCGCGAGCCCGACCATGTTCGCCACCACCCAGAAGCCGGCGCGCGTGTCCACGAAATACGCGCTGATCAGGGCCGCGGTCCAGATCGCGAGGGTGATGGCAAGAGTGCGCACCGACCCGAGCCGGTCCTGCAGCGATCCGAAGCCGAACGCGCCGATAGCGGCCGCTACGTTGGCGACGAGAATGAGCACGATGTTGTCGCGCATCGTGAAGCCCATTACTTCCTGCGCGTAGACCGCGGTCAGCACCACCACCGCGTTCACGCCGCAGTAGTAGACCGCTAGCGTCGCCAGGAAGCGGAACAGGTCCTTGTAGTGGCGCGCGTGCCGCAGCGTGTGCCCCACGCGCCGGAAGCCCAGCCGCAGGTAGCTCTCGCCCGGCGGGAGCGGTTGCGGGCGCGCGCGCTCGCGCAGCCAGAGGAAGGTCGGCAGCGCCGCCACCGCGAATATCGCCGCCGTGATCCAGAGCGCCACCGGCACGTATTCGCTCGCCGGCCGCTCGTGCGCCCGCGCCCACTCGATGTAGCCGAGGCACGCGGCGAGCACCAGCAGGCCGCCGACGTAGCCGAGCGACCAGCCGTAGCCCGATATACGCCCGATGTTGCGCTCGTTCGAGATCTCGGGCAGGAACGCGGCTACGAAGTCTTCGCCGGTCGAGAACATGAATGTCGCGACGATCACGAGCGTCATGGCGAGCACGATGTCGCCGGGGCCGACGAGACCGAGCATGGCCGTGAAGATCACGCAGCCGATCGTGGTCGCGGCGAGAAAGCGCTTCTTGTGCGCCCCGTGGTCCGCAACGGCACCGAGCACGGGCGCCGTAAGCAGCACGAGCGTGTTCGTGATCGCCATCGCGACGGTCCAGAGCAGCGTCGCGATGCCCTTGGTCTCCGGGGCGCCGGCGACGACGCCGACGAAGTAAGCGTTGAAAACGGCGGTAAGGACGACCGTGGTGTAGCCCGAGTTGGCGAAGTCGTACATCGCCCAGGCGAAGATCTCGCGGCGGGCCGGCGGGTCGGCAAACCCGGCCGGTGCACCGGCTGCGCGCGCGGAGGACGAAGCGCCGATCATGCGCCAACCCGCGCCGCGGCCGTGCGACCGCGCACCGGCCCGATCGGCGAATGGGCGCGTCCGTCAGGTACCGGATCGCTCAATGTGCGGACGCGCGCTGGCATCGGTTCTTGTAATCGCTTCGGCCGGAGCGGAGCATAACCGGCGCCGGCGCACTGTCAACACTCGCCTGCCTGCTCCGCTGCTCGGCTCCAGCCTGTATCCTAGTAGCATCATCGCAAGCCGCCATTCCGTCGAGGAACCGCATGTCCGCCGCGAATACCGTCAGCTCGTCATACATCGCAGAAACCGTGCGCCGGGCGCTCGCGGAGGACATCGGCGCGGGCGACCTGACCGCCGACCTTATCCCCGAAACCGCGCACGCCCGGGCGCGGCTGATCACCCGAGAACAGGCGGTTCTCTGCGGCACCGCTTGGTTCGAGGAAGTCTTCCGTCAGCTCGATGGGCGCATTCGGATCGCCTGGGAAGCGGCCGACGGCGACGCCGTTCGGCCGAACCAGACGCTTTGCCGGCTCGAGGGACCGGCACGCCCGATCCTCACGGGTGAGCGCAGCGCGCTCAACTTCCTGCAACTGCTCTCGGGGACCGCGACGGCCGCGCGCCGCTACGTCGACGCCGTTGCCGGCACGCCCGCGGTGATTCTCGACACGCGCAAGACGCTCCCCGGGCTGCGCCTGGCCCAGAAGTATGCCGTGCGCTGCGGCGGCGCCGAGAACCATCGAATCGGGCTCTACGACGGCATCCTAATTAAGGAGAACCACATCGCCGCGGCGGGCTCGATCGCCGCAGCGGTGAGCGCCGCACGCACCCGGGCGCCGGCCGGGGTGTTCGTCGAAGTCGAGGTGGAAAATCTTGCGCAGCTGCGCGAAGCCCTCGCGGCTGGGGCGGAGCGCGTGCTCCTCGACAATTTCGCGCTGGAAGACATTCGGGCGGCGGTACAGGAGACGCGCGGACGCGCGAAGCTCGAAGTATCGGGCGGCGTGACACTCGAAACGATCCGCCCTCTCGCCGAGACCGGCGTCGATTACATCTCCATCGGCGATATCACCAAGAACGTACGCGCCGTGGATCTGTCGCTGCGGTTCGACTGAGGAGAAGCGTCGCGTTTCGAGCGGCGGGAACGCCTAGCTCGCCCACCGTGAGGGTGACTTCGTTGTCGCCCACCCGTCTCAGGCGGCAGGCGGCGCCATTACCGCCCGCTCGAATGTCTCTTCGCCGCTTCGCTCAATCGGTCGTGGACGCGCGGGAACAGGCGTGGCGCCAGAGCCACGTGACGAGGCGGTGGCGCATCGGCTCGGTGCGAAACGCCTGGATGTGGCCGCCCGGAACGCGCCAAAGCTCCTTCGGCTCGGGCGCGGCTTCGTACAGCCGCTCGGCGTGTGCGATCGGGACGATGTCGTCTTCCTCGCCGTGCACGAGCAGCAGCGGAATCGGCGAGACGCGCGCGACCGCACCCAGCGGGCTGTAGGCGTCGGAGAGCGTCAGGCGCGGCAGCCATTGGAACGGCCAAGTAAGCCAGAACCCGGCCAACTTTTCCTGCGCGATTGCCCGCGGGCTCGAGAAAGCGCTTTCGACCACGAGCGCGCGAATGTCGCCGCGGTAGCTCGAATGCGCGACGTAGTGAATCGCGGCCGCGCC
>Ga0207873_1002619_pt1 | contig 14381 bp, 13 predicted proteins | sample BGWIniCompost_FD_187373 | JGI IMG/M metagenome (GOLD analysis project Ga0207873, IMG submission 187373) | Cellulose adapted compost microbial communities from Newby Island Compost Facility, Milpitas, CA, USA - BGW Initial Compost (SPAdes)... ...
TGTGTCCGCAGGACCAGCCGATCTCCGACTGCGAGCTGCAGCCCGAACAGCAGATTTACACGATCGAGCTTAATCTGGCGCAGTCGAGCCAGTAACCGTTGTATTGATCCCAAAAAGGCGCGGACGCTTGAGAGCAGGCCTTCTCAAGTGCCCGCGCCCAACTTTTTCATTAGCGGGCAGGTTCTGCCCGTGCGGCCAGAATGGAGTATAATCCGCGGTTGTTCCAGAAGGTACAAGCCATCGATCCGGCCGCGGGGCACTGCGCCGGGTTGTTACTGATATCCATTACAGGTCATTGAAGTTACAAGGCAGCCATGAATTTCTTAATGAACCTCAACCCGGCGCTGCAGGCGCTTGTCGGTACGACCTTTACATGGGCCATGACCGCCCTGGGCGCGACAACCGTTTTCCTGAGTAAAGAACTCAACCGCAAACTTCTCGACTGGATGCTGGGTTTTGCAGCCGGCGTGATGATTGCTGCCAGCTACTGGTCGCTGCTGGCGCCGGCGATTGAAATGTCGGAAGGCGGGCCGCTGCCGTCCTTCATGCCGGCCGCTATCGGGTTTTTGGCCGGGGGCCTGTTCCTGCGCCTGATCGACAAGGTGCTGCCGCACCTGCACGTCGAAGCGCCGATCGAAGAAAAGGAAGGGCTGACCACCACCTGGAAGCGCACCACGCTGCTGGTCCTGGCGATCACCCTGCACAACATCCCCGAAGGGCTGGCGGTAGGGGTCGCATTTGGCGCCGCGGCGCAGGATCCCAGCCTGGGCGGCCTGGCCAGCGCAGTGGCGCTGGCGCTGGGGATCGGCATTCAAAACTTCCCCGAGGCTGTGGCGGTGGCGATGCCCCTGCGCAACGCCGGCCTCCCACGCTTCAAGAGCTTCTGGTACGGCCAGCTTTCGGGGATTGTGGAGCCCATCGCCGGTGTGCTGGGCGCGATTGCCGTGTTCTACGCCTCGGCGATCCTGCCGTATGCGCTGGCTTTCGCCGCGGGTGCGATGATTTTCGTCGTTGTGGAAGACCTGATCCCGGAAGCCCAGCGGCATGAGAACACCGACCTGGCGACCCTGGGGGCGATGATCGGTTTTGCGGTGATGATGGTGCTGGACGTCGCGCTGGGCTGATCCATAGAAGAAAAGAGAATTAAAGCCTGTGAAAAAGGCCGGGACTTCCCGGCCTTTTTTACTGCGAAAAGGGAAATCCCTGATCAGGTTTGGGGAATTTCCCTATTGAACCCCGGGTGCAGCTGTTCTATATTGAGGGCAGGCGGATTAACGCGCCTGGAATCCTTCTGGTATTCTGCATGATATATTCACAGGGAGGTCTTTGGAACCGGATGAGAGATTTTGCAATCCTTCTTTTACGCCTGGTGGTCGGCGGGCTTCTGGCCGGGCACGGTGCCCAGAAGCTGTTCGGCTGGTTTGGCGGCATGGGGCCGGAAAGGACTTCCGGCTGGCTGGAATCGATGGGGTTGCGCCCCGGCCGGTGGTGGAACTACGCAGCTGGCGCAGGAGAATTCGGCGGCGGGCTGCTCACGGCCCTGGGTTTTCTGCACCCACTTGGTCCTGTGGGCGCCATATCCGCGAGCACTATGGCAGTGTTTACGGCGCATGCCGGGAAACCGGTCTGGAATGCGGAGGGGGGCGCCGAACTGCCCCTGACCAATGCCGCTGTGACGCTGGCCGTGGCGTTGGCCGGACCCGGTAAGTATTCGCTCGACAGGATGCTGGGCCTGCGAGTCCCGCGTTCACTGCTCAGTCTGGTGCTCGCTGGCTCTACGCTCACCGTGGCATACGGGATCGCTGCCAGCCGAGAGCAAATGGCCCGGGCCGAATCCGGTTAACCGCACCGCCGGAACCGGGGCGCAGAAAGCAGATGCACTGGAAGATCCGGTGACTGCGGGTTCTCTTCCGGGGAGCGCAGGCGGGTATTTCAGACGGGTACTGAGGTCCGGCAGCGCCTGCCGCAGGAGGCCGGTACGATGATCTTTGCAGACCGGAGAGAAGCGGGACAGATCCTGGCGCAGGAGCTGGAAAAATACCGCGACCGTTTCAGCACCCGGGCGCCTTCGACCGGGCGGTCGTTCTTTGACCGCCGCTGCGGATGCCTGGCTGCCAGGATCAGGTTGTAAACCGGTTCTTGAAACGCCGCTCAACTCCCGGGGCTGTCCTATGGTTCGGTTACAATTGCTGCGAAAGGAGTCGATTAAGAGAACCATATGCAGCCCAATACAGGACGCACCTATTTTGCCGTGGCGGCTCCGGGCCTGGAACCTTATACGCTGGAAGAACTGCGCCTCCTGGGGATGAAGGTGGGGCAGAGCCAGGCAGAGAAGCGCGGTGAAAAGCTGGAAGGGGGAGTCGAATTTACGGGTAGCCTCGAGGATCTGTACCGGGCCAACCTGCACCTGCGCACCGCCAGCCGCATCCTGGTGCGGCTGGGTGCGTTTTATGCGGCCGGCTTCCCCGAACTGCGCAGAAAAACGGCGCGCCTGCCCTGGGAACAGTACCTGCGCCCGGGCAGGCCGGTGGCCCTGCGCGTGACCTGCCACAAATCCCGCCTGTACCATTCGGGCGCGGTCGCCGAGCGGGTGGCGGCTGCCATCGGCGACAGCCTGGGCGAGCCGCCGGTCATCGCACGCTTCGACGAAGATGCCGGAGAGGACCTGCCGCAGCTCGTGGTGGTGCGCATCGCCAGCGACCTGTGCACGATCAGCGTGGACTCTTCGGGGTCGCTGCTCAACCGGCGGGGCTACCGGCTGGCGACGGCAAAAGCACCGCTGCGCGAGAGCCTGGCCGCCGGCATTCTGATGGCCGCCGGGTGGGACCGCAGCAGTCCCCTGATCGACCCGTTCTGCGGTTCGGGGACCATCCCGATCGAGGCGGCGCTGATGATGCGCCGCATCCCGCCGGGCGGCGGGCGCCCGTTCGCCTTCATGGAATGGCCCGGCTTCCAGCAGCGCCAGTGGGATGAGCTTATGGCGGAAGGACTGCAGAATGTGCTGCCATCGAGCGAGAAGCTTATTCAGGCGTCGGACCGCGATGCCGGGGCTATCCAGGCTGCGCAGGCCAATGCGGAGCGCGCCGGCGTGATCGAGGATATACACTTCGCCTGCCAGAGCGTATCGGCGATGGAGCCCAACGGGGAGAAGGGATGGGTCGTCGCCAACCCCCCTTACGGGCTGCGCACCAGCCCGAATAAAGATCTGCGCAACCTGTATGCGCAGTTCGGCAACGTGCTGAACGCACGCTTTAAAGGCTGGCATGTGGCTGTGTTAAGCTCCGACGTGCGCCTGCTGCGCCAGATGCACGTGCGCTTTGAGCACCTCATCTCGCTGGTGAACGGCGGTGTGCAGGTAAAGCTGGCTGTGGGGAAGGTCACCTGAAAATATATTGATAAAACGGACTGATTAAGTTAATATTGAGCGAGCCTCGATGTTCCACCGGAAATAATAATATGGGGGCAGCTCAACTCTTTTCTCCGGCAAGGATTGGATCTGGTGCTGCTGTAATACTGGGGTTTATGAATGTTCTCACCGGCAGGGCGAGATCTAATCGGGGCCTTTTTTTCAGGGAGGAACAGATGACCGACTCACAGCCCATGACTCCGGAAGCAGTTGAACAGCAGCGTGACGCCTTTATCGAGAAATACCTCCAGGATATCTCCGGCACATTTAACGTGTTCTCTATTTATATCGGCGACCGCCTGGGGTTGTACCGGGCCATCACAGAACTGGGTTCCCCTACGGCCAGTGAGCTTGCCCGTCACACGGCCACGAATGCCCGCTACATCCGTGAGTGGCTGGAACAGCAGACGGTTGCCGGAATTCTTCAGGTGGTGGATGCCGCGTTAGGGCCGGAAGAACGCCGGTTTTGCCTGCCCCCCGGGCATGTGGAGCCGTTGATCGACTGCGACAGCCTCAATTATGTCGTTCCCCTGGCGCAGCTCCTGGTTGGCGCCACACGGCCGGTGCCTGCGCTGCTGGAAGCCTATCGCAGTGGAGGCGGGGTGCCTTTCCACGAATACGGCGACGATCTGCGTGAAGGTCAGGCGGCGATTAACTACCCGGCATTCTTTCACCAGCTTCCGGAGGAATGGCTGCCCGCCATGCCCGACGTACACGCCCGCCTGCAGGCGGACCCGCCGGCCCGGATCGCCGATATCGGCTGCGGTTTTGGATGGTCCAGCATCGGTATGGCCCGGGGGTATCCCAGGGTGCTGGTCGATGGTTATGATCTGGACGGGCCGTCGATCGAGCGCGCCACCCGAAATGCGATGATCAACGGCGTGGCCGACCGGGTGCGTTTTTACACCCGCGATGCCAGCGACCCGTCATTGTCCGGTCAGTATGACCTGGTGACGGCATTCGAATGTGTCCACGACATGACCAACCCGGTCGAGGCGCTGCGCACGATGCGCCGGCTGGCCGGCGAGAACGGCACCGTGCTGATCGTCGATGAGCGTGTAGGAGACACCTTTACGCCCGAGGGCAGCGACGTGGAATGGATGATGTACGGGTGGAGCATCCTGCACTGTCTGCCGGTGGGGATGGTGGGGCCGTCGGGGGCCGGCACAGGGACGGTCATGCGCACGGATACGCTGCGGCAGTATGCCACCGGGGCCGGTTTCAGCCGCATGGAGATCCTGCCCATCGACAATTTCTTCTTCCGCTTTTACCGGCTGAATGCGTAGCCGGTACTGAGAGGCGTTCAATTCAGATCGCGGATCCGTGGGGGATGGCGAGAATACGCCATCCCTATTTTGTTTTGCGTGTTCCTTCCCGTCCATCGGGAAATAATCCCCCAGGGGACAGGGGCCCGGCAGTTGAGCGGCGTAAGCTTTCAAACGGGATAATTTTCATTCGGGAATTGGCTGCTGCCGGCCAGGGCCTGACTGGCCATTTCAGGAGACAGGTGTTCAGGGTCCACATCGCAGGCACGACAGGAACCTGCAGTGGTCCCTCATTTTACGGATTTCGTCAGGGAAATCCCTAACTGCGATCAGGAACACTCCCCATTGTCCGGCTGGATGAAAAGGGCTAAAGTAGAAAGTGGGAATGCAGGGGGAAACGATGGACACGGCGGCAGGATGGAAGAGCGAGAAAAGCAGCTTGAAAAAGTGCGCACAGCCATAGAGGAACTGCCGGACAGCCCCCTGGTGGAGGAGCGCCGGAGGCAGGGTTATTCCCCTGTGACTGGTGAGGGGAACCCTTATGCCAGGATCATGCTGGTCGGTGAGGCGCCCGGTGAGCGCGAAGCCCGCACCGGAAAACCGTTCGTGGGGGCTTCGGGGAAAGTGCTGGACGAGCTGCTGGACTCCACCGGGCTGCGACGGGAGGATGTGTACATTACCAATGTGGTAAAAGATCGCCCGCCGGGAAACCGCGACCCGGGCCGGGCGGAGATCGAGGCGTACCGGCCCTTTCTGGCGCGCCAGCTCGAGATCATCCGTCCGGAGGTGATCGTCACCCTGGGGCGTTTTGCCATGGATTTCATCCTGGAGCATTTTGCGTTCCCACAGGCCGGCTCGAAAATCGGAGAACTGCACGGAAGGCTGCTCAAAGGGAGCGCTCCCTACGGCCCGGTTTATGTGCTGCCGCTGTACCATCCTGCGGTGGCGCTGTACAACCGGGAGCAGCGGGAAACGCTGGAAAAAGACTTCCAGGCGTTGAAGCCTTTCGTTGAGAAAAAGAATGCCGGCTTTTGAGCGGCAGGCAAGTTTATTGGTTGAAACCAGTTGATGAGTGAAGGGAGCAGCGAGATGGGTACAGAATTTTCCAGCCAGTCAGATTACAGCATTCTAACCATGGTCGAAGAGAACATGCCAGTGATCGACCGTGACGGCGATGAGGTCGGTCATGTGGGCTGGGTGCAGTTTGGTGAAGTGAGCAGCACCGAAGCGGAAATGGGCCTGGGGCCGGCAACGACATCCGGCATGGAGGAAGAGACGCGTTTACCGGGTGAAAACACCTGGGTGGAAGCGCTGGACCGCGGCCTCACGGACGATGAAGGGGTCACTGAATCTCTTGAGGGGCGTTTGATGCGCCACGGTTATGTGAAGGTCAAATCGAAAGGCCTGTTTTCGGGCGACCGGTTCGTGCTGCCAGAGCACATCGCCTCGGTCCATGATGGCCAGGTGCATCTGAACATCTCAAAAGATGAGATGATCGAACAGCGCTAAACGCAGATCAGAGAAAACATGCTTGCCAGGACCCCTGCTGTACAGACCGGCAGGGGTCCTGGCATTTAAGATCATTTGCGAACGTAAACGGTGGTGCCGATGGCGGCGAAGCTGTACAGCCAGCGGGCATCTTCAGTCTTCATGTTGACACAGCCGCGGCTCATAGGGACGCCGAAATTATCGTGCCAGTAGGTGCCGTGGATGCCGTAGGCACCGTGGAAGTACATGGTATAGGGGACATCCTTCAGGAAGTATCCGGGGCCGCGCATGTCATCCGTGCGGTATTTGACATAGATCTCAAAGCGGCCGGTGACGGTGGGGGTGCCTCTCCGGCCCGTCGATACCAGGAAGGTCTTTACGGCATCACCGCCGCGGTAGGCGGTGAGGATCTGTTCCGACAGGTCGATGAAGATCCACTTTTCATCGCCGTCCGGATCGATGCCGGCGCGCTCGAAATCATCCCGGGAGGGAGGAGCGGGGTTAGCCAGGATGGTGAAATCTTCCGGGTTATCCTGCACCTGATCGGCCCGCCTGCGGCGCTCTTCGGGGGTGGGGATGAGCACGCGGTCGCCGGTAAAGATGCGGTTCGGGTTGGCGATCTGGGGGTTGAACTGGATCAGCTCCTGAAGGCTGGTTCCGCAGCGTTTCGCAATTTTCGTCAGGGTGTCGCCGCGCTGGACACGGTAGCTGCGCGGGCATTCCTCATTTTCCTGACCGCTGCCCCGGGCCAGAGCGCTGCCCGGGACTGCTAGAAAGGCAGCCAGGATAACCAGCAGAGCGGTTTTTAACCAGAGCGCGGTTCGCCGCGGCCGCCCTGCACTGCTGCGCGCCCGGAAGACTGCCGGAGTGTGCTCCTGGCAGCGGGTGATCGGGCGGGGCGGGAACCAGGCGTTCATCCTTTTTAACCCGGGTGAGTTTCGGGGAGCGCCGCTGCAGGAGTTCGCTCCCCGGCGTCACCTTCCAGCGAGGCGAGGGGGCTGGTCTGGTCGAAGTGCAGCACGATATTGAACTGATCCATCAGACGAGCGCTGCAGTAATAGTGGAGGGGCCCGGCCTGCGGGTTGTACACGGCGCCCATCAGACGCTCCAGCATCTCGTTATCGATGTCCGCCGCTTCCTCCTGTACGGCGCCGGTGTCCAGCAGCAGATAAAAATTGGGAATACCTGTGCTGTGGAAGAGGCCTTCAAAGCTGCCCACTGGCGCCGGGGCCAGGTCTATCACCTCCACTGGCGCGCCCCAGACCGGGGCGGCGCTCACGGAACCGGCATAGGTGGTCTGTCCGATCAGGACTGTGTCTCTGGGGAAGTGCTGGCGCATGAGCTGGCCCAGGCTGATCTCGCCGCGGTGGGCCAGATTCGTCGCACGGGCATCGCCAGCGCTGGCGTTGTGCACCCAGACGACGAAGCGTGCAGGCCTGCCAGACTGTCCCAGATGGGCAGTCAGGGCTTTGAGCGTGTGCAGCATGTGTCGCGTGCGCAGGTTCGAAAACCTGACACCATCCTCGAGCATGAGGCGGTATACGGCCTCTGCATTGTCAGCGGCGCGCAGGCTCTGCCCGGTAATGAAGGCTTCATCACCGGCGATCATACCGTCGCGCTGCAGAGTCTGGAAGGCCTGAGTGCGTATTTTGACAAGCCGGGCGAGTACTTCTTTCTCGAGGCCGGGGGCCAGGCCGGTGCTCCCGGCGTAGCCGTCTTCCTGGCTGTCTTGAACGGTGTATGTGGTGCGGTTGTAGCGGTCGCGCAGGCGCCGGGCTGCTTCTGCGTCGGCTTCATCCAGGTAGGAAAAGACCGCGTCGAACGAGCGGTTCAGGTTATAGAAATCCAGCCCGTAGATGCCGGTTTTGAGATCCCCCGCAGCCTGACTCTCGTTGTACTCGCGCAGCCATTCGATAAACCCTTCGACCACGCTGTTGCGCCAGGTCCAGGACGGGAAATGATTGAAGGAATCCAGGACCTCACGGGCGCTGGAATCCCGGCCGATCCCCTGTACATAACGGTTGAGCCGGTAGGCGTCCGGAACGCTGGCTGCCACGGCTACGGCGGAAAAGCCGTACTGTTCGATCAGCAGGCGCGTGATCGCTGCCCTGGCTTCGGCAAACTCCTGTGTGCCGTGGGTACTTTCACCGATGAGCACAAAGCGCGCATCACCGATATGCCGCAGGAGGCCGGCGTAGTTCCCCTGCGGTCCTCTGAGAGGAAAGACTCTGGATCGAATACGCTGGACAGTGGTCCGCCCTTCTTCGGACATCGGTTTTCTTCCTTTCGTCGTGACTGCGTCCCGTGTATCCCTCTGGGGACGCAGGTGATGGATTGTAATACCAATATATTATGAAACGGGATTAAGTTCAATGGGGATAAGTCCCACGGCCATCAGGGAATTCCCTGATTAAGGGATGTCGTCCCCTGTTCATCAATGGCACGCTAAGTAGAAAATAGAAGTCAAACACCCCTTACGGGCACTCGGAGAAGAATACCGGACCCCGGCGCAGCACCACCCGTCATTACTGCAAAATTCACCTGCATAAACAATCATACAGGACGGAACTTACCGGCGCCAACAGTGGGAGAATGAGAACCTGTTCTAAAAAAAAGGTACCTGGAAAGAAAGGGGCAGGAGCCTGGCATGGGCCAGCTCCTGCCCTGATGTTGTGAAGGTTTGTTTTCCAGCCGCTTCAGAAGCTGGGGTTGCCTCCGACCTGTCAGGGTTGGTACGTTTCCGCCAGCACGGTGTTGACCATTATATCGTGGAAGCGGCCAGCCTCTTCCCACATCTCGCCGTGGCCGGAGTCTTCAAAGAAGAAGAACCGTTTCAGCGGCGCTTCCAGCTGCTGGAAATATTCTTCCGGGATTTGAGACGGGTTGTTCATATCGTGATGCCCATGCACCAGATACACCGGCAGATTCAGCCGGGCGGCATCCTGGCGGAAATCCATCTCCTGCAGCTGTGGGTAGACCACGTTGAAAGTGTTCATCAGCCCCAGCAGGTAGTACACACGATCGAGCCAGCCGTACTCCGGCTGCTTGAGCATCAGCAGCAGGATATCGCCATCCCGGCGGTATTCCTCATTTTTGATGTTGGGCACCTCGAAGACCGCATACTCACGCCCAAAGAGCGCCGAGTATGGCTGGATGGGGCTGCGGCCGGTGTACGGCGGCGGCCCCTGCTTTTGCATGGCCTGGATGAAAGCCGTGTCTCCTGTGCTGCGGGCGTGCTCAAGCACCAGATCGTAGATCAGCCGGTCCGTTTCGAGCACGTCCACCATTTGAGAAGCACCAACGTATGCGTGGAAAAGGTCCGGCCGGGCCTGCGAGGCCAGCACGCCAATGATCGTGCCCCAGGAGTGCCCGACCAGGTAGACCTTCTGTTCATCGAAGCGGGTGCGCAGCATTTCGGACAGTTCAATCACGTCGGCCGTGTAGCGCTCCACGGTGAGATCGGCGCGCGCCGGGTAGGATTTTCCGCAGCCGCGCTGTTCCCAGATGACCACCACAAAATGCTTTTCCAGCTCCTGGTTGAAGCGCAGCACCCGGGCAGCCTCACTGGCTCCGGGTCCGCCGGAGAGGAAGAGCAGCACGGGTTTGTGCACGTCATGCCCGCGGATGATCAGCCACTGATCCACCCCGCCGAGGCGGACTTTTTCCATGCGGGCGATGCTGCCCGGAAGCGGCTTCCCGTCCTCTCCGAGAATGGGCGGGGTGTGGGCTGCCAGCTGGGATGCGGCGATGAAGATGACTAGAATGACGAGGACGGCGAGAAAAAACAGCATGCTGCCTCCAGCTTTTATTCCTTCATGTCGGCGATTTCGAAAGAAGAACCTCTTTACCAGAGTGAACAGAACGATGAGCAGCCCGCCGGCAAATGCGACCAGCAGGCACAGCAGGGCGATCAGCTCGATCTGAGACGCAGCGGCCAGACCGATGAATCGCCGCGCACCCAGAAAATAGACGGCCAGAAACAGCGCCGCCAGAACCGGGAACCAGATTGCGCGTTGATTTGTATTTTTCATTTCCTTTTTGCCTCTTTTTATTCTTTTTTGTGATCCTCGAAACCGGACCCGGCCGGAGGATCGATCTTCTGAACGGAGATGAGTTCTACGCCGATGTCACGGATGGTTGTGAGCAGGCCGTGCAGCCCTGCCTGGTCCACCTCGCCGCGAATGACGCTGACCCCTTCGGGCTGCCGGTGGACCAGCAGACCTTCCAGCCGGCGCAGCCAGCGGTCTTCCAGGATGCCGCTGACGCAGATTTCGTACCATGCGGGAGTGTGTCCGGGTGTCATATGGGCCTCCCAATGGATGCGGCCTGTTTCAGGGGATTTGCCGCAAGCGTGACAGGGGTTCTGGTAAGCATCTGGTTTTCTCCTTCGCTGCAGGTGAATGAGCTGAGTTGATCGTTCTGCTGACAGTCTACCGGCAGGGGGCGAGTTTTTCCCCTATCCAGAGATGGGTTTGCAGGTTGGGTTTAAACAAAAAAGAGCCGCGTGCGCGGCTCTGAGACTGATACAGAAGGTTTAATAGCCCAGTTCCCGGGCGCGGGCAATGGCCTGCGGGCGGTCCCTCGCCCCCAGTTTCTGCAGGATGTTGTGAACATGCCATTTGGCTGTCCCCAGGCTGATGACCAGTGCCGCGGCGATCTCCTGGTTGGATCTGCCGGCGACGATCAGCTCCAGCACACGCTGTTCCTGCGGGGTGAGCGGCTCGATGAGCGGGTCGTCAGGCGAGCTGCCCGTAGAAATGCCGGCCCCAGGCTGCCGCTGGACAGCCTTAATGATCTGATCGACAAATTCCGGCGCGGCGGAGCGCACGCGGGGCAGCAGGTCGACCAGCGGCCCGACCTCATCCAGGAAAATGCGCACATGACCGGTTTCTGCAGCCAGGGCCACCGCACGCACGAGCCATTTTTCGGCCGCCGCGAGGTCTTTCCTGGCGTGATCATACCGGCTGAAGAGGAGCATGGCTTCGATCTGGCTGGACCGCCGGCCGGCTCTCCCGGCCTGATCCAGAACGGGCTGCAGGATCTGGGGTACCAGACCCGACTGTCCACTGGCCAGGAGAACGCGCGCCAGCGTCAGCTCTTCATATTCGTCCGTTCCGCTGCGCTTCGCCTGGTATTCGGCGGCCCAGCGCGCGGCCTCCTGTAGTTTTCCAGCAGCAAGCTGCAGGCGTGCCAGGAAAGCAGCGGCGCGCGAGGCCATGAGCGGGACGCCGAAGGTCTGGATGATGCTGCGCGCTTCCTGCACTACGGCATGCGCTCCGGGGGCATCCCCCTGACAGATGCGCAGCCTGGCGAGCGAGGCCATCCCGAGCACGGCATTGTCCATCAGTCCGCCCTGGCGAGAGAGCGCTGTACCGTCCTGTAACAGCGCTTCCGCAGCTGCCAGGTCGCTGCGCTCCAGGGCGATGCCGCCCAGCACAATATATGCAAGGCCCAGCGGTGGAATGCGCACGCCGCCAGCCATCTGAACGGCTGCCTGGCAGGTGTGTTCCGCCAGGGTCAGATCCCCCAGCTTCACCTGAACCTGTGCTGCTGAGCAGTACGCCTGGATTGCCAGAAAGCGCACGCCGGCCAGCAGGGCCTCATCGCCGGAGAGCAGGTAGTTTTCCACCGCCTGATCGAGCTCGTCTGTGATTTCGTACGCCTGCCCCAGGTTGAAGCAGGCGCGTGCATGCGCCAGATGATGATCAGCGGGCAGCCGCGCCTGCGCATAGACCGTCTGTTCGATGCCCTGCTGGATATCGCCCCGCACCAGGGCGAGCGACCCGCGGTACAGCGCAGCCAGGGCGAGCAGAAGCTCTGTCTCCGGTGCAGGAGGTGAGGTCTTAATCGCAGCCTCGGCCTGATTCAGGTGCTTCTCCGCCAGGTCGAACTGGCTCGCAAGGTAGAAGATGCGCGAGGCGTTGAGGTTGAGGCGCGGGCGCTGCTGCAGTGTATGAGCCGGCAGTGCTGCCAGCCAGGAGGTCAGCAGGGCGACATTGCCGCCGGAAAAGGTGGTGTTCTGATCCACTGCTCGTTCGATTACGCCTGCGGAAAAATCGGGGTCGCCGCTGGCGAGCGCATAGCGCACGGCTCCGGTGAGCATGCCGTTTGCCTCGTGCCAGAGGGAGGCTTTTTTGCTCAGCTCGGCCTGTTCCTTCCTGTCGAGCAGCGTGGTCAGGTAATCGCGGAAGAGGTGGTGGTAGCGGTACCAGATGCGCTCGTCATCCAGCGGCACGATGAACAGGTTGGCCTTCTCGAGGTGATCGATTACCGCCTGCGCGTCCGGCTGCCCGGTGAGGGCGCCGCACAGGTCCGCGTTGAAGCGGTCGAGCACGCTGGTGCGAGCGAGAAACCAGCGAGTCTGCTCACTCTGCCGGGCCAGGACCTCCTCAGCCAGGTAATCCAGCACATAGCGGTGGCTGCCGCGAAAGCTCTGGATAAAGCGCTCCGGGTCGGCTGTATTCTGAAGGGCCAGACCGGCAAGCTGCAGGCCGACCGCCCATCCTTCGGTGCGCTCTTCCAGCGCGCGGGCTGCTTCGCGGGTCAGGTCCAGCTGCATCACCTGGGTGAAGTACTGGCAGGCCTCCTCGGGTGTGAAGCGCAGCACCTGGGCGCGGATCTCCGTGATCTGCCTGCGTGCCCGCAGACGCGCCAGATGCAGCGGGGGGTCCTGCCGGGTGAGCAGCATCAGGTGAAACGTGACGGGCTTGTGATCGAGGATGTACGCCAGGGCGTCGTGAACCACCGGGCTGGTGATGACCTGATAATCGTCCAGGACGAGCAGGAGCGGGGATTCGACAGCGGACAGGCGGTTTAGTAGTTCGTCCAGCAGCGCCTGGGACGGGGGGATCTGCGGCCTGTCGAACAGGGAGAGCAGCGCATCCAGACTGGATACACCCGCTGCCTGGAGGGCCCCCAGAAAGTAGGCGAAGAACCGCCCCGGGTCGCTGTCTTCGGGGTCCAGAGAGAGCCAGCCGATCTGCCGGCTGCCGGCCAGGGAATGCACCCAACCTGCAGCCAGGGTAGTTTTCCCATACCCGGCGGGGGCCGAAAGCAGCGTCAGTTTACAGCCTTCGCGCAGGCCGGTATGCATCTGCTCCAGCAGGCGCGGACGGGTTACTTCGAAGGGGCGGAAGGGGGGGATATGAAGTTTCGTGGCCAGGAGGCGGGTGTTCATCCATAAAAATTATACCGTAGCTGTCATTCCGGGCGTAATATTCTCTGAGTCTGCAGCAGTATGGTGAGGAAACCTATCCCGGGATAGGCGACAGGATGGCATGAGGCCGGTACATTCGGTGAAAATTCTTATGCTGTGAGGTAAAACCGTGAAATCCATGCTGGCAGAAGTTATCCTGGTCGCAGGCGAGCTGTGCTTCCTCGCTGGCGCCGCGGCGCTGTTATGGGGCCTGCTGCAGCCCGTGGAAACCCATTCCACTGCAGCACTGGGGTTGACCCTGATCGCTTCCGGAGGGGGTGCGAAGAAGCGCTGGAATAATAGATATTGCTTAACCGCAGGTCGAGCCCACGGCCGGCGGTGAATATGGAGAAAATCGAATGCAGAGCGCACTTTCGCTCCCGAACCGCATCGTTGGACAGGCCGCCTATCTGTGGAAGCGCCTGATCGATACGCCGCTGCTGTGGGGCTGGCTGGCGGCCGGCCTGCTGCTCACCCTGCTGCAGGAGGGGTGGAACGCGCTGCTGCAGGGCTGCGCCAACCTGCTGCTGCTCGGCATGTACGTGATGCTGATCCGCGCGCTGACGTCCGACCTGCCGGCGCCGCTGCCTGTGCGGCGTCCACACCGCGAACTTGCAGCTGCGGCGGCGCTGCTCGGGGCGATGTTCCTGATCCAGTTATTCGACTTCGGCGTCTGGCCGCTGCAGCCGTGGCAGGGATGGGTGCAGGGCTTCTTTACCCAGATCCGGGCATGGGCCTTCGGACTGGGTATTCCCGGCTGGGCGCAGGGGAGCATCTACGGGGCGATTTCCAGCACGATCAAGCAGCTGCTGCCCACGCTGATCCTTCTCTGGCTGCTGGACTGCGGGCGGCAGGAAGTATGGGGATCCAACCCGCAAATCCGCCTGGCAGCCGTGCTGGGGGGCATCACAGCCGTCTTCGGCCTGCTGACCGGCGTGCTGTTGCAGGCTCCTCCGGGGCAGGTGCTGGCGGTGTATGGGATTGGCATCTTCATTAATGCCCTGCCGGAGGAAATGTTCTTCCGCGG